>Ga0182739_1003084_pt1 | contig 14938 bp, 21 predicted proteins | sample eDN5th30CBELigBY_FD_128873 | JGI IMG/M metagenome (GOLD analysis project Ga0182739, IMG submission 128873) | Enriched backyard soil microbial communities from Emeryville, California, USA - eDNA 5th pass 30_C BE-Lig BY (version 2) (version 2) | ecosystem: Environmental > Terrestrial > Soil >... | reverse complement strand
GTGTAGCAGACGATGAAGCCAAGGCCGGACGACAAGCCGTATTGGCGGGCATGCTAGGTGGCGGAAGCATGGAAGACGTGCCCGATACGTATACGTTCTCTTACCGGGCCACGATGAAAATCGCCGATGAAAACGAAAAGGACGAAGCCAACTTCGTGTATTGGCTGGAGCCGGACGCTACCTATTTCGGCACGCAGGTGGTTGTGGAAGAAGCAGCTCACCAGATCGCTGTCATGGATATGGATATCAAAAGCATGGTGATGTTTATGGACAACGGCAAGCAAAAGACCGCCATGCGCCTTAAAGGTAACCAACAGCTGATGGATACCTACCTCCGGAAAACCGCCGTTGGAGAGGGGTCAGAGGATATAACAATAACGCCTATTGAAGGCAAAACCATTCTTGGATACGCTTGCAAGGGTTTCCAAATGGAAACGAAAGATGGTATTTCCAGGGTGTGGGTCACGGGGGAGGCACCGGTAGGAATGATAGATGGTATGCTGCAGGATGGATACGTTCCCCAAGGCCTGCCTGATTTCGGCCCCAAAACATTGTTGATGGAAATGGAGTACGTGCCCAAAAACGGGAAGGAAGGACACGTTAGCATGGTTTGCACGGAATTAAAGCCCATCTCGATGGCTATTCATAAAAAAGAGTACCAATAGGGAAATACCCCCTTTCGGGGGTTGCCCAGCCAACCAAAGGCCTATACTTTTACCCCATATTAATTATTAACTATTTAAAAAGTAACACTATGAATTACTTGAGTAAGTGCGCCTTGCGTAGAACGTTGGTGCTGGCGATCGCCTCGGTTGCCCTAATTGCGACCTCGATGAGCAGCTGTAAAAAATCGAATCCGCTTGGTGGCGGTTGCAATGATGTCCTGAAGCTGAGTGAAGATTTTTCAAATGCGATAAATGCGTTTTCTGAAAACCCCAGCGTGGCCAATTGTGATAAAATGAAAAAAGTTGGTGAGGATTACCTTAAAGCCGCCCGAAATTGCAACCTGTACCCCGAGTATCAGAAAACCGCAGAGGAAGCGCTTGCGGACTGGAAAGACATGGATTGCAGCGACTTCGGAAACGACTGAGTAAGGAACGGAAAAACTGGAAAAATGGCTATGTTTGCAGTATGAGCAAACGGTTACAGCAGTTAACTGAATTTTTGAGGGAAAGTCCGGGCGATGCCTTTCTAATCTATGCATTAGCTACGGAGCATCTCAAACTGGGGCACACCGAAGACGCACTGCGGCACTACGAAGCGTTGGTGAACGACCATCCGGAGTACGTGGGTACATATTATCACCTCGGCAAGTTGTACGAGGCCCTTGGGCGCAAAGTGGATGCCATTGTCACCTATGAAAACGGCATGCAGGCTGCCCGAAGCAAACGCGATATGCACGCGTTGTCGGAACTGCAGGGGGCGCACCGTCTGGCTACCGGTGAAGACGATGACGACGGGTAACCACTGCTGCTGTGAGTGACTAAGCCTTTTCTAAACAGAGCTCGCGTAGTTTGCCGACGACAAAGTCGATTTCATCCCGCGTGTTGTTTTTGGAAAAAGAAAAGCGTACGCAAGGCCGCGCCGTATCGGCTTGGATGGCGCGGAGCACATGCGAACCGATGTCCGACCCCGAGCTGCACGCGCTTCCCCCCGATGCGGAGATACCCGAGATATCCAGGTTGAATAACAACATATCGGCGAGGTCCGTACAGGGAAATGACACATTGAGTACGGTGTACAAGCTGTTTTCCGGCGTGGTGTCGCCGTTAAACCGGACATCGTGGATGTGTGTTTTGAGCTGTTCCATCATGTAGTCTTTGAGACCCTGGATGTATTGCTGGTGCTCATCCATCTGCGCATAACAGATTTCGAGTGCCCTGGCCAGCCCCACGATACCATACACGTTTTCGGTGCCGCCCCGCATGTTGCGTTCCTGCGCCCCGCCGTAGATAAAGGGTTTTATTTTGGTGTGGTGGTTTACATACAGAAAGCCCACGCCTTTAGGCCCGTGGAATTTGTGTGCCGCACCCGTTACGAAATCGATCTGCAGCTTGTTGAGGTCGTGCACATAATGCCCCATGGTCTGCACCGTGTCCGAATGGAACAAGGCCTGATACTGCTTGCAAAGTGCTGATATATATTCGATATCGGTAAGGGTACCGATTTCGTTATTGGCATGCATCAACGACACGAACGACCGTGGGTTGTCTTTGAGTAGCTGCTCCAGTTGGCGGAGGTCTGCATTCCCTTTCTCATCCACGGTGAGCAGGCTCAGCCTGATGGTGCCGTTTTTTTCGAGTTCTTCGAGCGTATGCAAAACGGCGTGGTGTTCAAGGGGCGAAGTAATGGCGTGGGTGATGCCATGGTCAATGATACCCCTCACGATGGCGGTATTGTCTGCCTCGGTGCCTCCAGAAGTGAAGAAGATCTCCGCCGGCGATACGTTGAGCAGTCCGGCAACCGTTTTACGGGCTTTCTCCACGATGGTCTTCACCTGCCTTCCATGGGCGTGGATAGAGGAGGGGTTGCCGTAGTTTTGTTCCATCGTGGCCACCATGGCGGCGATGACGTCAGGGTCGATCGGCGTGGTAGCCGCGTTATCCATGTATACTTGCATGGCACAAAGGTATAAAAAAAGCACCGGATGATATCCGATGCTTTTTCGTAATATTTGATGGCAGCCAGGGGCTTACCGTTGGCCGGGAAGATAGATTTGAAAACCTAACGATACGCCCAGACCACTCGCTTTTTCCGATCCGGAAACGGTAGCTTTACTGTAGTTGTAACCCGCCATTGCCTCTAACGCTACACTTTCAGTAATGAAATGCGCATATCCCACATTGGCGCCTAACAGCAGGGTAGCACCTGAACCCGGTGAGCTTCCAGCAATGCCGATGTCACCGTGGGCGAAGAAGCGACCTGAAGCGCTCGACCCCTGCGGGAAATAATAACGGACAAAAGGCGCTACGCCGTAACCCCATTGGGTATCAACATCGCCCGGAAACGTTGTAACCGATCCAATCAACCCTAAACCAAGGGCTACACCATCGGAAATGAAGTAGCCTGCCCGGGGGTTCAGACTTAGATTAAAGCTTTCGCCTTCGAAACTATAGCCGAGATTTCCCAAACTTCCACCCACAATCCAATTTCCTTGTTGAATAGGGGTGATGCCCACATTCGCTGAGGTCTGCGGCCGGTTGACGTCCTGCGCATTCACCGCGAATACGCCGGCTAGAAATAATGCTGAAAATAAAAATACACGTTTCATGGTCATTCGTTTAAATGTAAATGTTTCTGTTATGTCACTTAACTATTCGTTTAAATAACACAAAACGTGCCGGATTGTTTATTGCGGAATGTGGATGGGATAAACTAGTTGGAAGTCAGTCGTATAAATAATGCCTCTAAGTTCTTGTCGGTATACCTGCTATGTAGATCTTCCTGCGGGAAATCGGCCACAATCTGGCCTTGATGGATGATGATTACGTCATCACAAACGGCTTCGACTTCCTGCATGATATGGGTAGACAGCAGGACGGTCTTTTGACGGCCGAGGGTTTTTATCAGCAAGCGGATATCCTGCAGTTGGTTGGGGTCGAGTCCGGAGGTGGGCTCATCTAGGATCAGGATATCGGGGTCGTGAAGGATGGCTTGTGCGAGCCCGACGCGCTGGCGGTACCCTTTGGAGAGTTGGCGGATTTTTTTATGCTGTTCGGCCGCAAGGCCGGTCATGGCAATAACCTCGGCTATCCGTTCGTCGCGGTTGACAATGCGGTGTAAACCAGCCATGAATGCCAGTGCTTCGCGCACGTACATATCGAGATAGAGGGGATTATCTTCAGGAAGGTAGCCTAGTCGGTGACGGGCGTTGAGGCTATCTTTTCCGATGTCGATGCCGGCCAGTGTGGCGTGCCCTGAAGTGGGTGTAAGGCTGCCCGAAAGGATTTTCATAGTGGTTGTTTTTCCCGCTCCATTGGGTCCTAGAAAGCCGAGTACGCGGCCTGGTTTTGCATCGAAAGAAATGCCTTTCAAGGCATGTTCCGTGCCGTAGTATTGATGAAGATCGACTACGTGGATTGACATGACGTTAGCGATTACTTTGATAGGCTGATCAAGTCGTCCAATCGCATGGAAAGCTGATCGATAATGTGGGTAGCCAGCTGGTAATGGGGGGTTCGTTCGGCCAGCCGGGCGGTGATATCATCGAGCAACGGTTTGCCGGTGAGCCCGCCCAGCGCGGGTCGTGCGGCAATATCGGTTTGCATAAGCCTGCTCCATAACGCCTTGGGAGGCATACAGAGGTAGATGGTCTTTCCGGTTTTGTTCATCCAGGCCATGTTGTCGAAATAACATGGCGTGCCACCGCCGGTGGCTATAACCGCTGGATGTTCTAGTGGGAGACTCTTGAGTACGCGGCTTTCCAGTGTCCTGAAGGCGGCTTCGCCGTGTTGCGAAAAGTACTCGGGAATGGGTATGCCTGCTTCGTTGACGATTTCTTCATCGAGGTCGATAAATGCACGTTCGGTTTTGAGTGCGAGCTTACGGCCCCACGTAGTTTTACCACTTCCCATGAAGCCGATGAGGAATATGGGCTTGGAATCAGTCATCTTGATAAGCTTTTTTGAAATACAGGTTATCTAATGTGTTGAAATCGGGCAGTGTGTTGTGATGCCATTTGTCGATGACCGTGCCGTTGCGCAGTAACAAAACCCCGGGGTTAGCCCGGACCATGCTCTTGAGCGGCACCGCATCGGCATAGAATATTTCCGTAAGAAGCTTGAGCTCCCCGCTTATTTGTTCGGCCTGTTGTGTGCCACTGGCAGTAAGCAATACGGCACGCACATTATACGCTCCGGTGATTTCCGTGACGAGTTCATTGATTTGGTGCAGCGCATCGAGGTCGGTCTGGTCGAGGTTCCAGGCCACCACGACGATGTTGTAGTAAGGATTTTCTATCAATTGGTGCGTAACGTCCTCGCCGTTGGCATCGCTGATAAGCAGGTCGGGGATAGGTATCTGGTAACCTTTGCTGACCAGCTTGCTTTCGGGGTCGCCGACAATCTCCCAGCTTTCATCTTTCCAGAGTTCATCGGAAAGGTAAACCTTGTCTGACACTTGCTTTTCCTCGCCTGATGTTTTGTTACGAAGGGTGTAAATGATGTCATATTGATCGCCGACTTCGCCCTCGGGCAACGTCATCAGGGCGGGCAGGTTATTGCCTTTTTTGTAAGGTAGGAAATCGATGAATGGCAAATAGCTAACCGTATAAATGCCTATGCCAAGTGATACGACGATTAATAGCACAGTCAGGAATATCTGCATGCCTCTACCGGACACAAGGGGGCGTATAGCCTCCCGGTTGAAAAAGATGATCAGTATAAGTGCCAGCAGCACCAGATCTTTACTGAACGATTGCCAGGGGGTAAGGGGGATGGCGTCGCCGAAACAGCCGCACGAGGTAACCACCTCGAAGAAGGCGGAATAGAACGTGAGGAAGGTGAAGAAAAGGATAAGCAACAGGAGGCCCCAGGCAACGGTACGCTTCCAGAAGCCAAGCAGGAGCAGCGCACCGAGTAGGATTTCGAGTCCGCAGATAACGATAGCGATGGTGACGGCATAGTCATTGAGGAATTCGGTGCCAAATACGAGAAAATATTCTTCGAGTTTATAGCCGAAGCCGGTCGGGTCGTTAGCTTTGATCAGCCCCGAAAAAATGAAGAGAAGCCCTGTGAATAGCCGTGCAAAGGCGAGCAGGTAATGGGTACGTGCGGATGGGGTAACTGTGGTATACATGGTCTGATGTTTAAGGCTTGCTATCGGCGACTCCGAGTTTAATCAATGCAAACACGGCGTAGTTGAGCATATCCTGGTAATTCGCTTTTACACCCTCAGAAGCAACGGTTTGACCATCATTGTCTTCGATCTGCTTTACACGGTAAATCTTCGTGAGGATAAGGTCAGTGAGCGACGTGAGCCGCATGTCGCGCCATGCTTCGCCATAGTCGTGGTTTTTGGCAAACATTAGTTCTTTGGTTTCGCGGACAGCTTCCTGGTATTGCTGTTGAACAGCCTTGGGCGACAGCTGCTCGTTCATGCTGGTGCCCAGTTGCAACTGCAGCATCCCGATGACGCAGTAGTTGACAATGCCGATGTATTCGTCAGTAACTCCTTCGCCCACTTTGGATACTTTTTTTTCCTCAAGCGTACGGATGCGTTGCGCCTTGATGTATAGTTGGTCGGTAATAGATGCAGGACGCATGACGCGCCATGCTGTACCGTAATCGGCCGTTTTTTTTGCGAATAACTGCTGGCAGTGTTCGATTATACGGTCGTATTGTGTTGATGTATCCATGGTAATGGCAAAGATAAAAGAATTTGGCGAACTGATGATGTGACGTGTGATTTGATGGTACGGCGTTGTTTATCAAACCAATTTTAGCTAAGTTTGTCATCCAACAACAAGAGAGATGATGAAGAAGTTCATATTCCCAACTGCAGCGGTCTTTTTGCTGCTTGCTGCCTGTAACGGCGGTGGTGGTGATACCGCTGAAATCGACCGGTTGCGTGACGAGGCGGTCGCGATCCATGACGAGATTATGCCCCAAATCAGTGCATTCGATCGGAATACGGTAAAAATCGACTCGTTGCTGTCCAGTTTGTCGGAACTCAAGGCGGCGAACCCGGATATTGATACGGCACAGGTACGTACGGACTTGTCCGGCCTGAAAAGTCGTCTTGACGGGGCAACCAATGCGATGATGGATTGGATGACCGGCTTTGATGTTGATCCGCAGGATAAATCGGCTGCTGAGATCAAAACATACTATGAGCAGGAAGTGGAAAAGGTGAAGGAAATGAAGGTTCTTTTTGACGATGCCGCTAAAGAAAGTACCGAAAAATTAGCTCAATTCTAATCGCATGCGTATTCTTTCCTTACTGGTGGGTGCTTATGTGGTTAGCAGCGTAGCGGCCTGCGGGCACAGTACAAAGGCAACACTTCCTATATTGGGGTCGCGCGAACCAGTGACCAAGGTGGTGGATGGCCAAACGGTTACGGATACCGTGTACCACAGTATCGCCGATTTCCGGCTGCTCAATCAAGATAGTGTCTTTATAGACAATCATGCGTTTGACAACGGCGTATATATTGCTAATTTTTTCTTCACCCATTGCCCCAGTATATGCCCAACCATGCAGCGCAACCTGCTGAAAGTATATGAGAAATACAAAGGCGACGAACGGGTACGGTTTCTTTCGCACAGCATCGATTTCCGCTACGACTCGCCCAGCGTACTCAAAGCGTACGCAGAAAAATTGGGCGTAACCAACGACCAATGGCAGTTTGTAACCGGAAGCAAAGCCGAGATTTATGGCTTGTCAGATAGTTATATGGTCTATACGAAAGAAGATGCCGATGTGCCGGGGGGATACGACCATTCCGGCCATTTCCTACTGGTTGATCAAAACCGGCACATCCGCGGGGCATATGATGGTACCGACGACACACAGGTGCAGCTGCTCTTTGATGACTTAGCGACCTTGCTCAAAGAGGTGGGCGACTGATGCGCAATCGTTGTCTGTACATTACCGCCGCGTTGTTGTCGGTTTATGTCGTGTTTCATTCGTGTCAGAGCGAACAGGCCATCCGTACCGCACAATATACCGTGAACGGCCAGAAAGTATACACCAACCACTGCCGGAATTGCCACGGGGCGAGCGGGGAAGGGCTTGGTGGGCTGTACCCGTCATTGACCGACAGCACGTTTTTAACCGCCCACCGGGAGCAGCTGGCCTGCATGGTGAAATACGGCGTGGCTGGCCCCCTTGAAGTGAACGGAACGGTCTTCGATACGGAAATGCCAGCAAACCCGACGCTCTCGCCGGTCGAAATCGCCTATGTACTTACCTATATCGGCAATTCATTCGGCAATTCGATGGGCCTATTTACGCAGGAAGAGGTCCAGACCGCACTCGCGACATGTCGGGAAGCGAATGCTGCCAAAAACTAAATTACAATACCAATTCTTGAAAAAGACGTTGCAGGGTCGCTTCGGCCGATTCGCACAGCCCGGGATGCACTGCCGATGTCTGGATGATGGTGCTCCGCTTGGCGGTAAGCCACCGGAAGCGATCAGCTATCGGCAAGGCAGCAATTGGGCCTGCGGCCGGGTCGCCATTGCATACTTGCTGGAACGCATGTAGGTAGGTTTCCAGTTCGTTGATGGGCACCGGAAGTTGAAAGACACGTAGCCGCTGTACGTCCAACGCGTACTGCATGGTGAGCGAGCGCTGTCCGCGGCAGTAGAGCACTACCCCTACATTGAGGAACTCCTCGCGCGCTACCTCCGGCACTAGTCGCACAACAGCATACTCAAACAATTCTTTCCTGGGCATCTTTCGCTTCGTTAACAAAAATCTCCGATGCCGCGATGCGCATCGTTAAAAACCGCTGATAAACCGCGCGTGCCTCGGCAGGCGACTGCCCACCCATATCTGCCAACCATCTGTCAGGGATTTGCTGCACGATGCGTTCAATTAGATGAGGTGTTAGCTTGTTTTTTAGTATGTTGTCGACTTTGTCAAGTTGGGTTGCCCACCTAAGCAATACGTGGTCTTTTATACGGACAAACGGCTTAATGGCCTGTGCCTGCCAATCGTCCCACGTATGGTGAAAGTATAGGGATGCGCCGTGGTCGATAAGCCACAGCTCGTTGTGCCACATCAGCATGTTGGTGTTTTTTGCTGTCCGGTCCACATTGGTGAGCAGACAATCTAACCATACAATCTGCGAAGCCAATTCCTCATTCGGGTGGGTCACGGCCGGATCGAACGTGATGGCACCCGAAAGGTAATGCAATGCGAGGTTGAGTCCGGTGCTGGCCCGCAGCAGATCCTGGATTTCTTCATCCGGTTCTGTTCTGCCGAAAGCCTCATCGAGCTCCGCAAATACAATTTCCGGAACGCGGAATCCCAGCGCCCGCGCAATTTCGCCGCCCAACAGTTCGGCGATGAGCGCCTTACTACCCTGTCCGGCACCGCGAAATTTAAGTACATAAAGGAAGCCGTCGTCAGCCTCCGCGATGGCCGGCAACGACCCGCCTTCCCGCAGTGGCGTTACATAGCGGGTTACCTGTACTGTTCGTAATGTTGAATTATCCACGTTTCAAACTTAGGTAAATTTGCATATAAAGCAAATATTCCCCATCAATCCACAGCCTTCTCGGTATAATATTCTTCACCGTCGCCGCTATGCACCTCAATAACACCGGCCACGATAAGATTCACAAGGATACGCCGTGTACGGCGACGGGACAGCTGGAGGTGCTCACATAACTCGGACAGGTGCGGCCGTGGGTGGTTGTGCACATATTCCATCAGTGCTTTCTCTTTTTCGGTGTATCTGAACCGCACGCCCTCGGTGCGGTTGCCTTGGCGCAGCACATCCACCACCACCGAGCCGGCAAGTAAGCTTTTGTCGTCCACACGCACGTACACCCACCATTTCCCATTGTCGTCCAGTGCATAATGCGGTTTCATGTCACTTTCAGCAATTTCAGCGACCAGCACCAGTTTATCGTCGACATACAACTCGGTGAAATGCGGTTCGATGGATGGGCGGCAATAGCGCTGTCCCGCCCGCTGAAGCATGTATTTTTCTTCCTCTTCGTTTTTTACGCCTTTAACGGTGCCATCATCCGCAACGCCCACCAGTAGCTTTCCGCCGCGGGAATTTGCAAAGGCCACCAGTGTTTTGGCGATCTTAGCGCAGTTGCTGATCCTGTTTTTGAAATCAAGTTGCTCGCCCTCGCCTTCCGATATCAATGCTTTGATGGTCACGCTTGTGTCTCCGCTTTATAATATGTTTGCCTGTTGGTCGGGTCGCTGATACCCGACATCCCGGATGTACACCTCGTTGTGCATGATGGCACAGGTATCGCCACAACGGTCGACGATGGTGATGGGATATGTTTTTACCACTTTGCCATGTTCGGCCAAAGCAGCTCCGACTTCACTGACGTCATTTTCATCGAGCGAAATGCGGAAAAAAAGTGCCGTACGGCCTGGTTTCACATACTGGATGGTTGCACTTTTGAGCCACACCACCGTTTTATATCCTTTCCGCTGTAACCGCTGGTCGAATAATAAGGCGTAGAATGGGTCTGCGGCAGCAAAGATGGTGCCCCCGAAAATGGAGCCATTATAATTGCGGTTCAGCAAAGACCGGCGAATCTTCACCTCCACACCGGTATACCCTTTTTCGAACCGGCGCACCCAAATCCGTTGGAAAAAGAAAGGTGGGTATAACCGCATCACCCATGTCAATACATTTTCCGATAGTCGCATACACCCACTAAAGTAACCACAAATTTTGAAAGACGAAAAATTAGTTATTTTAGCACCATAAATCGTGTTGTGATGACCAAAGAAAACCCAGCCAACGCCAGAAATGCATGGTTGTTGGTTATTGTCGCCGCGCTAGGCTATTTTGTTGATATTTATGACCTAGTTGTTTTTTCCATCGTTCGGGTGCAGAGCTTTCACGACATTGGTATTCCTGAGTCGGCTATGCGTACGGATGGCGAGTATGTGCTGAATATGCAGATGGGCGGGCTTTTGCTTGGCGGCCTGTTATGGGGTGTATTGGGCGATAAGATTGGTCGTATCAAGGTGCTGTTTGGCTCAATTCTGATGTATTCGGTAGCGAACATTGCCAACGGGCTGGTACAGGATATCCATTCTTATGCGATAATCCGCTTCATTGCCGGGGTGGGCCTGGCTGGTGAATTGGGAGCCGGTATTACATTGGTAAGTGAGTCGATGAATAAAAACAAGCGCGGGTATGGGACAATGATTGTGGCTTCTGTGGGTGTGTTGGGCGCCATTGTGGCGTATTATGTTTCTGAGTTTTTCGATTGGCGAAACGCGTACTTTGTTGGTGGTGCCATGGGGTTATTGCTTCTTATCCTGCGCGTAGGAACGTTCGAGTCGGGCATGTTCAGGAAATTGTCGGAGAAGCCCGTTGAGAAGGGAAGGCTAAGCATGCTGTTTACGGATGCCGCCCGTTTCAAGCGCTACGTTTACTGCCTGCTTATCGGTTTGCCGATCTGGTTTGTGGTGGGGATATTGGTTACACAGGCCCCCGAATTCGGTAAAGCACTGGGTGCGCCGGTGACCTTGAGTGCCGGCAAGGGGATCTTGTTTACCTACCTGGGGCTCTCGCTGGGCGATATGGCGGCCGGGTTGTTTGCGCAGATCACCAAATCGCGCAGGCTCGCAGTATTTATTTTCCAGCTCATGATTATCGCATCAACAATCTGGTACCTGAGCAGCGATGGGATCACCGAGGAGCGTTTCCACTGGATAGCGTTTTTTATGGGGATAGCGATTGGCTACTGGGCGACGTTCGTAACCATTGCATCGGAGCAGTTCGGTACCAACCTCCGGGCTACCGTGACGACCACCGCTCCGAACTTCGTGCGCGGCGCACTGATTCCGTCAACCTTTCTTTTTGAGTTTTTCGTGCGCCGGACCGATATCATCACGGCCGCTTACATCATGATTTTCGTGCTTACCGGCGTCGCGATATTTGCTATCAGTCAGCTGAAAGAGAGCTTTGACAGGGATTTGGATTTTGAGGAATAAGTTATCGTTTAGGGCACTTTTTACAGCGTTTGCCACGCTTATACTTCTTACAGCACTTCTTGAAATCACAACCGCATCCTTCATGGTAGGGGTTCAATCCTTTGAAATGCCGCGGGTCCGTAGCGCAGACACAGGCGGCTTCCTGATCGGATAAAAGTGGATGCTCCTCAAACATTGCAGGGCAAAGGTATGGTTTATTTAGAAAAATTCCAATTAAGCCGGTTGGGTTTTTATGTTCCGTGACTTCGATTTGCACGGTTACGGCAACTTTCGTAACTTGTGAGCATCCCATTAAGGGTAAACCAATTAGATGCACATATGATCAATAAAACAGTAAACAATGCAGAAGCAGCAATTGCCGGGATAACGGACGGAATGACGTTGATGCTGGGCGGTTTCGGTTTGTGCGGCATTCCGGAAAACTGCATCCATGAGATCGCAAAGCAGGGGATTTCGGGCTTGACGTGTATTTCGAACAATGCCGGGGTGGACGACTTCGGAATAGGGCTGTTGCTTCAGAAAAGGCAGGTAAAAAAAATGATTGCCTCCTATGTGGGTGAAAATGCGGAGTTTGAACGGCAACTGCTTACGGGTGAATTGGAAGTGGAGTTGGTGCCGCAGGGCACGCTGGCTACCCGATGCATGGCCGCAGGCTATGGGATGCCGGCCATTTTTACGCCTGCCGGTGTGGGTACTGAAGTGGCGGAAGGCAAGGAAGTCCGTAATTTCGGAGGAAAAGACTACTTGATGGAGATGGCATTCGATGCCGATTTTGCGATCGTAAAGGCCTGGAAAGGAGATACGGCAGGTAACTTGATGTACCGGATGACAGCCCGTAACTTTAATCCCATTATGGCTATGGCGGGAAAAATTACCATTGCCGAAGTGGAAGAGTTGGTGCCCGTGGGGGAGCTGGATCCTGATCACATCCATACGCCTGGTATTTATGTGCACCGGATTTTCCAAGGGACGGATTACGAGAAGCGGATTGAGCAACGGACGGTGCAGGCACATCCATAAACCATCAGATCAAAAAGTATGTTAGACAAGAACGGAATTGCGAAACGCATCGCAAAAGAGATAAAAGACGGGTACTACGTGAACCTGGGGATCGGCATTCCGACGTTGGTGGCAAATTATATCCCAGAAGCCATCGATGTTGTGCTTCAATCTGAAAATGGCTTACTGGGCATGGGGCCCTTCCCTCAGGAGGGCAGGGAAGATGCCGACCTGATTAATGCAGGTAAGCAGACCATCACCATGTTGCCGGGATCGGCCATCTTCGACTCGGCCATGAGTTTCGGGATGATCAGGGCACAGAAGGTTGACCTGACGATTTTAGGCGCGATGGAGGTGTCTGAGTACGGCGACATCGCCAGCTGGAAAATCCCCGGAAAACTCGTCAAAGGAATGGGGGGAGCGATGGATCTGGTGGCATCAGCCAAAAATATCATCGTTGCGATGCAACAGACCAATAAGGCGGGCGAGAGCAAGCTGTTGCCCGCGTGTCAACTTCCTTTGACGGGTGTGCGCTGTATCCGTAAGGTTGTGACCGAGATGGCTGTTTTTGAGATAGATGTGGAGAGCGGCGGTTTTTACCTGCGTGAGCGGGCACCTGGCGTCAGTGTAGAAGAGATTCGGAATGCTACAGCCGGCAAATTCGTCGCAGAAGGAAACATCCCCGAAATGGTGCTATAAGTCGGTGCGGTCCAACCCCTGGATACGTTGCCGCAGGTCGGCCGATATTTCATCGGTGATGGCAATGATGGGGGCGGGGTCGTCTGTATTGTTGATGATGATGCGGTCGCACTGTTCGCGGAACGGTAATAGGTATTTGTGGTAAGCAGGCATCACATGGTTTGCCCACTTATACTGTACATTATCTTCATCATAACCCCGCTCCATGATATCCCTTTTCAACCGTCGTTGCAGGGCTACCTCTTCGTCAGCATGCAGGAATATCCGGTGATTGAGCAGCGCATTGACTTCCTCATAGTAAAAGATGAAAAGCCCTTCTACAATCAGGATAGGTGCCGGCCTGGTTTCGATGAGTTTCGGCTTCAACGCCGCGTTGTTGAAGGTGTACTCGTTGCGATAGACGGTATGGCCTTCAAACAGCAGGCGGATGTCACGCTCGAATGCCGCCCGATCAATAGCCGTCGGCAAATCGAAATTATATAGCTTATTCTCCTCTTTTGTTTTAGTATTAGCGGGGATATAGTAATCATCCTGCGAAATAAGCGCGACTTCGTGCGCCGCAAAGTGATTAAGAAAGCATTTGAGGAAAAAAGTCTTCCCCGATCCGCTGCTTCCGGCAATCCCGACCACGAAAGGCGCGTTAGTTTGGATCATTGGGTGCGCCGTATGCTATTTCGACCTGAAAACGCCTGTCCAATACACCGATTAGCGACGCCGCTGATTTAGAAATGACGATGATCGCATTTTGTGTTTCGGCGGTGTCGGCGAATTTGCCGACGACTTTTGCAAACGTGGTGCGTTGCGTCATGGGGTTGGTGATTTTGATAACGGTTCCCACGGGTGCAGTTTTATGCAGCGCGAGCATGCTTCCGCCTTCCTGGCTGAGATCGTCTATCCATACGCCCAGCCCCTTTTCAGTGAGCTCACGGATGCCATACCGATTGGCTGGAATATCCAATTCGGCGCTATTGTTGGCTCCTGTGTCGGCGTCTTCTACGATGATTTCGTTGACGGTGGGCGGCGGTGGCGGTAATTCCTCGTTCGGTATTTTCAATATCGTGCCGGCTTGTACGGCATCGCTAGTGAGGCCATTTGCCCGTTTGATGCTTTCGACGGAAATGATGAAACGTTTGGCGATGGTAAACAGCGTTTCGCCTTTGCCGACTTTATAGGCGGTGTACTCCCCTTCAGCCAGTACAGGTACGGGCACCGACTGTTGTGGAGCGGTGGTATCGCTGGCTGGCGTGCCTCCCGGGATGTCTACGGTTTCCTGGGGTACACGGACGGTATCCCCGATTTTCAACGCTTTGTTGTTGTTTGCTGCGATGATGTCTTTTACCGGAACCTGATACCGACGGCTCAATCCGTAGTAGGTCTCTTTAGCCTCCAACTCATGGATGATCATCTTCCTTCCGTTTTCGTATTCCACGCCGATAGAATCCGGTGTTGACCAGGAAGTTTTTGCCGACAGGCTGCAATAGCCGATAAAGGTAGCCGCTAAAAAAAGGGACGCGCGATATAAATGGGGACGATATGTATGTCTAATGCTCATGTTAAAAATCTGGTGCAATTATACTAAATACGACACAATTTC
>Ga0182739_1003083_pt1 | contig 14939 bp, 8 predicted proteins | sample eDN5th30CBELigBY_FD_128873 | JGI IMG/M metagenome (GOLD analysis project Ga0182739, IMG submission 128873) | Enriched backyard soil microbial communities from Emeryville, California, USA - eDNA 5th pass 30_C BE-Lig BY (version 2) (version 2) | ecosystem: Environmental > Terrestrial > Soil >... | reverse complement strand
TGGCCTCGGAGCCCCTATTTTTAGCCTATAACGAAATTCTGCCGACCGCCTGTATTCAGGGAATACAGAAGGGAGAAGGAATGCAGTTAGAGGCAAAAAGAGGTGCTCCATGGCCTTTGAAGGACTTTTTTCACAGCCTCTTAACTCATGGCATCTGGCTCCCACTGATGGCATGGGGCGGGAATGGGGGAGGGAGAGCTTTTCGCCTTCCTGCAACATCCTCAACAAGTAGCCGACCTCTCTCCGGGCTTCCATACTCATAGGAGGGGTTTTCACCTCTCCTGAGAGCCATCTCAATGGTTTACTCATGCCTGCGACACAAAGTATGTCAGATTTGACATACCCGCAACTCTTTTTGAAGTTTACAATCCTCCCCCGAAAGGGAACCCTTCTTTTTTTCCAACTCTTTACCATTCACCCATGAGCCAAACCCGCGTCTCCACCGCTCCCCTTCCCCGTCTTGATGAACTTGAAACGCCGAGAGTCGTTGTCGATCTCGACCGTCTCGAAGCCAACCTCGCCCGCCAGCAGGCGATCTGCGACGAGCACCAGGTCGAGCTTTGGCCTCATATCAAGACCCACAAGTGCGTGGAAATCGCCCGCCGCCAGCTCGAACTCGGCGCACGGGGGTTGACCTGCGCCAAGATCGGCGAGGCCGAAGCGATGCTCCCTTCCGGCGTGCGGCGGATCTTTATCGCCCACTCGATCGTCGACCCGCGCAACGGCCCCCGCCTCGCCGCGCTCGCCGGTGCGCTCGACGAACTGATCATGGCCGTGACCAGCAAGCTCCACGCCGAAGCGCTCAACGCCGTGCTCGCGAGCGCCGGGTTGACGCTCCCGGTCATGATGGCGGTCGATACCGGCCTGGGCCGGGAAGGGAGCCGTTCGCTGGAGGATGCCAAGGAACTCGCGGCAACGATCCAGTGCCTCTCCAATCTAACGCTCCGCGGCTTCTACAGCCATGAAGGGCACGCCTACGGCAAAAACGGCGAGGAACTCGAAACCGTCGCCCGCGCCGTCCACGCGCAACTCTCCAAGGTGCGCGACGCCATCGCGCCGGAACTCCCGATCTGGCCCGGTTGCAGCGCCACGGCGGCAATCATGGCCACCCTCCCCAACGTCCAGGCGGTCCGCCCGGGGGCGTATGTTTATGGCGACATCTCTCTTTGTGTCACGGCAAAGGTTCTCCCGTGGGAAGCCGCCGCGCTGACGATCCTGACCACCGTGGTCGACCGTCCGCAGCCGGGGCTGGCGCTCATCGACGCCGGGTCGAAAACCTTCAGCGGCGACAAGGCCCGCTCGGGCGATTCCGGCATCGAACTGCGCGAAGGGAAACTGCGCGTCATCCGCTGCAACGAGGAGCACGGCTACCTCAACGGCGACGGCGTGGACGACCTGAACCTCGGCGACCGCCTTCGTTTCATCCCGGCCCACGTCTGCCCGGTGCTCAACCTTGCCGACGAGACGATCGTCGTCCGGGGGGCCGAAGTGGTCGACATCTGGCCGGTCGACGCCCGGGGTAAAAACCGGTAAATTTTTTGATTTTCCGCTCTTTGGTGCTTAGGTTGGAGTTCGTTGTCAAATTTCCCGCCTGGTGGTCAATCCCTTAGAAAAACTCCGGAACGCAGCCACCCGCCTCGGTAAAGGGCGGTCAGACGAACGACGCCCGGTACTCAGCGCCGGAGAGGAAGTGGAGCTTAACAAGGTCGGCCTGAAGCCGGGCGAGGGGTGGCATCGGCGCAATTTCCTGACGGAAGTGCTGATCCCCTCGCTCTTTACCAAGCGGGTTGGCGAACCGGTCAGCCCGCTCTTCCCGGAACTCAAGGAACAGGAGATCGGCGTCACCTGGATCGGGCACGCTTCGTTCCTGATCCAGACGTTTCAGTCCAATCTCCTGATCGACCCGAACTGGGCGCGATGGCTCAAGGTCATCAAGCGGCTTCGCCACCCGGGGCTAGCGATCGGCGATCTCCCGGCGATCGAACTGGTGATGGTGACCCACGCCCATTTCGATCACCTCGACCGCAACACGTTGCGCTCCATCGCCGAAGGGCAGCCGATCGTCGTGCCGTTCGAGGTCGGCAACCTGGTCCACGACCTCGGCTTCCGGAGCGTGCATGAACTCCATTACTGGGAGATTTTCGAGTACGGGACGGCGCGGATCACGCTGACCCCGTGCCACCACTGGGGGGCGCGGGTGTTGCACGACTCGCATCGCGGCTTCGGCGGGTACATCATCGAAATCGGCGGGCGGACCATCTATCACTGCGGCGACACCGCCTATTTCGACGGATTCAAGGAGATCGGACGACGGTTCAACATCGACCTCGCCCTGCTCCCGATCGGCGCGTACGACCCTCCGAGCGGGCGGGAGGTCCACATGAACCCGGAGGAGGCCGTGCAGGCGTTCCTCGACCTCGGCGCGCGGCAGATGGTCCCGATGCACTACGGCTCCTTCCGCTTGAGCTACGAACCGCCCGACGAACCGCTGATGCGCCTGCGCGCGGCGGCGGAGAAGGAAGGAGTCGCGGATCGTATTTCCGTCATGACGGAAGGGCAACCGCTGGTGTTTTAGCTCCCCCCCTTCGGTGGAAACATACCGGGCGAAGCCTTGCGGAGCGAACCGCTGGCCCTCCGGACACCGCTCACCCGCCGCCGCGAGGTGGAGGTTCCCGGAAATTTCGCTCGTCAAAGCGTCGGGCACGGCGTTTGAATGACGCGCTTATGGTCAACATCGAAATCGAATATACCGGCGAGCTTCACTGCAATGCGAAACACGGCCCGTCGGGCGCGACGGTCGCCACCGACGCCCCGGTCGACAACCACGGACGCGGAGAATCATTTTCTCCCACCGACCTCCTTGCCACCGGGCTCGGCGCATGCATGGCAACGATCATGGGGATCTACGCCTCGCGCCACGAGATCGACCTGACCGGCATGCGCATTTCCGTCACCAAGGAGATGACACAGAGCGCCCCGCGCCGCATCGCGAAGCTGACGACCACGATCCACCTCCCCGCCGGGATCGAAAAAAGCGACGCGCTGGAACGGGCCGCGCTGACCTGCCCGGCTCACCAGAGCCTCCACCCGGACATCGAAAAGCCGGTGAACTTCTGCTACGCCTGATCATCTGCGTGGAGGCCGCCCTCCGGGGGCTTCACGGAACGTTACGACTCGGGCACAGGCGGCTCGATCACGCCCTCTTCCTGCTTTCCTCCGAGCCGGAAGCGGACCGGCAACGGCTCGGCTGCGGGTTGTTTCAGGCTCGCTTCGAGAAAAATCGCCGCTTCCTGGGCGGCGCGGCCAAGTTCGTTGCCCCGCCCGAGTTCCTTGGCGAGTTCGTTGAGGATGGCGACCGCCTCGGGCCGCCGGGTGTCGGGCAGGGCGCGGATCGCCGTCATGCGAAAAATTTTCGGCGTCCGTTTTTCCCTCGCCCATTGCGGAAGCATCTGGAGCGCGACCGACGGGAAATAACGGGCGATCCCGTATAGCGCATAGTGCCGGGTTGCCGGCTCGCCGTTAAGAAGCTGCTCCTTCCAGAAATCCCACTCCTTCCCGGGCGCGATCCCGTAATAAACCATCGCATCGGCCCGGGCGAGCGGGTCGATCATTGCCTCGATCCGCGTCTGCTGGTCAACGGTGATCGCCAGTTGCTCGTCCGGCAGGCCCATCCGCCGCAACACGAGCAGCGCCTCAATCAGTTCCGCCGTCTCCACCTTGAAGGCGTTGCTGTCCCACTGGCTGGGAAGATCGCTCCCGGCGGCGGCGAACTTCGCGAAAGCGCTGGCGGGAAGGTTTTCAAGAATGACGAGCGCCGCCACCTGCGCCGCAGGTTGTGAAACCTCCGGGTGCTGGGCGAGGTAGGCGAGCAGTTCGTCGAGCCGCGGGAATTTCGTCGGCGTGACGACAAAGGTGACCTTTTCAATCTCGTTGCTCGAGGCAATGGCGATGACCAGCAGATCATCGAGCCGGGTCTCCCCCGCCGGGTAGTCGACCCACTGTTCGCGCGGCGTCACCACAAAACCGTTGGCACTCTCAAACGCCTGCCCGGCGGGGATCGTGAGGCGGACGGCCCGGCCCGTCCGGTTAACCGCCGTCATCCGGAGCCGGTCGCGCGCGTTTCCGCGAAACTCAAAGGTCAACGCCCCTTCCTTCATCGCCTCCTCCAGCGAAAGCTTCCGATCCGGCGCGGGTTCCCCCTCCTTTTCCTCCACTTTGGCCGTTCCGGTCCGGAACGCCACCGGCGGCTCCTTCCCGGCGCTCTCCTCCGCAACCGGGACGATCGCGGGCGGCTGCGCCCCCTTCCACCCGCGCAGGAACCATCCTCCCCCCAAGCCGAGGAGAAAAACCAGGATGAACAGACAAAGCAGACGGATCATAGCGGGCAGAGAGAGTACGGTTTTCGCTCCGAAAGCAACAGCATTTCCGGTGCCGCGAGCGTCCTTCAACCGTGATCCCGCCGGTATCGGGAAGCCGTCATCCCGGTCGCCAGACGGAACTGCCGTGAAAAATAGTAGACGTTTTCGTAACCGAGAGCATCGGCGATCGCGCCGATCGTCAACTCCGAATGGGAGAGGTAATGCCTGGCGCGTTCGATGCGGGCCTTGATCAAGAGATGGCTCGGCCGCTCGCCGGTCACCTTCCGGCAGAGATGACGGAAATGGCTGCCGCTGTAACCGCTCGCACGGGCAAGGTCATCCACATTGCGAAAACGGCGCGGCTCTTCGTAAAGCGCGGTCAACGCGGTGGAGATCACCTTTTCATGGTAGCGGTCCCCGCGGTCGGAAGCGTTCTTTTCATGTGTCCGGATCAGGTCGGTCAAAAGCCCTTTCATCAGGAACCCGGCCACAAGTTCGTCGCCTTCGACCCCATCCTCCACGTGGCCCGGGAGATGACGCCGGTTGAGCAGCGCGAGAATGCGGCGGGTCGTCTGGTCAAAAAAGCTCACTTCCGCCACTTCCGTATAAAACGGGCAGGCGGGCCAGCGGCGCTGCGGCAACAGCCGCGAACCTCGCAGAAAACTCAGGTGAAAAAAAGCATCGCCAAGCGGGTCGGCATCGTCCTGCCAGACTTCGAGGTCCATCCCCGGCTTCATGCAGAGGCAGACCCCCGCTTTCAACGGGTACGACGCTCCGCTGCGATGGTCGAGCAGCCTCCCCTTGCCCTGAATGAAGAACCAGAAGGTAAAATCGAGCAGCACCCGCTGGAACCATGCCCGCGAGAGATGGTGCCCCCGGGGCCAGACCGCATCACGCCCATGGCGATGAAACATCAATTTTAGCAAATTCCAGTCGCGCAACGCCGATGGCGAGGAATGGGAGGACATCTCCGCAAAACGTGGCTGATTCGCGCAGGGAGCGTCAATCGGAATCGGTCAATCCGCTACATGCTTCAGCGTTTATTATAAAAGTTCCGGCGAATACTGCATCGCCAACCTCCGCGGGAACCGGAAAGCTCTTCATCCATGCTTATCACCCCGCAAACCGTGCGCCCCCGGCCAAAACTCGGCCTCGGCGCGGCCCTCATCGGCGAAGAGGAGGAGGCGCTTCTCCTTCAGGCCGTTCGCAGCAAGCGCCTCAACCGCTACCAGGAGGAGGAAACCTTGTGCGCCGCGCTGGAGCGGGAGGTTTGCGAACGAATGGGGGTAAAATACGCGCTGGCGGTCACCAGCGGCACCGCCGCGCTGGAAGTCGCGCTCGCCGCGCTCGGGGTCGGCCCGGGGGATGAGGTGATCATCCCCGCCTGGAGCTGGGTCTCCTGCTTTACCGCCGTCGTCCGGCTCGGCGCGCTGCCGGTGCTGGCGGAGATGGATGAAAGTTTTTCGCTGGCATCGGGCGAAATCCGCCGTCTCGCCAATGAACGGACCAAGGCGGTCATGATCATGCACTACCAGGGGGTGGCGGCGGAGATGGAGCCGCTGCTCGCGGAGGCAAGGGAGGTCGGCCTCGCGGTCCTGGAGGATGGCGCGCAGTCGCCCGGAGCGCGGTACCATGGGAAGGCGGTCGGCTCAATGGGCGACATCGGCATCTACAGCTTTCAGATCCAGAAAAGCATCACCTCCGGAGAGGGGGGCATGGTGGTCACGAGCGACCCCGCGCTCTACGAACGCGCGGTGAGAATGCACGACCTCGGCTTCTACCGGCCGCATTTCAACCCGAACCTGGAACCGCGCGGTTCGGCCTTCTGCGGGGGGCAATACCGGATGAGCGAACTGACCGCCGCCGTCGCGCTGGCGCAGCTTCGCAAGCTGGAGACGATCCGCTCCCATTGCCGACGCTTGAGCGCCCGCATCGACTCCCGGATCGCCGAACTTCCCGGGCTCACCCCGCGGCGGATTCCCGACCCGGAGGGCGATTCCGGCTTTGAAATCTACCGCTTTTTGCCCGACCGGGAAACAGCCATGGCGTTCCGGGAACGGCTCGACGCCCGCAACGTGAACTGCGCCCGGATGACCGGCACCTACTGCCAGTATGCCCGCGACTACTGCAAGAACCGCGCCGTCTACACCCCGGCTGCCTCCCCGTTTGCGCGTTTCGAGACGTGGCCCGCCCAAGGGTACCGGCCCGTTGATTTTCCGCGGACTGAAAGCCTGATCGGGCGGTTCATCTCCCTCCCGCTGGGTGTGCTCTATACCGACGAGGACGCCGACCATATCGCCGAAGCGATCCTCGAAACGGCTCAGGAACTCGGGTTGAGCAACTCCTGAAGCCGCCGCGCGGAAACCGGCTCCGCCGTGCCAAGTTCCTGCGCAAAAAGGGAGACGCGAAACTCTTCCAGCAGCCAGCGAAACTTTTCCCGATTGGCCGGGGCGACCCGGCGTTCCCACCCTTCCAACGGGCGGAGCGCCGCCGCTTTCTGCGTATCCTTGGCCGGGTGGAGCCAGGCGCGTTCGGCGCGGGTCGCGACCGCCTTGAGGTAACGGGGCAGATGCCGCAACCGCCCGTGTGGCGTGGCGGCGAGGAAACGCGCGGGGACGAGCCGCTCCAGGTCGGCCTCCATCCCGTCGTAGCGGCGCGGGGAAGCGGCGATCCGCCCCCGCAGTTCCAGCACTTCACCGCACCAGCGGGCGGTTTTTTCGAGCGCCTCCGGCAACGCTTCCAGTGCGGCGGTCAGCATCGCCTCAAACCGCGCCCGCGTCAGCGGCAGGAGCGGCTCCAGCCGGAAAAGGTGGTCGCCAACGTGGGCGATCAAGGTCGCGGTATCGACCTGTCCGTGCGACCCCGCCGCCACCTTCGGCGCGGGGACCGGTCGCGCCGGGGCGGTGATCTTTGCAAACGGCTTTGGCGCGCGCGGCGACGGCGTGGCGGAAAGGGAGAGTTGCAGGCCCTCAAGCATCTGCCCCAGCGTCGCCACCCCGCCCCGGTCTTCGGCCTTCGGTTTCCCTCCTCTGGGCGCGGGAGGGGTTGGAGGGATGACCCGCCACCCTTTCACGCGGCGCTCCAGTTCCTCTCCCAGAACGAGGTGCGCAAGCCGGACGATCGCCGCCGGGGTGGAAGCCGCCGCTTCTTCACGCGAACGGTACAGTTTCAGGTCGACCCGCCCGTCGCGAAGCGCCAGCCCGGGAAAAGCAAGGAGCGGCACGCCGCCGACCGAGTCGACCCCGATCGACTCCGGCAGATCGCCGAAGCTCCAGCCGGTCAGGCCCCGTTTTTCCCATTGGCGGACCGCGCGGTCCCATCCGGTGGAGCGGACCCCCTTCTCCTTCATCGTCGCCCGAACCGCCTCCAGGTCGCGCCCGGCGGCGATCGGCCGGTTTTTCGGGTCGATCACCTCCACCCTCGGCACGAGGTAGTCGGGAGGGAGCGTCCACGCCCCCGGTTCAATGATGATGCCGTAATGTCGCCGCACAAAGGCCGAAAGCGCCGCGGGAAACGGCTCGCTGCCCGGTTCGAGTTCCGAGGCGATCCGGCGGATTTTCGGCTCCAGTGGCATCAGGCTCTTGCGGATCGCCTTTGGCAGCGCCCGCAGGAGCACCCCCGCCTGTTCCTCGCGCAGGCCCGGCACCATCCATTGCAACTGCCCCGGCGTCAACGCCTCCGCGAGCGGCAGCGGAAGCCGGAGCGTCACCCCGTCCTCCTCGCTCCCCGGCGCGTAGGCGTACTGGAGCGGGATGACGGCGTTTTCCAGTTTCACGGCGTCCGGGAACGCCTCGCGGTCGTAGGCAAGTTCATCGGGCGCGATCAGTTCCTCCTCGCTCGCCACGAGCAGGTCGGGTTCCCTGGCGATCCGTTCGCGCACCCACCGGTCGAGATCGGCCACGCTGGAAATCCGCTCCAGCCGCTTGGCGTAAAAGGTGTAAAAGGCTTCGTCGAGATCGTGCAACCGGTGGCTGCGCACCTTGGTCAGCGTGTTTTCGATCCGCTCCCGCAGCTTCCGGTTTTCCCGGAAAAAACGGTGGTTGATCCGCGCATCCCCTGCGACCAGCGCGCCGCGAATGAAAAGCTCCGTCGCCGCCTCCGGGTCGATCCTCCCGAAATCGACCGGTCGCCGCGTGATCTCCAGCCCGTGGATCAACACCCGTTCGGTCACCAGCACCCGCCCCGCCTTCGCGCGCCATTCGGGATGGAGGTGGCGGTAGCGGCAAAGATGCGCCCCGAGTTCCGCCACCCATTCCGGCTCAATCCGGGCGGCCGTCCGCGCAAAAAGCTGGGAGGTCTGGACCACTTCACCTGCCATGATCCACGGCGGCTGGTTGCTCTTGGGCGCTTTCTCCTCCGCCTTGCGCGGCTGCTCGCGCGACGGCTTCGGCTTGCGCGGCTGCCGCTCGTAGAGGTTGGAACCGGGGAAAAGGGTCACCTTCCGGTTGCCCGAAGCGAGGTAAAGGTTGCGTTCCTCGCGCCGGGCGATCTGCCCGAGCAATCCGGTGAGGATGGAGCGGTGAATCGCCGCGTAATGCGCCTCTTCCGGCGTGGCGCGGGGTTGTTCCCTGTCGCTCTTCCTTTCCGGAGCCGCTCCCCTGCGCCCTCCGCGCGGGCGGGCCTCCTCCATCGCCTGCCCGAGTTGCCGGTAGAGGTCGCGCCACTCCCGCATCCGCGTCAGCCAAAGAAAACGCCCCTTGCAAAACCGGCGGAGCGCGTTGCGGGTCGTGGCGACCCCGGCCCCTTCCAGCGGCGGGGCGGCGTTCCAGAGGTGAAGCAGCGAGAGAAAATCCGACGCCGGGTCGTGGTACTCCCGGTGCGCCGCCTGCGCCGCTTCCTTGGCCTCCTCCGGCCGCTCCCGGGGATCGGGGACGCTCAAACCGGCGGCGATCACCAGCACTTCGGGCAACACCCCTTCCTGCCGCGCCTGAAGCAGCATCCGCCCGAGGATCGGGTCGATCGGCAGCGAGGCGAGTTCCCGCCCGAGGTCGGTCAGCGGATAGCGTTCGCCGATCGCGCCCGCCCCCTGTTCGATCAATGCGCCGAGTTCCTCCAGCAACAGGTAACCCGCCCGGATCGCCTGCGACTGCGGCGGGTTCAGGAACGGAAAACTCTCCACCTCGCCGAGCCGGAACGCCTTCATCCTCAGGATGACTTCCGCGAGGTTGGAGCGCAAAATCTCCGGCTGCGTGAACCGGGGGCGTTTGAGGTAATCCTCCTCACCGTAAAGGCGGATGCAGACCCCGTCGCGCAGACGCCCCGCGCGGCCCATCCGCTGGTTGGCGCTGCTCTGCGAAACCGGCTCAATCGGGAGCCGCTGGGTGCGCGTCCTCGGGTTGTAACGGCTGATCCGTGCCAGCCCCGTATCGACAACGATGCCGATGCGCGGGATCGTCAGCGAAGTCTCCGCGACGTTAGTGGCGATCACCACCCGCCGCCGGGGGCCGGGGGCAAAAACGAGTTGCTGCTGCGCGGAAGCCATCCGCCCGAAAAGGCCGAGCACGTCGATCTCCCGCCCGAGGCGGCCTTCGAGCTGTTCGCGCGCTTCGCGGATGTCGCGCTCGGTCGGCATGAAGAGGAGAAGATCGCCCGAATCGTACTCGATCAACGCCTCCTCGACCACCTTCACCGCCCCTTCCACGTAGGAGAGCGAATCGCCCGCGCCCCCTTCGGGTTCCAGCGATTCCAGGGGCCGCCAGACCACTTCCACGGGATAAAGCCGCCCGGAAACCTCGACCACCGGCGCGCCGCCGAACGCCTGCGAAAACGCTTCGGTGTCGATGGTGGCGGAGGTGATCACCAGCTTGAGTTCCCGGCGGCGGGCGAGAAGCTGCTGGAGGTAGCCGAGCAGAAAATCGATGTTGAGCGAACGCTCGTGCGCTTCGTCGATGATCAGGGTCGAGTAGGCGCGCAGCAGCGGGTCGGACTGAATCTCCGCCAGCAGGATGCCGTCGGTCATGAACTTGATGCGCGTCTGCGGCCCGGTGTCGTCGGCGAAACGCATCTTGCACCCGACTTCGCGCCCCCACGTGCAGCCGAGTTCCTCGGCCACCCGGCGCGAGACGCTCATCGCCGCCACCCGTCGCGGCTGGGTGCAGCCGATCCTGCCCCGCTGCGCGAGCCCGGCTTCCAGACACATCTTGGGAAGCTGCGTCGTCTTGCCCGAACCGGTCTCCCCCGCGACGATGACCACCTGGTGCGCGCGGATCGCGGCCAGAATCGCCTCGCGCTGCTGCGAGACGGGAAGCTCGGGCGGGTAACGGATCGGGGCGATCTCGGAAAGGATGGGGCGGGGCCGGGACAAGAGAGAAAAAAGGTGCGTTCTGCCGGAGTGTCTACTCCGCCGGCGTCGAAGCGATCCGTTTGATCACTTCGTCGAGTTTGCTGATACTGACCGGCTTGGTCAAATGTTCGGTGAAACCGGCTTCGCGGCTGCGCCGGATATCGTCGTCCATGCCGAAGCCGCTCATCGCGATCCCCGGCACGGGGCGGATGTGGCGTATCCGCTCGATCAACTCCAGCCCGCTTCCGTCAGGGAGGCCGATGTCGCTGATCAAAAGATCGTAGACCTGCCGCTTGGCGTGGGTGAGCGCCTCCTCCACCCCGGTCACCAGATCGACCTGGTAGCCGCGGCGTTCCAGAATCCTGCGCATCAAGGTTCCGGTATCGTGGTTGTCTTCCGCGAGCAGGATGCGCAGGCCGCTGGTGGCGTCGGCTTCCTCGGCGTCGTTGGTCACGTCGTCCGAAGCAGTCGCCGGAGGGGTCACGGTCGTGAGCGTCACCAGGAAGGTCGTCCCGAGGTCGCGTCCCCGGCTCTGGACGCCGATCGTCCCGCCGTGCGCCTCGACCAGGTTTTTCGTAATCGCGAGCCCGAGCCCCAGCCCCCCGAAACGGCGGCCCCGCATGCTTTCGCCCTGTTCAAAGGCGTTGAAGACCTTGTGCAGCAGGTCGGGTTCGATGCCGATCCCGCTATCCTCCACCTCGACCTCGACGCTCCCCTGCACGCTGTTGCGCGAGCGGAAAATGATCGACCCGCCCGTCGGCGTGAACTTGACGGAGTTTTTGATCAGGTTCCAGAAAACCTGCTGGAGCCGCGCCGGGTCGGCATGGACGTGGTAATGCTCCGCGCTCAACTCCAGCGAGATGCAGAGCTTCTTGCTGGCGATGTCGCCGTTGCAGATCTCCAGCGAGCTTTGCAGCAGGGCGTGGGCGTCGATCGTGGTGCGGTGAAGCTGCAACTTGCCGCGCTGGATGCGGGTCAGATCGAGCAGGTCGTCGATCAGCCGCGCTTCGAGTTCGATATTGCGCCGGGTCATCTCCATGACGTTGCGCAGGTGGGGGGCGAGCGTCTTGTCGCGGCTCAAATCGTCCACCGCCAGAAGCACCGGGGTGAGCGGCGTGCGCAGCTCATGGCTCAAAACGGCGAGGAACTGATCCTTCGCGGCGTTGGCAGCTTCGGCCTCGACCTTCGTTTCGGTGATCTCGGCCAGCAGGCGGTTGTTTTCGAGCGCCAGCGTCGTCCGCCGGGCGACTTCCTCGGCCATCGAAAGATCGCGCGCGGTAAAACGACGGCCCGACTCGATCGAAAGAAAACTGATGACCCCGAGCATGTCGCGGTGCCCCCGCAGCGGCACCATCATGGAAGAGCGCACGCCGAGTTCCCCCAGCAACTGGCGGTGCGTGGAATCGACCGCCTGGGCGTCGAGCAGCCAGTCGTCGACTTCCGGGGCGAGTTCCGGCATGCCGTTGCGCAACACCTCGTTGACCCCCTTGGTCTGCCCCTTTTTCGGCGGGAAACATTTGTCGATCTCGACCATCAGTTCGACCTTTTTCGGGTCCATGTGCGAGACGGCGGCGAGGAAAAGCTGCGGCCCGTCCGCCGCGTCGAGGGAGAGGTGGACGGTGCAGAGGTCGGCGATCTTCGGCACGGCGAGTTCCGCGACGCTTTGCAGCGTGCCGATCTCCGCCTGCGAAGCGGAAAGGACGGTGCTCGCGTCCGCCAGGAAGCGCATCGCCTCCTCCGCCCGCTTCTGGTCGTCGATGTCGGTGCAGGTGCCAAACCACTTGCTGATCCGGTTCTGCTGGTCGATCACCGGAAGCGCGCGGATCAGGTGCCAGCGCGAGGAGCCGTCGTGCTGGACGATGCGCCCCTCCACCTCGTAGCGCCCTTCGGTGGCGACCGCCTTTCGCCAGGCGGCCTCGCAACGGCGGCGGTCCTCCTCGTGAAATGCCTCCAGCCATTGCCAGCCGCTCGATTCCTCGATCCCCCGGCCGGTGTAGGTGCGCCAGCGGCGGTTGAAAAAGTCGAGCGCGCCGTCGGCCTGCGCCGTCCAGACCATCTGCGGGATCGCCTCGGCCACGGTGGCGTAGTGCCGCGCCACCTCCCGCCGCATCTCCTCGGCGCGGCGGCGGTCGGTGACATCGCGAAAGACCACCACGCAGCCGATCAACTCCCCGCCGGAATTGCGGATCGGGGCCGCCTTGTCCTCCACGGCGATCTGGTCGCCCTCCCGGGTGACGAGCGTGGCAAACTCCGGGTGCCCGGTGATCTCCCCGTGTTTGAGGACGCGCGTCGTCGGGCATTCCATCGGCTCGCCCGTGCGGGTGTTGATCAGCCGGAAGACCTCGGCCGCCGGACGCCCGGACACCTCGGCATCGTCCCACTGCGTCACCTCGCGGGCGACTTCGTTGAGGAACTGGACGTTTCCGTGGACATCGGTGGCGATCACCGCGTCGGCAATGCTCGAGAGCATTACCTGGAACCATTCGCGCTGGTGCCGCGCGATCTTTTCCGCCTCCTCGCGCTCCCGTTCGGTCTCGTCGATCTCGTGCGCGTTGCGCCAGACGAGCCGTGTCAGGATGACCATGCTGCCGAGGGTGAAGAGAGCATCGCGCATCGGCTGCCCGTAGAGCCCGAGCCGGTAGCCGAGCGTGGTCGCCGTCGCGATGACAAAGAGCATCAACAACCCATAGGGAAGGATTTTGCGCGCCATCTGCCCGGCGGCGGTGTTGCTGCAAAAAATCGCCATCACCCCCGTCCCGGGGCGCGCCAGCAGCACGCCGAAACCGTACACCATGAAGGCGAGCGCGGTATTGACCGAAGAGCGGTTGTACGCATCGACCTCGCCGGTCGCCCCGGCGCTGAAAAGGATGCCGAGCAGCGTCCAGAACCCGCTCAGGAGGACCGCCAGCGCGAGCCATTGCGCGGGGCAGCGGCGGCTCTCCGCCTCATAGTCGATCAGCAGCAGCGCCAGCCCGCTGCAAAGAAGGGTCCCGGCGGTCTTGACCGTCAGCGCGCCGACCTCGCCCGAGCCGGGCAGGTAGTTGAACAGAAAATGGTCGTACCCCCCTGCGTCCCACGCGATCAATCCCGCGTGCTGAAGCAGAACCGTCCCTCCCAGCGTCACGACAAGCGCAGCCGGAAACCATGCCAGCCAGCGGGCCCACGACACCCGCGGGTGCATCAGCAACAGGCGGAGCCCGACCCCCGCCGCCAGCAACCCGGCGCCGGTCTCCATCCGCATCGGGATCAACCCGGGAAGAAAACTGGCGAAGAGCGAAATTTTCAGCCATTGCCCGAGCATCCCGAAGAGGCCGAGCAGGGCGACCGCCAGGCTTGCATCGCGGGAGGCCCGGAGGAGACCTTTCCGCACCTCATCCGTCGACACCGGAGGAGCCGGGATGGGGGTGGAGATCAGGGTGGAGTTCACGTCAGGAGAAGGGCAGGCACCCGACAGGATACCCGAGAGTCTGCCGGGATAGAAAGAGCGGAGTTTGGGAGAAAATCGACGAAAAACACCTTCCTGCCGCCGTCCCTTGACATCACCTGCCATCGTCACGGGTTTCCCACGGAGACCAATCGGCCTGTTGATTTCGTCCCGGACCGATCGTTAACGCGCCCTTAAAATACCTCCCGCTTCCGGACGGTTACTCCTCCTCCACGCTCTCGTTGCGGGCCATCGCCGTCTGCCGCATCTGCTCGCGGGCTCTCTGCACAAAGGTATTGTTCTCCCCGTGCGTGGCCCATGGTCCCTGGGGGATTTCCTCGAAATCGACAAACCGCCAGTCGGTCACGTCCGTCGGGCTCATGCCGAGATAATCGCGGACGGCGGGGGAGACATCGAGCCCGGCCCCCTTGTTCAGGTTCGGCTTGGGCCGTTCACTGCCAAAGACATACTGCCAATGGTCGGTACGGAACGGGCCGCAATCCTCCCACTGTGCGTAGGCGACCTTCCCCTTGTAGCGGATCGCCACCCAGCGCCCCTTGACGACGCTCCTCCCCTCGCGCTCGAACGCTTCGTCAAACCATGGGATCACCTTGCGCGCCTCGGGCTTGGTTTTCCCGCGCGTCACGTCGTTGTAGGGAAGGGCGACGTAGAAAGGGTTCTGCCGGGGGGTGAACTTGGCGGGCAGGTAGCCGGAACGGTTCTTGGGGTTGGGGTCGTCAAAGCCGCCGAAGTTCCTGGCCCACCTCTGATCCCAGGAACTCGCCTGGTTGTGGACCGGATTGCGGCGGCTGGCCGGTTCGCCGACCCAGAAGGTGGTGGTGACGATCTCGTTGCGCCACGGGTATTTTTCGGC
>Ga0182739_1003082_pt1 | contig 14940 bp, 18 predicted proteins | sample eDN5th30CBELigBY_FD_128873 | JGI IMG/M metagenome (GOLD analysis project Ga0182739, IMG submission 128873) | Enriched backyard soil microbial communities from Emeryville, California, USA - eDNA 5th pass 30_C BE-Lig BY (version 2) (version 2) | ecosystem: Environmental > Terrestrial > Soil >... | reverse complement strand
GCGACCACCCCGTACCGGCGTCCGGTCGGCAGCCGCCGGGCGAACAGCTCGAACACGCTGCGTCGCGAGGCGCGCCCGTCGCGCAGGGCCGCGTCGAGCATCGTCAGTTCGTACCGGTCGGTGAGGAACGCCGTCGACATGGGATGAGCCTACCGAGGCCGGTATCGTGGCCTACCGTGACCGACGCCCCGACGAACGCCCCGATCGGGGTCTTCGACAGCGGGGTCGGCGGCCTCACCGTGGCGCGGGCGATCCTCGATCAACTGCCGAACGAGTCGATCCTCTACGTCGGCGACACCGCGCACAGCCCGTACGGCCCGAAGCCGATCGCCGAGGTGCGCGCCTACGCCCTCGAGGTTCTCGACGACCTGGTCGCCCAGGGGGTGAAGGCCCTCGTCATCGCCTGCAACACGGCGAGTGCCGCCATGCTGCGAGACGCGCGCGAGCGGTACACGGCGGCCAGCGGCATCCCCGTGGTCGAGGTCATCCAGCCGGCGGTGCGCGCGGCGGTGCGCACCACCCGCAACGGCCGGGTCGGGGTGATCGGCACGGCGGGCACGATCCAGAGCCGCGCCTACGACGACGCGTTCGCCGCGGCCGACGGGCTCGAGCTGTTCAGCCGCGCCTGCCCGCGTTTCGTCGAGTTCGTCGAGGCGGGGGTGACCAGCGGCGAGGAGCTGTTCGCCGCCGCCGAGGAGTACCTGGCACCGCTGCGCGACGCCGGAATCGACACGCTCGTGCTGGGGTGCACGCACTACCCGCTGATGTCGGCCGCCATCCAGTACGTCATCGGACCCGATGTGCGCCTGGTGTCGAGCGCCGAGGAGACCGCCGCCGACGTGTACCGCACGCTGGTCTCGCACGGGCTGGAGCGCACCGCGAGCACCGCGCCCCGCCACCGGTTCGAATCCACCGGCGATGACGAGCAGGCGTTCCGCGCCCTCGCGCACCGGTTCCTCGGGCCCGAGGTGCGGCACGTCGAAGCCTTCCCCACGGGGCAGATCCCCATCGAAAGGACCCCGCAATGACCCGACCCGACGGCCGCGCCGCCGACCAGCTGCGCCCCGTGACCATCGAACGCGGCTGGAGCGCGCAGGCCGAGGGCAGCGCCCTCATCAGCTTCGGGCAGACCAAGGTGCTCTGCACGGCGAGCTTCACCAACGGGGTGCCGCGCTGGCTGACCGGCAAGGGCCGCGGGTGGGTGACCTCCGAGTACTCGATGCTGCCGCGGTCGACGAACGAGCGCATGGACCGCGAGAGCGTGAAGGGCCGCATCGGAGGCCGCACCCACGAGATCTCGCGCCTCATCGGCCGCTCGCTGCGGGCCGTCATCGACACGAAGGCGCTCGGCGAGAACACCATCGTCATCGACTGCGACGTGTTGCAGGCCGACGGCGGCACCCGGACGGCGTCGATCACCGGCGCCTACGTCGCACTCGCCGACGCGATCGAGTGGGGCCGCGACAAGGGGTTCATCGGCAAGAACGCGAAGGCGCTCATCGACTCGGTGGCCGCGGTCAGCGTCGGAATCGTCGACGGCGAGCCCCGGCTCGACCTTGCCTACCTCGAGGACTCGAAGGCCGAGACCGACATGAACGTCGTCGTCACCGGTCGCGGCCTGTTCGTCGAGGTGCAGGGCACCGCGGAGGGTGCGCCGTTCGATCGCCGCGAACTCGACAGCCTGCTCGACCTCGCTCTCGGTGGCGCGACGAGTCTGACCGCCATGCAGGCGGAGGCGCTCGGCGCGTGACCACGTTCGTGCTGGCGACCCACAACGCGCACAAGGTCGATGAGCTGCGGCGCATCCTGGGACAGCGCCTGGGCCCGCACGAGCTCATCGGGTACGACGGTCCCGAGCCGGTCGAGGATGGGACGACGTTCGCCGAGAACGCGCTGATCAAGGCGCGGGCTGCGGCCGCGCACACCGGGCTACCGTCGCTCGCCGACGACTCCGGGATCTCGGTGGCGGCGCTGGGCGGCGCGCCCGGCATCCACTCGGCCCGCTACGCGGGAACGCGGGTGGATGCCGACAACGTCGCGCGTCTGCTGGCCGAGCTCTCCGGGGTGGCCGATCGCACAGCGGAGTTCACGTGTGCGGCCGCCCTCGTCGACGGCGAGACGGAGCACGTCGTGGTCGGCATCTGGCCGGGCGAGGTCCTTCAGGCGCCCGAGGGCGAGCACGGATTCGGGTACGACCCGGTGTTCCGGCCGGAGGGGTATGCGCACGCCAGCGCCGTGCTGACCGCCGACGAGAAGAACGCGATCAGCCATCGCGCCCGGGCATTCGGGGCGATGGTGGGGTACCTGCGCGAACGATACGGATAACCGTTCCCGACTAGCCCGGCGACACCCCCCGCGCGCCTACCCTGGAGGCATGGGCCACGATCACGCGCACGGTGCGGGGTCGACCCGCACCCGGCTGGCGATCGCCCTGGCCATCGTCGTCGTGGTGCTCGTCGCCGAGGTCATCGGCGCGATCGCGTCGGGCTCGCTCGCGCTGCTGGCCGACGCCGGGCACATGTCGAGCGACGCGATCGGGCTGATCGTCGCCCTCGTCGCCACCGTCGTCGCGGCGCGGCCGGCGACCGACCGGCACACCTTCGGGTTCCAGCGGGTCGAGGTGCTCGCCGCTCTGGTCAACGGGGTGCTGCTCGCCGTCGTCGCGGTGACCGTGGCGGTCGAGGGCATCCGGCGCCTGCTCGCCGCCGACGACCCGCATGTGCTGCCGCTGCCGATGCTCATCATCGCCGGGGTGGGCCTGGTGGCCAACGTCGCGGCGATGCTCGTGCTGCGCGGCGGCGACACGACCTCGCTCAACATGCGCGGGGCGTATCTGGAGGTCCTGGGCGATCTGCTGGGGTCGATCGCCGCGCTCGCGGCCGGCGCCGTCATCCTGGTCACCGGGTTCGCGAAGGCGGATGCGATCGCGTCGCTGCTCATCGCCGCACTGATCCTGCCGCGCGCCGCCCTGCTGCTGCGCGATGTCGTGCGGGTGCTGACCGAGTCGGTTCCGCACGACACCGATATCGCGCAGATCCGCACCCACCTGCTCGAGACCCCCGGCGTGGTGGCCGTCCACGATGTGCACGTCTGGGCGATCACCTCCGGCCAGCCGGTCTTCACCGCCCACGTCGAGTGCGAGCCGTCGGTGTTCGCCGGCGGGGGCACCGGCGCCATGCTCGAGCGGCTCGGCGAGTGCCTGCGGGGGCACTTCGATGTCGAGCACTCCACGTTCCAACTGGAACCGGCCGGGCATGCCGAGAGCGAAGACCATGCCCACCGCTGACCGGCGCGCGGTCGAGGACTACCTCAAGGTGATCTACGGCCACACCGAGTGGCAGCCCGACCCGATCACGCCGTCGCAGCTGGCCGGCCGGCTCGGCCTCGCCCCCAGCACCGTCACCGAGATGGTGAAGAAGCTGGTCGCGGCGGGGCAGGTCGCCCATGCGCCGTACGGTGCCATCGAACTCACCGCCGCCGGCCGCGAGGAGGCCCTGCGCATGGTGCGCAGGCACCGCCTGGTGGAGACCTGGCTGGTCTCGCAGTACGGCTACGGCTGGGACGAGGTGCACGACGAGGCCGAGGTGCTCGAGCATGCGCTGAGCGATCGGCTGCTCGATGCGATCGACGCCCAGCTCGGCCGGCCGCTGACCGATCCGCACGGCGATCCGATCCCGGCCTCCGACGGTTCGGTGCGGATGCCGGCCGCGCGGTTGCTGGGTGAACTCGCGACGGGCGAGCGCGGACGGGTCGTGCGCATCAGCGACCGCGACCCGGAGGTGTTGCGCGACATCGCCGCGCGCGGGCTCGGCCTCGGCTCGGAGGTCGGCGCCGGAGACCTGCCCGCCGGTGCCGCCGGCGCGGTCTGGGTCACCGCGCTCTGACACCCGGCGCCACCGGGTACGCTCAGGGGAACCTTCACGTCTTGGAGCCCCCGTGCACTCTCTTCCCACCGGCCTGATCCCGTGGCTCGACCCGCAGACGATCATCGATGCCGCGGGACCGTGGGCGCTCGTCGTCGTCGGCCTGATCGTCTTCTCGGAGACCGGCCTGCTGGTCGGGTTCGTCCTGCCGGGCGACACGCTGCTGGTCATCACCGGCCTGCTCGCGTTCAGCGGCGCCATGCCGATCTGGCTGGCCTGCATCGTCATCTCGGTGGCCGCCTTCCTCGGCGGTGAGGTCGGGTACCTGATCGGCCACCGGGTGGGGCCGCGCATCTTCGAGCGGAAGGAGAGCGGGCTGTTCTCGAAAGAGAACGTGCTGCGCACCAACCGCTTCTTCGAGCGCTTCGGCCCGTTCGCGATCATCGCGGCCCGGTTCGTGCCGATCGTGCGCACATTCGCTCCGGTCGCCGCGGGCGTCGGGCACATGCCGTACAAGCGCTACTCGCTCTACAACGCCATCGGCGCGGTCATCTGGGGCACCGGCCTGACCTTCGCCGGCTTCCTGCTCGGGTTCATCGAGCCCCTCGCCGACTTCGTCAAGGAGTACATCGACCTGATCCTGCTCGGCGCGATCGCGATCGCGGTGATCCCGACGGCGTTCCACGCCATCCGCCAGAGCATCAAGGCCCGTCGCATGGCGGCCGAGGGCACCGACGACGCACTCACCGACGAGCAGATCGTCCTCGACAAGGACGTCTTCCGGCTGGGTGCGACCCAGGCCGAGCGCACCGACGGCAAGTAGGCCCTCAGCCGCCGGTCGCGACGAGCACGAGCAGCGTCGCGTTGAGCGCGATGAGCAGCAGGGCGGCGACGGCGGCGAGCAGAGTCGTCCACCACCGGTTCGCCGCGTCTCCGAGCAGGCTCGGCAGCGAGGTGAGGCGCACCAGCGGGATGAGTGCGAACGGGATGCCGAAGCTGAGCACCACCTGGCTGAGCACGAGCGCGAGGGTGGGGTCGAATCCGATCACGAGGATCGCGAGGGCCGGGACCAGCGTCACCAGCCGCCGTGCCGCGAGCGGGACGCGCACGTGCAGCAGCCCGCGCATGATCTCGGCTCCGGCGTAGGCGCCGACGCTCGTCGAGGCCAGTCCCGAGGCGAGCAGGCCGACCGCGAACAGCGTCGCGACCACCGGCCCGAGGGCGGCGCCGATCGCCGCATGCGCGCCCTCGAGCGTATGGGTGCCCTCGACGCCCTGCAGAGTGGCGGCGGCGAGCAGCAGGATCACCACGTTCACGGTGCCGGCGACCGCGAGAGCCACGCTGACATCCACCCGGGTGGCGCGGAGCACGCGACGGCGCTCCGGCCCCTCGGGGACCATACCGAATCGATCGCGGGTCAGCGCCGAGTGCGCGTAGATCGCGTGCGGCATCACGGTGGCGCCCATGATGGATGCGGCGAGCAGCACCGATCCGGAATCCGCGAACCGCGGCACCAGGCCCGCGATCGCCTCGGCGGGCTCGAGCGGAGCGAACACGATGCCGGCGCAGAACCCGACGCCGATGACCGCGACCAGGCCGATGATGACGCCCTCGAACGGCCGTGACCCGCCGCGGCTGTGCAGGGCGAGCAGCAGCATCGAGACGGTTCCGGTGATGACCCCGCCCACGAGCAGCGGGAGCCCGAAGAGCAGGTTGAGCGCGATGGCTCCGCCGAGCACCTCGGCGACGTCGGTGGCCATGGCGACGAGTTCGGCCTGCACCCAGTACGCGTAGCGGGCCGCGCGGTTCGTGAGGCGTTTGCCGAGGATGCCGGGGAGGCTGTCGCCGGTCGTGATGCCGAGCTTGGCCGACAGGTACTGGATGAGCCAGGCCATCGTGTTGGCGACGACCACGACCCAGACCAGCAGATAGCCGTAGGCAGCGCCGGCGCTGGCGTTGCTCGCCACGTTGCCGGGGTCGAGGTAGGCGACGCCGGCGACCATGGCGGGACCGAGCAGATACAGGAAACCGCGGGTGCGTGTCGGTGTCGGCGTCGGTGTCGGTGTCGTGGTCATGTCCGCCTCGGATTTCGGTACACCGAAACCTAGCAGAGCGGCGCTTCCCCTCCGGGGTCGGAACCAATAGATTCTTCGAGGCGGCTGGTTACCGCCGGCAGTATCGAATCACCCCCGGCGAATACCCTGATCCGCGCCGGGGGTGATTCGCTGCCGGGCTGAACGGTGCGGAAGGTGGGACTCGAACCCACACGCCTCTCGGCACAGGAACCTAAATCCTGCGTGTCTGCCAGTTTCACCACTCCCGCGAGCGGTGTCAGTCTAGGCGGCGGCGGTGTCCACGAACGCCGCGATGCGGTCGAGCACCGAGTCCTCCCGCAGCGGCCGGTTGTGCCCGAGCCCCTGGGTGAAGACCGGCGTCGCGCCGGGGTTCGCGGCCAGCAGGGCGTGCGCCTGCGAGATCTCGATCATCGCGTCGTCTTCGTCGTGCAGCAGCAGCCACGGGATGCTCGCGGGCAGAGCGACCCCGGTGGCCGAGTACGTCCGCCACGGGTCGGGGGTGCCGCGGAACAGGCGACGTTCGGTGCGCGCGCGGACGGCGCGCAGCATCCGGGAGGTCAGCCCGAGCCGACGGCCGAACTGGGTGAGCAGGTAGTCGAAATCGGCGGCACCGTTGATGGTCGCCAGCCGGCCGGTGCGCACGCCGTCGCGGATCGCGAGCGCGGCCGCGGGGGCTCCCATCGAGTGGGCGACGATCGCCTCGTAGCCGCCGGCCGGTTCGAGCTCCGCGATGATGGCGGCGTAGTCCCGGATGTCGGTGCGGCGCCCCGAGGACCGCCCGTTCCCGGGTGCGTCGAATGCGATCACGCGGCGGCCGGTGGCGCGCAGCTCGCGCACCAGCGGTGCGAACGCCGACGCCCGGCTCTGCCAGCCGTGCACGAGCAGCACGGTGCGCGATCCGGACCCCCATTCGTACACGGCGACGCGGTGTTCCCGGATGCGGTGGAAGCTCGCGCGCGCATCCTCCATCACGGCGCGCTCGCTCGGATGCACCCCGACGCGCTTGCCGGGGGAGACCCAGAGCGCGTAGGCGGTCTCGGCGGCGAGCAGCGGTGCGACACGCTCGAGCGTGCGCAGGGTGGACGCGATGGTGGTCATGGAGTTAATATACGAACGGTCGTACGTATTGTCGAGAGGCGCACATGACACAGGTGCTGGACGGGCGCAGGGTCCGCGGGGACGCTACGCGCCGCGCGATCCTCCGCCGTGCGGTCGACGAGGCCTCGCTCAGCGGACTGGACGGACTCACGATCGGCGGGCTGGCATCCGCGCTGGGCATCAGCAAGAGCAACGTCGCGACCCTGTTCGGCTCGAAGCTCGACCTGCAGCTGGCGACCATCGAGGCCGCGCGCGAGATCTTCATCGACGCCGTCATCGTTCCCGGTCTCGCCGCGCCCCACGGGCTGCCGCGGTTGTGGGCGATCGTGGATGCCTGGCTCACCTACTCCGAGTCGCGCACCTTCGCCGGCGGGTGCTTCTTCCGCGCCGTGGCGGCCGACGCCTCGGCGAAAGACGACGCGGCGCGCGAGTTGCTCGTGCAGATCGATGTGGAGTGGGCCGAGTTCCTCACCCGAGCCGTTCGCGAGGCGGGTCTGCCCGACCCCGAGGGTCTCGCGTTCGAGATCACCGCGCTGCTCGACGCGGCCAACCTGATGTCGCAGCTGCACCGCAGCCCGCGGGGGTACGCGCAGGCGCGGGCGAGCATCCGCGCGCGACTCGACGCTGTGGACAACTCGCGCTGACCCGCTGAGGCTCGGGGCATCCTGTCCGGGTGATGAGCCCGATCGCCCAGATCGCCGACGCCGTGCGCGAGCGCGTCCGCGGCGACGGCGTCGATCTGGCGGGTGATCTCTCCCAGACGGAACACCTCGTGCGCGACGAGGTGCGGCGGTACAGTGAGCGCGCGCTGGGCGGGTCCCAGCCGCTGCTGGTCGATGAATCCGTCGTCACCCGCCAGGTCGTCGCGGCGCTCACCGGGTTCGGGGCGCTGCAGCCGCTGCTGGACGACCCCGGCATCGAAGAGATCTGGATCAACGGCCCCGACAGCGTCTTCGTCGCCCGCGACGGCGTGTCCGAGCGCTCGAGCCTGAGCTTCACCGAGCAGCAGGTGCGCGACCTCGTCGAGCGCATGCTGCAATCCACCGGGCGCCGGGTCGACCTGTCGACGCCGTTCGTCGACGCCTCGCTTCCCGATGGTTCGCGCCTGCATGTCGTCATCCCCGACATCACACGCCGGCACTGGGCGGTCAACATCCGCAAGTTCCGCAGCGGGATGCGGAGCCTGGCCGATCTCGTCGCCCTCGGTTCTCTGCCCTCCCTCGCCGCCGGATTCCTCGAGTTGTGCGTGCGCAGCGGGCAGAACGTCCTCGTCTCGGGCGCGACGCAATCGGGCAAGACGACACTGCTCGGCGCCCTGCTGGCCTCGGCACCGGCCGCCGAGCGCATCGTCACGGTCGAGGAGACGTTCGAGCTCTCGCTCAGCGCCCCCGACTGGGTCGCGCTGCAATGCCGGCAACCGAGTCTCGAGGGCACCGGAGAGGTGACCCTGCGACGCCTCATCAAAGAGGCGCTGCGCATGCGGCCCGACCGGCTGGTGGTGGGGGAGGTGCGCGAGGCGGAATCCCTCGACCTGCTCATCGCGTTGAACTCGGGGCTGCCGGGCATGTGCTCGATCCACGCCAACAGCGCGCAGGACGCCCTGGCGAAACTCGCGACCCTGCCGCTGCTGGCGGGGCGCAACATCGACTCCTCGTTCGTGCTCCCGACGGTGGCTTCGAGCATCGACCTCGTGGTGCACGCGCAGCTGGAGTCGACCGGCCGCCGCCGCATCATCGAGATCGTGGCGCCGACCGGCGAGGTCGTCGGCGGCACCATCGAGGCGACCCGGCTGTTCGAGCTGCGCGATGGTGAGCTGCAGGCGACGGGGCGCACCCCGGTGCGCCTCGACCGGTTCCGCGCACCGGCACCCGCCGCATGAGCGTCGCGCTCGGGGTGCTGCTCGGCATCGGTGTCTGCCTGATCGCGGCGCCCCGGCTGTGGCCGACGGTCGCCACCCGGTCCCCGGCGCCCGCGAGGCTGCGCGGTCTGCTCGCCCGCGGCGGCTGGGATCGCGTCCCGCCGTCGGTGTTCGTCGTGCTCAGCGCGCTGCTCGGCCTGGCGGCGAGCGCGATGCTCGCGGCCCTGATCCCGGTCTTCGCTCTCGCCGTGCTGGGGGGAGCGGTCGCCGCCCTCGTCCCCACAGTGTTCGTCGCGGCCCGCGGGCGCACCCGGCGGCGGCTCATGCGGGCGGCCTGGCCCGACCTCGTCGACCATCTGGTGTCGTCGGTGCGCTCCGGGCAACCGCTCGGAACAGCGGTCGCCGCGCTCGCCGACGTCGGTCCTGCCGAACTCCGCGCAGCATTCCGCGAGGTGGGCCGCAGCGTCGCGGCGACCGGGCTGCTCGATCCCGCCTTCGACGACCTCAAGCGCCGGCTCGCCGACCCCGTCGCCGACCGCATCGTCGAGACGTTGCGTATGGCGCGCGAGGTCGGCGGTACCGAACTGCCCTCGGTGCTGCGCGCGCTCGCGGCGTCGCTACGGCAGGATGCGGCGGTGCGCGCCGAGATCGAGGCGCGGCAATCCTGGGTCGTCAGCGCCGCCCGGCTGGGGGTCGCGGCGCCCTGGGTCGTGCTGATGCTGCTGGCCTCACGCCCCGAGGGTGCGGCGGCCTACAACTCACCGGCCGGTCTCGCCCTGCTGGGCACCGGGGCCGCGGTGAGTGTGCTGGCCTACCGCATCATGATCGCCCTGGGGCGGCTGCCCGAGGAACGGCGGTGGTTCTCGTGACCGCCCTCGCCGTTCCGCTCGGCATCACCCTGGGGCTGGGCTTGTGGACGCTCGTGGCTCTCGTGCCGAGACTCGGGGCGCCGCGGCTCGGCAGCCGGGTCGCGCACTACCTCGTGGACGTGTCCGAGGCGGCGCGTGAGGAGGTCGCCCGCCGGCCGGCGGAACCGGCCACCGCGCTGCTGCTTCTGGGTGCCCCGTGGGCACGGGCGGTTCAGCGTCTGCTGGTGCGGGTTCTCGGCGGCGACGACGAGGTGGCCGCGCGGCTCCGGCGCGCGGGGTCGACGCTCACCGTCGAGGCGTACCGTGGCCGGCAGCTGCTGGCCGGAGCGGGCGGAACGGCGGGAGGCGTCGCCATTGCCGCCGCTGCCGGGCACGCCACCACGGCATCCGGTCTGTTGCTGGGCGCGATCGTCGCGATCGGGGCCGCCGTCGGGGTGCTCGCACCGGATCAGCTGCTGGTGCGCGCGGGGCGAGCTCGTCAACGCCGCATCGCGGCCGAGCTTCCGACGGTGCTGGAGTTCCTGGCGCTCGCGCTCTCGGCAGGCGAGGGGATCCTCGATGCACTCCGCCGGGTGGCGCGTACCGGCAACGGGGAACTGGCCCGCGAGTTCGGCCGCGCCGTCGCCGAGGTCAACGCGGGCCTGCCGCTGCCTGATGCCCTGACCCGCGCGGCCGACACCCTCGGGCTGCCCGCGCTCACGCGCACCGTCGATCAGCTGGTCGGAGCCCTCGAGCGCGGAACCCCGCTCGTCGGGGTGCTGCGAGCCCAGGCGCAGGACTCGCGCGACGACGCCAAACGGGCGCTGATCGAGGCGGCGGGCAAGAAGGAGGTGGCGATGCTGGTGCCGTTGGTGTTCCTCATCCTGCCGTTCACGATCGCGGTCGCGATCTTCCCGGGGCTGCTCGTGCTGCAGGTCGGGTTCTGAACCTGGTCCTGTTCAGGCCGAGCGCCGCGGGCGCCGCAGAGCCAGCGCCACCAGCAGGATGCCCGCAGAGGTGAGAACGCCGGCCGCGATGAATCCCGGCGCAGGGTCATGGTCACCGGTGGCATCGGCCCCGGCGTCACCCCCGCGCGAGGAGCTCGGGTAGATACCCGGCGCTGATCCTCTGGCCCCGGCGACGACCAGGGGGGTGCCGCCGTCCCACATGCCGCTGAATCCTCCGCCCCCGCCGAGACGTCCGCTGCCGGTTGGCGGCCGCCTCCGGGGACTCCGGCGTACCCGGAGACTCCACTGCGGCCGAACGCTCCCGCCGAGCCGACGGCGACCGTCAGCGTCGAACCCGGGGTGACGGCGACCGTGACGTCGACGACAGCCCCGAATCCTCCGGCCGTCCACGGGTTTCCGTTTCCGTCGGTCCAGCCTGCGCCGGCGCCGGTGGCGGTCACGGTCAGCGAGGTGACGCCGGCCGGCACGGTCCATGTCGTGTAGCCGTCGGCTGCCACATCCGCCGTCGTGAGCGTGACCGTCTGCGGGACCGTCGTCGCGGCGCTCGCCGGGGCCGGTACGCCGAGCACGACCAGCGCCAGGGCGGCGATCCCGGCGAAGGGGACACGCAGGATGGATGGCCACGGGGAACGACGAGTCGACACGAGTGCTTCCTTGTGGAACTAGGGGTTCGCCTCGGGCTACAGGGCGGCGGCGCGGGCCGGTCCGACCCGGCCGCTGTGGACAACTCGCGCACCGGACGCGGCGCTGCGCGAGAGTGCCGGGCATGACGAAGCTCCTTCACCGTGTCGTCGACGACCGCGGCGACGTCCCCGGCTGGGTCCTCATCACGCTGATGACCGCCGGGCTCGTGATCCTCATCTGGGGTCTCGCGGGTCCCGCGCTGAGCCAGATCTTCGCCGACGCGATCTCGAAGGTCACCGGGTTGTGAGGCTGCGCGACGAGCGTGGTTCGGCCGTCGCCGAGTTCGTGCTCGTGGGCGTGCTGCTCACCGCGCTGACCCTCGCCGTGCTGCAGCTCGGGCTGGCGCTGCATGTGCGCAACACGGTGCTCGACGCCGCGGCCGAGGGCGCGCGCTTCGCGGCGCTCGCCGACAACACGCCGGCGGATGGGGTGGCCCGGTGTCGCCGGCTCATCACGGTGTCGATCGGGGCGGACTATGCGCGGGACGTGACGGCGTCCTCGGCGACCTGGCGGGGGCATCCGGCGATCGCGATCACGGTGCGCACCACGCTGCCGGTGATCGGGCTGATCGGAATCGCCGGCGCGCTGGAGGTGTCGGGCCATGCGGCCGTCGAGACGCTGGACTGAGTTCGCCCGGGACGACGGCTCTGCCTCGCTGGAGTTCATCACCGCCGGCCTGGTGCTCCTGGTGCCGCTGGTCTACCTGGTGCTCGCCCTCGCGTCGGTGCAGGCGGCGACCCTCGCGGCGGATGGCGCCGTGCGGCAGGCGACCCGGGTGTACGTGCAATCCCGCACCGCGAGCGAGGCGCGCGCGGCGGCGCTTCGCGCGGTCGCCGTCGCGCTCGATGACTACGGTCTGGATGCGACGGCTGCGTCGGTCGAGATCCGCTGCCGCCCGCGCCCCTCGGCCTGCCTCACCCGCCGGGGGTTCGTGACCGTGACGATCCGGTTCGTGGCGCCTCTGCCGCTCGGACCGCCCCTGATCGACCCGGGCCTTCCCGCGGGACTCCCGGTGCAGGCGACGGCCACCGAGCAGGTGTCGCGGTTCTGGGGGTCGAGGTGAACCCGGTGCGGCGCGAGGACGGATCGATCCTGCCGCTGGTCTGCGGGTTCGGGGCCTTGGCGCTCGCGCTGATCCTCGTGGTGGCGTCGGCGACCTCGCTCTACCTGGAGCGCAAGCGCCTGTTCACCCTCGCCGACGGTGCCGCGCTCGTCGGGGCGGAGGCGTTCACCCTCGCCGACGTCCGGGTCACGCGCGACGGTCCCCGGGTCGACCTGCAGCCGAAACAGGTCCGCGCGGCGGTGAGCACCTACCTCGGCGGTCAGCGGATCGGCGCGTTCGAGGCCCTGCACCTCGACGAGGCGACATCGCTCGACGGCCGGTCGGCACGGGTTACGGTGTCGGCGATCTGGCGTCCGCCGGTGGTGAGCATCTTCGTACCCGAGGGCATGCGGGTCGAGGCGACCGCGGTGTCGCGCACGGTCTTCGGGTAGCCGCGCTACCCCTTCCGCGGCAGGTGCTTCGGGATGAACACCCGCAGCACGACGGCCCCCGCGAGCCCGAGCACCCCGAGGGCGCCGACGGCGAGCGAGATGGTGGCGAGCGCGGTGAGGCCGGCGACCAGGAGGGGTGACAGAGCGCCGCCGACGTCGTTGGTGAAGCGCCAGGCACCCAGGAACGGCGCGGGGTTGCGGCGGTCGGCGAGATCGGCGCCGAGGGTCATCAGGATGCCGGCGCCGATGCCGTTCGACAGCGACAGGAACATCGCGACCACCACGAACCAGACCCCCGCGGCGGGCAGGTCGTGCGTGAAGGCCAGCACCACGTGCCCGATGCCCAGCCCGAGCATCGAGGGCACCGCCGTCCACAGCCGGCCGAAGCGGTCCATGATCCAGCCTCCGGCGAAGAACAGCGAGAAGTCGACGATGCCGGCGACACCGATGATGAGCGAGGTCGCGGTCTCGCCGAGGCCGATGCTCACCGCCCAGAGCGGAAGCACGACGGCGCGCGACGCCCGCAGTGCCGCGACCAGCATCGAGCCGAGGCCGAGGGTGAGCAGCACGTTCCGCCGGTCGTGAAGAGTCGCGAACAGGCCGCGGGTCTCGGCGGCGACCTCGAGGGACCCGGTGCTGGGGGAGGGCTCGTTCGTGCGGAACGCCTTCTCGGGATCGCCGAGGGCGACCAGCACGACGACGGCGAGGACGCATCCGACGATCTGGACGACGAAGACGCTCTCGGTCGACCCGGTCAGCTGGATCGTCGCGGCGCCGACGAACGGGCCGATGAGCATCCCGAGGCGGAAGGTGCCGCCGAGTGCGGACAGCGCGCGGGCGCGGTACTGCAGCGGCACGTACGTGGTCAGCAGCGCGTGCCGGGCGAGCGCGAAGACCGAGGTGGCGAGACCGAGCACCAGCACGCCGATGCCGAGCACGACGGGGCCGGGGGCGAACCAGGCCAGCACGGTGCCGGCAGCGGCGAGTGCCGCAGCGCCGATCATCGCCGGGCGTTCCCCGACCCGTGCGACGACGAGTCCGCTGGGGATGTCGCCGAGCAGCTGCCCGAACAGCAGTGCAGCACCGATCAGCCCCGCGACCGCGAGGGTGGCCCCGAGGTCGCCGGCGACGGCGGGCAGCACCGGGATCAGCGCACCCTCGCCGATCGAGAACAGCACCGTGGGCAGCAGTGCCACGACGATGACGGCCCGCCAGCGGAACGGTCGGGCGGGAGTGTTCATCGCCTCCACCGTACTGCCGCCGGACCTGCCCGAGCTGCCCCGGTAGGCTGGGGTCGCCATGATCGAGCTCGACCTGTCCGACCAGATCGCATCGCTGCGAAGCACCTTCGACGACATCAGAGCCGTGATCGGCGTCGAGAAGCTCGAAGCCCAGATCGCGGAACTCAGCGAGAAGGCGGGCGCCCCCGACCTCTGGGACGACCCCGAGGCGGCACAGAAGGTGACGAGCGCCCTCAGCCACCGGCAGAGTGAGCTCGCCCGGGTGACCGGAATCGAACGCCGGCTCGACGACCTCGAGGTCCTCGTGCAGCTGGCCACCGAGGGCGAGGGCGACGCCGAGAGCGCCGCCGAGGCCGAGGCGGAACTGAAGGCCCTGCAGCAGACGCTCGGCGACCTCGAGGTGCAGACGCTGCTGGACGGCGAGTACGACGACCGCGCCGCCGTCGTCACGATCCGCTCCGGTGCCGGGGGCGACGACGCCACCGACTTCGCCGAGATGCTCATGCGCATGTACCTGCGTTGGGCCGAGAAGCACAAGTACCCGGTCACCGTGATGGACACCTCCTACGCGGAGGGCGCCGGAATCAAATCCGCCACCTTCGAAGTCGACGCTCCATACGCGTTCGGCACGCTGAGCGTCGAGGCCGGAACGCACCGGCTGGCGCGCATCAGCCCGTTCGGGTCGGCCGACAAGCGCCAGACCAGCTTCGCCGCCGTCGAGGTGATCCCGGTGATGGAGGAGGCGCAGGAGGTCGAGATCCCCGAGGGCGACATCCGGGTCGACGTCTTCCGCTCGTCGGGTCCCGGCGGC
>Ga0182739_1003081_pt1 | contig 14943 bp, 15 predicted proteins | sample eDN5th30CBELigBY_FD_128873 | JGI IMG/M metagenome (GOLD analysis project Ga0182739, IMG submission 128873) | Enriched backyard soil microbial communities from Emeryville, California, USA - eDNA 5th pass 30_C BE-Lig BY (version 2) (version 2) | ecosystem: Environmental > Terrestrial > Soil >... | reverse complement strand
TTGGCGGCGCCCTTGATGCGGTCCTTGTCCATGTCATCGCTCCTCAGGTCTCAGGTGGGGTGAACCCGCGCCGGGGAAACCCGAAGTCCGGCGGCGGACAACCTGAATATAGAAACCGCGCCGCACCCGCGATAGAGCCATGCGCACCAGGACAGGTGGTGCATTTTTACCTGCCGGCTTAAAGATTCGTCATTCCGAGAAATTGGCGCAATTCGGGCGTGGCGGGCGCGGTAAAGAGCGTTTCCGGGGGACCGATCTCATGGACCCGTCCCTGGTGCATGAACACCACCCGGTCGCAGACCTCGCGCGCAAAACGCATTTCGTGCGTGACCATCAACAGCGTCATCCCGTCGGCCGCCAGTTCGCGCACCACCGCCAGCACCTCGTTGACCAGCTCCGGATCCAGCGCGGACGTGATTTCATCGCACAGCAGCGCCAGCGGCTGCATCGCCAGCGCGCGGGCGATCGCCACCCGCTGCTGCTGCCCGCCGGAAAGCTCGTCCGGCCAGGCGTCGAACTTGTGGTCGAGCCCCACCCGGGTCAGCATGGCGCGGGCCATGTCCGCGGCCTCGCGCTCGGGCATGCGCTTGGCCACCATGGGCGACAGCATGACGTTGCGCCCCACGGTCAGGTGCGGAAACAGATTGAACTGCTGGAAGATCATTCCCACCTTCAGCCGCAGCGCGCGCAGCCGCAATTCGTCATTGCCCAGTTGCGCATCGGCCACCATGATCGCCCCGCCGTCGATCTGCTCCAGCCCGTTGATGCATCGCAACAGCGTGCTCTTGCCCGACCCGCTCTTGCCGATGATGGCGATGACCTCGCCGGGATCGACGCGCAGGGTCACCCCTTTCAGGACTTCGTTGTCGCCGAATTTCTTGCGGACGTCTTCAAGGGCGATGAGGGGCATGCAACTTCCTTTCCAGCCGGAGGCTAAGGCGCGACAGGGGCCAGCACAGCGCGAAGTAGATCAGCGCCGCGCAGGCATAGACGGTGAAGGGACTGAAGGTGGCGTTGGTGATCACCGTGGCCGCCTTCGACAGTTCGGTGAAGCCGATGATGGAGGTGAGCGCGGTGCTCTTGACGATCTGCACCGCAAAGCCCACGGTCGGCGCGACGGCGATGCGCAGCGCCTGCGGCAGCACCACGTAGCGCATCTGCTGGACGTAGCCCAGCGCCAGGCTCGCCGACGCCTCCCACTGCCCCTTGGGCACGGCTTCCACGCAGCCGCGCCAGATCTCCGCCAGGAAAGCGCCCGACCACAACGTCAGCGCCGCGCCCGCGGCCAGCCACGGCGGCACCTCCACGCCAATCAGCGACAGCCCGAAAAAAGCCAAGAACAGCTGCATGAGCAGCGGCGTGCCCTGGAAAAGCTCGATATAGGCCCAGCTTGCGCGGCGCATCAGCGCCACGCGCGAGGTACGCATCATCAGGGCCAGCAATCCCATCAGCGCCCCGCCCGCAAAGGCCGCCAGCGACAGCACGATGGTCCAGCGCGCCGCCAGCAACAGGTTGCGCACGATGTCCCAGGTAGAGAACTCGATCATCTTGCCGCCCTGCGGAAAAGGCGCCGGCCGGTCATGCGCAGCACCTGGCGCAGCAGCACCGCCAGCGCCAGATAGATTCCGGTGGTCACGAAATAGACTTCGAACGCGCGGAAGTTGCGCGACTGGATGAAGTTCGCGGCAAACGTCAGGTCCTCCGCCGCGATCTGCGAACACACCGCCGATCCCAGCATCACGATGACGATCTGCGAGGACAGCGCGGGCCAGATGCGCATCAGCGCCGGCTTGAGCACGATGTGCCGGAACACCTGCAGGCGCGACAGCGCAAGGCTGGCGCCGGCCTCGTACTGCCCGCGCGGCGTGGCGTCGATCCCGGCGCGGATGATCTCGGCGCTGTAGGCGCCCAGATTCAGCGCCATCGCCAGGCACGCGGCCTGCATTTCCCCAAGCTGGATGCCCAGCGACGGCAGGCCGAAGAACACGAAGAAAAGCTGGATCAGGAACGGCGTGTTCCGGATCAGCTCGATATAGGCGGTGACCGGCGCGCGCAGCCACACGGGGCCTTGCGTGCGCACCCACGCGCAGGCGATGCCGAGCGCCACGCCCGCCACCGCGCCGAACGCGATCAGTTCGATCGTCACACCGATGCCTTTCAGCAGCACCGGGGTGTACTCGAACACCGAGGAAAAGTCGTACTGGTAAGCCATGACGGCCGCGCCCAGCCTACAGGTCCTTGGGCAGCGCCGCGCCCAGCCACTTCTGCGAGATCGTCGACAGCGAACCGTCGCGCTTGGCGGCGGCCAGGATGTCGTTCACGCGGGCGCGCAGCTTGGGCTCGTCCTTGTTCAGGCCGATGTAGCACGGCGAATTCTTGATCAGGAACTTCGTCTCCGGCTTCTTGGGCGGATTGCGCGCCAGGATGGCGGCGGCGACCACGTTGCCGGTGGCGATCAGCGGCACCTGACCCGACAGGAAGGCGGTGATGGTGCCGTTGTTGTCCTCATACCGCTTCAGCGTCGCGGATTCCGGCGCGATCTTGGTCAGCTCGATGTCTTCCACCGCGCCGCGCGTGACGCCAATGGTCTTGCCCGCCAGGTCGGCGGCCGACGCCACCTTCAGGTCGGCCGGACCGAACACGCCATTGAAGAACGGCGCGTAGGCGTCCGAGAAGTCGATGGCCTTCTCGCGCTCGGCGTTCTTGCCCAGGCTGGAGATCACCAGGTCCACCTTCTTGGTCTGCAGATAGGGGATCCGGTTGGCGCTGGTGACCGGCACCAGTTCCAGCTTCACGCCCAGCTGCTTGGCGATCAGTTGCGCGGTATCGATGTCATAGCCCAGGGGCTTCATGTCGGCGCCCACCGATCCGAACGGCGGGAAATCCTGCGGCACGGCGATCTTGATCACACCCGCCTTGACGATATCGTCCAGCGCGTCGGCGTGCGACAGGGGCGCGGCCAGGATGCTGGCGGCGGCGCAAAGGGACAGCAACAGGGTTCTGCGTTTCATGAGGAACTCTCCAGGGCCCGCAATGCCCGGGCGGGCACTGCGTTGCACACCAAGTCGGTATACAAAGAGAGTCAATGCAAGTTCCATGCCATGTTCAAACGTGGGGAGGCGGCGCCGGGCGGTCCCTTGAATGCCCACTTTTGGTGCAGTCGATGCGCCGCGGACGGGCGCCTTCGCACCGGTTTGGACCGGCTCTGCCGTCCGCGCTGCTCAGGCGTCCACGTAGGCCGCCATCAAGCCTTCAAACCACTCCTGAAACGCGGTCAGACGCCGCGACCGCTGGCGGCGATGGGGATACAGCAACGACACCGGCATGGACGCCGCGCGCGCCGTGGGCATGACCTCCACCAGTTCGCCCGCATCCAGCAGATGCTGCACGTCGAAGCGCGGAATCTGGATCAGGCCCAACCCGGCGAGACAGCACGCGATATAGCTTTCGGCATTGTTCACGATCACCCGGCTGCGCACCGGGTCCTCGCGCACGCCGCCGTCGGGCAACCGGGTTTCCCAGGGCAGTTCGCGTCCGGTCTTCGGCGACGCATAACCCACCGCCCAGTGACCATCGAGCAGGTCTTCCGGCCGCTGCGGTTCGCCGTGTTCGCGCAGATACCCCGGACTGGCGCAATTGATCAGAGAAATGCTGCCCAACGGCCGCACCACCAGGCTGCTGTCGTGCAAGGCGCCGATACGCACCGCGCAATCCACGCCTTCCTGTACCAGATCGATGGCCCGGTCGGTGGCGCTGAGAACCACCTGCAGGCGCGGATGGCGGCGCAGCAGTCCGGGCAACTGCGGTGCGATCAGCCGCCGCGCCACGCGGCTGGGCACGTCGATGGTCAGCCGGCCGGACGCCTGGCGCTCGCTGACCTGGAACAATTGATCGATGTCTTCAACGTCGGCCAGCAGCGGCAGCACCCGCTCCAGCAGTTGTTCGCCATCGGCCGTCAGCCGCACCTGCCGAGTCGTCCGATGCAGCAGCCGCACGCCGAGCTGGGATTCCAGTTGCTGGATGGCGGCGGACACCGAGGCGCGAGGCGCGTCCAGCGCGTGGGCCGCCTTGATGAAACTGCCCATCGCGGCAACCTGTGCGAACACGCGGTACTGATCGAATCGGTCCATGGGCGGCCTGTGCAAATGCAAAAGGAAAGCGTGCGCCATCCCGTTGCCCGGGCGCGCACGCAAGGCATCAAAAGCATAGCCGCATTCACATCGGCCCGAAGCGGCCGACCCGCTCGGCCCACCCCGTCGGCCCTTGTCAGCCGTTGCGCCAGATCGCCAATGCGGCCAGCGCCGACGGAACCAGGAACACGATCACCAGGATCGGCAATTCCTCGCGCACGCTATAGCCGGCGTGCGTAACGCCCACCCACATATTGATGAGCGCCACCACCAGCCATACGGGGATGAACGCTTTTGCGGCCAAGGCCAGCGCCGCCGCGTCGGTGCCCCACAGCTTGCCGAAGAGCAGGAACACGCCCAGCAGCACCACGCCGCCTCCGATGACCATCGCCACATGCATGCCGTTCTCCTTCGTCCTATGTCGCCTACTTGGTCGTATAGCCGCCGTTGATGAGGATAGTCTGCCCCGTGATCCACCAGCCGTCGCTCACCAGATGCCGGATGAACGGCACCACGTCCTCGATATCCGTCAGCCCCGTCTTGCTGAACGGCGACAGCGCCGCCGCGGTCTTGTGATACGCCACGGCATCATCGCCCTCGGCCGGGTAGAAGAACGGCGTATCCATCGGACCCGGCCCCACCGCCGTCACCGAAATCCCCCGCGCCCCGAACTCCTTGGCCGCCGCGCGCGTGTAATGCTCCACCGGCGCCTTGGTGCCCGCATACGCCGCATAGAACGGCGTAAACGCGCCCAGCAGCGACGTCACCAGCGTGCACACCTTGCCGTTGTCATTCACGTGCCGGCCCGCCTCGCGCAGAAAGAAAAACGCCGTCTTGGAATTTACCGCCGTCATCTCGTCGTATTCGTCTTCGCTGATCTCGGTGAAGGGCTTCTTCAGCACCTTGCCCACCGTATTGATCGCGATATCCGGCCGGCCCACCGCGGCCACCGCATCGGCAAACAGCTTCTCCACCGCCGCGGCCGTCGTCAGGTCGCCCTGCAGCGCGACGGCCTTCGCGCCCGCCGCCTGCACCGCCGCCACCGTCGCATCGGCCTCGGCCTTGGACGCCGCGCTGTTGTAGTGGATCGCCACCGCGCGGGCGCCCTGCTCGGCCAGGTCGCGCGCAATCAGCCCGCCCAGATTCTTCGCCCCGCCCGCGATGATCGCGACCTTGCCCTTGATCGTATGGTCCGCCATGGAAATCTCCTTCATGTGTTTCACGTGTCGATGGAGATTCGAGCTTAGGCAAGCGTGGCGGGGCGATAAACCGGCTAGGGCTGGATGGATCATCCAGAAAAGCCGCCCAATCGCGGCGCGCGGTGTGGCGGTGTCCGGTAACCGGCAATAAAAAAGCCGCCCCTGATTCAGGGACGGCTTGCATCGACGTCTGTCGCCTATCGCGCTCAATCCACCTGCGCGCCCGACTGCTTGACCGCCTTGCCCCACTTATCCACTTCCAAGGCAATAAACTTCCCCGTCGCCTCGGGCGTCAGCGGCATCGGTTCCGCACCACGATCCCGGAAGAACTTCTGCATCTCCGGCGTATTCAACACCTGCCCGATCTGCTTGCTAAGCGCATTCGTAATCTCCGCAGGCGTGTCCTTGGGCGCCAGCACCGCCGCCCAGCCAATCGCCTCAAAACCCGGATAACCCGACTCCGCCACCGTCGGCACATTCGGCAACTGCGGCAGCCGCTTCGCCGTCGTCACCGCCAGCGCCACCGCCTTCTTGCTCTGCACGTGCGGCAGGCCCGCCGTCACCGAATCCACCATCAGCGGCACCTGGTGCCCCAGGAAATCCGCCTGCGCCGGACCGCTGCCCTTATACGGAATGTGGCGAATGTCGATATCCGCCGCCGCCTTGAACATCTCGGCCGACAAATGCTGCGTGCCGCCGATGCCCGCGCTGGCATAAGCCAGTTCGCCCGGATTGGCACGGGCCTGCTTCACCAGTTCTTGCAGCGACGTAATGCCCGACGCCGGCGTCGCCAGGAACATCAGCGGCACCGAGAACACGCCCGACACCGGCGCGAAATCCTTGGTCAGGCTGTAATTGATGTTCTTGTACAGCGTCTGGTTCACCGCCGCGGCGCTGCCCGCGATCACCAGCGTGTAGCCATCGGGCGCCGCGCGCGACGCCTGCTCCATCCCGATATTGCTGCCCGCACCCGCGCGGTTCTCCACCACGATAGGCTGCTTGACCGCCGCGCCCAGCTTCTCGGCCAGCGCGCGGGCGAAGATGTCGGTCGCCTGCCCGGGCGGGAACGGCACGATCAGGCGAATGGGACGGTCGGGAAACTCCGCGTGGGCAGGGGCCATGGCGGCGGCCAACGCCAGGCCAGCGGCAAGACTGGAAAGAATACGTTTCATGATTGGTCAGTAAAAAGCGACGGCGGACTGCGCGCGAGGGGCGCATCGCCTGCATAAAATAGAGCGCCCGCGCTGGCAGCCCTTGTGAGGCCGGCCCGGGGCAGATCGATGGGGTAGCGTCACGATAGCATCCCCCCGTCGGTGCTACATTTGCCTTTTCGCGCTTCCCCCCGGGGAATCCCCCGAAATTTCCCTCATCCCCTGTCCTTACATCCCGCAGGAACCGCCATGGAATTCAGCCAGTTCAACGTCGACACCCTCATGGAGATCACCTCCCGCCCGGACCTCGTGTTCGTCAGCGGCAAGGGATCCTGGCTGGAGGATCACGCGGGCAAGCGATACCTGGACTTCGTGCAGGGCTGGGCGGTGAACACCCTGGGCCACTCCGCGCCCGAAATGCAGCGCGCGCTGGTCGAACAGTCGCAAAAGCTGATGAACCCGTCGCCGGCGTTCTACAACATTCCGTCCATCGAGCTGGCCCAGCGCCTGACCGGCGCGTCCGACTTTGACCGCGTCTTCTTCGCCAACAGCGGCGGCGAAGCCAACGAAGGCGCCATCAAGCTGGCGCGCAAGTGGGGCCAGGTCAAGAAGAATGGCGCCTACAAGATCATCACCATGAACCACGGCTTCCACGGCCGCACCCTGGCCACGATGTCCGCGTCGGGCAAGCCGGGCTGGGACAAAATGTTCGCCCCGCAGGTCGAAGGCTTCCCCAAGGCCGAACTGAACGACCTGGAATCCGTGCGCAAGCTGATCGACGACAAGACCGTCGCCATCATGCTGGAACCCGTCCAAGGCGAAGGCGGCGTGCTGCCCGCCACCAAGGAATTCATGCAGGGCCTGCGCAAGCTGGCCGATGAAAACCAACTGCTGCTGATCGTCGACGAAGTCCAGACCGGCATGGGCCGCACCGGCAAGATGTTCGCCTACCAGCACTCCGACGTCATCCCCGACATCATGACGCTGGCCAAGGGCATCGGCGGCGGCGTGCCGCTGGCGGCGCTGTTGGCGCGCCAGGACGTCTGCGTGTTCCAGCACGGCGACCAGGGTGGCACGTACAACGGCAATCCGCTGACTACGGCGGTTGGCGTCGCGGTGTTCGATGCGCTGGTGGCGCCGGGATTCATGGACGCGGTCAATGCGCGTGCCAAGCAGCTGTCCGAAGGCCTGCTGGCTCTGTCCGCCAAGTACGGCATGAAGGGCGAACGCGGCATGGGCCTGCTGCGCGCGCTGGTCATGGATCGTGATGATGGTCCGGCGATTGTCGAGGCTGCGCGTAATCAGGCGCCGGAAGGTTTGCTGCTGAATGCACCGCGTCCGAATCTGCTGCGCTTCATGCCCGCGCTGAATGTGACGGCCGAGGAAGTGGATTCGATGCTGAAGCAACTGGATGCGCTGATTGCGCAGGTGCGTAAGGCTTGATGAGGGTTAGAAGGGTGTGAATGCAGGGGCCGCGATTATGCGGCCCTTGTTTTTTTGGTTGATTGGATCGCGGTTGGGGTTGGGTATGCGGCCGCGGGTTGGGACACATCAAGGGAATCGAATGGACGCGAAGGAATTTGTCGGCAACTGGAATGCGCTGCGGGGTGAGCTGTTGGAGACGTTCATGGCGGCGGATGGCGGGAGCGCGGTCGCGGCGAAGGTGCGGGGGTTGGGGTTGTCGGCGGCGCAGCTTGAGGGCGTGCGAGGTGTTTTGGATCTGGCGCTGCGGGACACGATGTATGCACTGCTGTTGGGGTTGGATGGAGCGGCGAGTATCGGCGATAGCCAGGAGCAGTTCACCATCGCGGGCGAGGATGGCGTGGTGATTGAGGATATTGAGTCGGAAGCTTGGGAGTGCTTCCATGGGGATGCGGGCGTTTGCGGGTGATTCGCTCGCCAAGGGTCTGGGTTTATTTGATCGCCGTTTTGGGAGTTTGAAGATGTCCAAGTCGCCTGCTGATGATGTGGTGTCGATCTATCGGGAGCAGGCCGACGCGTTTGTGCGGCTGCGTGGAACTGGGCTGATCGAGCGCGCGTGGCTGGACGCGTTTCTGGCGCTCCTGCCGGGGGCGAGTCCGCGGGTGTTGGATATTGGGTGTGGGTTTGGGGTGCCGATTGCTCGGTATCTGATTGAGCGTGGGTGCCGGATCACGGGTGTGGATACGTCGGTGCCGTTATTGAATCGGGCGAAGGCGGCGTTTCCGGAGCATCAGTGGATTGCTGCGGATATGCGCAAGATGCCGGTTGTGGGGCCGTTTGATGGGTTGATCGCTTGGCATAGCTTTTTTCATTTATCGCCAGAGGATCAGCGGGGGATGTTTGGGGAGTTTGGGCGGTTGGCTGCGCCGGGGGCGGTGTTGATGTTTACGAGTGGGCCGGGGTTGGGTGAGGCGATTGGGGAGTTTGAAGGGAGGGCGTTGTATCACGGGAGTTTGGAGGGGGCGGAGTACCGTGGTTTGCTGGCTGCAAATGGGTTCGAGGTGGTGCGGCATGTGGTGGAGGATGCCGGGTGTGGGGGGGGCGACGGTGTGGTTGGCGAAACGAGTTGGGGCTGGGGAAATGACTCGCCAGGAACGCTGAGGCGAGGTCTGCATCAAGCAGGCAGGCGCATCAGTAATGAACGGGTTGAGCGCAATGCACTATTCCGTCGTCTGATATTGGCGCCTGCAGAATTCATCAATGAAGGATGGTTCGCCAGAATGAGCGGCTCACTGCCGCTGTCTGGACGCCGAGCATGTTCGCCGGCTGTGGCTCGCGAGCACTCAGCGGGTCCAGGAATGGCGGCCAACCTCAACGCAGTTGCTATTTATACGCAACTTACGTACATTGATGAAAGCCCTGTTCATAGAATTGCCTGCGTTCTCGCGCTATCGGGCCGAGTACCTGGATGACGACGCCTTTCTCGACCTGCAACACGCAATGATGAAGCACCCCGCAGCGGGTGACGTCATTGAGGGCACAGGGGGACTACGCAAACTGCGCCACGGCGATCCCCGCCGTGGCAAAGGCAAGCGCGGCGGGCTGAGAGTTATCTACTACTGGTGGGACGGCGGGTCGCAGTTTTGGCTGTTTACCCTGTTCGACAAGGACGAAATGAAGGATCTGTCCGTCAGAGCGAAACAGGCGCTCAAGGGCATGCTCGAACATGAAAGGAAGATCAGGCTATGAAGAAGCGTGACTTGTACTCGGAGATCGCCGAAGGGTTTGAGGCGCTAGCGGAGGCGCGGGAAGGCAAGCGGACGCTGCGCACGCATAAGGTTGAACTCAAGCCTGCGCCTGAAGTGACGGCAGAAGATCTGTTGGCATTGCGTGAGCGGTTGAAATTGTCGAGGCAGGTCTTTGCGCACTATCTGCGTACCAATCCTCGGACTGTGGAGAATTGGGAGCAAGGTCGCGCCAAGCCGAATGCGCAGGCGGCGTTGTTGATTCGGCTGGTGGAGAAGTTTCCGGATACGGTGGAGCGGTTGGCAGAGGTGTAGTCGGCCGCAAGCATCAAGGCTTTGGCGCTCCGCGGCATTAGTCATAGGCCGCTAGATCGGCTCATAACCCAAATTTGGGCCGCTGGCCGTAGCAGAAGTTCTTGCGCCAAATATGCGGCGATGTTGAAACGGCGATGGCCCTCAACCAACAAAAAGCTAGCTGGGTAAGGAAGCGGAGCTTCTTGCAGGTGCCTAATGTGATCGTCGCGAATGTCCAACACAATAGGTGGGACCGGGAGCGTTCCGTTCGCGGTCATGAAACCCGAACGACCTCCTCATGAACATTCGGAAATCGTCCTTGGACACGCGCTCACCACTCATGAAATGGTGTGGCGACCGTTTCGCTATGCTCAAAATCCGGCGCTAAATCATCTGGATAATTGGCTATTTCCCATTTGATTTGTTGGCTTACTTTCAATATCGAGACCCGCGCCCACTTGGCAAAGCTACTTGAGAATCTAGCGCGTAATTCACACCCCTGATCCAAATCCGACAGCGCTCGTTGATCAGCGCATATATCTCCGAATACAAAAGGAGGAAGTAGATTGCGATGTCAACGCGCGTGGTCAAGCGGGCTTCTCAAGATTGTGTTCTCGGAGCCGATCCCTGCCATTCGGGAGGTTCGGCGTATGCCCACTTTTTTCAACAGTTCGTCGCCCCTTCCAAATTCCGCTCAGTTGTGGTGGCTGTAAATCTCTTATCGGCCAGCAGCAGACGTTGGTACCCAAGGCGAGTGGAGCGGTTCGACTCCCTCTGCAAATCGGATTGGTCTTGCGGTCGTCTCAGGCAGATAATTCCGCAGCGTAGCTTACGCCCACCAGCTCGGATACATAACATCAGAGCCAAACGTCCCCCCGGTTCTTTAGTGAAGCGTTGGTCGGTTGAATTGACCAGCCGGCGGTTTGATGTAGAGCAATGGCCGCCGGATTCGGATGGTGATAGCGATTTGGAATGCCGTACGAAACCGCAGCTTTGGCCCCCTTGCCCAAAGGCGTGGGAGGCGACCCAGTGAAAGCGCCTCCGTGGTGAGTCACCACAATTCCAGAAAACTGATTTCCAATACCTGTGGGCAACATAGAATAAGGTAGATCACCCGAAAGCAGAATGGGGCCTTCCACCCTGGCTATCCGCATCGCGTATCCACTGTCGTTTCGATTGCTGCTCACTCCTGTCCCTTTCCAAAGTTCTATTCCGCTCGTGACGCCAAATTTTGGAACGGAAAGCAGAGTTAGGTTGGGTCCGAGCAAAGCTTGTAACCTTGCCGCATTGAAGCCAACTGGCTGATCAGGTGCGTACCACGCGAGATTTCGAAGCGTGGGAAGCTTGCTGACGGCGAGGGAATAGTGATCAAAATCCCAATGCGATAGCGCGACGAATCCCGTTTCAGGGACCATTTTCCGTTCACGAAACACTTTAGGGAATGTCTTGTGGTGGAAAAAAAGCGGTCCTCCCACATCAAAGTATCCGAGGATTTGCGAAGAAATCTTCTTGGAGATATGGATTGCTGCAAAGCTAGCTTGTCCGACGTCTACAACCCTCACAAACTGATCGGACATCGAATTTTGCCGGGGCAAAACCAAAGGTTTTTGTACATAGGTCGCGTCAGGGGATCGGCAAAACTCAATCAGCTTTTGTTCAAGGGTATCTGCCGAGTTAGGCCTGCCCCCCAAGCGGACTGCACTTGTGATATTGGTGCGTACGACTGGGCCACTGTATTCATCCTTTGCGGATAAGTACCAAGCTGGAGGATCTCCCGGACTGTCCTGCAGCTGAAATTCGATCCAGCTCCCCTCTGCCCATTTGCACTCTGGAAAGCGCGCTTCTAAACGATTAATGGTGGAGAGGATCCGCACGATTAAAAGATCATCGGTCGTGTCCTTGACGCTTACCTCCGTGCGAAATGCCTCCATTCGTAGGCTATCCAATACTACATTCACGCGGCCTCGTTTGCTCCCCTCAGGGTCGGGATGAGTCACTGCTTCCACGAAGCCGTAAGCTTTTATAACTGGCTTATCTTTTCCATCCATGGTCAATCCTTAAGCATGATCAACGGGGTGCGTCCACTACGCTCGATGGCTCGACGCCATCAACCGAACGAGGCGGACCTGCAACAAAAACTAACGCATCTGCTCCGATTGGCGCATCACCAACGATACGTATTAAGTCTTCGGCTTCAGGCGCTTCCTCATATGGGTCTAAATCGACAAAATTTCGGCCCATCATCATTTTATAATGAGGCATGTGATCCATAGCTTTGAAGACTTTGAAGAAGATCTTCATGTAGTTAAGCGCCATGCCGTCGCCAACAGCCACATACAGATCATCTGGGGCATAGTGAGATCCGTCGTTCACCCAGCTAATCAAAGATTGGCACTGAATTTTTTCCACTCCTTCGAACTTTGCGAGGATGACACTCGTATCTATGTTCCCCAAAATTTTGAAGTAATTCTCGAGGATTCTGCGCATGGTGTTCTGAATAGTGAGCGCAGGTAGTGGATTTCGCGTCAGCTCTGCCCATAAAAGCTGATATGAAGTTTTTATTGGATTGGTCTCAAACGCTTCAACTCTCGAAAAATAGTCGGGCTTGCGCACTATCCAAAACGTCTCGTCTTTAATAGGATCGTCGCCAGCCCTCTGAGGGTTAAATGTGATTTCTTTATGAAAATGTACGTTATGAGTCAAGACAAAAATTTGCTTGATATTGCTCGACCTCTGGCGAACCTCGTGGAAAAGTTTTTTTATCAAACTACTCACGATGAAGAGTACATCGCTGTCCAAGCTGGATACCGGGTCATCAATGACGACTATTCGATCAGTGGTTATACCCGAGGCCGTGAAGCTTCCCCTCAGTAAGTGATAGAAGTATAGGAAGGTTACGAAGGTTTTCTCACCCTCGCTGAGCGTTGACTTTGCATCCGACCCATCGCTTCTAATCAGCCGATATGAATTGTCGGTACCCGCGGTGTCAAGAGAGAAGCTTCGGAACCCAAAATCTCTGAGAATTTTATTGATCGCGATGACAGTGGGTTTCACACTTGTCAACGACGTTTCAATCCTTGCAATTTCTGCGTCAGCCAAGGATATGTCTGAATTTGCCTTGTCCAGACTTGCGCTGATGCCCGCAATTGCTTTGTTGACACGATCTATGTCTTTGAAATAATCAGAAAGAGTATCTTTAAGTTCAACGTCAAGAAGATACCGCCACACCGTACCTGTTAACTTCTTCTGCTCAGCAGCGAAATCCGAAACAAGACGATTGTGCTCGGCAACCGTGAGGTTGGCTGAATTGATAAGCTCCGAAATTCTCATGGGAATCTCATCGAGACCTTCTAGCGCTATAGTGGTGCTGGGGCTGGCCACTTTTTGATCAATGCGCTGCCTGTTCACTAATATGATTGCATTTAAGGCCTGCAATTCCGCTTCAAACTTCTCTTTATCCAAATGAGCGTAGTCTGTAGCCAGCAGTGTCTGCGCTTGGGCTAAAGTGCCATCTGCTGCCGAATTATAATTATCGCGAAATTGTAAAAGTGCCCTAGTGTCAGCCTCGAAAGTCTCGTCGAAGTAATCAGCGAGGCTTTTCTCAAAATCGTGCGGCAACTTCTGTTGGCAAAAAGGGCAGTCACCATCGGTATGGTCCAAGAACTTCGTGCCTTGCCTAATCCAGTCACTATTCCCCAAATGCTGGATCATCGCAGATACATTCACATCCTCTCTGCCGATCACCTTCTTGCTGAGCACAGCACTTTTCTCAAACGCGACCAAGTGATGAAGGTCGATGGCAGGAACAGTACTGATAGGTGACGGCGCTTCGCCATAAAGAACGTGTGCACGCTTGCGCAGATCTTCCATATCAACCAGCTGCGAAGAATTCTCTTTGCACTCTTGTAAGACCCTATTCTTGAATGCCTCCTTGTTGTTTCTAAAGCCTGCAAAGGCTTTATGAAAATCTTTGTCATGCTTTTGTTTTTGCTCCCAGCACCGTATTAGAAGCTTTTCTTCCAATGCATTTTTTTCTCCAACTTTACCGCTTTCGCCATTAGCGCCGTTCAAATTTTCTTGCGCTCTAGCTCTGATATGTTCGTATCCTCGTCTTTCTCTCTGAAGCTCCTCCAAACGATCAAGCTGGTCCTTCTCAGTTTCTCCAAGCGTGAATACGCCCTTGAATTGCTTGGAATCAGTGAAATTCGCAGCGATAAAGTCGTTGTTGTAGACCATGGCTGGAATCGGATTACCCTTTTCCCAAACGACCCTCGATTCAGCGGACAATGATGGGTCTTTTATCAGCCTGCTGATTGTTGTCTTGCCTGCTCCGTTTGCTCCGTAAAAGTAGTTCACAGCCTTCAGGTTTTGAATTATTTCGGGGGCTTGGGAACTATAGGTAGCTATGCCCGAAAGAGTGATCGATTCAATCATGTCTCGCATCCGTGGAGGGGTATGGGAAGCTAGCCGAAGGATGGCTTAGAAACAAAGCACAGCACTCCGAATCTGGAACGGCAGGTGACATTCTGCCACTGAAGCGCAGAACAAATCATCTGCTTGCGCAGCCTGCGGCTTGGCGGGATTGCCGTCGCGAGTTCGGGGTAGCGATCTACGTCAATTTGTTCGTCGACGAATCATTGAAAAGGGAATGTTCTGAATTTTCTAGGAATATCCGCTCTTAGCTCTCGGCTCGTGACCAAAAACGCGGTCGGCGGAAATGGGTCGAGAGCCGGCATTGGAATCGGTCATCGTATCGACGAGCTAAAACAGTCATCCTCGTTGTTTTCCACTCAGCTCCCTGCCGTATACTCACCCCACTACCGCAACAACGGTAGTCCGGTTTGGAAGCCGGTCGGCTATGGGTGGGCAGCCGCCGCTCAGGCGGCTTATTTGTGCCCGCGCGTCTCTGTACGTCCCTATGGACGGGCCTTGGCGGGGGTGCGCTTGCGCACGCCGGGTCCTATAGCTCCGGTCTTCCAACCTCGACTCGTGCCCGTCCTCC
>Ga0182739_1003080_pt1 | contig 14947 bp, 12 predicted proteins | sample eDN5th30CBELigBY_FD_128873 | JGI IMG/M metagenome (GOLD analysis project Ga0182739, IMG submission 128873) | Enriched backyard soil microbial communities from Emeryville, California, USA - eDNA 5th pass 30_C BE-Lig BY (version 2) (version 2) | ecosystem: Environmental > Terrestrial > Soil >... | reverse complement strand
GGCCGGTTCATCGGCAATGAGGTCAACCTTGCCCTCGATCCGGTGCTCGACCACTTCGCCGATGCCACCGTCTCTCTGCGCAAAAATCTCGATGAGACCGCGACCCGGCTGCAGCAGCTCGAAGCCGCCGAGCAGAATGCCCTGGAGCGGCTCCGTGACGAGTTGTCCAGGGCAGAAAACTGGCGCCAGCAGCGCCGCTGGGCCTGGGCCGCAGCGCTGGCCGCGGGCGTGGTTCTGGGAGGCACCGTGCGCCTTCTGGCCGGTGCCTGAGCCACTTATCCACAGGCTCCGGGTGTTAAATAGGTGTTAGAATCTGTGTTAAGCAAAAAAAAATGCCTTTAACCTTTTGATAAAAAATACGTATTTTCACCTCTGTGTGGGTGAAAGTACGAAAGGGTGTGGGTGAAAGTACGAAAGACCGTGTGCAAAAGTACGAAAGACCTCTACTGTGGGTGAAAGTACGAATCGTCCTGACTTCCGAGTTACTGTGTGTGAAAGTGCGAAAGGATATCGTTTTGTCTGACGAGAGCGTGATCAACCGCTCCCCCCTCCTACCTGATAGGTATCCGCAAGGAGATTTCTTCGTTTGCGATATCTTTGATGCCGTCCCAAAGGCAGATATGGCCTCGATGGAGCATCCGATATTCTCCCTCTCGACCAAGCCGGATACCCGCGTCAGAGAATACGAGCACAACGGTATCAAGATCGCGATCAAGCCTTCTGTGGATGGTCTGGCAACGGTCCATGACAGGGATATTCTGATCTACTGCATCAGTCAGCTGATGACGGCTATCAACGAAGGAAAAGAGGTATCCCAAGCGGTTCGTTTTCGGGCTTTTGATATGCTAGTGGCAACCAACAGGAACACCGCTGGCTCTGGGTATGCTCAACTCAAAGCAGCTTTGGAACGGCTGGCCGGTACACGGATCAGTACGAACATTGTGACAGGTGGCCAGGAAGTTTTCCGAACCTTCGGACTGATCGAAAGCGCTGAGGTTGTACGTGAAACGCGCGATGGTCGGATGCAGGAAGTCGAAGTCAAACTATCAGATTGGGTTTTCAATGCCATCCGATCAAAGGAGGTTCTGACTCTCCACCGCGATTATTTCCGGCTTCGTAAGCCTCTCGAACGACGCATTTACGAGATCGCGCGCAAGCATTGTGGGGCACAAAACGAATGGCGGATCAGTCTGTCACTTCTTCAGAAGAAATGCGGCTCAAACTCCACGCTGCGTGAGTTTAGGCGTCTTGTCACGAACATCATCCGCGAGGACCAGTCGCACGATCACATGCCTGATTATTCCATAGGTATGGACGAGCAAGAGGATACGGTTCTTTTCACGAACCGGCAGAGCGTCAAAGTGGTTCTACCCCAGGCTGTAGCGCCGCACCTTGATCCGGATGTTTACGAGACTGCGCGCATGCTCGCGCCCGGTCATGATGTTTACTACCTTGAACGGGAGTGGCGGCAGTGGTTGCCTGAAACACCGCGCAATCCTGAAGCGGCATTCTTAGGATTCTGTCGGAAATGGATGCAAAATAGAAAAAATACCGGATAATTTTAAATACCGGATTTGTTTTTATAGAGCGCCCAAGCCTCTTCAATGATGACTCCTTGCTGAACGCCCCTTCGCCTTGCCTCGTTAGCAATTTCCTCTGATATTCCAGGCATTACCTTGGCATGCACTTGTCCCGTGCGAGGGCTTGGCTTACGCCCACGCTTCTTCTGAGGCTCGCGCGCTACAAATCCAAGCTCTTCACCTGCCCTGTCGGTCTTCTCGACAGCTTGAGCACTGCGGTCCTTTTCGCGGGTCTTCAACCGGCCAAGGTCAATATTGAATGGCTTGTCAGACATCCTCACAGCTCCCCAGCCAAGCGCTGATAGACCGCCTGCGCAAACTGCGCGGCATTCTCTATAGCGCCATCCATGTTGCCTTGTGCGGGCATGGTGTGGAGGTTGCCTCCAAACTCGAAAAGGGCCGAGAAGGCCGCCCGTTCCATCAACGGGGGATTGATCAGATCCACACCCTGTTCAGCCAGAGACCCTGCAATACCGCTGTGCTGCTTAGACCGGATGGCCTTTGTCATGGTGAAGACGACAGCATGCGGAATCTTTCGGTCCAGCGCCTCTTCCTCTTCCGAGATGAGTTGCAGAGCGCGGACACCAATCGTTGCGTCCAGAGTGGTGGCACGCATAGGTGTGATGACCAGATCAGCCTGAGAAATCGCGCGCGAGACGAGACGGGACGCCACCCCTTCGAGGTCAACGATTACGATCTGGCCGTCTGTATCATGTCGCTTGATGGTTTTCACGATATCAGATTCGCTGACATCCGACAGAACACTAATCCGATCGGGCAACAACCCGCGATCGGCCCATAGGGTCAGAGACCGGTTCGGGTCACAGTCTAACATGACAACGTTTGCACCTGCGTGAGCAAGTTCTGTGCCCAAGAGAACCGCTGCGGTGGACTTTCCGGCCCCCCCTTTAGGGGACGCGATAACGACTGTTGGCATTGGCGTTCCTTAAAGTTACCTGATAATTTTGTTAACCGGATAAAATGAAATATCCAATTACTAATTTAACTTGGGAGATGACCTTCTTACCATGTGCGGGCACGTCGGCTCAGCAACGCACGGAAGTGAGCGATGTCTGATAGTAGCTCTGGCTTAAGCTAGGCTGCGAGGGAGCGAGAGCTGCACCGCAGCGGGAAGGGCAGGGGAGGCTACGACGCAGTCCGGTTTCGAACACGCCGTCGAACATGACTGTTTGGACAGCTTGCCGCGCCCCCTCTCTTTCGTAACCTTCTCACTAAAAGAAATTTTTGTTTCAGGTTTTTTGATGTTCCACGGTTTCGATGTTACCGATGCACGCTCAGGCCTGCCCTTCCGGCCCCCGGGATACGCGCCTGCTCGATTTTTTGATCGGGACGCACGATTGGCTAGCTTCGCCTGATGCTCGGTTGGATCTGCGCAAACCCGGAAAAATGTGAGAAAGGCGCTCGTCTCGACATGTGCGCAATCGAACGGGCCCTTCTTCTCCATGGCTATATCGCGGCACCCCCGGAAGGCAGGTTTTGGAAGGATAGCTCATGGCAGCAACGCCAAACACCGGTCCGTACCGTGCTGCTCATTTCCCTACAGGGAGGCGCCAAGCTTGGCGCCTCCCATTTCGTTCGTGTCCATAACTAATTCCAGTTCCTGCCAGAAACCGAGAGAGCAAGAAAATGAGAGCTATTGCTGAAACCGAGTTTGTTGACCTGTCGGGGGGGACGTTGTTCCCGAGCAACGGGGATTTCGAAACGATCCGCTCAAGCAGCGACTATCTAGTCTCCTCTCTGTCTCTGGGCAGCATAACCGAAGCTTTTCTTCAGGTAGGCAGTGGAGACATTGAGGATGTTGACACATTTGTAATGCATCTGGATGCCGGGGACACCTATCAGATCGTATTCTCGACTGCGGAAGTGGAGCAGTTTCTCAGCAACCGTGGAATGACAGTATTTGATGCCGACGGCCGGTACGTGGATCTCATCCTGAACAACTACGGCAACACTTTTTCCGAAACCGGGATGCTTACGACGTTCACCTTCACGGCAGAGCAAGGTGGCGACTATCTGCTCTTCGCAAAATTCAACAATCGGAGCGGGCCAGTCACGGCATCCTATGGCCTGACCCTCGAACGGGTCGAGGATGTCACACCATGGGACGTTTCCCTCAGCCGCGCTGGGATGGGTGCCAAGGCAGTCATCGCATCCGGAGACGAAACCATTCCCGCCGGGACACGGGTTACCATCTCGCTGACATTCGCAACATCCAACGTTACTCTCGATGATGTTCGCATGCTGGTCTCCGGCAGCATGTCCACTTGGATGTCGTCAACCAATAATTCGACGACGATTTCTATCACCATGTCCGCGTCCCAAGCGGTCAATATGAGAGACATGCTGGAGGTCAGTTTCAACGGCAACGGCAGTGCAGGTTCGCTGGAGATATCAAGCGTCTCCGTATGGGTGGCAGGCACCTCCACCGTCGTCGATGTGGGCAGTGCTGTTTTCACTCCCGGTCATATGACCTTGGCCGGTACCGCCGGGCACGACGTTCTGTCCGGAGACATCGGCAATGACAGATTGTCAGGTCTAGCGGGGAATGACACCATCTCCGGATATGCTGGGAATGATACGCTGAACGGCGGGCCAGGTACCGATCGGATGATCGGTGGCGCTGGTAATGATGTCTATTTCGTCGACAATGCTGCGGATACCGTGGTCGAATATGCCATTCAGGGCACCGATCTGGTGCAGAGCACGGTTAACCATACCCTGGTAGGCAATATCGAGAATCTCACCCTCCTCGGGACTGCTGCGCTTTCCGGTACCGGAAATGCCCATGCTAACTTGCTAAGTGGCAACTCCGGCAACAATATTCTGGCCGGCCTTGCGGGGAACGACACGATCAATGGTGCGCTGGGAAGCGATCGGATGTCAGGCGGCGCCGGAAATGACACCTATATCGTAGATAATGCGGCCGATGTGGTCATTGAAGCGATTGGCGAGGGTAACGATCTGGTCCAGAGCACGGTCAATCACGCGCTACGCGTCAATGTCGAAAACCTGACCCTGCTTGGTACCGGCAACCTGGCGGGCACCGGAAACGCCATCGCCAACCTGATCACCGGAAATGCCGGTAGCAACCAGTTGAGCGGACTCGCCGGAAACGACACCATCAATGGCGGCGCGGGAAATGACCTGATCGATGGTGGTTCAGGGATCGACCGGATGTCCGGCGGCGCGGGCAACGATGTGTACCGCGTGGATGCGCTCGGAGATCTTGTGATTGAGCTGTCTGGTCAGGGAACGGATCTCGTTCAGAGCACGGTCAGCCATACCTTGCGCGTCAATGTCGAAAACCTGACCCTGCTTGGTACCGGCAACCTGGCGGGCACCGGAAACGCCATCGCCAACCTGATCACCGGAAATGCCGGAAACAACCGGTTGAGCGGACTCGCCGGAAACGACCGGATCAACGGAGCGGCTGGCAATGACGTCCTTGATGGGGGTGCTGGAAACGATCAAATGGATGGCGGGACCGGAAATGACCGCCTTACCGGCAGCGCTGGAGCTGATCGCTTGTCCGGTGGGGCTGGTGCGGACAGCTTCGTTTTCGTCGCACTGTCGGATTCGACAGTCGGTACTGGCGGGCGCGACACGATCACGGACTTCAGCCGGATTCAGCACGATCTCATTGATCTCAGAGCGATCGATTCCAATACGAGCCAAGCCGGCAACCAGTCCTTCAAGTATATAGGCGAGACGGCCTTCTCCGGCCATGCGGGCGAACTCTCGGCGCGGACCCTCGCCGCTGGCACGGTGATTTCCGGTGACGTGAACGGAGACCGGATCGCAGACTTCGCGATCCTACTCGATGACCGAATTGCGCTGCAGATCGACAGCTTCCTCCTCTGACGTCAGATCTTTGCTTCAAACCCTAAGACAGCCGTTGGCCGCCATCCGGTCAACTTCTCGGTGGCCAACTCCTCGGGACCATCCTCGAGCTTGATTTTATCGCCCATTGGGTTACATTAGGGTATGCAGACAGTCGCAGAGACCCCCATCTTTACCCGCCAAACGGACAAGCTGTTCAACGAAAGTGAAAAGCGAGAACTGATTGATTTCTTGGCTGAGAACCCGCTGGCAGGGGATGAGATTCCCGGAACAGGCGGCGTGCGGAAGATCCGGTTTTCTGCTTCTGGTCGCGGCAAGCGCGGTGGGGCGAGGGTGATCTATTACTATCTCGATGACACCATCCCGCTCTACGCCCTGCTGGCTTACGCCAAGAATGCGAAGGAAGACATGACGGCCAATGAAAAGCGTATCGTGGCCTCGCTGGCCGCAGCGCTCAAAGCAGCATGGAAGGAGACGAAATGAGCAGCTTTGGCGAAGATCTGATCCAAGCCATGGGCGAGGCCGTGGCCCATGCCGAAGGAAAAGGCCCGGCAATCGTACATGCGCCCGTCGATCCGCGTGAAATCCGGGCACGGGCTAAGCTGACCCAAGCGCAAATGGCTCCCCTGATGGGGATGAGCCTTTCTGGCTATAGGAAGTGGGAACAAGGCCAGAGACGGGTATCGGGCCCAGCGGCGACCTTGCTGCGCGTGATCGAAAAAGAGCCTGCGGCTGTGCAGAGGGCGCTAGCTGGCTGAGCAGATAGCCCGATCCTATTCGGGAGCTCTGACTATTCCGATAAAGTTTGGGAGAGGAAGCTTGCCTGCCCCAGTCACGGAGAGGTTGCGAAGGTCCGGTCCAAAGCGAAGGACTTACCCCCTGCTGGCCGGAAAAGAGGCCAGCCCCCGGTTCTGGCCTGCGAGACGCATAAGCGAACGATTGACGGGCCGAGTCATGTAGGAGTTTTCTCTCCTGATAGCTGATCTGGCTGTAACCCTTTCTTGTCTGACCCGCATGCGGGCGTTGCCGCCTCACTCCAGCAGATCCGTTGCCGGATTCTCGGTGATATCGACATCGGCATAGTAGCTCTGGGCCTGGGCGACGCTGCGGTGGAGGGAGAGCTGCATGGCGGCGGGCAGGGGGGTATGGTCGAGCGCCGCCTGGGTCAGGAAGCCGGCACGCAAGCCATGCGGGCTGGCGAATTCGGCCGGATAGCCGGCCAGCATCAGTCGATGGCGCAGGATCTGGCGCAGACCATCGGCCGAGAGCCGGCGTTTCAGCACCCGGTCGGCCTGGCTCACCGGCCGGAACAGCGGCCCGTCGGCAATGCCGGCGACCGCGATCCAGCGCATCACCGCGCGGGCGGCCCGGCCCTTCAGTGGCAGCCGCGGCGCCAGGCCCGGACCCGTGGTCTTGGTGCTGAGCAGGCGGATGCGCAGCAGGCCGTTTTCGGCAAACTCGTCGCTGTCGATATCGGCCCGGTTCAGGGCGACGATCTCGGCGCGGCGCCGGCCGCCGGAGGCCCAGCCCAGCATCAGGCAGGCGCGGTCGCGCAGGCCGCGATGGCTGGCATCGCAACTGGCCAGCAGGTCTTCCAGCACTGCCCGGGTGATCGGGTTCGCCGATTTCCGTTGCCGCGGCCGGGCGGCGGCGCGGCGGGCGCGGCCGCGGGCCTCGGCAATCAGCGGCGCCTGGAAAGGCGAGGGCAGGTTCTTCATGCGGTGAAAGGCACGCCAGGAGGCGATGCGGCGGTCGAGGGTGGCCGGAGCAGGGCAGGCGAGGCTGCGGCGCATCCCGGCGGCGATCAGCGCCTCGGCCACCTCGCGGGCCGGGCCGGAAGCCGCGCTCAGGTCCTGGGCGTGCTCGAGCAGGAAGCGCAGCGCCACCGCCTCGGATTCCGGCCAGATCAGCTCCTCGCCATAGGCCAGCAGCTTCCAGGCGGCGATATAGGCGAGGTCGCGCTCCCAGGCGCGCAGGGTGTTCTCCGGGGTACCGCGGCGCCAGAGATCGGTCAGCGCTTCGGCCTCGGCGGCGGAGAGGGCAGGGGGCGCGATCGGCAGCTTCATGGCGCCATTCTGCGCGGCTTTGCAATCGAACGCAAGAGTCACGATAAGCGGGACTTATCGCAAGTGAATGGAGCGGAGCAAAATCATGGATGCCATCCGCAAATGATCAATTTTCAGCGGATTTATTGCCATTCGGACAATATAAACCGGGTAAAGGGGGATCGCGGGCACTGGCGTCCTTGGATGAAGTCGGGCCTTTATCTATCTTATTCGGCCATGAACAACCCCGGTTCGACAGCGACGGATCTTGGGAAGACCGGATCGAAACAGTCCGGAGCGATCGCACAGTTCTCTTGCTTGAAGCGTTCATACGCCATCAATATCTCAGAAGAGATGAGCGCAAGCTGCCACTCACAGTGACGGGCGATTGACGGCAAGCCTCGAAAGCGATCGACGATTAGTGGAGAGGTCCCCGAATTTGAATGAGCTGCCCCAGCCTTACATCTCGGAAGAATTTGCTCGTGCGAACTTGTCGCGAGGGCTGGCCGGACAACTCATCGCCGAGGCACTTGGTTTGACCCCCCCGGATGACATCCTCAGTCAGTCCACCACCCGATCCGGCAAAAGCTTGACTTCGATTTCACGCCAGGCTGCTCACATGATGAAGCGACCAGGTTGCCTATACGCTGCCGCTCAAAAAGACCCGTCAGGCATCATGTTGCATGCCATTTTGCGCAAGACCAAAAGACAAGTGCCAATGAGGTATATCGATCGCAAAGAGGGGTTTGAGCAGGATCTCGTCCGGTATCTTTTCCTGTGTCTGAACACGAAAACGCTGAACCTCGACGCCTCCGTCGTCACTCTGTCATATCATACCATCCAGAGATGGATCGAGCGGGGTGGCGGCGGTGATCCTCGCGTAGGTTTACTGAAAAAGTTGGATCTCGCGATTGCCAGCTTGGGACGAAAGTCTCTTTTCGACGAATGTGACAAGGTAAATCGACTCCCTCCACGTCCCGTCGAGGCGGGGCTGCGCCGGTTCGGCGTGCCATCGGCGGACGGAGGCATCTGGGTTGCAGGCCTATCTATATTCTCCAACCAGAATCCAAACTCTGCAAGGGCGCGCGTGCGGGCCCGGCAGGGCTCAAGCGTGATGTTTCTGACCTACCTTGGCTCTCGAGACCTTTCAAAGGCCCAGGCTGTCTACCGAGAGATCGCTGACCAAGAGGGACTCGCCAAAGCAGCGGAGCGCTGGCCAGACATGTTCATTCCTGAGGTTTATGACTTGCCCACAAGAGCGCGCCCGTGACAACGGGCGCGCCTCCGGCGTCCGGCCTCAGTCCGTGGCTGACTGCCCTTCGGCCGGACAGCCTTCCGGCGCCGTCGCAGCGGCGCCGGTGGCTTCACTTATAGCGCGGCCCAGTCGGCCTGGACCTCCCAGCCAGCCACAAAACTGAGTGCAATGAAGCGAGAGCAGCCACATCGCGATCGCGATCCAGTTGACCTTTTCGCCCATTCCTGCCCCTTTGGCGTGGCTGCAACCGGAGAATCCCGCGTGTCCGTCAATTGGTGTCGCCCCCCTTTAGACATGATCCATATGCCCCCGGTACATGGCGGCGTATCCTATATAGGCTCCGAACCCGGATGGCTAATCCGCGAGGTCGCCGGCGCTAGGATCCGCATGTTTGCCGCATGTGAAGGGGACGAGATGAGGGACAGGATTGAAGCGTCGATCAACCGGCAATTCGCCCGTATGCCCTCCGAGGTTTTGGAGATTCGCGCGTCACCTGTCGTGCTGCAGAACGCTCAGTTCGCGGGAGGATTGGTGACGGTTGATGGCCGCTTTCTGCTAAACGGCGCTTCCGGCGACCGCGTCCGCGCGAAGTTCGATGCCGAGAACTCGGCGAAATGGCGCCGCGACCGGCTGACACGCGCGTTTCGTCGGAGCCGCGCGACAGGCTCCAAAACCTTTCCGTTATATGACCGGGACTTGGCAGAGAGGCTCGATGTCGCTATTGAGCTCAAAAACGGATTCAATTATTTTCATTTTTCGACCGAGACTCTCGGATCGCTAGCACATTTCCTGGACGATCCGCATGAGCGGCCAATCCGACTTCATTTAAAAAAAAGCCCGATCAAGGGTTTCATAAGGCAATTTATCGACGCGGTCTATCCTTCGTTGGCCGATCGGATAAAACTTGTTTCGAATAAGAAGAACTACGACGTGGTTCGATCAGTCTACTCGCATCGACATTATCTTTACGCCACCTCCGACAAAACCGTTAAAAACGTTCTGCATGAGATTGGTGAAAGTTCGAAATGGGAACGGATTGCACGCAATCCCTCTCGAGCGAAACTTGCGGCAATGCAGACGTTCGATAACAGCCTGCAGATGTTGCGCAATGCCGCGCTCGCGCAGACTCGAGCGAGAAAGTTAGTAGCCACTACCCCCCGCTTGGTGTGGATGGGCCGTGATGAGGGCGGCGAAGCGCGAGCGCGCGGCATCAGTGGGCATGAACCTTTGCTTGAGGAACTGACCGCACTCGGTTTTGAGCGAGTGGTCTTCGAGCATCTGTCCCCGCTCGAGCAGATTGCCACCATGAATGGGGCTGACATCGTAATCGCGCCTCACGGGGCTGGACTCGCGAACATGATCTATGCGAAGCCGGGCGCGCTCGTCATTGAGATCGGTACGAGGCAGACGCAATTACACCGCTGGGGAGACTTCCTTGGTTGCGCGCACGTGTCACGATGCCATTATGATACCGTCTTTACTGATATCGATGGTGTCGAAGGTTTATCAGACGTTCCGGCCATCTCTTCAGGACTTCGGGGAGTTCGGCTAGGCCGCAGAGCTACCGACTGCCTCGTTTCTATGGTTAGTGAGCGATTGAACCAGACTTCGATGCCCGATCCTATCGTAAATTCGGTATGAATAAAGCTTCTACCGGCTTTGTGGACACGAAGACAATATGGGGACCAGCAAACTGGAAAGGATCGTTTGGGCGCCGCTTCCTTTTGCAGATCTTTCTCAGCCGTACCGATGCGGGTTCGTATCCTCACGGAGGAGTCATCAGGGATTGGAAAAAATCGATGGGCTTTTGGCCTTAGGGACCACAAGTGAACACTTCCTGAAGGTCTCCTGGTATCCTCCTCAAGTATCCGAGTTTTTGAAGACCGTTGCAGCATGCCTCTACCCAGTGTTGATCCGTTGCAAACGGCTGATCAAGTTTCTTGATGCATAAAAAAACCAACGCTTCTTCAGGAGAAAGTCTCGGGTGTTTTTTTCCGAACTCCTCAATTTCCTTATCTGATGGCTTTTCAAACTTTACCTTACTTTCCCACAAACAGTTTTTGCAGAAGTTTCTCCCAAATTCCCGGCCGTCCTCCAAGGAAACATAAGTCAAATCTTCGCACACCGGGCATCGTGGGCGAGACTTCAAATATTTTTTGATACTTATTCCGGTAGCGATGGCATACCCTCCCACATCCCGCGAAACCTGTCTTATTAACGGCGGACTGCGCCGTCACTTTATTATGTTAAACACTCGCTGATCACGACATTTTATCACTCACGGGCGGGTTAGGAAATCAGGAAGCGGTTTTCCGCCTAGTTGATTTACTACATGTACTGCGCTCCGACAACGGCTTGGCCTTGGTGCCACACCGTCCCGTATGCCGGGTTGCGGAACCGGGCGATCGGAAAGTATGCCGAAGGTAGTCGACCCGGGGGAGGAACGCATGGGTGTTGAACCGATCTGCTTTGTGACGATGGTGCGCGGCGACCATGCAATGCTGGGAAAATGGATTGCGCATCATTCCCGTCACGTCTCTAGCCGGAGCGCGCTGCATGTCTTCCTGCATGGAGAGGATGCCGAACTGCGCCGGATCTCAGAGGAGTGCTCAGTTGTGACCCTGCCCTTTGACCCGACTGGCGCTGGCTTCGAAGATGCGCGCAGGCAGCTTTTCTTTGGTCTAGCCGGCGCGCTGCGTGGCTATTATCGGCATGTCATAACACTGGACTGCGACGAATTCATCGTGATGGATCCGGCGGCAGGCACCAGTCTGGCCGAGCATCTTGAGGCCCATCCGTTCGAGGGGCCCGCCCTGTCCCCGCTGGGCTTCGACGTGGTTCAGCGCCGCCGCGTCGAAAATGATCCAGTGGACATGTCCCGCCCCATTCTTGGCCAGCGCAGCTTCGGGTTTCTTGATGGAACCTATTCCAAGCCTTGCATCTTTCGCCGTCAGCCCAATGGCGGCACCCAGCATTCTCTTGCGGGCGAGGAATGGGAGATCGACCCAACGATTTACCTTTTCCATTTCCGCTTCTTCGATATCGACCTCTCGGGGCAACTGGCCAAGGATCGGGTTGCGGTGGTCCAATCCTTCAACGAGCATGGCACCAAGCATGGAATCGGCACTTGGACTGACCGTGACGTCCGGCTCGCCCGTGCCCTGAAGCTGGCGGATGCGAGGAATTGCCCGGAGCTGACGCCGGAGCATGTCGAGGCGTTTCACGACTGCCAGATCGAAAACTACAAGTCGCGCGGGGGCAAGTTCATGTGGAAGGATCCTCGCCGCGGACCCTACCGCATCCCCTCGCGGTTCGAGGGCATCCTGTGACAGCTCCGATCGCGTGGAAGCGGGAATACCGCGCGCCCCTCAAGCGTTTCCATGTTCTTGGCGAGCGCTCCTGCGGGACGAATTTCTTGGATGTCCTGATGGCTCGCAATACTGGGCTGGAGCGGACGCGGGACTACGGTTGGAAGCATTCCTTCCCGCAATTCAGCTCGGTCTTGCGCGACGACTTACTGGTCATCTGCTTCCGCGACCCCGAGACTTGGCTGCGCAGCATGTATACTAAGCCCTGGCATGTCCCGGATGCCAGCGTGAACGTGACATTCTCCGAATTTCTACGCACGCCCTGGGAAACCGTCATGGACATGCCCGGGGCGATGAATGCCGTCGGCCGGCGGCGATCGCTGGGTCTGCCAGTCCAAGGCGACCGTCACCCGATCACCGGCCTTCCGCCCGCGAACCCGGTCCAGCTGCGCAATCTGAAGAACTCGGCCTTCCTTGGCGTGCTTGAACGCAGATGCAACGTGGTCCTGATCCGGCACGAGGACTTCACCCGCCAGCCACAGGACACGCTCGGGCAGATTTGCGATCTATTCGGCATCGTGCTGAATAAGAGCCAATTCTTCGTCCCGGCCCGCAGGCTGGGCGAAATGACCCAGCGCAGCATCCAAGGTGACCGCCGCGACGCCACCGCCACTTATTCCGAGGCCGACCGTACCTTTGTTCGAGCAGAACTGGACCACGAAACCGAGGCCAGATTAGGTTATTCCTTCGCCTGAAAGGACGAAGAAATCCGCCCCTATCATTGACCGCAACAAGCTCTAGTGTGGCTATTATGTTGCCATTTCCAACTGTCGGATTAAAGACAGACGCTATCGGGCGGAATGCCGCCACAGGACCTTGACCCTCTCCCACCCAGCATGAAAGTCGACCCCACGGAGCCGTTACTGATTACTGTTACTGAGGCTGAGGATGATTATTGTTGGGATTTGCCGATTTTCGCTTGTTGGAAGGGGCGACTGGCGGGCCTACAAGAGCAAAGATCCATCTGAAGGCGAAGCAATCGCTGCCCAACAAGCTGAGAGGCTGTTCCGCGCCGAACGGATGGAAGCGCGCTTCAAGACATTTGAGCATCTGACGCTGGCATCTCTACGCGCTCAGACGGACCAAAATTTTCGGTTTATTGTTTTGGCATCAAAGTTGATGCCCATGAGTTATCAGGATCGATTGACCGCGTTATGCAGACAAGTTCCCCAGATATCGCTTCATTTTTTCGGCGTTAAGAACGTCGGCGAAGCGCAACACGAGGCATATAGAGCCTTGAAGTTGAAGTTTGCCCGCACAATCCAGTTTCGACTGGATGACGACGACTGCGTCTGCGTCGACTTCATTGAACAGTTGCGCGCCGCAGCAACCCCAATGCTGGCGTCGAGGGAGCCCTTTGCGGTATCGCTTGATGGCGTGCTCTATTGCGCCACGAGCACGGAGAGGCCGATTGCCTACCATTGGCCCGTAAAGTTTTTTTCCGCTGGAGCTGCGCTGAAGCATAATACCAAAAGCATTTATCGGTTTGGACATTTTGCTCTGGGACGACGTTTTCGAACCAACATCATCAATAATCGATTATCGCTGGCATCTCATGGCGGGGCCAATGACACAAGTCTTGCTACTCAACGATCCAGACTCGCAAAATACGGCGAACTGACCGACAGCGAAATTGAGGAACGGTTGGAGCAGAACTTCCCGTTCCTGACCGCGACTGCTAGGAAGCTTGTCGGCCTGCATGGACTAGACGAAATGGTTGAGCCGCCGAAGTCCCAAGTGGACTCAGATAGGCAACTGGCCCCAAATTGGCTCACGTCTCTGTTCTCCTCCAAATATCGAAAGGGATTCTATATCTCGCACGGTCGCTTTTCTCTGCAGTACACCCGTCGTGAAGCAAATGTACTTTATGTGGGTTTCGACGATCTTTCGCGGGCCCGATCTTCTATCAAGCTTCGTGATCCCTGGGGCTATGTTTTTGCTGAACAGCGAAAGTGGTCGTCGCTTGGGGTCCAGGCCTATAGCCAGAACTGGTTTCGCTCACCTGATTTGTTCGAACAACTATATCGCCTGCGCGATGGTGGATTTTTCGAGGGCTATGGCAAGGTAGTTTTCTCCGGAACCTCGATGGGAGGCTACGCGGCCTGCGCGTTTTCGTCGCTGGCACCGGGCAGCACCGTCATAGCATTTTCACCGCAATCGACGCTCGATCCAAAAATTGTCGAATGGGATGCCCGATACCCCACCGGCTCACGTGCCGATTGGTCTGGCCCCTTCTCAGACGCTGCGAATGACCTTCGATTAGCAAGCGACGCTTGGGTGATCTTTGACCCTGCCCTTCCTGAGGATCAGCGTCACGCTCAACGGCTTGCAGCACCGAACGTCAAATTGCTCCGGGCTAAGTATTCTGATCATTTTACAGCGCAGTTTTTGCGTCAGATTGGTATCCTGTCGACAGTGGTCGAAGATTGTGTTCACGGCACCATGTCAGCTACCCGCTTTGCTCAGCTCTATCGAACCGCGCGAGATCGCCGTCGCTATCTGTTAGGAGTTGTGCGGTCAGTCGAACTCAGCGGGGGAACACACACAGGCAAACTCTTGAGAGCGCTAGAAAGCCGCGGTCGCCAGGGACTTGCTTCCAAGATCAGGAACAAGATCCGGGCCAGCAGTTCCACACAGCCTGAAAACTAAAGGTCAGACCCAGTCCGGGATCACAAAGCAAGGTCAGGCTCACGCATGACCCTCCCTCCGGATCAACTAGGCTCAGGACTTCGGTAACGGGGTCGTCCCAGTCAAGCGGTTTTGCGCATACGGAATGTGCCGCCGGGGCGGGCGGCCTTGTTCTTTGGTAAAGTGGTCTGCTTGCCTGTTCGGCAGCCT
>Ga0182739_1003075_pt1 | contig 14972 bp, 12 predicted proteins | sample eDN5th30CBELigBY_FD_128873 | JGI IMG/M metagenome (GOLD analysis project Ga0182739, IMG submission 128873) | Enriched backyard soil microbial communities from Emeryville, California, USA - eDNA 5th pass 30_C BE-Lig BY (version 2) (version 2) | ecosystem: Environmental > Terrestrial > Soil >... | reverse complement strand
GCGTCATGGCCTGCTGTGCAGCGGGACCGGAGTGTCCCTCCTCGGTTTGTGCGGTCACGATCATGCTGCTGGTGCCGTCGGTATAACCGACCCACAGCAGGGTGGTCCGGGTTCCTTCCGGACTCGTCGCTTCGGCTTTATAGAGCAGATGATCCGGCTCCGCAGAGATGTGCTGCGATTCCGGCAGCCCCAGCTTGCGGCTCAGCTCTTGTCCGATGGAGAGAAATTCATTCTCGGTACGATAAGTTTTATAAGGACTGGTATGCTTTATAATAATATGCTCTGCGCCGCCGATCGCTTGCTCCGACAGCGGAAGGAGAAGCTCCAGACCGGCACTGCCGGCTTCAGCCGATGAAGCGGTCTGGGCCTGGGCTTGAAAGACCCATGCGCCGATGAGAAAGCTTAGCGTAACCAGGACGGATACCGTATATGCTGCGTAACGTTTCATGCTCGCGCCTCCCGAACTTTCTATGAATCTACTAAACAGGATGCACGCTTTGACAGAGGTTTATACGTCTTCCAAATTTACATTTTCTTTACTTTTTGATGAATCTTCATCTTTTTTTAATATTTAGCGGGTACAATGAGGGTCAGCTGTTTGAGCGGTGTAAAAGCCCGGCCGTATTAAAAAAAGGAGAGTGATTCAGGGTGAAGCTATTGGCGTATCTCCGGCGGAAGCAGCCATCCAAGATGGAGCAGAACCGGATAGTACGATACAGCTTAATCATTTGTTTACTTGTCGCGTTTCCAATTGGCTTATTATTAGGTATGGAATTTATTCAAAGAGGCTCTTTAACCGAAGCGCTAGCCTGGATAGTTCAGCATCAGAGCCTTGCCATCATGAACGGTACGTTGATTTTGCTGGTGCTGCTGTTCTGCTATTGTTTATTCGGGTCTTTGATGACAGGAGCTGCCGTCAGCTCGCTGCTTCTTTTTGTGATGGCTTTAGTCAGCTATTTCAAAACAAAGCTAATCGGAGAGCCCTTTTTTCCATGGGATATCTTTTTGAAGAAAGAAAGTATGAACATTATCCCGCTGGTAACGGGAGCATCGGCTTTTAAAAGAATCGCCGCTATTTTCGTGGCATTCGTCGTTCTTCTGGCGCTCCGTTGGGTGATGCCGCGGCTCCGGCTGCATTGGGTCAGCCGGATTGTGATCGGGGTTCTTTCCCTGCTCGCGCTGTATTCCTTCGGGATGCGCACGCCATGGGCCGGTCAATGGATGGACCGGATGGGCGCCAGTGAAATCGTATGGGACCAGAAGCAGAATTACAGCGATAACGGGATGGCTCTTGCGTTTACGATGAATGTGAAGAATACCGTCGTAGCCAAGCCGGAAGGGTACAGCGAGCCTTCAATGGCCGCCGTAGCCCAGAATATCGCCGCAACGCAGACGGCCATGACGGTATCGACGAATGAGACCAAAACGCCGTTTCAGGGCAAGCAGCCTAACGTTATTTTTATAATGAACGAGGCGTTCTGGGATCCGACGCTGCTGCCGAACGTCAAGTTCAGCGAAGATCCGGTGCCGACCATTCACCAGCTGCAAAAGGAATCGACGTCGGGCTATCTGCTTTCCCCGCAATTCGGGGGAGGGACGAGCAACGTCGAATACGAGGTGCTCTCGGGCAACTCAATGAGCTTTCTGCCTAGCGGCTCGGTGCCGTACCAGCAGTACATCAGCAAGCCGCTGCCCAGCTTGGCCAGCTATTTCGAGAACAAGGATTACAAGAGTATGGCGATCCATTCGTACGAGGGCTGGTTCTGGAACCGGGAAAATGTTTACAAGCAGATGGGCTTTGAAAGCTTTAAGAGCAAGGATCATTTCGACAGCCCGGAATACAAAGGATTCTTTATTTCGGATGATGAGGTATCAAGAAGCATTATCCAGGAGGTAGACAATACGGAGAAGCCGATGTTTATTTATGCGGTAACGATGCAGAATCATGGACCGTATGATGACGACACGCGTTATAAAGACGGCAATCCGATCAAGGCGGAGGGCAATTTAACGAACGACGCCCGCAAAATATTGGAGACGTACACGCATGGCGCGCATGACGCCGACCAAAGTCTGAAGATGCTGATCGATCATTTCAAGGAATCGGATGAGCCGACCGTCATCGTCTTTTACGGCGACCATCTTCCCATGCTCGGACTCGATTACGATGTCTACAAGCAGGGCGGCCTGATCGGCGCGTCGCAGTGGTCGCTTGAGGAGAACAAAAAGATGCACAGCGTGCCGTTCGTTATGTGGTCGAACACGCAGCTGCCTAAGCAGCAGGTGCCTTCGTTGAGCGATTCCTTCCTCGGCTCGTTCGTTCTGGATACGCTGCAGATGGAGAAGCCTGCGGCTTTCGCCTTGGGCGACCAGCTGAGACAGCAGACCCCCGGACTGCTTCGCGACCTTGTCGTCGATGCGAGCGGCGGACTGCACCAGACGGTGCCGGAAGGCTCTCAGGACCTGGTGAACCAGTACCGCGAGCTGCAGTACGATTTATTGTTCGGCAAGCAGTTTTTGTCCAAATACATCGACCAGGATTATTTGACGAAGTCCGCTCTTCCGAACTACAATGCAGAATTTGATGACACGAAGCTGCCGCCTACCGACCCGGCGGACCCCGGCGGCAGAGTAGGCTCTTAACGGCAGCCCGCCAAGCCTGTCTTAGGCGGGCGCGGCGGATGCTTCGCAGATAAAGGAAAAGGCACTAGCCCGTAATCATGGGCTAGTGCCTTTTTGCATAGTCGCCTGCCTTCCTGTGCACAGGGAGGGAGAACGATGAAAAGCCTGGACCGTTACCGGCTGAAGGCTTAGTAAGTTTTCACGTGATGATTTTGAAGCATAGGAAGCATTTTAAAATTTTTGACCATTGTCGCATGACAGATGGGGCAGTCCGGCGTACTCTCTAAAGAGAAGTTTTCTCTCATCCAGCAGGAGCATCCTTCATTACTGCACATCCAGACGGATGTTTGTTCTTCTTGAACCGGTTCCATGGCCTTCTTTGAGAAATACAAGGTAACCCCTCCTATGTTAGTGCTGTAAGTGCCTCCAGACGCAAGACACACGCATGGTCAAACATTTGAAAGAGAACTGCCCGAACGACGAACAGTTCTCTTCATAGACGAAACTTTACAGTTTCACAACATTTTCAGCTTGAGGACCGCGGCTGCCTTCGACAACGTCGAATTGGACGCGCTGCCCTTCATCCAGCGATTTGTAGCCATCTCCTTGAATCGCGCTGAAGTGGACGAATACGTCTTTGCCGCCTTCCACTTCGATGAAGCCAAAACCTTTTTCTGCGTTAAACCATTTCACTGTACCTGTTTCCATTTACCTCATAAACCTCCAATAAATTGTTACTCTTTAATAGTGTATGAACGAAAAAGCTCACACATGACAAAAGAGCGCTTTTCAGCTTTGGTAAGAACCCTTCTTAATATGTGAACTAAGCTTTCCTTTTATACCAACAATTTTATTATATCCTAAAAATTTTCTTTTGGCTGAACTTTTTTAAAATAATTTCAAAGAGAGCCGAAAAAGACTAAGCTGCCTCTACGGATGCAAGCTGGAGTGCCGCTTGACTCCGGCGATTTCAGGTTAAATGCGGCACAGCTTAAGTTAAATCAGGTGTATCGGGCGGGCGGCAGGCGCCGTATTACGGCATATTGCGGTATTTTCGGACAATTGGTTAAATACAAAGGATAGCTTATCGACGCAGAGCTATGGATAATTAGGATCAGAGAGGCATGCCGCCGCGAAAGCGAGCGGTTAAAAAAGAAACTCAGGATAAGCAGAGGCCGCTGAAAAACAAAGCGCAGCGTACGGAATCGATCTGAAGAAGCGAAAGCGTTCGCCTATGTCTCTGGATTTCAACCGCTGCAAGCGGAAGATGATCCAAGAGATCCAGGACAACAGCGGCCGTAAGAATGTTTCGTACTTGCAGCGCTGACCTTTTGCAGCGGCCTCGGATAAGTGGAGGGTATTGAGATGACCAAGACAATGAAATGGATTGCAGCCTGCTGTGCGGCGGTGATGACCGTAGGCCTGGCCGCCGGGTGCGGCAATAAGCCGGAGGAGACTGGGGAAGGCGCAGCGGCGGAAAACGCCGGACCGATGAATGTGACCATGGCGATGCAGCAGGTGAACGATATTCCGAATAAAGGGAATGAAATCGAACAGCTGATTGAGAAATATACCAATACGAAGCTGGATATTCAATGGATTCCGAGCTCGGCGTATGACGATAAAATCAACGTGATGATTGCTTCGAACGAAATGCCGCAGCTGCTGAAGGTGCAGTATGTGCCGAATATTATCAGCGCGATGCAGTCGGGCCTGTTCTGGGATGTCGGGCCTTACTTGAAGGATTATAAAAATTTGTCCGCGCAGAACCCGCAATACTTCGATAACATTAAGGTAGACGGCAAAATGTACGGTGTTCCCGTATTCTCGGATATCGCGCGGGTCGGGATTGTGTACCGCAAAGACTGGCTGGATGCGCTTGGCCTGCAAGTGCCTAGGACGATCGACGAATGGTATAACGCGATTAAGCTGATGACGCTGAACGATCCGGACAAGAACGGCAAGAACGATACGTATGGAACCGTGCTGTTCAAGAAATACAATGAAGGTCAGGCTTCGCTGACGACCCGGTTTGCGGTGGGCATGGGCGGCCCGAACAAGTGGGCGGTGAACAACGGCAGCTTCGAGCCGGAGTTTATGTCCAAGGAATACAACGACGTATTAAAGCTGTACAAGCGATTGTACGAGGAGAAGCTGCTCAACCAGGATTTCGCCGTATTCGATGTATCCGAGGCAGATAAATTGTTCGACGCGGGCCGCGTAGGCTTCAAAATTGCGGTGGCCACGACAGCGAAAAGCCAGCAGGACCGTCTCTCCAAGAATGACCCGAAGGCCGTTGTGGACGTAGCTCCGATGGCCGGTCCCAACGGAATTAGAGTAGCGGGCCAGACCGGGAACTCCGGAATCTATGTGATCCCTAAATCGACGGTAAAAACCGAAGCCGAGGTGAAGAAGCTGCTGAAATTTCTGGACAGCATGATGGAGCCGGACATGGCGAACCTGCTGACCCGGGGAGTGGAAGGCAAGCATTATACGAAAACAGCTGACGGGAAAGCGGAGTTCACGGATTTCACGGGTTTCCAGAGAGAAGTGAAGCCGTACCGCGACAATATGCTGTATGTGGACGGCTATAACACGCTGACGCTCAAAGATAACGCCATCGGTGAGAAGGGAACCAAAATTACGCAGGAGAATGTGAAAAACTCCGTCCCGAACCCTGCCCTTACCCTGATTTCTCCGACCTACTCCGAGCGGGGCAAAGAGCTGGATCAAATGATCTGGGATGCGCAGACCAAGTACATTATGGGGAAAATGGACGATGCCGGCTGGCAGGCCGAAATTGAAAAGTGGAAAAAAGCCGGCGGTACGAAGCTGATGGAGGAATACAAGGCCGAGTATGCGAAGTTTAATCAAAAATAATATCAAGATCCTGTTATAAATCAGGAGGGATACCGGATGAGTTCGAAGAAATGGGCCGCCATTATGTGTACGGGGGCGTTAGCGGCGGGCGCACTGGCAGGCTGCGGGGGAAAGGACTCCGCTCCCGTGGCGGACGGTAAGGGCGGCAACGCGCCTTTTCCGGTCAGCATGGCGCTCTTGCAGGTGGGTGATATTCCGAATAAAGGCAGCGAGTTCGAGCAGGCCGTCGAGAAATATACGCATACGAAGCTCGACATTCAATGGATTCCCCAGGCTGCGTTTGACGAGAAGGTCAACGTGATGATCGCTTCGAACGAAATGCCGAAGATCATGAAGGTGAATTATGTGCCGGCAACGATCAGCGCCATCCAGGGCGGGCAGTTCTGGGAGATCGGCCCTTTGCTGAAGGACTACAAGAATCTGTCCGCACAGGATGCGCAGTACTATGAGAACATTTCGGTGGACGGCAAAATATACGGCATACCGAACTTCCGGGATATCGGCCGCGCGGCGATCGTCTACCGCAAGGACTGGTTCGATGCGCTCGGCTTGAAGGTCCCGGCCAGCCTGGAGGACTGGTACAACGTGATGAAAGCGATCGCGACCAAAGATCCGGACAAGAACGGGAAGGACGACACTTACGGCACGGTGCTGTTCAAAAAGTACAATGAGGGCACCCAGCCGGTGCTGACCCGCATTGCCGTAGGGCTGGGAGGCGTAAACCGCTGGGGCGTGGACAATGGAAAGTTTACGCCGGAATTTTTGACGCCGGAATATGTGGATGTGATGAAGCTGTTTCGAAGGCTGTTTGCAGAGAAGCTGATCAACGCCGACTTCGCCGCCTTCGATCAATCGGAAGCGGACAAGATGATGGATGCGGGCCGTGTCGCGATGAAGCTGAACGGCGTTGCGAACAACGGCAAGAGCTTCCAGGACCGCCTGGTCAAGATGGACCCTAAGGGCGTCTTGGATGTAGAGCCTTTTGCAGGTCCTAAAGGGCCGCGGCTGGCCGGCGAACCGGGCAATTTCGGCTTCCTGGCTTTCCCTAAATCTGCGGTGAAAACGGAAGCGGAGTTGAAAAAGGTGTTGAGCTTCCTGGATCAATTGATGGATACCCCGATGAGTATGCTGCAGCTCCGCGGGATCGAGAACAAGCATTATAAACATATCGACGGCGGCAAGACCGAGATGACCGATCTGACCGCGTTCCAGCGCGAAATCAAGCCGTACCGCGATAATATGGTGAATGTGGAGGGCTACAATGTAGCTCCTTTAAAAGACACGCCGCTCGGCGACAAAGGAACGGAAATGACGCGCGATAACGGAAAATACGCCGTGCCGAACCCTGCGCTGACGCTGACATCCGCTATGAATACCGAGCGCGGCAAGGATCTGGACCAGATGATCTGGGATGCGCAGACGAAATACATCATGGGGCAAATCGACGATGCCGGCTGGCAGGCGGAGGTAGACAAGTGGCGTAAAGCCGGCGGCGATAAGCTGATCGGGGAGTACGAGGAAGCTTACGCCCTGCAGAGCCGAAAATAAGATACAGCTTGTGAACAGGCCTGGCGGGTTTCCGCCGGGCCTGCCGACGTTGGAAATGAAATGGAAGGAATAGCATTCCCGCCTTCTCCGGCACATAGGATAGATATGACGGAACAAGGAAGGCAGGTGAATACAGCTTGATCAAGTTTACGGATCCGAATGAAAAGCCGGATCGTGCTTCTCTTACCGAGCGGGAAAGAGGCATTTACGATCAAAAGGAGCATGTCGCCCAAAAGTTTATTTACCCTTCATGGAAATCGCTCGTATTCGAATTAAAGGCCCGGGTGGCTATTATGGATGCGGCTCTTGCGCTGAACAGCAGCGCTGCGGGTTTTGCTACCTTCAAGCAATCCAAATGCAATGAGGAATATTGGATTCGCAAGAACAACGGCGGATTCCTGCTGAAGAAGGATGCGGCGCCGAGCAAGGCGGTCCGCGACATTTTTATTAACGGGGATAAATACGGCTTCGAATGCGCTACGGCGATTATTATCATTTTGTATAAAGCGGCATTGGAAATTTTGGGGGATGAAGTGTTTGATAATAAATTTAAAGAGCTGTTCTTGTATTCCTGGAATTTCGACAACGATTTGCGTCTGATTACGGTTAATGGGAAGAAGGATTCGTTCTCAGGGGATGTGATGTATTTCAAGAACCCGGATGTAGACCCGCAAACGCCGGAGTGGCAGGGGGAGAATGTCGTTAAGCTGGAGCAGTCGCTGTTCTTCGGACATGGGATTAGTATCTTGTCCAAGGATCAGATCATTGAGCGTTTGAACATGGTGAGGAAGCCGGGGAGTACGGTATCCGCTTATCTGGAGGATCAGATCACGTATCCGGACTTCAGCTATTGGGAGAAAATGGCCGGGGCCGAGCCCCCGAATCCGGGGACTTCTCCGGCGGTAACGGCCATGGCGGCTTTACCGTCTGTGCCGCTTTCTTCGATTTCGCCCGCGCCTGCCGCCGCAGGAGCTGTGGTGGCACGGATCAGCGGCAGGACGATGGTTTATGCAAGGTGAACACAGCTTGGCAGGTTACAGCGTAAAGGCTTCATACCAATCCCAACCGGTGCCCACATGCTCAGGCTTGTGGGCATCGGAGCCGTAAATGCAAGCAATGCCCTGCTGCCGGCACTGCTTAATAAACCATTCCGGCGCATACGGCTTCCCGCACGTAGCGACGCGTAAGCCCGCAGCGTTGACGTCTATCCCGATCCCGGCTTGAGCCAGCTTGGGGATCATATTTTCCAGACGTCTGCGAATCTGTCCCTCGTCGATAGGCGGCAGCGCCTGTTGAAACTTTTCTATCAGGTTGATGTGTCCGAGCCTGGTGCGTACGGGCAGCTGTCCCGCCCGCTCGATGGCCGCCTCCACGTGATTGTAATATTCCTCGACCACATTCTCCATCGTGCCGTAATAGCTTAACAGCCCTTCGCGGAAATCATCCGCGGTGAAGTCAATACACCGCATGCCTTCCTTGCCGGGCAAATAATGAACGGAGTAGACGACATCCTCCAGTTCCGTCTGCCAGCGGTCCAGCAGCCGTTCGGTATAGTCCAGCCGCCCGGGCAAATAATCCAGCTCCAATCCGGAGGTGATCTCGATGCGCCCGCTGTACTGCTCCTGCATTTGCTTCACGTAAGCGAAGTATAAAGGCAGCTCCGCTTCAGGCATCGCCAGCTCCTCGAATAAGGCTGCGTTGCCGATCCAGCCTTGCGGCAGCGGCGGATGCTCGCTGATCGTATAGCGTTCGAAGCCAAGCTTGATGGCCTGATCCAGGTATTCCTCCTGAGGCGCGCTGCTGCCGTGATAGCAGAAGCGGGTGTGTGTGTGACCGTCCCATTTGATACTCATCTTCCATTCCCCCTGAGGATGCGATTGTACCTTTTCATTGTAGTGTAAGCCCAATTGTTAGACAACTATTAGTGAATTTCATACATAGCAAACAGTCTTTCCATAAGAAAACTAAACAATTGCTACTAAGATGAGAATGAGAGACTTGTGATTGCTTACATACTTAGGGGGTTGCATGATGTCATTGACGGTCGGGAAAAAACTGGTAGCTGCATTCGCATGCATTTTACTGGTCATGGGTGTAATGGGTTGGATGGATTTGAGAAATATGAAGGAGCTTCAAAATAACACCAAAGAAATTACTCGGACCTGGCTCGTCGGTACGGAAGTCGCCAACCAGGTGAATTATGCCAAGGAGCATATTTTATCGTTGTACTACCAGATGCTGGTGGAAAAGAATGCTGCCAAGCAAGCTGAGCTGAACAAGCAGCTGGAGTCGTCTTATGCGGATATCGATGCGAAGCTGACTACCTATGAAGGCTCTGTGGCCGATGCCCAGGATGCGGAAAATTTAAAGGTACTGAAATCCCGCTGGGATAACTTTAAGCAGATGAATAAAAGCGATAAAATTGCGCAGGCTGCATCCGTATCGGAGGCGAACACCGATTTTACCAAAGCGTTTCAGGATGTTCAAGACATTATTACTACGATCGTACAGTATAACCATCAAGGCGCGATGCAGGCGGAGCTCGACAGCGACGTTTTGTACCGGGAAAGCGTAACAGAATTTTTCGTATTGCTCGCGGCAGCTTTCGTTTTTGTCGTGCTGATCGCCTACTTCATAACGAGAATGATTTCCAGGCCGGTCGTACAAACGGCGCAGGCGCTGGAGCGGATTTCAAATGGCGATTTGACGGGCAAGGATCTGAAATATGGTTCCAAGGATGAAATCGGGGTTCTGGTAGCCTCGGTAAATCGCCTTTCCCGTACCCTTCGCGATTCGGTGCATCAAATACAGGAAGCGTCGAACCTGGTCGCTGCATCGGCTCAGGAGCTCTCCGCCAGCTCTGAGCAGAATGCTTCCGCGTCGGAGCATGTGACGACCTCCATACAGGAAGTGGCGGCAGGCTCGGAGAATCAGGCGCAGAACGCATTGGAATGCGCGCGTGCCATGGATGAAATGGCTGTAGGAATTCAACGGATCGCCGAGACGACATCCGATGTGGCCGATATTTCGAACGAGGCTTCCCATCAGGCGGAGAAAGGAACCGAGGTCATTCAGAAGGCCGCGGCCAAAATTCAGATTATTAGCGGCACGGTCGAGAAAGCCAGCGAAGTCATCCGCCAGCTGGAGGAGCATTCGCATAGTATCAACCGGATTTCCTTGTTCATTGGCGAGATCGCGGAGCAGACGAACCTGCTGTCGCTGAATGCGGCGATCGAGGCGGCCAGAGCGGGTGAAGACGGGAAGGGCTTTGCGGTCGTGGCCGGAGAAATCCGCAAGCTGTCCAATCAGACTGCCAATTCCATTCAGGAAATCAATCAGGTCATTGAAGGAGTTCGTCTGAGTACTTCGCAAGCCGTGCAGTCCATGGATGAAGGAATGTTAGAGGTAAGAGAAGGACTTGAGGCTGTAGGACAAGCTGAGACGACGTTCGAGCTTATCGTGCATTCTACGATAGAAGTGTCCAAACGAATTCAGGAAGCGGCGGCAGCGGCAGAGCAGATGTCGGCGAGCTCCGAGGAGGTCGCTGCCACCGTGATCAGCATGGGGCAGATTTCCGAGCAGACCTCAAGCCTGGCGCAGACGGTTGCAGCTACAACGGAACAGCAGCTGGCCTCGATACAAGAAATTACATCCTCGGCCAATGCGTTATCGGGCATTTCGGAGGAATTGCATCAGCTGGTTGTGAAATTCCGGGTTTAACCCCTTAGGGGAGGGCCTTTTTTCAATGCGTTCGAAGCCAGGCAAGTGCTGCGGCGCCGCCCGCGGCTGGTCGAATCTTGAGGGGAACAAAGAATCTGTTTCGCCCAGTCATTAACAAGGCGGCGGCTACATACTTAGGATGGCTCAGGTGAACCTAAGAGGAGCCCTGAGCTAGTCTGCTTTAAGGAATGAGTAACTAACTTAACAAAAGTAAGCAAGTATGATATGATTTGAAAGAAAGCAATGCAGAAAAAGGAGTGGAAGCATACATGAGTTTAACTGACAACAAAAGTGCAGGCGAGGAATTGCTATTATCCCGTCATTCGGTACGTAAATATGAGCCTGGCGTGACGATTCCCGAAGCGGAATTGAACGAAATTTTGGAGCTGGCGGCCAGCGCGCCTTCTTCGTGGAATCTTCAGCATTGGCGCTTTCTCGTGGTAACGGAGCAAGCGAATAAAGAAAAACTGCTGCCTATCGCCTATAACCAGCAGCAGGTTGTGGATGCATCGGTTGTCGTTATTGTCTTGGGCGACTTGCAGGCCAATGAGGTGGCGCCTAAGGTCTACGAAAGCGCAACGCCGCAGATCCGCGACATGATGCTGGGACAAATCAACGGTGCATACAGCAACAATCCGGGTCTTGCAAGAGACGAGGCGATCCGCAATGGATCGCTGGCAGCCATGCAGCTGATGCTGGCAGCACGCGCAAAAGGGTACGACACCGTACCTATGGGCGGCTACAATCAAGCGGCCCTGATTCAAGAACTGAACATTCCTGACCGTTATGTGCCGATCATGATGCTTCCGATCGGTAAGGCTCAGGCGCCTGCACGGGCGACGGAGCGTCTTCCTTTGGAAGACCAAGTCATCCGCGAGCGCTTCTAATCCGATCTCAGTGTGGGTTAAAGCATAAATAACGGAGTATTCGCCCATATTATCCGTGCAAGCACTCTAAGGAGGCGGGATGCTATTCTGTCTGCCTTCAACACAAAGGAGCGTGCACGATGGGAGTACATGACGAAGAAACCGCTCAAGCGGCGGACAGCCAGCAGCAGCCGTTAAACCGCGCTGAGTTTAATGCAGCCAACGAAAAGCTGCTGGAGGATCAGCTGCAGGTTAGCGAGGATAAGGTCGTTGACTACGTTCCCGGTAAAAATTAAAGCGGCGGTACGCCGCTCACATGAAAAAGAGCTTGTTCCGTTGAAGGAGCAAGCTTTTTTTCGTGCTTGTAAACCATAAAAAATGAACAGCGCGCTTCTTCACGAAGAAGAAACGTGCTGTTTCGGCTGACTCCTAGAATGATTGTGCAAGAGCTACCGCCTGATCGATAGCTTTGTTTTTAATTTCTTCAGCCCGGTCGGGGAACTGATTGTGCCCCTCAATAAAGATTCCTTCAAAGGACGGGATGCCGAAGAACTGCATAATCGCCGATAAATGACGGTGCCCCGATTCCATATTGGCGGCTGGACCTTCGGAGTAGACACCGCCGCGCGATTGAATATGGAGCGCCTTTTTATCCGGCAGCAGGCCGACCGGGCCGTTTTCCGTATATTTGAACGTTTTGCCCGCAGTACAGATGGAATCGATGTAGGCTTTCATAATCGGCGGGTAAGAGAAATTCCACATCGGCGTGACGAATACGTATTTATCGGCCGCCACGAACTGTTCGGTGAGAGCGCTTAGACGCGATACTTTAGCCTTCTCCTCCGCGGAGAGCTGGTCGAAGGAGCTTCCGGACCGAAGCTTGCCCCAGCCGCTGAATACATCGGCGTCAATATGCGGAATATCGGCTTGATATAAGTCGAGCGTGATCACTTCATCGTTCGGGTGCGCCTTGCGATAAGCGTCAATAAACGCTTTGCCGACAGCCATACTGTAGGACTGAGTCTCATTGTTCGGATGAGCGGTAATATACAAGAGCTGTGCCATGTGAGATTATCTTCCTTTACATTAGATTGAGTGCTGCCTGAAGGCATAATGAAGATGGCGCAAAACTGCAGTCACTTCTATATAGCATGTCCGTCCGGTTACGGGATATAGATGGGAAGCGCTGGATAGATGTCCGTTTGTCATAATATGGACGCCTGGATAATAGTTTAATATATGTTCCTTCGCAAAGGAGCTGACCTCTTTAGATAACATATCTGCGTCAGTAATATGTCATGAGGACGGATGAGGATAAGGAGGCCGCCGGTGATTGAATTTCGGAAGGTAAATAAGTATTTCGGGTCGTTTCATGTATTGAAGCAGATCACATTGTCCATCGGGCAAGGCGAAGTGGTCGTCATTATCGGACCGTCCGGCTCGGGCAAAAGCACACTGCTGCGCTGCATAAACCGGCTTGAGACGATTACGGACGGAGAGCTGCTTGTGATGGGCGCCAGGCTCCACGACAAAAAAACGGATGTCAACGCACTCCGGCGGGACATCGGCATGGTATTCCAGCATTTTAATTTATATCCCCATATGTCGGTGATGAACAACATTACGCTGGCTCCGGTCAAGGCGCTTGGCGTGAGCAAGGAAGAAGCGGCGGTAACCGCCATGCACTACTTGCAAAAAGTCGGCATCCCCGAAAAAGCGGGAGCATTTCCCGCCCAGCTGTCCGGAGGACAGCAGCAGCGGGTGGCGATTGCCCGCGGGCTTGCAATGAAGCCGAAGCTGATGCTGTTCGACGAGCCGACCTCCGCATTGGACCCGGAGATGATCGGGGAAGTGCTTGACGTCATGAGAGGATTGGCAGACGAAGGGATGACGATGGTCGTTGTCACCCACGAGATGGGCTTTGCCCGGGAGGTGGCCGACCGGATCGTGTTTATGGATCAAGGCCAAATCGTGGAGGAAGCCGCACCGGCTGATTTCTTCGCGAATCCGCGGGAGGAGCGTGCGCGGCTGTTTCTGAGCCGGCTGCTGCATGGATAGCAGGGTAGTAAACAGGAAGCGGTAAAGCAGCAAAAGGAAGAATGGTGAGCCAGGCGGGCTTTATGCTGCACCTTGAATTCGGGAAGGAAGAGGGGAATGAGGAATGACAAAGAAAAAGCTGTTGGTTTTATTAACGATGATGCTGATGCTTGCGGCATTGCTTCTCGCGGGCTGCGGTTCCAATGGAGCTGCGCCGGCGGCGCCTGCCGACCCGCCTAAAGCAGGGGCAGGCGGCGGCCAGACAGATGCGGGACAGGCGAGCAAGACGCTGGACGATATTCAAAAGCGCGGGAAGCTGGTCGTGGGTGTGAAGTTCGACACCAAGCTGTTCGGTCTGAAGGACCCCGGGACCGGCAAAGTGGAGGGCTTTGACATCGATATGGCCAAAGCGCTGGCCAAAAAAATATTGGGCGATGAGAACAAGGTCGAGCTGAAGGAAGTCACGTCCAAAACGCGCATACCGCTGTTGAAGAACGGCGACATCGACATGATTATAGCAACGATGACGATCACGGAGGAACGGAAGCAGGAGGTTGAATTTTCCGATATCTATTTCAAGGCGGGACAATCGCTCCTCGTGAAGAAGGGCAGTCCGATCCAATCGGTGGCCGACGTGAAAAAAGGCGTGAAGGTGCTCGCGGTAAAAGGCTCCACGTCCACGGATAATATTCGCCAGAAGGCGCCGGATGCAACGGTGCTGGAATTTGAAAATTACCAGGAAGCCTTCACGGCTCTCAAGGCCGGCCAGGGCGACGCGCTGACGACAGATAACGCTATCCTGTACGGTATGGTGAAGCAGGACCCCAATTACCAGGTCGTGGGCGGAACGTTCACCGACGAGCCCTATGGCATGGCCATCCGCAAGGGAGACACCGGTTTTGTTAAGTATGTAAATGATTTTCTGAAGGAGCTCAACACGAGCGGAGAATACGACAAAATGTATGAGAAATGGATCGGTGAGAAGCCGCCCAAATAAATGAGCTGCAGGACTTTGGAACACATAGGATGAGCGGCCGTACCGGCTGTTCATCCTATTCCGTTCGGACAGCACAGAAGGAAGGAGGACGGCGCATTGGAAAAGCTGCTCAATTGGAAGCTGCTCGAAAAGTATTGGCCGATGTACATGGAAGGGTTTCTCCATACATTGGAGGCCAGCGTCATCGCGCTGATCGGCAGCCTGATTCTCGGTACTTTGGTAGCTGTCATGCGGATTTGTCCGATCCGGCCGCTGAGCGCCTTGGGAGCCGCCTACGTTGAATTTATCCGGAATATTCCGCT
>Ga0182739_1003074_pt1 | contig 14972 bp, 10 predicted proteins | sample eDN5th30CBELigBY_FD_128873 | JGI IMG/M metagenome (GOLD analysis project Ga0182739, IMG submission 128873) | Enriched backyard soil microbial communities from Emeryville, California, USA - eDNA 5th pass 30_C BE-Lig BY (version 2) (version 2) | ecosystem: Environmental > Terrestrial > Soil >... | reverse complement strand
GCGCCAGGGCGGCGAACGCATCGACCTGCCCGGCCGCACGCACTCGCACGCGCTCAAGCATGTGCTGCAGGACCTCGGCGTGCCGCCGTGGCAGCGCGCGCAGCTGCCGCTGCTGTCGGACGCCGCCGGCACCGTGATGGCCGCGGGCGACCTGGTGGTTTCGGCGCAGATGGACGCATGGCTGCGCGGGCACGGTGCACGACTGGCCTGGCAATCCTCGCCACACGACGGCGCCCGCATCACCGGCGACGCCGGCCCACCCCCGCCCTGCCTCCCTTGAAACCGGCCTTGTCGTAAACTCCAACCATGCCTCGCAAAGCCACCCCTGCAGCCGCCACCGACACTTCGCCCGTCGCCAATTTCGAGGCCTCGCTCGACGTCCTCGAGCAGCTCGTCGAGAAGATGGAGCACGGCGAGCTCAGCCTCGAAGAATCACTGGCCGCCTACGAACGCGGCGTCGGCCTGTACCGACGCTGCCAGCAGGCGCTGGAACAGGCCGAGCTGCGGGTCAAGCTGCTCAGCGACCCGGACAACCCGGCCAACGCCGAACCCTTCGGCCCCGCGCCCGACGCCTGAGCGCGTGAACGACGTCCCGACCCGGGCACAGGCGATCCCGCAGTGGCGCCTGCGCATCGACGCCGCGCTCGAGCGCACCCTGCCCCCGGCCGGCGAAACACCAACGCGGCTGCACGCCGCGATGCGCCACGCCGCGCTGCTCGGCGGCAAGCGCATGCGCCCACTGCTGGTGTACGCCACCGGCACCGCGTTCGGTGCCGACATCGCGTCGCTGGATGCGCCGGCACTGGCGGTCGAACTGGTCCACGCCTACTCGCTGGTGCACGACGACCTGCCGGCGATGGATGACGACGCCCTGCGCCGCGGCCAGCCCACCGTGCACGTCGCCTTCGACGAAGCCACCGCGATCCTCGCCGGCGACGCGCTGCAGTCGCTGGCCTTCGCCACGCTCGCGCAGGCGCCCTGCGGCGCGGAAGCGTGCATCGCCATGCTGCGCGAGCTCGCCGTTGCCGCCGGTTCGCAAGGCATGTGCGGCGGGCAGGCGCTGGACATCGACGCGACCGGCAAGAACCCGGCACGGCGCGATGCTCCGCGCGACCGATCGCGGGCCCGGGACGCAACCGGGCACGAAAGTCACGCAGGCCCCGTTTCTTCCCTTGCCGGACTCGAGCGCCTGCACGCACTCAAGACCGGCGCGCTGCTGCGTGCATCGGTGCGGCTGGGCGCGATCGCGGCGGGCGTCGACGCGGCGACGCGCGGGCACCTGGACCGCTTCGCCGACGCGCTCGGCCTCGCCTTCCAGGTCCGCGACGACCTGCTCGACGTCGAAGGCGACAGCGCGACCCTGGGCAAGACCGCCGGCAAGGACGCGGAACAGGACAAGGCCACGTTCCCCGCCCTGATCGGCGTCGAGGCCTCGCACGCGCGCCTGGCGGCACTGGCCACGGCCATGGACGACGCGCTGGCCCCCTTCGGGCCGCGCGCCGCCGCGCTGGCTGCCCTGGGCGAACTGGCGATCCATCGCTCGCACTGACCGGTGGCGGTTATCGCCGGGATTCGACGTTTGTCTCCTGAACGGGCGTGGCGCCCGCAGGAGGCGCGTGCGCGTGGCAGGCAGGATCAAGCATCGGCTGGAAAGCGCGGTCGACCGTGTCATGGCGGTTGCCGGCATCGCGTTCATGGATGCCTGGGGCGCCATCGAGCGCGGCTACCGCCGGCCACTGTCGTGGGTTTCCCAGCGCCTGCGCTTCGCCTTCTATCCGCTGCTTGCCGTGGCCATGGTCGGTTGGCTGGCCTGGGACTGGAGCCACGAACGCACGCTCGACGCCGCCGAGGACGCGATCTTCGACCAGGTCGTCAAATGGCGCCCGATCGAACCGTCGCCATCCGGGCGCACGGTGGTGGTCGAGATCGACGACTGCGCGATCGAGTACTACCGCGCCCGCGGAGAAGGCGGCTGGCCGTGGAGCCGCGAGCGCCACGCCGACCTGCTCGACGCGCTCGACCGCGCGGGCGTGCGCGCGGTGGGATTCGATGTCCTGTTCGCGGATCCTTCCATCAGCGACCCCGAGGGCGACGCGCTGCTCGAAACCATGGCCGTCGCGGGTGGCGGCAGGTTCCTGTTCGCCGCCAGCCGCCTGCACCCGGACTTCGATGCCGCCGCCACCCTGCCCGCGAACCGGGCGCCGGGGGCCTTCCGCCTCGTCGCCGATGCCGCGGTCCCGGCGCCGAACGTCGCGCTGATCCAGCCGTACGGGCGGCAAATGGCTGCGCACTCGGGCCTGGTCAACATCCGTCGCGGCAGCGACGGCCTGCTGCGCGATGCGCGCCTGTACGAAGCGGCGGGTGGCTGGGCGGTGCCGTCGCTGGTGCTGCGCCTGGCGCAGGCGGCCGGCACCGACACGCGCGCCGCCGTGGCCGCGCGCGGCGGCGACCTGCGGATCAACTGGCGCGCGCACTCGCGCCTGCCCTACGCCAACGCCGCCGACGTCCTTGAAGGCCGGCCGGTCTGCGGCAATGAAATCCCGCCGCTGCGCGCAGCCATCGCCGTCATCGGCCACACCGCCGCCGGCATCAACGACGCCAAGCCCACGCCGGTGAACATGGCGATGCCCGGAGTCGAAATCCTCGCCGAAGCCACCGAGGCCCTGGTCACCGACAGCTGGATCCGGATGCCGCCGGGCTGGCTGAAATACGCGCTCGCCACGTTCCTGGTGCTGCTGTCCACCTTCGTCTTCTGGCGCGGCGAACCGCACGAGGACGTCGACCCGGCCTTCTTCGCCGCCAACATCGTGCTGGTCGCGGTCGCGTTCACCGGCCTCACGCTGTACGGCTGGTTCATCGACATCTTCGCCAGCCTCGGCTATGGCGCGCTGTGCTTCGGCCTGTGCCGCGGCTACGCGGCCGTGCAGCGCGGCCGCGCGATCGGCAACGCCGACTACCTGGTGGAGTTCGACCCGGCCGCCCACCCCTGGCTGCTGATGGCCCGCCTGCGCTTCAGGGCCGATCCGTCGTTGCCCGCGCACGTGGCGCGGCGCAGGCGGCGCGAGTATCGGCGGATCCTGCGCCGCTTCCTCTACGCCGGCAGCGACATCGTGATGATCGAGGGCGTGGTCGAGCGCAAGAGCTGGCTGCACGCGATCCTCGACGACCTGGTGCTGCTGGTCTGGAAGGGCGACAGCGAGGCCGACGCACGCGCGCTGGCGCGCCGCGACCTGGACGCCCTGCATGCCGCGCTCAACGACACCGAGGAGCGGCTCGAGGGCAGCGGGCAGGTGATGGTGTGCCTCTCGTCCGCGCAGATCGACGACGGCGACGACGACTCCATGCGCGGCGAGCGCCTGCGCCTGCGCGAGCTGCTCGGGCAGGACCTCAACCGCCGCGACGAATGGCCACTGGCGACGGCAAATCCCCTTGTTTCCAACCCCACGCGGCACGAGGAACACGACCCATGCGAACCCTGACCCGCCACCTGATGCCGTCGCTGCTGGCGATGGCGACCCTCACTGCCGCGGTGCAGGCCGCATGGGCCGCGGACTTGCCCGCCGTCGTGCACAAGCGCTCGGTGGAGGTCCGCCAGGCGCCCGGCTTCGATGCGCCGGCAATCGCCACGCTTCGGCGCGACGCGCGCGTTGCGATCGATGCGCAGCAAGGCCTGTGGTACCGCCTGGTGCTGGACGACGGCCGCAGCGGCTACGTCCGCGTCAATGAAGTGCGGATGCTGCAGGCGGGCACGGAAAGCCCGGAGGGTCGCGCGCTGTTCCAGGGCAACGCCGGCAAGGGCCGCGTGACCGAAACCGCCACCGTGCGCGGCATCGACGCCAGCGACCTGGCCGGCGGGCAGCACGACGCCGCAGGCCTGGCGCGGCTGGAGGGATATCGCGTCGATGCCGCCACCGCCGCCGACCACGCCCGCGAGCGCGGCTGGCAGGCGCGGCGCGTGGCCTACGCCGGCGAGGCCAGGGAACTCGACACCAGCGGCCAGCAGGCCACCCAGTCCGACAAGCGCAGTGGCCTGGCGATCGCCCGCGGCCTGCTGTCCAAGTTCGGTGGCGGTGCGATCGCCAGCGCACCGGCGGCAACGGTTGCCGACCGCGCGATTGGCAAGTCCGACCAGGAGGTCGCCGAGGAGGAACGCGCGCTCGGTCCGGCCGTCACCGGTCGCGTGCTCGGCGTGGCGCCGCTGTGGAATGACGACAGCGTGCAGCGGCGCGTCAACCTGGTGGGCCGCTGGCTGGCCTCGCAAACATCGCGCCCCGGCCTGCCGTGGACCTTCGGTGTCATCGACGACGGCGAAATCAATGCCTACGCCGCGCCCGGCGGCTACGTGCTGCTGACCCGCGGCATGTACGAACTGCTGGCCGACGATGCCGAGCTGGCCGCGGTGATCGCCCACGAACTCGGCCACGTGGTGCAGCGCGACCATTTCGAAGTGATCCGCAAGCAGCAGGTGCGCGACGCCGGCACGGATGCGGTGCTGTCGCAGGTGCGCGCGCCGGGCGCGGCGGCGTACGCGAAGGATTACGTTGCCGAACATGGCGCGACGATCCTGCTCACCGGGCTGGACCGCGACGCCGAGTACCGCGCCGACGGCGCCGCCGGCATTTACCTGGAACGCGCCGGTTTCGACCCGCTGGCGTTCTACTCGGTGCTGCAGAAGATGGCCGCGCTCGGCAAGCGCCCGGCGCCGCTGGCCCAGCTCTACCGCACGCACCCGCCGCTGGACGAGCGCATGGACCGGCTGGACGGTCGCCAGGCCGGCCGATGATGCCCGATCGCCCCGCGCGCGGACTGCCCGCGCGCGGAGGCCGGCGCCATCAGCCGAACAAGCGCAGCGTCAGCGGATAGCGGTAGCGTTCGCCGTTCCAGGCCTTGACCATGGCGATGATGCTGCACACCAGCCAGGTCACCGCGATCGCGGCGATCGCCAGCACGAGCACCAGCCCGGCGGGAATGGTGACGAGCAGGCCGATGCCCAGCGTCAGCACCGTCGCACCGACCAGCACGATGCCGATCGCAGCCGCCACGCAGGCGTAGATGAACATGCTGAGGTTGAAGTTGATCGCCTCGCGCGCGTGTTCGCTGGCGAACGGCGAGTCGTCGCGCTTGATCAGGTAGACCACGGCCGCTGCCAGCACGCCGGCGGCGCCGGCGATCCAGCTGGTCATCAGGGCAAGCACCAGGGCGGACAGGTGCGCCAGCGCGGCCCATTGGCGCTCGCTGGCGGTCGGGGACAGGGTTTGCGGCAGGCTGCCGTCGGCGGTGTGTTCCATCTTGGGCTCCCGGCCGGACGACAGGTCCGGCACGGGACTCAGGATGGGGCCTGCCGCGGCGCAAGCAAGCCGACCAGCGACCGGCGCGTGGAGGAGCCGACGAAACGGGCGAAAAGGACGCCCGGCGCCGGGGGCACTTCGAGGTCGGCGACCTATTTCACCAGCCGTAGCGTGAACGGATAGCGGTAGGCGACGCCTTCGTTGGCCTTGATCGCGGCGATGATCGTGAACACCAGCCAGGCGATGCCGATGACGATCCACAGCGGCACCGCGATCACCAGGCCGATGCCAAGGGTGAACAGCGCCAGCAGGAACAGCGCGAAGAACGCGATCGCCACCGTGATGTTGAAGTTGAGCGCTTCCTTGGCCTGGTCGTCGACGAAGGGCATGGCGTCCTTCTTGACCAGCCAGATGATCAGCGGCCCGATGAAGCAGCCGATGCTGCCGGCCCAGCCCGAAGTAAGGATGCCGCCGACCAGCGCCGACAGGTGCGCGAACATCGCCCACTGGCGCTCTTCCGCCCCGGGCACGCCCGACGGCGACGGCGGTGGTGGTGGCGGTGTCACGGTTTCGTTGAAATCGGTCATCGTCGTTCCCCGTAGTGGCCCCGGCCGGAAGTGCCGGCGATCCATGAGGATACGTCAATCGGCGCCGGAAGCTGCCAGGCGCGAGCTGGTTGCGGGTGGCGGGCTTGCCGGCACCCGCCTGCGGCAATCCTCTTCCCGATCCGCCAGGCCGAGCCCGCGCGCCTGCCATGGCAACCGCGCCGCCGCGCGACGCGCGGGCGAACGGCTGTGATTGCTGCCCGCCGGATTACTGCCCGCCGGCCACCGTCATCTTGCCGACCAGGATCGAACCCGTGCCCACGTGCGAGCGCGGATCGACATCGCTGCCGACCGCTTCGATGGCCTGGAAGATGGCCTTGAGGTTGCCGGCGATGGTGATGCCGTCCACCGCGTGCGAGATCGCGCCGTCCTCGATCCAGAACCCGGCCGCGCCGCGCGAGTAGTCGCCGGTGATGTTGTTGACGCCCTGCCCCATCAGCTCGGTGACCAGCAGGCCGCGGCCCATGTCGCGCAGCATCGCGTCGAGGTCGCCGGCGTTCGCCGCGACTTCCAGGTTGTGCACGCCGCCGGCATTGGCCGTGGTCTGCAGCCCCAGCTTGCGCGCCGAATAGCTGCCCAGCACGTAGCGTTGCAGCACGCCGGCCTCGACCAGCGCCGACTCGCGGCTGGCCACGCCTTCGGCATCGAAAGCCGCCGAACGCAGGCCGCGCGGCAGGAAGGGGCGCTCGTGGATCGAGAACCAGTCCGGGAACAGCTGCGTGCCGGCACTGTCGACCAGGAAGCTCGCGCGCCGGTACAGCGCGCCGCCGGAAACCGCGCCGAGCAGGTGGCCGATGAGCGAACGCGCCATCTCGCTGGCGAACAGCACCGGGTACTCGCCGGTGGCGAGCTGTCGCGGCGCCAGTCGTGCGAGTGCGCGCTGCGCGGCGTGGCGGCCGATCGCGGCCGGCGATTCGAGGTCGGATTCGGCCAGCGCCAGGCTGTACCAGCCGTCGCGCTGCATGTCCGCGCCCTGCCCGGCGATCAGCGCGCAGCCGATGCTGTGCTGGGTGCTGCGGTCGTGGCCGACGAAGCCGTGCGAGTTGGCGTACACGCTCAGCGATTCGCCGCTGCCGACCGAGGCGCCGTCGGAGTTGGCGATGCGCGCATCGGTATCGCGTCCGGCGCTTTCGCAGGCCAGCGCGAGGTCGACCGCGCGATCGGCATCCAGCGCCCACGGATGCCAGCCGTCGAACTCGCGCAGGTCGGTGGCCATCAGTCCGGCGTCGGCGAGGCCGGCGGCCGGGTCGTCCTCGGTGAACCTGGCGATCGCGCAGGCCTGGTCGACCGTGGCCTGCAGGCTTTCCTCGCGCAGGTCGGCGGTGCTGGCGCTGCCCTTGCGCTGGCCGAAGTAGACGGTGACGGAGATGCCGCGGTCGCGGGTCGATTCGACCGTTTCGACGCTGCCCATGCGCACGTTGACGTTGAGCCCGCGCTCCTCCGAGCACGACACCTCGGCCTGGCTGGCGCCGGCGGCGCGGCAGCGCTCGAGCAGGCGCGCGGAGATGGCTTCGAGATGGTCGAGCCGCTGCAGGCTGTCATCGCCGGCGGCGGCTTCGATGCGGGAAGTGGGAACGTTGCTCAATGGATTATCCTGACGGAGGCGAAAGCGGGTTCTTGCCGCGGCGAAGAACAGAATCAACCAACTACACGGCAGCCAGCATGCGCGGACGAGACGAAGACACCGGCGAATTCCTGGGCGCCAGCCGCAGCCAGCAGCGGCGCGATGCGCTGGACGTACTGGCGCTGGCCCAGCAGCTGTCCGCGCTGAGCGCGAGCCAGCTGTCGAAGCTGCCGATCCCCGGGGACCTGCTTCCGCATATCGCCGACGTGCAGCGCATCGGCTCGCACATCGCGCGCAAGCGGCAGATGGCGTTCCTGGCCAAGCAGATGCGGCGCGAGGACGACGAAGTGCTGGACGGGATCCGCGACGCGCTCGACGCCGGCGGCGAAGCCGCGCGCCAGGGAACCGCGCTGCTGCACCGCGCCGAACGCTGGCGCGAACGCCTGCTGGAAGAAAGCGACGCCGCGCTGGCCGAGCTGATCGAACTGCATCCGTCCGCCGACCGCCAGCAGCTGCGCCAACTGGTCCGCAACACGCTCGACGAACGCAAGCGCAACAAGCCGCCGCATGCGTTCCGCGAGCTGTTCCGCGCGGTGAAGGAACTGCTGGAAGCAGGCGAGCCCGGCGACGACGAAACCGTCTGATCCGCCGGCTTTCGTAGGAGCGGCTTCAGCCGCGATCTCTTTACCGCCGCCCGCGGAAGCGAAAAGCTCGCGGCTGAAGCCGCTCCTGCAAGGGTGCATGGGACGCATGGGGCGCATTGCAAGCATCAGGCCTGGGTGCCGCCGACGGTCAGGCCCTCGATCAGCAGCGACGGCTGGCCCACGCCCACCGGCACGCTCTGGCCGTCCTTGCCGCACACGCCGACGCCGTCGTCCAGCGCCAGGTCGTGGCCGATCATCTTCACCTTCTGCATCGTTTCCGGGCCGTTGCCGATCAGGGTCGCGCCCTTCACCGGCGCGGTGACCTTGCCGTCCTCGATCAGGTAGGCCTCGGTCGCCGAGAACACGTACTTGCCGTTGGTGATGTCGACCTGGCCGCCGCCGAAGTTGACCGCGTACAGGCCCTTCTTCACCGAACGGATCATCTCCTCCGGGTCGTGCGTGCCGGCGAGCATGTAGGTATTGGTCATGCGCGGCATCACCAGGTGCGCGAACGATTCGCGGCGGCCGTTGCCGGTCGGAGCGGCGCCCGTCAGGCGCGCGTTGAGCGTGTCCTGCATGTAGCCGGTGAGCACGCCGTCCTCGATCAGCGTAGTGCACTGGGTCGGCGTGCCCTCGTCGTCGATGTTGAGCGAGCCGCGGCGGCCGTCGAGGGCGCCGTCGTCGACGATGGTCACGCCGGGCGAAGCAACGCGCTGGCCCATGCGGCCGGCGTAGGTGCTGGTGCCCTTGCGGTTGAAATCGCCTTCCAGCCCGTGGCCGACCGCTTCGTGCAGCAGCACGCCGGGCCAGCCGGCGCCGAGCACCACCGGCATCACGCCGGCCGGTGCGTCGACCGCTTCGAGATTGACCAGCGCCTGTCGCAGCGCCTCGCGCGCGAACTTCTCCGGCTTGCCGTCGCCGAGCAGCTCGGCATACGAATAGCGCCCGCCGTAGCCGGCAAAGCCCGACTCGCGGCGACCGCCCTGCTCCACGATCACCTGGATGTTCATGCGCACCAGCGGGCGCACGTCGCCGGCGAGCACGCCGTCGCTGCGCGCGACCAGGATCGTGTCGACGCCGCCGGTCAGGCCCACCATCACCTGCTTCACCCGCGGGTCGGCGGCGCGCAGCAGCTGGTCGACGCGGCGCAGTGCCTCGACCTTGGCCTCGTTGCCCATCGCGTCGATCGGATCGTGCGGCGCGTACAGCTGCCGGCCATGCCCGGCGACCAGCGTGCGCGCGACGTGGCCGTCGCCGTCGCGCGCGATCGCGCGCGCGGAGTGCGCCGAGGCCAGCAGCGCTTCGGCGTTGATGTCGTCGGAATAGGCGAAACCCGTCTTCTCGCCGGAGATCGCGCGCACGCCCACGCCCTGCTCGATCGAGTGCGCACCGTCCTTGACGATGCCGTCCTCCACCGTCCAGCCCTCGCGCCGGGCGTGCTGGAAATACAGGTCGCCAAAGTCGATGCCGGGGCCGAGCAGCGCGCCGAAGGTGCGTTCGAGTCCGCGGGGGTCGAGGCCGGCGGGCGCCAGCAGGCGGGTCCGGGCGAGTGCGAGCGGTGAATCGGTGGTGGTCGTCATGGTGTCGAGTTTGGGGCCGCGGCGTCGTTTGGCAAGCCGGAAGCCGCCTGCGCGGCGCCGTCGGCGGGAAGCGGCGGCGCCACGGCGGCAGGCGCTTCGCCCGCATCGTTCGCCGATGATGTCGAGCCGGGCTGCGGCGCGGGCGGCGGCGGCGCCTGCTCGCGTCCGGACACTTCCACCTTGGGATCCTTCCAAGGCCCGGTCACGCGATAGCTCTTCGCGCCCATTTCGCCCAGCGGTTTCTTCAGCACCGCGTTGGTCAGCGCGCCGACCGCGGCGCCGACCGGGCCGCCGGCCAGCGCGCCCGCGACCGTCAGCAGGTTGCCGGACTTGGGCAGCACCTCGATGTGCTGGTCGAAGGTCTGCGCACGCAGGTCTGCGCTGCCGTGGATACGGATCTCGGCGGCCGGGCCGTCGATGTTCATGTCGTCGCTGCGCGCCTGGCCGTTGCCGAATTCGACGGTGCCGCCGATCCGGTTGAAGGCGAAGCCCTTGGAGAACAGGTCGCGGAAATCCAGCATCAGCCGGCGCGGCAGCTCGGCCACGCTGAGCAGGCCGAGCACGCGCCCGGCGCCGGGTTCGACCTCCACCAGCCGCCCGTCCTTGGCGGTGAGCGCCAGCTTTCCCTGCAGGTCGGCCAGCCGGAATCCGGCCGGACTGCCCGGCCAGGTTGCATCGAGGTGCGCGTCGCCGTCGCCGCCGGCCAGGCGGCCGCCGTATCCGAATCCTGCGAGCAAGGCGCCGAAATCCCCGCTGTGCACGTCGGCCTTCAATCGCGTGCGCGCACCGGCGCCGCGGCCCAGCCAGTCGCCGCTGACGTCGATCCGATGCTCGGGCGAACGCGTCTGCACGCGCTCGAAGCGCAGCCCGCCGGCCACCGGGCGCGTATGCAGCTCCGCCTTGCCGAGCGCGGCATCGCCGAAATGCAGCGCATCGATGGCGATGTCCAGCGGCGGCACCCTGGACGGGTCGATGTCGTCGCCGCCCGCGGGCGGCGTCGCTTGCGCGCCCGCAGCCGGCGCCTGTCCCGCTGCCGCTTCGGCCACCGCACCTGCCGCGGACGTGGTGGCCGCGGATGCGGCGGCGGCGCTGCTCCAGAACACCTTCGAGAAGCTGCCGGTGATCGGCGCGCGCTCGGCGCGCGGGATCGACAGGCCGCCTGCCAGACGCGGACCATCGACGCGAACGTCGGTGCCCGCCGCCGAAGGCTGCGCGTGCAGCCGCGTCCGCGGAAAACTGCCCCCGAGCAGCAGCAGGCGATCGGCGACGACGTCTATCCGGCGCAGCGGCAGCGCATCGCCGCCGCTGCCGCCGGTTGTCAGCGCCATCCAGTCGATTGCGTCCAGCTCCGGCGTGCGCCCGGTGGCGACGAGCCCCGACGTCGGCGGTGCCTCGTCGACGCGGTTGCTGCCCAGCACCACGCGCACGCCGGTACGGTCGTTCGCGCTGCGGGCACGCAGCGCCAGGCGCTGGCCGAAGCTGACGTTGATGTCACCGGCTCCCAGCGGCAGCGTCGTGGCCACCATGGTGGGCAGCGCCGTCGCCGCGGGCTTGTCCAGCGGCGCAGGCAGCCCGAGCGTGGTGCCCTCGAGGTTCGAATGCAGGCGCAGCTGCGTCGGCGGCTCGGCGCCCGCCGCCGTGGCGGCACCGATCGACACCGCCACCTTCCACGCGGAGCGACCGCTGACGTACGGCTTGAGCCACGCCATCTCCGGCGCCTGGTCGAGCAGTTCATGGGCGTCGAGCGTCGCGGCGACCTCGGCCTCGAACGCCTGGCTGCGATCGCGCACGTGCCCGGCGCCGGCGCGCAGCGCCAGCGTGCCCGGCTGGCCTTCGTGGGTCGCACGCAATCCGTTGGCGCCAAAGCCTTCGTGGTCGTACGTCGCCGTGCCGCGCACGTCGTCGAAGGCCAGTTTCCAGCGCTTCTCGCCGAGGCTGACGCCGGCCAGCTCGACGCGGCCGTCGATCTTCGGCGCCGGCGCATCGTGGTGCAGCGGCAGGTCGAGCGCGAACGTGGCCGTGACCGGCCCGCTTGCGGCGAGGTTGTCGAGCGTCTGGGCATGCTGCGCGCGCAGCGAGCTGTGCTGCAGCAGCGCGAGCAGCTTCGCCGCGTCGCCCTTCGCGTCCGCGGCGACCTTGAGGTCGGCCTCGTGGAAGTCGGCGATCCCGGCGTCCAGCCGCGGGATCGCGACGCCGGCGATCGCGCCGCGCCCGTCCACCGTGAAGCCGTTGCCGACGAAACGCACGTCGCCGTCGATGTGGTCGGCCGCGGGCCAGTCGGGCTGGAACTTCACCACCGCGCCTTCCAGCCGCGCGCTCGCCTCGAACAGCCCGGTGTGCTCCGCGGTGTGGAACGGCCAGTCGTCGAGGTCGCCGGACACCACCGCGCGGCCGCCGACCACGCGACCGTCGACCAGCGCGGTGTCGAGCCAGTGCAACGTCGCCGGCGACATCAGGTGGCGCACCCAGAAACGCTTGGCGACCGGGACCCGCGTGTCGTCGAGCCGCGCGGCGACGTCGATGCGCGGCAGCGTTCCATCGCCCTGGAACTCCATGCCGCCGCGCACGTCGGCCGCATAGTCGGTTCCGTCGATGCGCAGCGCGGGGGTTTCCACGCGCCAGCCGCCTCCGTCGCGCCAGCCGGCCACGCGCCCGCGCAGGTGCACGTCGTGCGGCGGGCCGAAACCGCTGGGCCAGTCGAAGCGCAGCGCGGCCTTCGGGTCGAAGTCGAACACCAGCCCGTCCGCATCGCCGTCGAGAGTGCCACCCAGACCGCTGATCCCGGGTGCGTGGCCGTGCGTCGCGAAACGCAGGCCTTCGATCCGCGCGTGCGCGCTGAGCGCGCCACCGCGAACACCCGCCAGCGCCACGTCGTGCAGCACCGCATCGGGCTTGCCGTCGAGCAGCCACTGCCGCACGCCCGGCGCCACCCGATCGCTGAGTGCGACCAGCGCCAGCAGGGGACCCGCATCGATGCGCGAAGCCAACAGCGCCTGGCGTCGCCCGCCGGCGGCGACCAGCCCGTCGAGCACCTGCGCATCGCGGCCATCCCCCACGCGCAGGCGCGCGGCGTCGAAACGCCAGCCATCTTCGACCGTTTGCCAGCGGCCACGCAGCTGCACGCTGCCGAAAGCCACCTGCGGCGCGGCATCGGACGGCGCGAGCCGCGCGCCGCGCAGCTGCAGCGCACGCAGGTCGGCGTCGACCGTGGCCACCGCACTCCGGTGCCCGCGCAGCGTGGTCCACGCCTCGATCCTGCCGCTGCCGTCGGCGACGGTGACGCCCACCGCGTGCAGCAGCGGCGACCACGCCGAGAGCCTGGCCTGCTTCGCCGCGACATAGCCGCGCCCGTTGCCGTCGTCGCGCTGGAAATCGACGCGCGCCTCCACCGGCGCGGCATCGTCGCGCATCCACGCCCGCGCGCCGATGCGCACGCGCTGTCCGTCGACGCGCAGGCGCAGGTCGATCCGCGGCACCTGTGCGTCGATGCCCAGCGCCGGCGCCTGGATGCGCAGCTTGCCGCCGATCACCTGCAGCTCGCCCAGGCCTTCGAGCGAGGAAAACGGATCGCCGGTTGCGTGCTGCGCAGCGGGCAGGCCGCGCACCTGCCAGCGACCGTCGCCGTCGCGCTGCAGGGTCAGTTCCAGCCCGCGCAGGCGCAGTTCGGTGAACGAACTGCCCGGCAACAGGCCCGCGTACTGCGACACCAGCACTTCCGCCGCGCCGATCGGCACCGCGTCGGCGCCGTCGCCGATGCGCAGGCCGTCCAGGCGCAGCAGCGGGCCGCGCCGGGTCCACTGCGTCTGCACGTGGTCGAAACGCACGCTGCGGCCGGCCTGCGCGCTGAGCCAGGCCTCAATCCGCTCGGGATGCCGCTCGGCCCAGGGCAGCAGCACCTGGCTGACCGCGCCGGCCACCAGCGCCATCACCACCAGCACGACGGCCACCACGTACCAGGCACCGCGGCGGACGCGGCGCAGGTGGCTGTGCCAGGCTTTCGGCATCAGCGTCGCGCCCCGCGCAGTGGCGAGAATCGGGAATCGGGAATCGGGAATCGGAAGGGCGGGTTCTTTAGCAGCCGGTCATCGTCTTTCGACATCACGCAGGACGGCATGGAAGCCCAGCGAGCCGATGACACGCATCCAGGGCCGCGGCTGTTTCGGCTTTCCCGATTCCCGATTCCCGATTCCCGATTCCCGGCCCTACAGCAGCACGACATCGAACTGCTCCTGCAGGTACTGCTCGTCGGCCTGGAAACGGATCGACTTGCCGAGGAACTCCTCCAGCTCCGCCACCGCCGCCGACTCCTCGTCGGTGATGCGCCCGACGACCTTGGGCGACGCGATCACCAGCAGCCGCGCGGCCTCGAACTGGCGCACCGCGCGGACGATCTCGCGGAAGATCTCGTAGGTCACCGTTTCGGCGGTCTTGAGCATGCCGCGGCCGCCGCACTCGTGACAGGGCTCGCTGAGCTGCCGCTGCAGGCTTTCGACCGTGCGCTTGCGGGTCATCTCCACCAGGCCCAGCGGCGAGAAGTCGTACACCGTGGTCTTGGCGTGGTCGCGCGCGAGCGATTTTTCCAGCGTGCGCAGCACCTGGCGCCGGTGTTCGGCGTCGGTCATGTCGATGAAGTCGATGATGATGATGCCGCCGAGGTTGCGCAGCCGCAGTTGCCTGGCCACCGCCTGCGCGGCCTCGAGGTTGGTGCGGTAGACGGTTTCCTCGAGGTTGCGCTGGCCCAGGAACGAGCCGGTGTTGACGTCGACCGTGGTCATCGCCTCGGTCTGGTCGATGACCAGGTAGCCACCGGACTTGAGCGGCACTTCCTTGTCGAGCGCGCGCTGGATCTCGTCCTCGACGCCGTACAGGTCGAACACCGGGCGCGTGCCCGAGTAGTGCTCGATCTTCTCGGCCAGCCCCGGCATGTACTGCGCGGCGAACGTGCGCAGCCGGTCGCAGGTCTCGCGCGAATCGACCTTCACTTTTTCCACGTCGCGCCGCATCAGGTCGCGCACCGCGCGCATCGGCAGGGTCAGGTCCTCGTAGATGCGGGCGCCGACGCGTGCGTCGCGCATCTGCTGCTCGATCAGCGCCCACGCGCGGCCGAGGTAGGCGATGTCCTCGGCAAGCGCCTCGGAAGGCTGGCCTTCGGCGTTGGTCCGCACGATGTAACCGTGCTGGTGGTTGTCGGCAGCCAGTTCGTTGACGAGCGACTTGAGCCGCGCGCGCTCGGCTTCGTCCTCGATCCGCGCCGAAACACCGACGGTGCGCGACTTCGGCAGCAGCACCAG
>Ga0182739_1003072_pt1 | contig 14984 bp, 15 predicted proteins | sample eDN5th30CBELigBY_FD_128873 | JGI IMG/M metagenome (GOLD analysis project Ga0182739, IMG submission 128873) | Enriched backyard soil microbial communities from Emeryville, California, USA - eDNA 5th pass 30_C BE-Lig BY (version 2) (version 2) | ecosystem: Environmental > Terrestrial > Soil >... | reverse complement strand
TGATGGGCATCAACGAGGTGACCCGCTGGCTGGCCAGCGTCGTGCCGGCCCTCAAGAACGTCCAGCCGCTCAGCCTCGTCGTCTACGGCATCATGCTGATCCTGATCGTGGCGCGCCTGCCCGACGGGCTGATGAGCCTGTTCCGCAGAAGGCCGCGCCATGCTTGAAGTGCGCGACATCTCGAAGTCGTTCGGCGGCCTCAAGGCCGTGGACAGCGCCTCGCTCGACGTGGCCTCGGGCGAGATCGTCGGCCTGATCGGCCCCAATGGCGCCGGCAAGACGACCCTGTTCGCGACCATTGCCGGCTTTCACCGCCCCGATAGCGGCACGGTCTCGTTCGAGGGCAAGCCGATCGCCGGGCTGGCCCCCCATCGCGTCTGCGCCGCCGGGATGGTCCGCACCTTCCAGATCACGCAGCCCTTCGCCGGCATCAGCGTGCGCGAGAACATCATGGTCGGCGCCTATCTCCATACCGCCGACCGCCGCCTGGCCGCGCGCGAAGCGGAAGCCGTGGCGGCCCTGGTCGGGATGAAGGACCAGCTCGAGCAGCGCGGCGCCGACCTCACCGTCGCCGGGCGCAAGCGGCTCGAACTGGCGCGCGCCCTGGCGACCGGGCCGCGGCTGCTGCTGCTCGACGAGGTGATGGCCGGGCTCAATCCGACGGAGATCGTCGAGATCGTGGGCGTCATCCGCAACATCCGTGCTTCCGGCGTCACCATCCTGCTGATCGAGCACGTCATGCAGGCCGTGACCTCGCTGGCCGAGAGAGTCTACGTGCTGAACCAGGGCCGCATGATCGCCGAGGGCACGCCGGCCACCATTGCCGAGGATGAAAGGGTGATCGAGGCCTATCTCGGCCACGGCGCCGCCAAGGTGCTGCGTGCTTGAGATCGCGTCCCTGCGCGCCGGCTATGGCGCCATCGAGGTGCTGCGTGGCATCGACCTCACCGTCGGCACCGGCGAGATCGTGGCGCTGCTGGGCAGCAACGGCGCGGGCAAATCGACGCTCAACAACAATGTCTCGGGCCTCTACCGGCCGCGCGGCGGCTCGATCCGCTTCGACGGCACGGAGATCACGGGCGCTTCCTCCATGCGCATCGTCGAGGCGGGCCTCGTTCAGGTGCCGGAAGGCCGTCGCGTCTTCCCCACCCTGTCGGTGCGCGACAATCTCGAGCTCGGCAGCTATCGCCGCGGCAAACCCAACCGCGCCGCCAACCTCGAGCGCGTGCTGGCAACTTTCCCGCGCCTGCGCGAGCGCCTGACCCAGTCGGCCGGGACGCTGTCGGGGGGCGAACAGCAGATGCTGGCGATCGGCCGCGGCCTGATGGGCGAGCCGCGGCTGCTGATCCTGGACGAACCCTCGCTCGGCCTGTCGCCGCTCCTCGTCGAGGAGATGTTCGGCCTGATCGGCCAGCTCAACCGGCTGGGCCTCGCGATCCTGCTGGTCGAGCAGAACGTCGTGCAATCGCTCGCCATCGCCCACCGCGCCTATGTGCTGGAGAACGGCCGCATCGCCCTGTCGGGCAGCGCCGCCGACCTCGCCCGCGATCCCGATCTACGGCGCAGCTATCTCGGTCACTGAGAAGAAATGACTCCCGTCGTCTCGACCGGAGCCGAGCGCAGCGAGGCGGAGTGGAGAGACCTTCGCTCCACCAAAAGCCGTCAAATTGTGGAGAGGAGGTCTTTCCACTCCGCACCTTCGGTGCTCCGGTCGAGACGACGGATGTTTTGAACCAAATCAAGCGATCTCGTTCTAGAATAAGCACGAATTGTCAGGCCGCCTCGCCGGCCACCCAGCCCGACGACCAGGCCCATTGGAAATTGTAGCCGCCCAGCCAGCCGGTGACGTCGACCGCCTCGCCGATCGCGAAGAGGCCGGGGACCTTCTTCGCCTCCATCGTCTTCGAGGAGAGTCCGTCGGTGTCGATGCCGCCCAGGGTGACTTCGGCCTTGGCGTAGCCCTCGGTGCCGGTTGGCATGAAGGTCCACATCTTCAGTCGCGTCGACAGGGCCTCGAGATCGCGGTCGCGCTGGTTGGCCATGAGCCCCTCCGGCGCGAGGCTCTGTGCCAGGCGCTGCGGCAGGACTTCCGCGAGGATCGTGCGCAGCTCGGCTTTCGGCCGCGTCCGCTTGCGCTCCTTGAGAAAGCCCGCGGCGTCGAGATCGGGCAACAGGTCGACGACGATCTCCTGCCCCGGCTTCCAGTAGGACGAGACCTGCAGGATCGCCGGGCCCGACAGGCCGCGATGGGTGAACAGCAGCGCTTCCCGGAAGCGCGCCCGGCCGCAGCGTGCCTCGACATCCAGCGACACGCCGCTGATCTCCGGCACCGGGAGCGTGAGCGGCACCAGCGCCGGCCGCGTTTCCGTGAAACGCAGCTTGAAGTGGCGCGCCACCTCGTGCGCGAAGCCGGTCGCGCCCATCTTCGGAATCGAGAGCCCGCCGGTTGCCAGCACGACGGAGGCCGCGGAGAAATCGCCTTGGTCGGTCATGACGGTGAAACGGTCGGACTTCTCGACGCGCATCACCTTGTGCGCGACCCGCACGTCGACGCCGACCGCGGCGCATTCGTCGAGGAGCATGGCCACGATCTGGCGGGCCGAGCCGTCGCAGAAGAGCTGGCCCAGAGTTTTCTCGTGCCAGGCGATGCGATGCCGGTTCACCAGTTCGATGAAGTCGTGCTGCGTGTAGCGCGCCAGCGCGGACTTGGCGAAATGCGGATTGGCCGAAAGGAACGCCTCGGGGCGCGCGTCGCGATTGGTGAAATTGCAGCGCCCGCCGCCCGAGATCAGGATCTTCTTGCCGACCTTCTCGGCATGGTCGAGCAGCAGGACCGTGCGACCGCGCTGGCCCGCCCGCATCGCACACATCAATCCCGCGGCGCCGCCGCCCAGGACGACGACGTCGAAAGACTTTGACTGGCTCACGCCAGCGCCTTGCCCATGATCCAGAGCGCGGCGGCGAGGCCCGCGATCGCGCCGGCGACCGAACCGCCGACATACAGGCCCGCCATCAGATATTCATGCCGCTCCCACAGCAGCACGGCGTCGAGCGAGAAGGCCGAGAAAGTCGTGAAGCCGCCCATCACGCCCGTCGCCAGGAACAGACGAAGATGGCCGGCCGCACCGATCCGTTCGGCGAACCAGCCGGTGATGAGCCCCATCACGATGGACCCCAGGATGTTGATCACCAGCGTGTGCCAGGGAAAGTGCGAGCCCAGAAGGCGCGCAACCCAGATGTTCATGCCGTGACGCGCCGCACCGCCGATGCCGGCGCCGACGAAAACGACCAGGTAACTCATCGCCGGTCGCCTCCGAACTTCGTCTTCCAGTCGGGCACGGCGTTCGCGAAGGGCAGCGCCGTCGCCTCGTAGACGCCGCGCGCCACCGCCCGTGCCAGACAGTCGGCCGCCACGGTGCCCAGTTCCGTTAGGACCGGCGGATCGCCGCCGCGTCCCGCCTTGCCGGTCGCGGCGGCAAACACCGTGTCGCCGTCGTTCGGCGCATGCACGGGCCGCAGCGACTTCGACAAGCCGTCGTTCGCCATGATGGCCAGTCGCTTGCATTCCGCCTTGGTGAGCGTCGCATCCGTGGCGACCAGCGCGATGGTGGTCGCCGTGGCCGGCAGGGGCTGTCCCTTGAAGCGCATCTTGAGCGCATCGTCGGGCAGCCGGGCCGGCCAGCCGAGGCCGCCGAACTCGTCGCCCTGCTCGTAGGCGCCGGCCCAGAAATGCGGACCACTGCCGATCGTCGCCGAGCCCACGGCATTGACCGCAACGAGCGCGCCGACGGTGAAGCCCTGGCTGGTCTTCGCGCTGGTCGATCCCAGGCCGCCCTTCAGCCCCGCCGTCGTGGCACCGACGCCGGCACCGGCCGTGCCGAGGGCAAAGTCGTGCGCCGCCACCAGAGCGGCGTCACGGCCCAAGTTCCAATAGGGCGGCTCATGCTTCACCGGCTCGCGCATCCAGTCCTTTTCGCCCCCATTGATCAGGTCGAACAGGATGGCCTGGACCGCCACCGGAATGGCGAGACCGCCGAAGGTCCGGCCCTGGCCGCGTTGGCAGAGCACCGCCGAGGCGCCGCCCGCGGCGTCGAGCCCATAGACCGAGCCGCCCGACAGCACGACGGCATCGATCATCTGGCCGACCATTTCCGGCTCGAGCGAGGTGCCCATCCGGTCGCCCGGCGCCCCACCCAGGGTCGAGATGCTGGCCACGGCCCCCTGTTCGAAGATCGCGACCGTGGCGCCGGTGGCGGCGCGCATGTCCTGGGCGTTGCCGACCAGCACGCCCGGCACATCGGTGATCAGGTTCCTCATGTCAGGAACTCGCCGCCGTTCACGTGGATCGTCTGGCCGGTGATGAAGGTGCCTTCCGGCCCAACCAGCAGCCGCACCATGGCCGCGATCTCCTCGACCGTGCCGAAGCGCTTCAGCGGAATCGGACGGTTCACCGCCGGACGCGCGCCCGCTGCCGCGCCGCGCGTCGTGTCGATCGCGCCCGGCGCCAGCGCATTGCAGGTGATGCGGTGCGGCGCCAATTCGACCGCCAACGCCCGCATCAAGCCTTCGAGTCCAGACTTCGACGCCGAGACGTGACAGCGGTTGGGCGTGCCCACATGGGTGGAAATGCCGGACAGCGCCACGAAGGCGCCGCCACCGCGCGCCACCATCTGCGGCACGATCGCCTTGCCCAGCAGGAAGGCGCCGTCGAGCGCGACCGACATGATCTCGCGCCACTCGTCGAACGACATGTCGAGGAAAGAGGTCTGGCGGCGCAGGCCGGCGTTGCTGACGAGGATGTCGACGCCGCCGAACGTCGCCGCCGCCTCGGCCGCGAGACGCGGCGGCACGGCGGGATCGGAGACATCGCCCATTGCGGCCATCGCCTTGCCGCCCGCGGCTTCGATTTCGCCGACTACGGCATCGACCGCGACCTTGTCCGAGCGGCCATTGACCACGATGGCCGCGCCGTCGCGCGCCAGGGTCAGCGCAATCGTGCGACCGATATTCTTGCCCGCGCCCGTTACCAGCGCGACCTTGCCTTGCAGGGGTAATGACATGCCTTCTCCGCCCAGGGTCCGGCGGGGACCCTAGCGGAGATCGATTGCGAACTTAAGCGTTGCCGTCAGCCGGCGACGATGTAGGCCCGCAGCGCCTCGGTCTCGTGATGCGCTTCTTCGAGCCGGGCTTTCACGACGTCACCGATCGATACGAGTCCCAGCAGTTCGCCGTGACGCACCACCGGCAAGTGCCGGAAGCGACCGCGCGTCATGAGCTGCATAACATGCTCGATCGGATCGTCGGGATCGCAGGTCACGACGTCGCGTGTCATGACCTGGCGGGCCTCGAGATCGAGGGCGCCGGCACCGTGCGTGGCGAAGGCGCGCACGAGATCGCGTTCGGAAACGATGCCGGCGACCGAATCGTCGGCATCGAGGATCAGCACCGAGCCGATGTGACGCGTGCTGAGCTGCTGGGAAATCTGGCCGACCGAGGTGCTCGGTGTGACCGTGTGAACGAGACCGCCCTTACGCGACAGGATATCGGAGACGAACATGGGTTCCCCCCTCTGTGGTGGATGGGTCTACTCAACGCCAACACTGTAGCGCGGAGGGAGGTTGCGGGCGATAAAGCCCCTCATGAACGATGCCCGATCTGCCCTCGTCCTCTTCTCCGGTGGACAGGACTCCACCACGTGTCTGGCCTGGGCGCTAGAGCGATTCACGCATGTCGAGACGGTCGCTTTCGACTACCGCCAGCGCCACCGGATCGAGCTGGATCAGAGGCTTATCGTCCTGGATCAGGTCCGGCGGGCGTTTCCGCACTGGGCGGAGCGGCTGGGCGAAGACCATTTCATCGACATGGGCGTGCTGGGACAAATCAGTGACACGTCGCTGACGCGCGACGTCGCCTTCGCCATGGAGAAGGACGGGCTGCCCAACAGCTTCGTGCCCGGTCGCAATCTCCTCTTCTTCACCTTTGCCGCCGCGGTGGCCTGGCGGCGCAACATCCGCAACCTGGTCGGCGGCATGTGCGAGACGGATTTCTCGGGCTATCCCGACTGCCGAGACAACACGATCAAGGCGCTGCAGGTGACGCTCAACCTCGGCATGGACCGCGCCTTCGTGCTCCACACGCCGCTGATGTGGCTGGACAAGGCCGAGACCTGGGGACTTGCAAACGAACTGGGCGGCCCACCGTTGGTCGACCTGATCCTGGAACACACTCACACTTGTTACGACAGCGTTCGCGGCGCACGGCACGAATGGGGTTACGGCTGCGGCGAATGCCCCGCCTGCGCGTTACGCAAGCGGGGCTTCGTGGCGTGGCGCGAGGGCACGCCCTCGATCTAGCGAATGGCTAGCGGCCGCCCGCTAGTTGACGCGCGCCGGTCAGGTTCTGCTGGATCTTCGGGAGCTGGCCCTGGGCATAGCGGCGCAGCGCACCGTTGCCGCCATCCTGCGAGTAGGCGCCGTACTGGGCGTTGGCATCGGTGTGCGCGGCGAGCTGGGCGTTGGCGTAGGCGGTGTCGAACTCGACACCCTGCAGCACGTTCAGCCGCTGCAGGGTCGCCGTCCACCCCGGCGCGTTGGCGGGATCGGGCGCGTAGGAGACGCCCGCTTCCTGCCGCGCCCTGCTCAGGTACTGAGCGGCTTCGGTCTGGTCGGCTACCATGCGGGCCGCGAAGCCGCGCACGTTCTCGTTCGTCGACCTGGCGAGCGCCAGCCGGCCCGAGGCGATTTCGAAATCGTTGAATTCCTGGGCAAAGCCCACGAAACGCGCGTCAGGCAGCGCGTTGACGGCGAACGCGGCAGTGGCGGAAAGGCCGGACAGGGCGACGACGCCGAACAGGACCGAACGGCGGGCGATGGGCTGCATGAAAATGTCTCCTGGATTGTGTGCATCTAACGCAACCATAGCTGGCGGGTTCCCCAGGGTTCCAGCGCCGCGACGGACCTGCTACGAGCGCCGGCATGATTTCTCCGCGGCGGGCCAAATTCGTGGGCCTGGTTTATTTCCTGGGCTTCATCGCCTGCATCCCGCTCGCCAACTGGATGATCGGGAATGTGGGCGCGGTCTGCGTGCCGCAGGGTCCATGCCTGGTCCCGGTCTGGCCCTGGGGTCCGGGCAGCAAGCCCCTGATGGCGCCCTCGGGTGTCCTGATGATCGGGCTGGCGCTGGTCCTGCGCGACCTCGTGCAGCGACGCCTGGGCCGCGGCGTCGCCGTCGGTGCCATCGCAGCCGGCGCCGCCCTCTCGGGGGCCGTTGCGCCGCCGCAGCTCCTGGTCGCCTCGGCGACGGCGTTCCTCCTGTCCGAGCTGGCGGACTTCGCGGTCTACACGCCGCTGCAGTCGCGCGGGCTCGTGCTGGCGGTGCTGGCCAGCAGCGTCGTCGGCCTGATCGCCGACAGTATCCTCTTCCTCTGGCTCGCCTTCGGCAGCCTCGAGTATCTGGCCGGCCAGGTCCTGGGCAAGCTCTGGATGGTGCTGCTGGCGCTTCCCTTCATTCACTGGATCCGCAAACGCGAGTTGTCGTCATGAGTCTTTTCCTCCTCCCGGTCGATGACCGCGTCTCCGTCTCCGGCCAGCTGAAGCCCGAGGACATGAACGAACTGGCCGCCGCAGGCTTCACCGCCGTCGTGAACAACCGGCCCGATGGCGAGGCGTTCTTCGGTCAGCCGAAGACGGCAGACCTGCGCACCGCCGCCCAGTCAGCCGGTCTGAAGTTTCTAGACCTGCCCTTTTCCGGCCCACGGGCGACGCCCGATCAGGTGCGTGCCTTCGCCGATCTGCTTGCCGCAGGAGACGAAAAGGTCGTTGCCTTCTGCAAGAGCGGCATGCGTTCGGCATTGTTGTGGGGCGCCGCGTCGCTGGCCAACGGCCGATCGATCGACGAGGTCGTGCAGGGCGCGCGCTCTGCTGGCCAGGAGCTGGGCGGCGTGGCGGAGCTGATGGTCGGCCTCGCGCAGGCGGCGCGCTCCTGAGCCGCCGACCGAAAGACTTGGCTTGCACCGGGGGCGTCGCCGCTCCTTAATCGCCCGTCCTGAAGATCCTTGGGGGAGTAATTCCATGTTGAAGTCGATTCTGGCCGTGTCCGAAGGCGGTCCCGATGCCGCGATGTCGTTCCGGCTGGCCGCCCGCGTCGCCGGCATTTTCGACGCCAGCGTGGATGCGCTGCATCTGCCGGTCGGGCCGGCCGGCGGCGCGATCGGTGGCCTCGCCATGAGCGGCGAGGCGATGCCGTTGATCATGAATCTCGACGACGAACGCCTCGAGGAGCGGGCCAAGGAATCGGACCGCGCCTACAAGGAGCTGCTCGGCGCCAACGCGGGCTCGACCTACACCGCCGCCGAAACCGCGACGCTCGACACGCTGGTCGCCATGGGCCGCTGCTCAGACCTGCTGGTGCTCGGCCGCCCGGGTTCCGATCCCGAGAACGTGGCGCCTGCCACCGTCGAAGCCGCCATCCACGAATGCGCACGGCCCGTCATGATCGCCCCACCGAATGCCGGTACCGGCGCCTTCGGCTCGATCATCGTCGCCTGGAACGGCAGCTTCCAGGCCGCTCGTGCCGTCGAATATTCCCTGCCGTTCCTGGCAAAGGCGAGTTCCATCACGCTGCTGATCGTCGGCTCCAAGGCCGACGATGTCGGCGCGTCCTATCTTGCGCGCAATCTCGGCCGTCACGGCATCAAGACCACCATCGACGCCATCGATCCCGGCGCGGTGTCGGGTCGCGCCCGCGGCCGCGCGCTGCTCGACTACACGCACGGCAAGGGCGCCGACCTGCTGGTGATGGGCGCCTACGGCCGCGGCCAGGTGATGAGCTTCCTCGGCCTGGGCGGCGCCACCGGCAAGGTGATCTCGTCCTGCCGCGTGCCGCTGCTGATGGCGCATTGAGGGATCGACTGCTTCCCCTTTGCGGGCTCCGCAAAGGGGAAGTGCCCTCGTCTTACGAGGGCGATGGGGTCATGCCCCCTCGGCCCCCCCCCCAATTTGAATGGGGAGGACCATGATCGGCGCTTGATTCACTTGCTCGCGACGTCGTCGCAAGCCTCAGGGGCAGGAGCCGGCACCTTGGGTGACGACCTCCGGATCGCTGCAGGCGCTGCAGGCGTTGCTGTAGGTTTTTCGCGTGCCATCGCGCAGCTGGCCGCAGGCGGGACGATAGTCCTTGGTGCACATCTTCGGCCGCGGATCGGCGCAGGGTCCCCCGGCCACCGGCAGCGATTCAGGGGCGAGTTCGGCACGAGTCAGCCGAAACAGGAACGGCTGCGGCCGGTAGTCGCTCAGCGTGCCGAACATGAAAATCCTCGAACCCACGGCCGGCAGGGGACTGAGAGGGCGCATCATCGTCACGTCGAGCTCGACGACGTTGCCGGCCTGGGCCTCGTCCGTGATCGCGCCTTCGATGCGTTCGGGCGTGGCCGTGATCACCTTGAACGGAAGCTTCAGCCGCTGGCCGCCCTGCTGCCTGTCGCCGATCGCCTTCCACACCGTCTCGGCGGCACGCTTGTTGGCCGGGCTGACGTCGCGATGGCGCAGCACCAGCACCCATTGCGCGGGCGTCAGCTTGGCCGGCTCGTTGTCTTCGAGGATTTCCAGCGCCCGATCCGGCGGCGTCATGGCCCGCGGAATCGACTTCTTGAAGTTGGCGGGCGGTGCCGTTTCGTTGACGACGCGCGAGACGATCCCATCCCAGCCTTCCTCGCTGCCGCGATAGACGCTGTAGCGCGAGCGAACGTAGCGATCGATGTCCTGCGCGGCGGAATCGTTCTTCGCGGCCCGGGCGATGGCGATCGAGCGGGCGCCGTACCAGAAGCCCAGCGCATCGACCGGCGATCCCTCGAGCTGGGCCACCGCGTACTGATAGATGTCCTGCAGGTTGGCCGGATCGGCCGCCACGGCCAGGCGATAATATTCGCGCGCCTTGTCGTAATCCTTGGCTTGCAGCGCGGCGAAGCCCAGCACGCCGTTGAAGACGCCGGCCATCTGCTCCTTCACCTGCGTAAAGCCGGCATCGTCGAGCAGCGCGGGCTTCTGCCACTTGGGCATCACGGCGAGACCGCGCTCTGCCGCAGTGACGGCCGCCGCCAGGGCCGAAGTGTCCCCGCCCGCGGCCTTGAGGCGCCCGACATAGGCCCGGTTGGCCAGCGCGCGCACATTGTCCGGATCGACCTGGAGCAGGCGCGCGACCAGCACATCGGCCTTGGCCGGCTGGTTGGCCGCCTGCCACGCCGAGATCGCCTGCTCATGGGCCTCGAGCCGCAGCGCACTGCCCGGATACCAGGCGATGAACACCTCCATCGCCTGCGCCCGCCGGGTCGGGTCCTTGGTGTTCAGCGCAGCCATGTAGCTGTCGTACTCGGCGGGGTTGCCAAAGGAACTACGCTGGGCGGGACTCCCGGCTGAGGAGGGGGGAGTCTGCGGAGGCGTCTGTGCGGCAGCATTGAAGGACGCGACGGCACACGCCGCCGCGAAAACGATAGCCAACCACCGCCATGCTGCCATTCCAGACTCCTCCTCGATCACGCGCTATGTTGCAAGACTCATCTCGACCTTGAATTGCCGTGACCATTTGGGCGAATTAAGGCACTGTTCCCGCGATACTTTTGAGCGGGGACTGCAAGATGAAAGACCGACGTTCGACGGCTTCGATGCTCGTCGCTGCGGCGCTTTGGGCTGCCTGCAGCATGGCTCCGGCCCTCGCTCAGCAGCCGGGCGCCCCGCCCCCCGCCGTTCTTGTCCAGGCCGCCGAACTGAAGCCGATCGCCGACCAGGCCGAGTTCATCGGTCGCGCCGCTGCCGTCGACAAGGTCGAGCTGCGGGCGCGGGTGAAGGGCTTCCTCGGGCCGCGCAAGTTCGCCGACGGCGATCAGGTCAAGAAAGACCAGCTCGTCTTCACCATCGAGCCCGAGACCTACCAGGCAGCGGTCGACCAGAAGAAGGCCCAGCTCGACGCCGCCCGCGCGGCGCTGGCCAACGCCGAGACGCAGCTGAAGCGCGCCGCCGAGCTGCTGCGCAGCAACACCGGCACCCAGGTCACCTACGACCAGCGGCTCTCCGAACAACTCCAGGCCAAGGCGCAGGTCGAGGATGCCAGCGCCCAGCTTCGCGACGCCGAACTCCAGCTCTCCTACACCGACATCAAGTCGCCGATCGACGGCCGTATCGGACGGGCCGCCTTTTCACCCGGCAATCTCGTCAGCCCCGACTCTGGGGTGCTGGCCACCGTGGTCAGCGAGAATCCAATCCGCGTGCTCTTTCCCGTGACCCAGCGCGAGCTGCTCGACGCGCGCCGCGAGCAGGCCGCCGATCCGAACGGCATCGTGGTGCGCGTCCGGCTGGCCGACGGCTCGATCTACAAGGAAAAGGGCAAGATCGACTTCATCGACAACACGGTCGATGCCAAGACCGACGGCCAGATCGTGCGCGCCACCTTCCCGAATCCGGAAGGCATGCTGACCGACGGCCAGACCTTGCGGGTCATCATCGAGGGCGAGCAGGTACCGACCTCGGTGGCGGTGCCGCAGGCGGCCATCGCCCAGGACCAGACCGGCGCCTACCTGTTCGTCGTCAACGACAAGAACGTGGTCGAGCAGAAGCGCGTCCGTACCGGCGTGTCGCGCGACGGCATGGTCGCCATCACCTCCGGCCTCCAGGCCGGCGAACGGGTGATCGTCCAGGGCCAGCAGCGCGTGAGGCCGGGCATGACGGTCAATCCAAGCGTGGCACCGCCTTCCGCCTCGACGCAGAAGCAATAAGCCATGACGATCTCGTCGCTGTTCATCCGCCGGCCGCGGCTGGCGTTCGTCATCTCGACCGTCATCACCATCGCCGGCATCATCGCCATGACGGCGATGCCGGTGGCGCAGTTCCCCGACATCGTGCCGCCGCAGGTCCGCGTCACCGCGACCTATCCCGGCGCCTCCGCCCAGGCGGTCGAGGAAAGCGTGGCGCAGGTCATCGAGGCGCAGGTCAACGGCGTCGAGCGCATGCTCTACATGAAGTCGACCTCGGGCGGCGACGGCAGCTACCAGCTCACCGTCAGCTTCGAGGTCGGGTCCGACCCCGACCTCAACACCGTCAACGTCACCAACCGGGTCAACCAGGCGCTGGCCCTCCTGCCGCCCGAGGTGCAGCGGCTGGGCGTCACGACCAAGAAGCAATCCTCGGCGCTGCTGCAGGTCGTGGCGGTCTATTCGCCCAACGGCTCACGCGACGCGCTCTTCCTGTCGAACTTCACGACCATCACCCTGCTCGACACGCTGCGGCGCGTCCCGGGCGTTGGCGACGCCACGCTGTTCGGCGCGCTCGACTATTCCATGCGCATCTGGCTGAACCTCGAGCGCATGGCGAGCCTCGACATCACCCCCAACGAGGTGGTGCAGGCGGTCCAGGCCCAGAACGTCCAGGCCGCGGTCGGCCTGGTGGGCGCGGCACCGCTGCTCGACGACGTCAGCTTCCAGCTCAACATCACCACCCAAGGCCGCCTCGTCACGGTCGAGGAGTTCGAAAACATCGTGGTGCGGGCCAAGTCCGACGGCGCGATGGTCAGGATCAAGGACATCGCGCGGGTCGAACTCGGCGCCAAGACCAGCGACCAGCTCGGCCGCTACAACGGCCAGGCCGCGGCCGGCATCCAGATCTACCAGCTGCCCGGCGCCAACGCGCTGGCCACGGCCCAGGGCGTGCGCAACGCGATCAAGGCGCTGGAACCGCGCTTCCCCGAGGATGTCGCCTACAACGTGATGTACGACACCACGGTGTTCGTGAAGGCCACGATCGAGAGCGTGATCCACACGCTGATCGAGGCCTTCGTCCTCGTGGCGATCGTCGTCTTCATCTTCCTCGGCAACCTGCGCGCCACGCTGATCCCGATCATCGCGGTGCCGGTGGCCCTGATCGGCACCTTCGCCGTCATGCTGGCGCTCGGCTACTCGGCCAACACGATCTCGCTGCTGGCGCTGGTGCTGGCGATCGGCATCGTCGTCGACGACGCCATCGTGGTCGTCGAGGCAGTCGAGCACATCCTGGAGCACGAGCCCGAACTCACGGTCGCCCAGGCGACCGAGAAGGCCATGGGCCAGGTCACCGGACCGATCATTGCCATCACCCTGGTGCTGCTGTCGGTGTTCATCCCGACCGCCTTCATCCCCGGCATTTCGGGGCAGCTCTACTCGCAGTTCGCCGTGGCCGTGTCGGTCTCGATGATCATCTCGGCGATCAACGCGCTATCACTGTCGCCGGCGCTGTGCTCGCTGATCCTGCGTCACCGCAAGAAGCCGACCGGCGTCATGGGGTGGATGCAGGGCCGCATCGACAGAACGCGCGACGGCTACACCAAGGTCGTGACGCCGCTGGCGCGTCGCGGCATCGTCGCGCTCCTGCTGGTCGTGGGCTTCGCCGCCGCGACCGGCGGCATCGGCTCCATGGTTCCCTCCGGCTTCCTGCCCGACGAGGACCAGGGCGCCTTCATGGCCGAGGTCCAGCTGCCCGACGCCGCGTCGACCAACCGCACGCTCGCGGCCGTCGCGGAAGTCGAAAAGACCATCGCGGACAAGCCCTGGAAGCAGAGCGTCTTCACCGTCTCGGGCTACAGCCTGATCGACGGCCTCGCTTTGCCCAACCGCGCGCTGGTCGTGGTCGAGCTGAAGCCGTTCGATCAGAGAAAGGACGCCTCGCTGTCGGTGTTCCAGGCCCTGAAGGAACTCAACATCGCCTTCAGCCAGATCGCCTCCGCCAACGTCTTCGCCTTCAACCTGCCGCCCATCATGGGACTGGGCAATTCGTCGGGCTTCGAGTTCGTGGTGCAGTCGCTCGCCGGCGCCTCGCCCAGCGATCTCGCCGCCGTGGCGCGCGGCGTGATGATCTCGGCCCAGGAAGTGCCGGAACTCGCCGGGGTCTACACGACCTACAGCGCCTCGACGCCGCAGATCAACCTCAAGCTCGACCGCGAGCGCGCCCAGGCGCTGGGCATCTCGATCTCCGACATCTTCTCGGCGATGCAGACGTCGCTCGGCGGCGCCTACACCAACGACTTCAACCTGTTCGGACGAACCTGGCAGGTGAAGGTGCAGGCCGATGCCTCGGACCGCAGCAAGGTGAACGACGTGTTCCGCGTGCGGGTGCGCGCATCGAGCGGCGAGCTCGTGCCGTTGCAGGCGGTGGCGAACATCGAGATGGTCACCGCACCCTCCTCGGTCGTCCGCTACAACAACCTGCGCTCGGTCGTCGTGAACGGGGCGCCGGCGCCGGGCTACTCCTCGGGCGACGCCATCGCCGCCATGGAGAAGCTCGCGACCCGGACCCTGCCCGCCGGCTACGGCTTCGAATGGACCGGCACGGCGCTGCAGGAAAAGGCGGCCAGCGGCCAGACCGGGTTCATCCTGGGCCTCGCCGTCGTCTTCGCCTACCTGTTCCTGGTCGGCCTCTACGAGAGCACGGCGATCCCGGTGGCGGCGCTGCTGTCGGTCATCGTCGGCCTGTTCGGCGCCGTGACGGCGCTGCTGATCGCCGGCCTCGACAACAACATCTTCGCCCAGATCGGCATCGTGGTGCTGATCGCGCTCGCCGCCAAGAACGCCATCCTGATCATCGAGTTCGCCATGGCCGAACGCGCCAAGGGTGCCGACGTCGTCACCGCGGCGACGACAGCCGCCAGCCTGCGCTTCCGCGCCGTCATGATGACCTCGTTCGCCTTCATCCTGGGCCTGGTGCCGCTGGTGATCTCCTCCGGTGCCGGCGCCGCCACGCAGCGCGCCGTCGGCACCGCGGTGTTCGGCGGCATGCTCGCGGCCTCGTTCCTCGGCATCTTCGTGATCCCGGGCCTCTACGTCGCGTTCCAGCGCTTCCGCGAGACCGTGAAGGGCTGGATGGGCGTCAAGCCCGCGGCGCCGGCGGAGACACCCGCCAAGTCAGAGCACTGAGGCCGTACCCTCGAGGCACGGTGGGCGTGGTTCGGCCGTCGGCATCTCCGGATGG
>Ga0182739_1003069_pt1 | contig 14992 bp, 14 predicted proteins | sample eDN5th30CBELigBY_FD_128873 | JGI IMG/M metagenome (GOLD analysis project Ga0182739, IMG submission 128873) | Enriched backyard soil microbial communities from Emeryville, California, USA - eDNA 5th pass 30_C BE-Lig BY (version 2) (version 2) | ecosystem: Environmental > Terrestrial > Soil >... | reverse complement strand
TTATAAGTGTACAAATTAAGGACAGACCAACTACAAGACCAAGCATTAAATCACTTTGCCATACATAGGCAATCAATGTAATAATCACACCACATGTAATCCCAATAATCAAGCCAACTAACAATTCCCTAAATATCAATTTCGTTACAACGGTTTTATTAATCGTATTAGAAATAAGTCCACGAACAACAACTGCTAATGATTGAGTTCCCGTGTTACCAGTCATACCTGAGATCATGGGCATAAAAAAGGATAAAGCTACAACTTTTGTTAGTACATCTTCATAGTTGCTTATAATACTGCCAGATACAACGCCGATAAATAAAAGTAAGATTAACCATGGGAGTCTTCGATAGGCTGCAACAGTTGCTTTTGTATCAAAATCTATTGATTTACCTGAAGCAGATAGTTTTTCAATATCTTCGTTTGCCTCTTGAAAAACAACATCAATCATATCATCGACTGTGACAATCCCCATTAATATGTTTTCTTCATTAACGACTGGGATAGCTAAGAAATCGTACTTCTGTATGGTTTGCGCTACTTCCTCCTGGTCCTGATCCACGGTTACACTAATAACTCGTTCATACATAATGTCACGAATCTTATCCTGTGGTTCAGCAATCAAAAGGTCACGGTAGGAAACAACACCGACTAACTTTCTTTTTTGATCCACTACGTATAAATAGCTTAATGTTTCCGCAAAATCAGCAAAGGACTTTAGTTTATCCACGGCTTCACGTGTCGTGTAATAATCACGAATCCAAACAAAACGGTTGGTCATGAGACGTCCAGCAGTTTCATCTGGATAATTCATTAAGTTTTGTACAATGAGAGATTCTTCTTTTTTCATACCAGAAAGGAGTTCTTTAATTCTTTCTGGGGCTAGTTCATTTAAAAGGGAAGCTAGGTCATCGTTATCCATTAAGTCTAGAACTTTCCCTGTCTTGTCCATTCCTAATGTATTAAGAACTTCAAGCTGCTCCTCTTTATCTAACTCCTCTAAGAGATGGGCTAATAAGTCGACTTTAAGAAAAAGCAAAAAACGTGCCCTATGCTTATCGGGGAGACCCTCATAAATTTGAGCTATATCATAAGGTTGTAGCTCATCAACGATGGATTCAAATTCAGATTTTTTATTGTCTTTTAGTGTCTGAATGATGTGAAGTGTGATTTGATTTTCTGTCATTTGGTGTATCATACTTCTCACTCTCCCTTCTCTAGGTTTAGGCAATTATTCGACATATACCCTGTTTTATTATATGTAATTAAATGAAAGAATGAAATGGATAATTCTTTGTAAAAAAGGAGATTTTGAGAAAATATCTCATCACACATGAAAAAACAGTGTTAAATATTCTGACAACTTACTTGAAAAGATAAGATTCTGGATTAAAATTAGGATATATCATGAATAAATGGTCACAGGCATCTGCCACAATTGCGACATTTTTTCGTATATCCTTAATAATTGGGTTAAGGGTCTCTACTGGAAACCGTAAATTTCTTACTACGAAAAAATATGCTTAACTAGCATATTTTTTCGTAGTTTTTTTTGTGTTTATTCCGAAATTGAAACAAGCAAGGGGGAAAAACAATGGGGAATTTGTTAATCAAAAATGCACAGATAGTAACAATGAACCAAGCGGAAGAAATTGTTATGGGAGATATTTATATGGAGGATAATATTATTAAGGAAATAGGGGTGGATATTCATAAACAACAGGTGGATAAAATAATTAATGCAACAAATAGAACGGTAATCCCTGGATTTGTTCAGACACATATTCATTTATGCCAAACACTTTTTCGAGGAAAAGGGGATGATCTCGAGTTGATGGATTGGCTCAGACAAAGAATCTGGCCACTTGAGGCTGCCCATGATGAAGAATCTATTTATTATTCCGCCATGCTTGGAATCGGAGAGCTGCTGGAAAGCGGAACAACTACCATTGTAGATATGGAAACAGTTCACCATACTGACTATGCTTTTCGAGCGATTGCTGAAAGCGGCATAAGAGCAGTTTCTGGAAAAGTGATGATGGATAAAGGGACTGAAGTTCCTTTAGCCTTACAAGAAAAAACTGTGGATTCTATTCAGCGAAGTGTGGACTTATTGGAGAAATGGAATGGCTATGATGATGGAAGAATTCGGTATGCATTTTCGCCGCGGTTTGTTGTTTCTTGTACAGAGGAGCTGCTGAAAGAGGTAAAGAGTCTTTCAGATAAATATGGAGTAAAAGTACACACCCATGCATCAGAAAATAAAGGAGAGATTCAAATCGTCCAAGAAGAAACAGGGATGAGAAATGTTGTTTACTTAGATCATCTTGGCTTAGCAAATGACCGCTTAATTTTAGCACATTGCATTTGGTTGGATGAAGAAGAAAAGCGGATTATTAGAGAAAAAGGAGTTCATGTCAGCCATTGCCCTGGCTCTAACTTAAAGCTGGCATCTGGAATTGCAGATACACACCATCTCCTTTGCAATCATGCTTCTGTTAGCTTAGGAGCAGATGGTGCTCCGTGTAATAATAATTTGGATATGTTTAATGAAATGAGGCTGGCCGCACTTATACAAAAGCCGATTCATGGCCCAACGGCAATGGATGCAAAAACCGTCTTTCGAATGGCGACTATTGGTGGGGCAAAGGCGGTTGGGCTCGAGAAAGAAATTGGCAGTCTCGAAATTGGCAAGAGAGCAGATTTAGCAATTTTAAACCTGCAAAATTTTCATACATTTCCTTCTTATGACGTGGATCCAATTTCAAGAATTGTCTATTCCGCAACTCGAGCAGATGTAGAAACAACTATCGTAGACGGACAAATAGTAATGGAAAATAAAATCATGAAGACAGTGGATAAACCTATCGTGCTAAAGGAAGCAGATAAAAGTATTAAAAGGCTGTTAAGTAAAACGAAAATAAATTAATTTGGACAAATGATGGATGCCGTATTTTAGGAAAGATGGATAGTTGAGTTATTCCATTGCCTATAGTACGGTGTATTTTTGTTTTAGATGGTGGAATTGGCTGATATAAGAGCAGTTTGGCTGAAAAGGGATCGAGTTTGGCTGATATATGAGCAGTTTGGCTGAAAAGGGATCAAGTTTGGCTGATATATGAGTAGTTTGGCTGAAAAGGGATCGAAGTTGGCTGATATATGAGAAGTTTGGCTGAAAAGGGATCGAGTTTGGCTGATATATGAGTAGTTTGGCTGAAAAGGAATCGGAATAGGCTGATATATCAGCAGTTTGGCTGAAAAATAAGAAAACTTGGCTGATATCCCCCTCCGTTGGTTGAAATATCACAAATTTGGCTGGAAAACTCACCTTTTTAGTGATATCTCTCCTCGGACACACCCCTAATAGAAAGTTTAACAAATATCCACCATGGATTACTCCTAAATAATCCGTAATCCAAGGTGCTTAAATTCCTTTTTTTTCTAAATTGGAGATTATGTAAGCTATTTTGCCTAATATTTGTTAAACTAAAATGGTTACAATATGTAAAACTAGATGTATGATGGAAAGTATGAATACATGGGCATTCATTTAAAGTCTAATAACATAGAACAAGGGAATATTTCTTGTAATCAGATAGATAAAATGGAGTATAGGCAATTTCAGTAACAAGAAAGTAAGCTATAGCTCTTCCGTTTACAAGCTAATAATGTTTGGAGGTTTACTTGATGAAAAAAGGTAATAATGATATTCGAGATGTGGTTTATATCCATCTAAATGAGAAAGAACGCTTTGTCCTCTCTTATGGCATAGAGTTTAGAGAGTTTTACAGAATACTGGCAGATACTCTTTCCTCTATTTTGTTGTTAAAGCATCAGTATGAAGATGGAGAATTTCATATACATACACAGTTCGAATATGTTCCAAACAATAAATTAGCCCATTTATCGAGGGAAGATGTTTATGGGTACGGAGATTTTGTATGGGTTGATTTTGATGAGACAGAGACATTGGATATTTTAGAGGGCCAGACAATTGCCGAACTGCTTTACTTAGGACATAAGCTGGAGGCGCTCAGAAAGCCATTTTTTCAGCAACTGAATAACCAATATGCTTATTTGGCTCATGATGATGGTTGGTTTAATAAAATTTATTATAAAAACATGGATTCTTTTTATCGATTGTTTTCAGAAGTCCTTGCACATAAAGTGACAGACCTTAAATTGGAGAAGGCGCTGCTTGGTATGAAGAAGAAGAGACTTTATCCTCCGCTCCCACAAGAGATTGTTGTGGAGTTAAAACGTTATATGAGAGAAGGCGTAGTTTTATCCATTGAAAGAGCCTATCAGACACGATTGAAATTGGAGATTCCGATATGGGTTTTAGGGGATTTTGATAATATGGATGATATGTACGAAGAATATGAGAAGAACAGTAAGCAAAAAAGTGATGCATTGCTTGTTTTTGATAAAAAATTAAGAGAGTGGCAATTAGCTACGGTTTAATTGGAGACTGATATGAGTAAAAAAGTATTTGTAGGCTTTCCAGCAGCATTAAAGAAAATGACTTTTGTGGAGAGACCGAATCGGTTTATTTTACATTGCTATGATGAAGAAACAGAGCAAATCGAAAAGGTACATTTAGCAGACCCGGGCCGACTAATAGAGCTTTTGGTTGAGGGGGCTATGATTTATGTTCTCCCAAGCACAAATCCTAATCGTAAAACAAAATGGACGGCAGTATATGTCGAGTCAAACGGACTGCTTGTATCAATAAATACTTCATATCCTAATAAGCTAGTAGAAGTTATGCTGAAAGAAGCGATGGTGGAGGAGCTTTGGCCGTATCGTTGGATTAAATCAGAATATACGTATGGAAGCTCAAGATGGGATTTTTTATTAGAAGATAAAGAAGGGAATCAATTGCTTCTCGAAGTAAAAAGCGTCACTCTAGCAAATGATGGAATTGGGATGTTCCCTGATGCAGTCACAAAAAGAGGTTCAAAGCATGTGCAAGAATTAACTGCGATTGCGAAGGAAGGCACTATAAAAACAGCGATTTTATTTGTTGTGCAAAGAGAAGATGTTGAAATAGTGACAGGAGCAGCAGCAATTGATCCGGTCTTTGCCAAAAACTTAGAAGAAGCTGCACGCGCAGGGGTGCAATTATTAAGTTATACTTGTATTTTGACAGAGCAGGGAATTGAATTGGGTAAAGCTATCCCAGTTGATCCATTTTTAAAAATTCAATAAAAGAACATTTATTTCTCCTTACTTTGATTGTATAATCAAAAAGACGAAAAATGAAAATAGTTAGATAATGGTGAGACTTTTTGTAAAGGGTTGATTGATTTCAAAAAGTTTCTTAAAAGGGAAGTTGGTGAAAATCCAATACGGTCCCGCCACTGTAAGTGATTGTATCATGGATAAATGCCACTGTACGAATGTATGGGAAGGTTCCATGTTGCGCTAATCATAAGTCAGGAGACCTGCCATTTTCTATACACCTAATAAGCCTACGAGGATAGGGAGGTGTGGACTGCGCTTTGAAATAATTTTGAAGACATCCCAACATCTCTATGGTCGATAATAGAGATGTTTTTTATTTTTCCCATATTTTAATTAGGAAGGTGAACAGAGATGAAAAAGTTTTATTCCTTATTTCTAGCAATGATGCTCGTCTTGGGTGTGCTTGCTGGATGTGGAGAAACGAAGACAGAAGATAATATAAATAGCGGGCAATCTACTACAGAAGAGGCTAGCTTTCCAGTAACCATTAAGGACGCCTCAGATCAAGAGGTAGTGATTGATGAAAAGCCAGAAAAACTAGTTTCTTTAATGCCTAGTAATACAGAAATTGTATTTGCGTTAGGATTAGGGGATGAGTTAGTAGGTGTCAGTGATTATGATAACTATCCAGCAGAAGCAGCTGAAAAAGAGAAAGTTGGCGGGATGGAATTTAATGTAGAGAAAATAATCTCTCTAAATCCAGATGTGGTATTAGCACATGCATCTAGTGCCCATAACTCAACAGAAGGATTGCAGCAAATCCGCGATGCTGGTATTGATGTAGTTGTTGTAAATGATGCAGCGAATTTCGAAGACGTCTATGGAAGCATTGATATGATTGGACAAGCTACGGGAACGACAAAGGAAGCAGAACAACTTGTTGCAGATATGAAGGGGAAATTAGCTGATATCAAGGAAAAAGCAGCTACCATTTCTGATAGTAACAAAAAATCTGTTTACATAGAAGTAAGCGAAGATCCTTTGTTTACGACTGGTAAAAATACATTTATGCAAGAAATGCTGGATACTATTAATGCAAGCAATGTTTTTTCTGAAGAAGGCTGGATTCAAGTGGATCAAGAGGCGGTAATTGCGGCTAATCCAGATGTCATTATTACTACTTATGGAGCCTACGCGAAAGAAAAACCAATTGATCAAATTAGTTCGAGAAAAGGATGGGAAGATATTACCGCTGTTAAAGAAAAGCAAATAGTAGATGTCGATTCTGACATGGTAACTCGTTCTGGTCCTCGTTTAGTTGAAGGAGTAGAAGCAATTGCAGAAGCGGTGTACCCAGATGTTTTTAAATAAAAGAAAAGCGGCTTATTTTTATGCCGCTTTTTTTCTCCTTTTCACGATGGTGATTGGTATATCGATCGGAACAATCTCTGTTCCCATTTTATCTGTAATAAAAATACTAACAAGTTATTTAGGACCAGATAGCTTAGTAAACAATGTCGATCCGATGCATGTAAATATCGTCCAAAATATTCGTCTACCTAGAGTGTTATTGGCGGGACTTGTCGGAGCAAGCCTTTCGATCGCTGGAGCTGCCTTCCAAGGATTATTAAGAAATCCATTGGCAGACCCGTATACGCTGGGCGTTTCTTCTGGTGCATCTGTTGGAGCAGTAATTACTTTGTTTTTTCAGTTTAGTATTCCTATTCTTGGCGGTCTTACTTTGCCATTTATGAGTGTATTATTTTCTTTTATGACCATTATATTTGTAGTCTTTTTTGCTAAGAAAATGGATCCCGCAATGCGAGTGGAAACAATTATACTAACTGGAATTATTATTGGTTCTTTTTTAAGCGCGTTCATTTCTCTAATGATTGCATTAACAGGAAACGAACTTCGGCAAATTATTGGGTGGTTACTTGGAAGTGTATCGATGAGAGGATGGGAATATATCAGAATTTTTCTGCCATTCTTTCTTGTTGGAACAGGTCTTCTTCTTTCGCAAGGAAAAGAGTTAAATGCTTTAGCATTTGGGGAGGAAAGGGCTCAGCATTTAGGAATTCATGTGCAAAGAAGAAAAATGATTATTTTGCTAGCTGGATCTATGCTTACTGGTGCAGCCGTCGCAGTATCTGGGACGATTGGTTTCGTAGGCCTTGTGATACCTCACTTTGTTCGAATACTCGTAGGACCTGACCACAGACATTTAATGGGTGTTTCTCTGTTTGTCGGTAGTGGATTTATGATTTTGGCTGATTTGCTAGCTAGAACGATAATTACTCCAACTGAACTTCCAATTGGAGTAATAACGGCATTAGTCGGTGCTCCAGTATTTGCTGGTTTATTGCTGAGAAGACGGAAAAGGGGTTAAAAAAATGCTCGATATAAGAAATCTCTTTTTTCAATATGAAACAAAAAAGATCCTACAAGATATTTCCTTTAAGGTGAAAAAGGGAGAAATGGTAGGAATTCTTGGTCCAAATGGTAGTGGGAAAACAACCTTAATGAAAGTTATCAGTGGTATTTTAACACCACAAAAGGGACAGGTTCATATAAAAGATAAACCAATTAATGATTATAAAACAAAAGAATTAGCGAAGGTAGTTGCTGTCCTGTCTCAGCACGTGAATGAGTCTTTTTCCTATACAGTTCGGGAAATCGTTTCATTAGGAAGATATGCGCATCAGTCTGGTTTGTTTCAATCAAGGAGTGCGAGGGATGAGGAAATGGTTAATCAGGTTATGCAGCAAACAGGTGTCCTTACATTTCAAGATAAATCGATTCATGAATTATCTGGCGGTGAGAAACAGCGTGTGTATTTAGCGCAAGCCTTGGCTCAAGAGCCGGAAATTATACTTTTAGATGAACCTACCAACCATTTGGATTTATCCTTTCAAAAGGATTTATTGGATAACTTAAGAGAATGGAGTAAGAAAAGGGATTTAACGATTATTTGTATTTTTCACGATTTAAACTTGGCAGGCTTATATTGTGACCGACTGCTTTTATTACATGATGGAAAAGTAGAAGTAGACGCTGCTCCTTCTGTTGTATTACAAGAGAACAGGGTGAAGAAAATCTATCAAACTGATATTAAGAGGACGTTTCATCCGATCCGCCCAGCTCCTCAAATGGCGCTAGTACCTAGAAAGATAGAGAGACATAAGCGAGAAGTGGATCCTTCTGCTATTACGATTACTTCCGAACGAGTCGAAGTGAGAGTTCCGGTTCCGCTCTACACGCTTTCTTCTGGCGTTGTCGGGGCAGGAATGGGATGGTATAAAGGCTTTGTGAATCGACATGTAGATAAGACATATCGCTGTGAAGATTATCGAGAGGATATGGAGGAATATTTACTTCGAAATGGCTTTATTCCATCAGAAACAGTAGGAATGATGACTGCTGTTTATACGGAAGATGCCACATTTCAATTTATTAAGCGAGAGGGATTTTCTGTATTGCTTGTTGTAACAGCAGGGGTTGGGAATGCAGTCGATGCAGCACATAGCAGCGAACACTCGTCCTTCTTACATCCAGGAACAATTAATATTTGGATTTTTGTTAATGGAAAAATATCGGAGCAGGCATTCTTGCAAAGTGTGATTACTGCAACGGAAGCAAAGGCAGCTGTCTTGCGAGATCGAAAGATAAAAGATCAGGAAACAGGAACGATTGCAACAGGCACTTCAACAGACAGTATATTGGTGGCCGCTACACAAGAGGGGAATTATTTAGAATTTGCCGGTACGATCACATCACTCGGAAAATGTGTGGCGGAAGGTGTTTATAACTGCATAACAGAAGCACTAGATAAAAGAGAAAGAAGGTTATCTCAAGAATGATTGGTCATTTAATTAGCATTACATTTGCCATTATCTTAGATAAGCTAATTGGTGATCCGCCTAGCCTGCCACATCCTGTAAAAGGAATGGGGAAGTTGATTTCTTTTCTAGATCAGAGATTCAATCATGGTAAAAATCGAAGAGTGAAGGGATTATGGATGTTAGTTATGGTTCTATTGATTACCTTTCTGGCTAGCTTTTTTCTTGTATACATTAGCTACCAGCTCCATTGGTGGGTCGGGGTAATAGTAGAGGCTTTGCTTATTGCAACAACAATCGCTCAAAAAAGTCTTAAGGATGCGGCACTAGAGGTATATGAACCGTTAGAAGTAAATAATTTAGCGCTAGCACGACTAAAGCTTTCGTATATTGTAGGGAGAGATACTGAGCGATTAGGGGAAGCGGAAATAGTGCGGGCAACGGTTGAGACAGTTGCAGAGAATACGAGTGATGGAATTACTGCCCCACTATTTTGGGCATTTATTGGAGGAGCGCCATTAAGCCTTGTATACAGGGCTATCAATACATGTGACAGTATGGTTGGCTATAAGAATGAGAAGTACAGGGATTTTGGTTATTTCTCTGCAAAGTGCGATGACTTGGTTAACTATTTCCCTAGTCGCATTACAGCAATGCTTATACTCTTATTTAGTCATTGCCCATTCTATCGTAAACGAGAAGCCTGGAAGTTATTATTCCAAGATGCAAAGAAGCATCCTTCCCCAAACAGCGGCTGGGGAGAAGCTGTGACCGCTATTATTCTTGGGGTACAGCTTGGAGGCATTAATTATTACCGTGGGAAAAAGTCGGATAGAGCCAGGATGGGAAAAGCATTACAGCCCCTTAATAACAGTCATATTATAGCAGCAACAAAAATCGCGGAGAAAGCAGTCATATGGTTTTATCTTTTTTTATGTATCGGAGGGATAGGATTTGAATTGGCCTATGCATGGAGCTAACCCACAGTATTTATATGAACGTGCAAGTATAGAGATGCCAGAAAATGCGCTTGATTTTAGTGCGAATATTAATCCATTAGGTCCACCGCCTATCCTATTAGACAAGTGGGAAGAACTATTTCAGACTGTCCATCTATACCCAGACCCTTTTGCTAGTCGTTTAAAGGAGAAAATTTCGGAACTGCATGGAGTTCATCCAAAGCAACTTTTGATTGGTAACGGAGCTGCCGAAATTATTTCCTTACTGGGTAGAATCCTTGCAGGAAAAAAAGTATTATTGTTGCAACCTGCTTTCTCTGAATATGAAGAGGTATGTCGTATTAATGCTTGTGCAATCTCCCATCATTATTTAGCAGCAGAAAATGATTGGGAGCTATCTCCTTCAGTATTGAAGAAGGAGATTTCCAAAATGGATGCGGTATTTTTATGTAATCCCAATAACCCCACAGGTACATTTTATCCAAAACAGATTATAGAAGAGATGTTAGTTATTTGTGAACAAAATAATTGTTATTTAATTCTTGATGAGGCTTTCTATGATTTTGTTCAGGACTATGAAGATATGGTTCCTCTATTAAAACAATATTCGAAGCTCATTATTTTGCGATCATTGACTAAAATGTACAGTATTCCAGGAATACGTCTTGGATATGTTTTCGCATCAAAGCAAGTTATCGAGCAGTTACAACATTTTCAATCTCAATGGAGTATTAATGGAATTGCTTTACAGGTTGGCGAATTATTAATCGATCAAGAAGAGTTCCAACAAAAAACGCAAACCTTTGTACAAATAGAAAAGAAAAAGTTATACAATTTTTTTATAAAAGAGCAATTCATGCACTCAGAATCAGCAGCTAATTATTATTTATTAAGAGACCCACTGTTTATTGATCAAAAGGAGCTGCTTACTTTCTTATTAAATAATGGCATCATTGCAAGACATACATATAATTACCCAAGTCTAGAAGGAAAATGGCTAAGATTTGCCGTTAAAAGCAAAGAAGAAAATCAGCAACTGCAAGGAGTGTTAACTAAATGGAGACAAGTTCATCCATCATCTTTGTAACTGGTGGCGTAAGAAGTGGAAAATCTTCTTTTGCAGAAAGCTTGGCGATCGAATATGCAAGGAAAGAAAGAGGCGATTTGTATTATATAGCTACTTCTCTTAATACAGACGCTGAGATGCAAGAAAGAATAGAACGGCATCAACAGATAAGAAAGATGCACAAGGTGAAGTGGAAAAGCATGGAACAGTCAGCAGATATCGGCGAATTGACGGGAATATTTTCAAAAAGGGACGTTGTGTTACTTGATTGTTTAACGTTATTAGTAAATAATGAGCTTTTTTTTAAAGATCAGCCGCAAGATTTAATAGAGGGTAAGTTGAAAAAAGAAATAGTCGAGTTAAGCCGGACTTGTCGATATTTTATCCTTGTTAGTAATGAAGTGACGTATGAACCGTTAAGCGATCCGTTTGTACAGAAGTATTGCCGGATACTAAATCGACTTCATCTTTTTCTCGTACAATATGCCAAAGAGGCTTACTTAGTGGAAAGTGGAATCGTACAAAGGAAGAAGGGAGAAGCAGGATGAAGGGTGTGATGATACAAGGGACTTCCTCGGATGTTGGGAAAAGTCTGATTGCTACTGCTTTATGCCGTATCTTGGCAAACAAGGGAATAAAGGTAGCGCCATTTAAATCACAAAACATGTCTAATAATTCCTATGTAACAATGGATGGAAAAGAAATTGGCCGAGCCCAGGGAATTCAAGCGGAAGCTGCAAAGGTGGAAGCAACAGTTTGGATGAATCCAATCCTCCTAAAGCCAAGATCTGATTCGCAATCAGAGGTTGTCCTCCTTGGAGAAGCAACTACTACTCTTTCTGGTAGAGACTATCGGGAACAGTTTTATCAAAAAGGAATTCGCGTTATTCAAAAAAGCCTAGAATATCTGCATAGTCACTATGAGATGGTGATTATGGAAGGCGCAGGAAGCCCGGTGGAAATTAATTTAAAAGACAGAGAACTTGTAAATATGAAAGTTGCTGAGCTGGCCGATATTCCAGTAATTCTTGTAGCTGATATTGATCGTGGTGGTGTATTTGCCAGTATTATCGGTACACTTGCTTTGTTTTCTGAGCAGGAACGAAGAAGGGTAAAAGGCATCATTATTAATAAATTCCGAGGGGATCAATCGCTTTTTGAAGACGGGGTTCGCTGGTTGGAAGAAAAGACAGGCATTCCTGTTCTTGGAGTCCTTCCTTTTATTCATGACCATATGATTGAAGGGGAGGACTCATTGTCTATTCGGGAGAAAAGATTGGCCAATACGGAAGAGATAATAGATTTAGCAGTAGTCAACAATCGTTATTTATCAAATTTTACAGATATAGAACCATTCTTTTTTGAACAAGATGTTAGCGTCCGACTTGTCCATAAAGGAGAAGATTTAGGAAATCCAGATGCAGTCATTCTTCCAGGTACGAAAAGTACAATTGCTGATTTGGAAGCGATGAAAAGGAGTGGATTGGCTGATCAAATTAAAAATTATTATGCCAAAGGCGGCAGAGTAATAGGATTATGCGGTGGCTATCAAATGCTTTGTACAGTCTTGAAGGATCCCCATGGGACGGATACAGGAATAATAAACGAGGAAATAGAAGGAATAGGTCTTATCCCGGCGACAACGACCTTTGAAAAGAAAAAACAAACGATTCGAGTGGAAGGCACCTATCATCCATATACGGAGTTAGCATGTGAAAAGGTCGAAGGTTATGAGATTCATTTAGGAAAAACAGAATATACCTCTAAGGAAAGATGTCCGTTTCTATGGCTGGATAGCAGAGAAGAAGGCTATTATCGAGAAAACGGAAGATTGATAGGTACTTATATGCATCACCTATTCTATAATGATGTGTTTCGCAATACATGGTTAGATCAAATTCGTTTGCAAAAAGGACTGCCAAAACGAAAACCGCTAGTTATGCAGGAACAGAAGGATAAACGCTTTGACGTGCTTGCAGATGAGATAAAAAAACACTTGGATTGGGAAAAAGTAATGGATATCCTTCAGGCTGGTGATTAGGATGAAAAAATGGATGATTGGATTTCTATTAAATATTCAATTCTTTACAGCAATACCAGTTAGGGTAGTACTTCCAATGGAAAGGGAGTATGTTCAAAAAAGTATAAAAACATTTCCACTGCTTGGTCTTTTCCAAGGTTTTATTTATGTGAGTATCTTCTTTTTATTAAATGAATATACCCCCTTTTCAGCTCTTGCAGTAGCCTTTTTTGTTTGGCTTAGTATGATTTTGTTAACAGGGGGGCTTCATTTAGACGGCTGGATGGATGCAAGCGATGCCTACTTTTCTTATCAAGATACCAATAAAAGATTAGCGATTATGAAAGATCCGCATGTTGGTGCATTTGGGCTCTTATCTGTCATTGTTTTATTAAGTGCAAAATTTCTTTTTATCTATGAAATAGTGACACATATGCAGGAGTTCACTTATCTTTTTGTACTGCTTCTTCCATTTTTCTCTAAAACGGTAATGGGCTGGATCTTATTGTTTGTTCAGGAAGCGAAGAAGGACGGGCTAGGAGCATATTTCAAAAAGTCTGTGCAAGGACAGCGGACCTTTTTTTATAATAGTTATTTTGGTCTTGTTTTGCTAGTTTTCTTATTGCTTTTTCCGCAATGGCTACCACTATTTTTTTTGTTTCTTTTCATAAGCATAGGCTGCTACTTTTTATTAAGTCGATTTATGAAGCGGGCCTTTGGAGGACTAACAGGTGATTTATTAGGAGCAAGTGTAGAAGGGACGGAGTTAGTATTATGGGCGACACTATGGTTATTGCATTATTTCGTCATGGTCTAACAGCAGAAAATGAACGGAAAGCGTATATAGGATGGACGGATGCTCCTTTAAGCGAAAATGGAAGAGACAAGCTTCAAGAAAAAGGGAGACCGATTCCTGAGTATGAATGGATTTGTACCAGTGATCTAGTACGAGCAAAGGAGACAGCAGCTTATTGGTTTCCAGATCAAAAGTTGTGGAGAAAGGCTTGTTTTCGTGAAATCAATTTTGGAGATTGGGAAGGGAAAACATATGAAGAATTGAAATCTCTTCCTGATTACCGTAATTGGCTGAATGCTCCATTTAAGGTTTCCGCAACTAATGGCGAATCCTTTAAAGAGATGGCTCAGCGAGTGGAAGAGGGCTGGGAGAGTCTAATGAAGCGAACAGAACAGCATCATCGTATAGCGATTGTCACACATGGCGGCGTTATTCGTTATTTGCTTAGTGTATATGGGGCTGAAATAAAGAATTTCTGGGACTACACCATACAGCCAGGAGAAGGCATAGAGCTAATATGGTCGAGAAAAGAAAGCTTTAGGAGGAAGGAAAGATGCACTTTATTACAGGAGGTAGCCTTCACGGGAAAAAAAGCTGGGCATTAACGTTTGCAAAGGAACAAGGTTTTGTAAATGGAAAGGTAATTCGTTTATTTGACGCAAAGAAGATAGATATCGAAAGTGACAAAGAGCAGTCTACTGATTTTTATATTATGGAAGGTCTAGAGTGGATGATTAAACATCGTCTTCAGGAGGAATCATTGGAACAAACGATAGTTTATATGAAAACCTTTGTGGAAGAGCTGCTTCAATGGGAAAGGATAGAGAAAAATAGATGTGTGTTTTTAATTGGTAGTGACATTACGAAAGGCATCGTTCCTATTGATAAAGAAGATCGGATGTGGCGTGATGCTACAGGGCTTATTTTTCAGCAGATCGTTAAAAAAGCAGATAGAGTGGATGTTATATGGTATGGATTAAATGAGCGATTGAAATAGCAGTATAGAGTTTGGTTTGGGTAATATAGGAAAGTTGGAAATGTCAGAAGTTTTGAGCGGAAAAAGTGATTATAAGCAGAATGAAAGCCAAAAAGCATAGCCTCAAAGGGAAAAGCGGTGTTCAT
>Ga0182739_1003067_pt1 | contig 14999 bp, 14 predicted proteins | sample eDN5th30CBELigBY_FD_128873 | JGI IMG/M metagenome (GOLD analysis project Ga0182739, IMG submission 128873) | Enriched backyard soil microbial communities from Emeryville, California, USA - eDNA 5th pass 30_C BE-Lig BY (version 2) (version 2) | ecosystem: Environmental > Terrestrial > Soil >... | reverse complement strand
GCCGACCGCGAACCCACCGACATCGCCCGTTCCCACCGCGACGACCGTGCCGGCGACATCCATCCCCCGCACGGGGATCCGGGGGCGCCGCAGCCCGAAGAAGAGCCGCACGAGCAACGGCTCGCCGCGCATGAGGCGCACATCGCCCGAGTTGAGCGCGGTCACCCGCATCCGCAGCAGCAGTTCCCCCTCCCGCGGCTCGGGGACGGGGGCGGATGCGGCGGTGACGACCTCCGGGCCGCCGTAGACGCGCTGGGACCAGGCCGTCATCGTTCCGGGCACCTCTGCCGCGCCGTCCGATCGTGGGGTCGTCGTCGCATCCATGTCACTCCTCCGGGTATTCGAAGACGTCGTCGAGACCGACGCCGAAGGCGCGGGCCAGTTGGAACGCGAGCTCGAGCGACGGCGAGTACCGGCCCTGCTCGATCGCGATGAGCGTCTGCCGCGTGACTCCGACGCTGCGGGCGAGCTCCGCCTGCGTGCGCCCGGCGTCTTCGCGCAGCATCCGGATGCGATTGCGGACGCGAGTGGGCTTGACCATCAGACGAGCCCCCGCCGGTACGCGATCACGCGGGCGATCCCGCCGACGATCGCCGAGAGCGCGAGGCCGAGGTAGGTCGCGTTCGCGATCCAGAACCAGTCGGCCTCGATCGCACACAGCCACAGCACCCCGAGCGCGGCGATCACCAGGAACGCCTGGCCGACACGGTCCCCCATGCGCGAGATCTCCCGATCGCGCACATCAGAGGCGCCGGCGCCGTCCGGATCCCGCATCCCGGCGAGCATCCCCCACAGGATGCTCAGGACGATCGTCACGACGATGCTGCCCGCGATCGTCCACAGCATCGGCCAGAACCAGTCGATGTCCGCCGCCGGAGTGGACGCCACCTGCGGCAGGACGATGACGAGATAGACCGCGACGCCGATGATGCTGACGACCAGCGACGCCCAGGTGTTGCGTTCTTCGTAGACCATGATGACCCCCTTCGATGATGTCAAGAAACTTTGACATTATGAGACTAGAGTCGAAGCGCACCACGTGTCAAGAATCTTTTACATTCCGGTCGACGGGTCGCAATGACGCCGCGCTACCTGCCAGGCTGAGGGGATGGCCCGCCGTTCCGTCGAGGAGACGCGGCGTCTCATCCTCGACGCCGCGCTGCAGCTGCTGCTCGAACGCGGAGCATCCGCGGGCGTCCAGCACATCCGTCTGCAGGAGGTGCTGCGCGGCGTGGGACTGACGACGGGCGCGGCCTATCGGATCTGGGCGGATCAGAGCGAGTTCCACCGCGACCTCGCCGTCGAGATGGTGCGCCTGCGCTTCGCCCCGCCGGCGGCGAGCGCGATGGCCGCGATCCGTGACTCCCTCGACGACGGCGGCACGATGGACGACGTCATCCGCGCCGCCGCTCTGGATCACGTCGCATACGCCGAGCGTTTCCACCTCGAGCCGGAGTCCCGCGACTCGCACGCGTTCATCACCGCGCTGGCCCTGCGCACGGCGGCCGGAGCATGGCCCGAGCTCCGTGCCGCGAGCGCCGATCGGCACCGCGAATCGATCGAGTCGTTCTGCCTGTTCTACAGCGCACTCATGCGGCGGTTCGGCTATCGGATGCGCACGCCCTACACCGTGGCGGACTTCGCCGAGTCGATGGCAGCCCTCGGCGAAGGCTTCGCAGTCCGCGCGGCCGGGGGCCTCAACCACCCGATGATCGAGATCGGCGAGGACGACGACGCACCCACCGGGACCTGGACCCTCTTCGGCCTGGGCATCCGCGGCCTCGTGCACGCCTTCATGATCCGCGACGACGATGCGGACTCGGCTCCCGGCGACGACGATGCGGACGCGGCTCCCGGTGGTGCGGACGCGACCACCGATCGCGGGGAGCAGGCTCCCGGCCGCGCGGAGTAATCTCCGCGGGCCGGGGCCGAGAGCCCCCCAGCTCCGGGTCGGGCGGCGCCGCGAGACCCCCGTCATCGCGTACCGCCGATCCCCCCACAGCCATCGTGGCCCGTGGGACGCGAGAACACCAGAAAGATAAGTTCTTTCTCTTCCGGCGACGTCGTGGCGATGTCGTGGTGACGATCGTGCGTCAGATGACCGATTCGCTCCACGGGTCGGGGTTGCCGAAGCGGTGCGCGGTGATCGTGACCGACTGCTCGTGCAGGAACGGCAGCAGCTCGATCCGTCCCGCCGTCGTGACCTCGTTGGCGTAGATCGCGAGATCCGGATCGCCGCCCAACGCCTCGGCGAGGGCCACGTGCAGCGCCCGCACTGAGTCGGGCGAACCGACGAGGCGGGCTCGGGGGTACCGGTTGCGCCCGAGGTCGGCGTCGGCCCGCATCCGCTCGATCCACTCCGCATCCGTCTCGACGTACACCGTGACGTCGAGCTCGCCGAGCATGCGGCGAACGTCGGCGGGCAGTCCCACGGGGGCGGACAGCGTGTACTCGGCGCCCGCGCGGACCGCCGCGACGACGACGCGCAGTGCCGCGCGCCACGGCGCATCCCCCGTCGCCCGGATCGCCACCGGGACCGGGCGGTACCGGAACAGGTTGCGCTCCACCCCCAGCCGCGAGACGTCGCGCACCTGGCCGAACTCGCGGTCCCACGCGAGCGCGTCTGAGAGCGCGCCGCGACGCAGCCACTCGAAGGCCGCATAGTCCAGCGTGGGCTGAGCGGACTCGATGAGTGCGGCGATGCGTGAGTCGAGTCCCCGCAGGTGCAGCGTGGAGGAGGCCGGCCCGCCGGTGGTCGGGCGCCACGACCCCAACCCCACGAGATAGTTCGGGCCACCCGCCTTGGTGCCCGGGCCCACTGCGGAGCGTTTCCAGCCGCCGAACGGCTGACGCTGCACGATCGCGCCCGTGATCCCGCGGTTGACGTAGAGATTCCCGGCTTCGATCGAGTCGATCCAGCGCGCGAGGTCGTCGGGGTCTTGCGTGTACAGACCGGCCGTGAGTCCGTACGCGACGTCGTTCTGCAGCTCGATCGCGTGCGAGAGCGACCGCGCGTGCATGATGCCCAGCACGGGACCGAAGAACTCCTCGCGATGGAAGCGCGATCCCGGTTCGACCCCGGTGCGGATGCCCGGAGTCCACAGTCGGCCGGTGTCTCCCGCATCCAACAGCGTCGGTTCGATGAGCCAGCGTTCGCCCTCGTCGAGCGTCGTCAACGCCCACTCGAGCTTGCCGTGCGGCGCTTCGATGACCGGCCCGACCTCCGTGAGCGGATCCTCGGGCCACCCCACGCGCAGCGACCGCGTCGCGTCGACGAGCTGCCGCGCGAACCGCGGCGAGCGGGCGACCGGGCCGACGAGGATCGCGAGCGACGCCGCGGAGCATTTCTGCCCGGCGTGTCCGAACGCGCTGCGAACGAGGTCGGATGCGGCCAAGTCGAGGTCGGCCGAGGGCATGATCACCATGGCGTTCTTGCCGCTCGTCTCCGCCAGCAGGGGCAGGTCGGGGCGCCAGGAGCGGAACAGCGCGGCCGTCTCCCACGACCCGGTGAGGATGACGCGGTCCACGTCGGGATGCGCGATCAGCTGCCGTCCGAGCTCGCCCTCATCGAGGTCGACGAGCCGGAGCACGTCGCGGGGGACGCCCGCATCCCACAACGCCTCCGCGATGACCGCCGCGCACCGCCGCGCCTGCGGCGCCGGTTTGAACACGACGCCCGACCCGGCGGCGAGCGCGGCGAGCACACCGCCGGCAGGGATCGCGACGGGGAAGTTCCAGGGCGGGGCGACGACCGTGAGCCGTGCGGGTTCGAACACGGCGCCCGGCACGGAGTCCAACTCCCGCGCGGTCGCGGCGTAGTACGCGGCGAAGTCGACGGCTTCGCTGACCTCGACGTCGGCCTCGGCGAACGGCTTTCCCGTCTCGGAGGCGGCGACCTCGATGAGCTCCGCCCGCCGGGTCTCGAGCGCACGGGCCGCGCGGACGAGCACGTCGGCACGATCGGCGGCGGGGCGACGCCCCCACGCGTCTCCCGCGCGCCGGACGTCGGCGACGATCCCCTCGAGCACGGCGGGTTCGCTCACGCGGGCGGCGGCGATCCCCGCGTCCCCCACCGTGGACGTCGCAACCCGCGCGAACACCTCGCGCGCCCAGTCCCGGTTGGGTGCCAACGCCGGGTCGGTGTCGGGCGTGTTGGCGAACCCCGGCGCCCCCGCAACCGCGGCGCCGCCCTCGTGTGAGGCGAACACGGCCGTCTCGACGTACGCCGCCGGGTCCGCGGCCTCGGGCGCGAGTCCGAGCACCGCCCGCGTGAGCCCGTCCCCCGCGCCTTCGTCCGTGTCGCCCCCGGCGGCTTCGCCGGAACGTTGAGTTGCCCCACTTTGCTGGGTTCCGGCGCCGGAAGCAGCAAAGTGGGGCAACTCAACGCTGGGGGCGGGCCGGTGCGGGGACCGGCGGGGGCCGGTCGGCAGCGTGGGGTCGGCGGCGCGCTCGACGGATGCGAGGAACCGGGCACGCTCGCGCTCCCATAGCGCCGGGTCCGTGTCGAGCTCGAAGGCGGCCGACAGGAAGTTCTCGCTCGACGCGTTCTCCTCGAGCCGCCGCACGAGGTAGCTGATCGCCACGTCGAACTCGTCGGGATGCACCACCGGCACGTAGAGCAGAACGTGCCCGACCTCGCGCGTGACGGCCTCGACCTGGCCCTGCGCCATGCCCAGCAGCATCTCGACCTCGATGTCGTCGCGCACGCCGCGCTCCCCCGCGAGCAGCCAGGCGTACGCGATGTCGAACAGATTGTGTCCCGCGACGCCCACGCGCACGGCCCGCGTGTTCCGCTCCTGCAACGCCCAGTCCAGGCAGCGCAGATAGTTCGCATCCGTGTCGACCTTCACGTCGTAGGTCGCCGACGACCACCCGTGCATCACGGCGTCGACACGCTCCATCGCAAGGTTCGCGCCCTTGACGAGCCGCACCTTGATGCGCGCAGCGCCCGCATCCGCCCGCTCGCGCGCCCACGCAGTGAGCTGCTGCAGCGCGGGCAGCGCGTCGGGCAGGTACGCCTGCAGCACGATGCCCGCCTCGAGCCCCTGCAGCCGGGGATCTTCCAGGATGCGCGTGAACACGGCGATCGTGAGGTCGAGGTCGCGGTACTCCTCCATGTCGAGGTTGATGAAGGTCCCGTCGGTCGCCGCCGTGAGATACAGCGGCAGCAGCCGCTCGGCGATCAGCTCGACGGTGTCGTCGAACGCCCACATCGAGATGCGGCTCGCGATCGCCGACACCTTCACCGAGACGTAGTCGACATCGGGGCGCCGGATGAGCTCATGGATGCCCTCGAGCCGCCGACTCGCTTCCCTCTCGCCCAGCACGGCCTCGCCCAGCAGGTTGAGGTTGAGCCGGGCGCCGTGCTCGCGCAGCCGGCCGATCGCCGCCCCGAGCCGGTCGGGGCGAGCATCCACGATCAGATGCTCCACCATCTCGCGCAGCACCCGACGCGCGATCGGCACGGTCGGCGCGGGCAACACGGGAGCGACCGCGCCGCCCACACGCACCGCCCCGCGGAGATACCACGGCAGGAACTCGGGGACCAACGGCGCGATGCGGTGCAGGTTTGCTCCCGCCGCCGCGAGGCTCTCCGGCCGCATCACCCCATCGACGAATCCCAACGTGAACGGCAGCCCATTCGCGTCCTTCAGCACTCCCGCAAGCCGCTCGGCGGCGCGGTCCACCTCGGTGTCTGCTGACTCGGACACCCAACGCCGGGCCAGGGCGATCGCGTCGTCGGCAAGCGCGGACGGATGCGGCGCAGCCGCCGACTCGGGAGTGAGACCCATGTGAATCAGACTACGTCCGACGCCGCCCGGAAGCCTCAGTCCGCGCCCGAGCATGCGGGCAGCAGGCTGCCGTCGCTGCTGAGACCCGTCTCATCCGTCGGAGTCGGCTGCGCGAGACCGAGATAGCGCGCCATCGACCGCTCATACTCGGCGTCGGAAACGCGCCCCGAGAGGTAGGGGCCGGCGCGGAACGACACCGACACGTCCCGGGTGCCGATCGTCACGGTCAACGACTGTGAGCCGTGTCGCCACTGCCGGGAGCCGTCGGCGACACTCACATCGCCCTCGGGGTCTCCCACGTCCTCCAGCCCCAGCCGGGAGGCCGCCTCGGTCATGGCTCCGAGGATGCTCGCACGTTGGTGAGCACTGCCATCGAAGCTCTCCGTCACCCAGCTGACGCTCTCGATACGCTCGAACGCGGAACCCCCGCCGAATCCGTTGGGGATGCTGAGGACACCAGCTGGACACGGAACCGTTGTCCACGCATATCCGTGCTCGTCGGTGAGCGCGTCCACGATCGCGCGAACCGCGCCATTGGCGGACGTGGCGAGCGCCCCGGCCTCGATAGGCGATCGGGCGATGAGCGCCTCTTCCCACCCTGCGATGCCCGGGTACTTCTCCCAATCCACGAGTCCCCCGTCGGGACTGACCGAGATCGTGGCGAACTCAACGACGGCGACCCGCTGAAGTGCGGAGAACACGAGCGGGTTCCCCAGCGCAAGGACGCAGACAGCCAGTGGCGCGATCACCTGACTGCCGACTCTCATGGTGGAGGCGACCGCGACCGCCACCGCCAGTGCGGCGACCGCGCAGAGCACGCCGAGGAGAACCCACGAAGCATCCGCCAGCACTGCGATCACCGAAAGGATCGCAATCCCCATCGCGGCGACCAGGGTGTGTCCAGAACGAAGTGAACCGGGGCGAGAGGCGCGAACCGGAGGCGCGTCGACCACGTCGGTCTCCCCCGTCATGTCGCCTGGCCCACGGCGACGAGTGCCACGCCGATGATCACGGGATTGCAGATCGCCGCGACGAGCAGCGCGAAGGCACCCGTCACCCGGGTGCGGCGATCCAGGAGCGCGAGTCCACCGAGGACACCCACGCCGATGATCGCAACCCAGGCCATCGCGACCATCGACTGGTCGCCGGTCGAGCGCGCGTGCTGGGTTCCAAACAGACACATCACCCCGGCACCCACCGAGATGAGGGGTAGAACGCCCACCGTCAGAGCGCGCCGCCACCACGTTCGATGAGCCGACGTCCCTCGTCTCGTGCTCATGGGTTGCCTACCAGCACACGATGAACTGTAGCGATACCCACCGGCGTTGACCCGCATCCGTACCCGCGCCCGCGCTACGCCCAGACGCTCGGGGCGGGGGCCTTCGTCGAGGGCAGCGCCGAACCCGCAGCCCAGCCGTGGACCCAGTCCGGCAGCGGCGGCAGATCGTCGGGGCGATGCAACGCGGCGAACAGTTCTTCGTTGGAGACGACGCCGCCGGCGCGGCGCAGGAAGCGGGCGCGGACAATCATCTCTGCATAGACCTCGCCGTCCACGACCGCGCGGTGCATGAGGTACACGGAGCGATCATCGTGGCCCATGAGCCGCGACTCGACGGTGAACCGCTGCCACAGCTGCAGCGACTTGCGGAACGTGATCGTCTCGCTGGCCACGACCGCGTACCAACGCCGGGATGCCATCGCGTCCCAGATCCCGGTGCGGATCAGCAGGTCGAACCGGCCCAGGTCGAACAGCGATGCGTACCGGCCGTTGTTCATGTGCCGGAGCAGGTCGATGTCGGTGGGCAACGTCCGCAGCCGGATCCGGCCCACGCTCGTCGGAGCGATCGTGCCGTTGCGGCGCCGCAGGACCCTCGCGCGCCAGATCGTCAGAAGCGTTCGCCAGATCACGTTCACGAAGCGTGATGTTAGCGGGGAGAGGCGGTCACCACGCGCATCCGTTGTAGAGATCCGACAGCGAAGGTCGCGGATTTCGTGCCACCGGATCGCCCGCGTAGAGTCACGGCATGGAAGCCGAGATCGAGATCGACGTCGTCGTCCGTCCCGTCCGCGATGTGGATGCCGAGGCCCTCGGTCGGGTCCACGCAACCTGCTGGCACGAGACCTACGACCACCTCATCAGCAAAGCCGCTCTGGAGAACGTGTCGCCCCGGCGCCTGGCCGAGCTGTGGACCCACTGGGCGCAGCAGGGCGCCGATTTCCGGATGCACGCAGCCGTCGTCGGCGGTGAGATCGTGGGCTTCGTGGGCTCCGGGCCCGCCCGCGATCGCGATGCGCCGACGGGTCGCGAGCTGTACTTCATCTACCTGCTGTCTGCGTGGCACGGCACCGGCATCGGCCAGAAACTCTTCGACGCGGCGATCGACGAGGGCGAGCCGGCGTACCTGTGGGTGGCCGAGGACAACCCGCGGGCGCACCGCTTCTACGTGCGCAACGGGTTCGCCCTCGACGGAGCGACCCACACGGAGCCGTTCCTCGGCGAGACGCTCACCGAGGTCCGCTTCGTCCGCTGACCGGCCGGCGGTGCCGCTAGCGGTACCGCTTCCAGCGGTGACCCCTCAGTGGGCGAAGGTCAGGGTCGCCTCGCCGGCGGACACGTCGACGCGGATGCGGTCGTCGGCGCCCGGCTGGGATCCGATGCGGTTGTCGAACGAGCCTGCCGACACGTCACTCGACACGTCGTACTGACCCTCGGGCACGGCCAGGTCCAGCGATCCGGCGCTCACCTGGGCGGTGATGTCGTTCGGCATCGATCCGGACAAGGATGCTCGCATCGACCCCGCACTGACCGACAGCTGCGCCGTGCGCACGTCGGCCAGCTCGAGATCCGCCGACCCCGCACTGATCTCGGCGCTCAACTCGCGCGCGGACCCCTCGACGAGGATCTGACCGGCACCGAGGTCGATGTCGAGCTCACCGAACTCGCCGATCGCGGTGATCTCACCGGCCCCCAGGTCGAGGTCCGCGTCCAGCCCCTCGAGCGCGCGAGGCAGTGTGAGCACGGCCTCGCCGTTTCCGCCGATGATCCAGCCGAGACCGAAGATCCACTGCGGCGACGCGACCGTGAGCTCATCTTCGTCGACCCGGAGCGTCCACCGGTCGGCGCCGAACGTGCTGCGCACGGCGAGCGAGGCCTCGTTGACATCGTCGTATTCGATGCGCAGATCGCCCGCGCCGAGGTCGACATCGAGACTGGTGACGCCGTTCACCCCCACGGCGCGAACATCGCCGCGCACGGTCGCACCGAGAATCGTCGAGACCGCGCCCCACGCGAGCGTGCCGAGGATCAGCACGGCACCGAAGACGATCGCGAGGGTGGCCACCAGCCGCGACGATCCGCGCGTCGGCGTCGTCCCCGGCATCCCTGGCGTCCCGGCCGACCCGGTTGAGCCCGCGGCGGGCCCTCCGGTCGGAGGCATGGGCGGGGGTGTCATCGTGACGGTCATCGGAGGTCTCCTGCCTGCGGCGCACTGCCGCCGTGTTCGAGGTGGGCGAGGGCTGCGAGCACCCGCCGGTTGCCCGAGTCATCGGGCTCGAGGTCGAGCTTCTGGAAGAGGGCCGTGATGTGCTTCTCGACACTGCCCTCCGAGATGAAGAGCGTCTGGGCGATCGCGCTGTTGGAGCGTCCCTCGGCGATCAGGGCGAGGACCGTGGATTCGCGCTGCGTGAGCCGCTGCATCCGTTCGTCGCGTGTGCGCCGACTCAGCAGTTGGGCGACGACCTCGGGGTCGAGAACGGTCGCACCCCGCGCGATCCGGTCGACGGCATCGAGGAAGTCCGTGACGTCGGCGACGCGGTCCTTCAACAGGTATCCGAGCCCGCCCGCACTGGACGCGATCAGGTCGGCCGCGTAACGCTCCTCGACGTACTGCGAGAGTACGAGGACGGGCAGCTCGGGGTCGCTGGTGCGCAGACTGAGCGCGGCGCGGATGCCCTCGTCGGTCCAGGTCGGCGGCAGCCGCACGTCGAGGATCGCCAGTTCCGGATGCACGCGGGCGACCACCTCGTCGAGATCGGTCGCATCGGCGACGGCCTCGACGTCGTGTCCGGCGTCGGTCAACAGGCGCACGAGTCCTTCGCGCAGGAGGACCGAGTCCTCGCAGATCAGGACGCGCATGGGATGCTCACCTCCACCGTCGTCGGGCCGCCGATCGGGCTGTCCACCCGAACCGTGCCGCCGGCTGCGGCCGCGCGGTTCGCGATGCCGTCGAGTCCGCCGCCCGGGACGACGCGGGCGCCGCCCACACCGTCGTCCTCGATCCGCGCCCACAGTGTCGGAGTCGGGCCCAGATCGGAGCGCAGCCGGACGGCGACTCGGCACCCGGCAGCCCGGGAGTGCTTGGCCGCGTTGGTCAGCGACTCGGCGATCGCGAAGTACATCGCGGCCTCCGTGTCGCGACTGCAGCGGCCGTCGAGACGCACGTCGAGATGGACCGGCACGTGCGAGCGTGCCGCGAGGGCGGACAGCGCCGCATCCAGTCCGCGATCGTCCAGGACGGATGCGTGGATGCCGCGCGCCAACTGGCGGAGCTCGGTGATGGCCGCCTTCGTGCTGGTGTGCGCTTCGGCGATGAGCTCACGTGCGGCCTCGGGGTCGGCGTCGATCTTCTGTTGTGCGAGCCCGAGGGTCATGCCCACCGACACGAGACGAGGTTGGACGCCGTCGTGAAGGTCGCGTTCGATGCGGGTGCGCTCGACATCGGCCGCACGCACGGCGCTGGCGCGCTGCGCCTGGGAGCGCTGGGCGTGCTGTTCGAGCAGCGCCTCGCGCGAGGGCGCCATGATCGCGCGGGTGATGACGCCGTGCAGCACGGCGAGACCGAGGATCCCGGCGACGGCGACGACCGCCGCGATGATGCCCGCGGGGATCGCCCAGGCGATCGGCACCTCGATGCCTGTGCCCACGATCCGTCCGACGCCACCGCTCATGTCGCCCAGCAACGGCGTGAACGCGAGCGCAAGCCCCGAGGCGAACGCCATCGTGAGGATGACCACGATCGTGCCGAGCACGGTCGCAATCGCGAAGTTGGCGATCGCCCGCCACATCCGGGGATCGATGAACTGCAACCAGAGGGTGCGGAGGAACCCGCCGAACCCGCCGTGTCCACTCGCGCGGGTGCGCAGCGGAGGCAGTCCGATCCCGTACAGACCGTCGACGCGGGCCGTCTCCAGCCACGCCAGCGCGTAGAGGATCCACGGGACCGCGACGATCATGAGCAGGCCGAAGAGGACGGGGATGAGGCCGATCGCGGTGCCCATGAAGGTGAGCACGCCGGTGAGGATCGCCGGTCCGACGACGCCGAGCGCCGCGAGTTGTGCGATCGCGCCGGCGAGACGCAGCGGGGAACCGATCCGCACGATCGGAGGGGATGCTGTGGAGGTCATGACTCCACGCTAGGGCGGCGCACGCGTGCGCACACGGGTGGGATCCGGAGAGACGGGTTCGGGTTATCCCCCGCTGTCGCGTTGTCCCCGCGGCGGTGCTAGCTTCCGTTGCTCTGCAGAGGCCACACGTCGGGCAGGTGTGCGTAAAGCCAGTCCTCGACGATGTCCAGGCCTGCCGGCTCGAGTCGGTGGATCAGGGCGTGCCCGCTGCGGCGGACCGTGACCAGCCCGGCCGTGGCCAGGATCCGCAGGTGGCGGGAGGCGGAAAACCGCGTGATGCCCACCGCATCCGCGAGCGACGAGATCGACGCGCCGCGCCCCGTCTCGCGCGCGCTGTCGGCGAGCGTGCGGAGGATGGCGAGTCGCTCGTCGTTGGCGAGCGCAGCGAAGACCGCGGTGAGGCTCATGGAAGCTCCCCTGCGACCGGATGCTCGTCTGCAGCGTCGATCAGATAGTCCAACTGAGACCGTACGCTCAGCGCGGCGGGTCGGCGCACACCGGCGGGGACGTCGGCATAGAGGCGATCCATGACGATGTCGGCCGCGCGCGGGTCGGCGGGTGTGAGGGCGTGCTCGGCGAGGACGCTGCGGATCTGGTCCAGCCGATCGCGGCGGTGCGCGATGAGCGCCTCCGCCGCCGCCCGCACGCTGGCGATCGGATCCCCGTGCCCGGGGAGCACGACCGCGTCGCCGTAGGCGGCGAGCCGCTCGAGCGAGTCGAGGTAGTCGCGCAGCGCCGTGGGTCCGCCCAGGAGCACCGTCGTGCCCCGGCCGAGGATCGTGTCGCCGGTCAGGATCACGCCGTTCGCGGCGCTCGAGCTCGCGGCCGGGATCGGGGATGCGGCGCCGTCGGGCTCGGCGATCGGAGCGTCCGCGGCGATGCGAAGACTGATCGAGTCCTCGGAGTGACCGGGGGTTGCGAGGATCTCGATCTCGCATCCGCCCGCCCGGACGATCTCCCCGTCGACGAGGGGCGCGCCCTCGATGCAGAGCTCGGGCAGCGCCGCGCGCACCGGCGCACCCGTGGCCCGGTGCAGTTCGGGGGCGACCTCGACGTGATCGAGATGCTGGTGCGTGAGGAGGATCGCCTCGATCCGGCCGGTTCCGACGAGCGTGCGCAGATGCCCCGCATCCGCCGGTCCGGGATCGACGATCACCGCCGCATCCGATCCGGGCGCGCGCACGACATAGGTGTTCGTACCGTCGAGGGTCATCGGTCCGGCGTTGGGTGCGAGCACGCGGGTGACGTGCGTCGTCCATGCCGTCGCGGACATCGTCAACGCCCGGAGACTTTGCCGAAGGCGCGGGCGATGCCGGCGAGAACGAGGGGTCGGGCGGCGATCCAGCCGGCGACGATGACGACGAGGCTCGCGAAGAAGATCCAGAACCCGGTCCAGTTCGCCGCATACGCAGTCGGGTCTACGGAGCCCTGCGCCGCGTACATGTGGTTGAGGTTGCGCAGCGCACCGGTCGCGAACACGAGGGCGACGTGGACGATGATGAACGCCACGAAGTACAGCATCACGGGGAAGTGGATCGCGCGGGCAACCTCGACCGGATAGAGGCGGTTCAGTGTCCTCGCGTTCGGCGGCCAGATTCCGCTCATCCGCACGCCCGTGATCACGGCCAGCGGCGCGGCGATGAAGATCGTCGTGAAATAGGCCAGCACCTGCAGACTGTTGTAGTTGACCCAGCCGTTCTCGGTCGGCCAGTCCAAGCTCACGTATTGGATCGCGGCGGAGAGGGCGTTGGGGATGACATCCCACGAGGTCGGCACCACCCGCATCCATTGGCCCGTCACGAACAGCAGCACGATGAAGACGATGCCGTTGACGATCCACAGGATGTCGAGGGACTGGTGCAGCCACAGGCTGATGCTGATCTTGCGCTTGGGGTTCCAGCGCGGCGACCAGAACATGCTCGGCCGCTTCTCGGTGCGCACCTGCAGCCCCGAGCGGATGATCAGCACCATGAGGAACACGTTGAAGAAGTGCTGCCAGCCCAGCCACGCCGGCAGACCGACGGGCGCGCCGTCGGGCAGGTGCGATTCGCCGGGGTACGTCGTCAGGAAGTCCTGCAGCGGCTCGAGGCTCACGAGCCATCGTGTGAGGACGACCACCATGAATGCGGCGAACAGCAACCCGGCGCCGCCCACGATCACGGCTCCCGCCCACTGCGCCTTCGTCAAACCCCGGATGCGTGCCGGCTCCGGTCGCGGCGCCGGCCGCGCGGCAGCCGCCGCCCCCGGCCACACCGTCCGCGTGAACGGCAGCGGCACCGACACGTCCCGCGCCGCCGTCTGCGTTGGCGCCGGCGCTGGCGCTGGCGCCTGCGTTGGCGCCTGCTGCGCTGAACGTTGAGTTGCCTCACTTTGCGGTGTGTCGGCCACAGAGGCAGCAGATTGGGGCAACTCAACATTGGACGGGACGGTGTCCGCGGGCGGCCAGGGGTCGCCGCCCGCCACACGCGGCAGACCACGCCGGACCGACGCCGCGGCGGGTGCGCCGGAGGGTGCGGATGCGGGTTGCGCGGCGGCCACGGGAGCAGCGACGGATGCCGGTGCCGCGGGAGCAGCGACGGATGCCGACGCCGCAGCAGAGGCGGCAGCAGCCACGGCGGATGCGGGCGGAGCGGGCTCCGCGGGGGCGGAGACGACCGCGGGTGCCGCCTCGACCACGGGGGCAACCGGCGCGGAAGCCGGGGGCCACGGGTCGCCGCCCGCGACGCGCGGCAGACCCCGCCGCATCCGCGTCGACGCCTGCTCGGCGACCGCGGGCACCGGCTCGGGGAGCGCAGGCACCTGCTCGGGAGCCGCAGGCACCATCTCGACGACGGCGGCGACCTCGACCGCGGCCTCACCCGCGGCGGCGACCGGCGCGGCGGCGCCCTCGATCGCGCCCGCGGGCACGGCCGAGGCGGGCGCGTCAGCGGCGGCGGGCCACGGGGGCCCGCCCTTGACACGGGGCAGGCCGCGGCGCATCGCTCGAGTGGGTGTCGACATGGGGTCCGGCTACTTCTTCTTCGCCTCGAGCGCCGCGATCAACTGCGGCACCACGGTGAACACGTCACCGACCACGCCGAAGTCCGCGACGTCGAAGATCGGGGCGTCACCGTCCTTGTTGACCGCGACGATCGTCTTCGCCGTCTGCATGCCCGCGCGGTGCTGGATCGCACCCGAGATTCCCAGCGCGACATACAGCTGCGGCGACACCGACACACCGGTCTGCCCGACCTGATGCGCATACGGGATGTACCCCGCATCCACCGCAGCGCGCGACGCGCCGACGGCCGCGCCCAGCGCATCGGCGAGCTGCTCGACCAGCACGAACTTCTCCGCCGACCCGAGCCCACGCCCGCCGGACACGACCTTCGCCGCCCCCCGCAACTCGGGACGCGAGGACGCGACCTCGGCGACCTCGAAGCCCGTCACCTGGACGGCAGGGACATCGGATGCGGTCACCGCAAGCGTCTCGACGGAGGGAGTGGCCGCCTCCGCGCGCGCGTCGATCGCACCCTGTCGCACGGTCACCACGAGCGGCCCGAACGTCGCGGCACTCGTCACGTTGTACGACCCGCCGTAGACGGAGTGCTGAGCCAGGACGCCCTCGTCGTCCCGGATGAGGCCCACCGCGTCGACCGCGAGCGCCGCGCCACGACGGGCTGCGAATCGTGCCGCCGTGTCGCGACCCTCGACGCTGTTCGACACCAGGACCGCCTCCGGCTGCACGGTCGCCGCCGCCGCCACGAGCGCATCCACCGCGGGGGTCGTCAGCACCGCCCCGACCCGGTCGTCCTCCGCGACGAG
>Ga0182739_1003065_pt1 | contig 15013 bp, 16 predicted proteins | sample eDN5th30CBELigBY_FD_128873 | JGI IMG/M metagenome (GOLD analysis project Ga0182739, IMG submission 128873) | Enriched backyard soil microbial communities from Emeryville, California, USA - eDNA 5th pass 30_C BE-Lig BY (version 2) (version 2) | ecosystem: Environmental > Terrestrial > Soil >... | reverse complement strand
TCGTGCGCGTCGTACGGCACGGTCAGCTCGACGGGCACGATGTCGGCGAGCTCGTCGGGCGAGCGCTCGGGTGCGACGACGGGGTCAGGGTCGGTGAGCAGCGGCGCGGGCGGCGGCAGGGTCGCGACGATGTCGCGCACGATCTGCAGCGCGTGCTCGTCGTTCTCGGCGAGGTGGTCGGCGACGCCCGAGACGCGGGTGTGCACGACGCCGCCGCCGAGGTCCTCCGCGCTGACGATCTCCCCCGTCGCCGCCTTCACCAGCGGCGGCCCGCCGAGGAAGATCGTCCCCTGATCGCGCACGATGACGGTCTCGTCGCTCATCGCCGGGACGTAGGCGCCGCCCGCCGTCGACGAGCCGAGGACCGCGGCGATCTGCGGGATGCCGTCGCGCGACATCCGCGCCTGGTTGTAGAAGATGCGCCCGAAGTGGTCGCGGTCCGGGAACACCTCGTCCTGCAGGGGGAGGAAGGCGCCCCCCGAGTCGACGAGGTAGATGCACGGCAGCCGGTTCTCCGCCGCGACCTCCTGTGCGCGCAGGTGCTTCTTCACGGTGATCGGGTAGTAGGTGCCGCCCTTGACGGTCGCGTCGTTGGCGACGACCATCACGTGCCGCCCGTGGACGAGGCCGATGCCGGCGACGACGCCGCCTGAGGGGCAGTCGCCGTCGTAGAGGCCGTAGCCGGCGAGCGGGGACAGCTCGAGGAACGGGCTCCCCCGGTCCAGGAGCGCGTCGACGCGGTCGCGGGCGAGCATCTTGCCGCGTGCGGTGTGGCGGGCGCGCGCGGGCTCAGGACCTCCGCGTGCCGCCTCGGCGGTGCGGGCGTGGAGCTCGTCCACGAGGTCGGCGTACGTCGTCATACGGTCCCATTTCAGTTAGCGTTCGCTCACTGAAATGTCAGGCTACCGTCCGCCTCCCGGAAAGTCGACACCCCGCCGTCAGTGGATGTGCGCGCGCCAGTCGGCCGGGACGCGCCCGGCGGGACCCGGCGAGGGCTGGGACTCGGGCCGGCACTCGGGAGGCGCGAGCTCGGGCCCCTGGACGTAGTCCTCGGCCGTGTAGTCCCAGAACCACGACTCCCCCGGCTCGAAGCTGCGGATGACGCGGTGCCCCGTCTCCCGGGCGTGCGCCGACGCATGCTGGGCGGGCGAGCTGTCGCAGCAGCCGACGTGACCGCACGTCGCGCAGCGCCGCAGGTGCACCCACCACCCGCCGAGCTCGTCGCACTCGACGCATCCCGTGCCGCTGGGCGGCACGTCCGGCCGGATGTCGAGAGAGGGATCGGTCATGTCACAGGCTCCTTGTCGGCGGGACGGGCGTCGCGCACGTCGGCGGCCAGCGGGCGCAGCAGACGCACCAGCTGGGCGCGTTCCGCGCGGTCGAGGGGGGCGAGCTCGGACTCCTCACGCCGTACGAGCTCGGTCATCGCGGCGTCCGCCCGGGCGGCGCCGCTCTCGGTGAGGCGGACGATGATGCTGCGCCCGTCGTACGGATGCGGCCGACGCTCGACGTAGCCGCGCTCGACGAGCTTGGCGAGTCGATGCGTCATCGCCGGGCTGCCGATGTGGGTGGACTCGATCAGCTGCGCGGGGCTCAGCTCATGCGGGGGCTCGGAGCGCCGCAGCGCGGCCAGCACGTCGAATTCCCACGCGGCCAGGCCCACCGTGCGGAAGGCGGCCGCGCGGATCTGCGCGAGCCGCAGGGAGGCGCGCCGCAGGCGCGACATGACATCCAGGGGCGTGAGGTCGACATCCGGCAGACGCCGCGACCAGGCGTCCACCAGCAGGTCCACCTCGTCATCCGAGAAGTCCCGCTCCATGGTTCGACCGTAGCCCCGTTCGACCGATCGCGCTCTCGTGCCGCGCCCGTCCGCGTGAGCCGCGACGCACGGCGCGGCGAATGGACGTCTTCCGGGTGCGGAGTTCCGGCTGCTGGATCACGAAACGCAGGGCTGGACAACTTTCACATCTGTCCCTAATGTTTCGATTGCAACACCTTTCACAGATCCGCGATCTGAGGTCCCGCCGTTCGCCGTCCCCAGCAGCGATTGACGACCGTCCCCAGCGGTCGCGCGGGATTCGCGGATCAGATGGTCCCTTCGAGCCGCCCAGTCCCCAATGGGCAGCTCGAGGGGACCATCCTTCCGCGTGCACGTCGAAGACGACGTGAGACGGGCCCGTCCTCTGCTCGACGCGAGTCCCCACTACACGCCGGTGACGAGCTATCGATACGGTATTCCGGGCCTGCGACTCTGTCCACCGAATGGGGGACAATTCCAGCCACTCCTGAGGTTTTCCTGAGGGATCCGGAGCACCGCCTCGGACCCCACGCGGCGGCGGCCCCACCCACCCGCATCGGATAGGTTGGGAGCTATGGGGGACATCCTGCTGCGCACGGCCAAAGACGCGTTCGAGGTCGTCGCACCCGAGCAGGTCGTGCTCGCCAACACCATCGCCGACAACGTCGGCAACCTCATCTTCCGCGACACCACGCAGCGGATCCTCGAGACGGCGACCTCGCGCGTCATCCCGGACCGCCATGTCGTGCGCCCGGAGGACGCCGACATGATCAACGAGCGGTTCGACGCCTACGTGCTCCCGCTCGCCAACGCGTTCCGCCTGGGGTACGAGCGGCAGCTCATCCAGCAGACCGCGCTCATCCGCCGCCTGCGCATCCCGGTCGTCGTGCTGGGCGTGGGCCACCAGGCCGACGTCGACAACAACGCGGACCGCATCGCGCCGATCTCCGGCCTCGTGAAGGACTTCGTGTCGGCGGTCCTCGACCGAGGGCCCTCGATCGGCGTGCGGGGCGAGATGACGGCCGACTACCTCCGCGGGCTCGGGTTCGACGACGTCGAGGTCATCGGCTGCCCGTCGATGTTCCTGCACGGAGACCGGATGGACATCCGCCCGCGCGCCGAGTCCATCGACACCGACGCCCGGGTCGCCATCACCGTCTCCCCCTACCGCTCGGCCATGACGCCGATCGTCAACAACCACACGGCGCGCTACCCGAACCTCGTCTACCTCCCGCAGGACATCGACACCCTCGAGCTCATGCTGTGGCGCCGGCCGGCGAAGCCGGTGGCCGCCGACGATCCGCGCCCGGTGCAGCTGCGGCATCCGCTCTTCCAGCAGGATCGCGTGAAGTTCTTCGTCGCGCCGCAGCCATGGTTCGACTTCCTCGCGACGCGGGACTTCACGTTCGGGTCGCGCATCCACGGCACGATCGCGTCGCTCATCGCCGGCACCCCCGCGCTCCTGCTCGCGCACGACTCGCGCACGCTCGAGCTGGCGCGCTACTTCGGGATCCCGCACCGCCTGCTGCGCGATGTCGATCCCGAGACCGTGGACGCCGCCGAGCTCCACCAGCACGCCGACACGTCGGCGGTCACGAACGGGCACCGCGAGCGCTTCGAGCGCTTCACCGGGTTCCTCGACACGCACGGGCTGGACCACGCGTTCCGCTCCCCCGCGCCGCAGCCGGACTACTTCGCGCGCGCCGCGGCGACCGAGTGGCCGCCCGCGGTGACCGCCGAGACGAAGCTTCCGCTGTGGAGCGCGAGCCGGCTGCCCGCCGCGCTGCGGCCGTACGCCAAGAAGGCGACCCGGTTCCCGCTCTGGCGGCGCGCGCGGCTGCGCCGCGACATGCGCCGCTGACCGTCAGGAGACGCGGCGGCGGTAGATCGCGTTCGCGACGGCGTACGCGACCACGAGGATGCCGACCAGCCACGCCAGGGCGATCCAGATGTCGGCGCCGACGCTCTGCTGAGCGAACAGCGCGCGCAGGGTGTCGACGATCGAGGTCACCGGCTGGTTCTCGGCGAACCACGCGACCGGCGCCGGCATCGAGTCGGTGGGCACGAACGCCGAGCTGATGAACGGCAGGAAGATGAGCGGATAGCTGAACGCGCTCGCACCGTCCACGGTCTTCGCGGACAGACCCGCGATCACGGCGATACAGGTCAGGGCGAGGGTGAACAGGACCAGGATGCCGGCTGCCGCCAGCCATCCCGCGATCGATGCCCCGGTGCGGAAGCCCATGATGAGTGCGACTCCGACGACGATGGCGATCGAGGCGAGATTGGCCACGAGGGAGGTGAGCACGTGCGCCCACAGGACGCTCGAGCGGGCGATCGGCATCGACTGGAAGCGCTCGACGACGCCGCCCTGCATGTCCAGGAACAGCCGGTAGGCGGTGTAGGCGACACCCGACGCGATGGTGATGAGCAGGATCCCGGGCAGCAGGTAGTCGATGTAGGACCGCCCGGAGCCGATGCTGATCGCCCCGCCGAAGACATAGGTGAACAGGAGCATCAGCGCGATCGGCGTGACCGCGGTGGTGATGATGGTGTCGGGACTGCGCAGGATGTGCCGCAGGGACCGTCCGGTGAGGACGGCGGTGTCGCCGATCGCGTGGGTGGTCATGAGGATTCCGTCTCGGTGTCGGGCTCCTCGGGCTCACCGACGAGGGCGAGGAAGACGTCCTCGAGGGACGGCTGCTTCTCGATGTACTCGACCTGAGCGGGCGGGAGGAGCTGCTTCAGCTCGGCGAGGGTGCCGTTCTGGAGGATCGTTCCGCGATGCAGGATCGCGATCCGGTCGGCGAGCTGCTCGGCCTCGTCGAGGTACTGCGTCGTGAGCAGGACGGTGGTGCCGCCTCGGGCCAGCTGCCTGATCGTGTGCCACACCTCGACCCGCGCCTGCGGATCCAGGCCCGTGGTCGGCTCGTCGAGGAAGATGACGGGCGGGTCGCCGATGAGGCTCATCGCGATGTCGAGTCGGCGCCGCATGCCGCCCGAGTAGGTGCCGGCCCTGCGGTCGCCGGCCTCCGTCAGCGAGAAGCGGGCGAGCAGGTCGTCAGCCACCTCCCCCGGGTTCGGCACGTGGCGCAGCCGGGCCACCAGGACGAGGTTCTCGCGCCCGGTGAGCACCTCGTCCACGGCGGCGAACTGGCCCGTGAGGCTGATCGACTCGCGCACGCGGCCGGGCGCGGTCGCCACGTCGTGCCCGTGCACGGTGGCCGTGCCGGCGTCGGCCTTCACGAGCGTCGACAGGATGCGCACGAGCGTCGTCTTGCCGGCGCCGTTGGAGCCGAGGAGGGCGAAGACGGTCCCGGGCGTGACGTCGAAGTCGACGCCCCGCAGGACGGCGAGATCCGGGAAGGACTTCTCGATCCCCTCGACATGGATGGCGGGCGCCGTCATGACTGCTCTTCTCCGTCAGCATCGTTGATCGCCTTGTTCAGGCGCGCACGCTCCTTGTCGATCCAGTGCTTCCCGCTGTACGCCTGGGCGAACGTCTCGGCGAACTCGACCGGATCCTCGCCGACGATGTCGCGGATCGGAGTGCCGTCGGTGGCGGCACGCTCCCACAGGTCGGCGAAGTCGCCGTACATCGCGACCAGCGTCTCGCCGTCGGTGATCCCGCCGGAGACGAGAAGATAGCGCTCGATCGCCTTCGCCGTCGCGGCATACGGCTCCGGCAGAGCCTCCAGACGCGCCTTGTGCTGCTTGTACTGCTTCTTCTGCTCGAGAGATCCGGTGAAGATCTCGAACCATTTCGGGGCCATGCTCAGTCCTCTCCCTGCGCGTGCGCGCCGTCGTCGTGGTGGAGCTGCTCCAGCCGTTCCGCGAGGAAGCTCCACGTCCTCCAGAACTCGTCGAGGTACTCCCGCCCCTGCGGGTTGAGGGAGTACACCTTGCGCGGCGGGCCCTTCTCGGACGGCACCTTCTCGACGTCGACGAGGCCGCGCTGCTCGATCCGGACGAGGAGCGCGTAGACCGTGCCCTCCGCGATGTCGGAGAAGCCCTGCTCGCGCAGCCACGTGGTGATCTCGTACCCGTAGGCCGGCCGCGCCGACAGGATCGCCAGGACCATCCCCTCGAGGGTGCCCTTGAGCATCTCGGTCATCTGCTTGCTCATGCGATGCCCGGCTCCTCGCTACTCAGTGACATTGACTACCGGTGGAAGTAACACTAGGTACCAGTACATAGCAACACTGAATAGCAATTTCCTCGCACTCACGACGATGCCGCCCCTCGCGGAGAGGGGCGGCATCGAGATCTCGCGCGGTCGGCGCGCGAGGATCAGACCGTGGGGTCGGTGTCGCTGACGCTGCTGCGCGTCACGCGATCCCCCGTGGCCGGGTCGACCACCGAGCGGGTCGTCGACTCGGTGCGGCGTCGACGCAGCATCAGGACGAGGCTGATGAGGAAGACGACCACTCCCGCGCCCATGAGGATGTATCCGATGAGGTCGAGGTCGACGTAGTTTCCGGTGTCGACGTTGATCGCGAACACGAGGATCGCGCCGATCACGACGAGTGCGATGCCAGATCCGATTCCCATCACCTTGCTCCTTCTGCGAAGCGGTCGCCTCGCGTCGGGCCAGGTTAGAGGCGCCGTGCGCCCATGCCACGAGCCTCGACGGGGCGCGCGAAACGTGCTATGCGCACGCGCGCGTCACGCGGTGATGGTCGGAAAAGTCCAGGTCCCGTTGAGAATCTCCGGACCCGGGCGGTAGAGCCGGACCAGGTAGTTCCAGCCCTCGACGATGGGGATGACGTTGGGAGCACCCTCCGGGTGGTCGCCGAATCGCACCGTCGTGGTGCCGTCGGCGTTCTTCACGGCGGTGATGTCGTTGACCGTGTACGCATCGCGGTCGTTGGGCTCGAAGTACCCCTGGGCGTTGTAGACCGAGATCGACCAGAATCCGTCGACGGGCACGTCCCCCACCGTCAGCTCGTAGCTGCCCACCGGCAGACGCGGATCGACGCCGACGTAGTGCGCCTCACTCGTGGGCAGGCCGCCCCATCCGGCCGCCGTGCCGATGAGGTGCCGGACCGGGTCGACCTCGTCCGCGCGACCGAACATCCGGTCGAAGCCGTCGAGGTTGCGAGCGAGGGCGAGCAGCGCGTCGCGCGTCTCGTCGAAGGACACGGGGTCGTAGTCCGGGTAGACGAACGGCTCCGCCGAGCCGGCATCGAGCAGGATGCCGTCCTGCAGCGCAGCGACGGCGGCGACATCCGCGGGGTCGGCCGGATCGACGAGGATGCGCGTCGCGAGGAAGGCGTAGCGCGTGCCTGCGAGCTCCTGCGTGATCTCGTGCACGCCGGCGTCGTGGAACACGGCCGTCACGTAGTGGTCCTCGCTCAGGAGCATCGCCGACAGGTAGCGATCGCCGGGCTCCGGGAGGACGAGGGAAGCGCCCCGTGCGAGATCGACGACCGCGAAGCTGTAGAGCGTGTCGCGGTTGAGCCGGATGACCGTCTGCTCGTCGATGGCGGCAGGCGTCCGATTGTGCAGGAAGCGGTTGACGCCGCCCGCCTGCGCCTGGAGATCGGCGAACATCCGATCGGTCTCGGCGCGGGCGAAGTTGTCGACGTTGACGCGAAGTGCCATGTGTGAATCCTGGCATATCGGGGCCTCCCGACCCGGACGGCGCGACACTCAGAGGCGCACGTCGGCGATCACCGGGAAGTGGTCCGAGGGGAAGACGCCGTCCACCGGGTCGGGCACGGTGAAGGCCCCCTCCACCGAGACGCCGCGATCGGGCGCGACGAGGATGTGGTCGATCCGGCGGTCGATCTGCCCGATCGCCTCGAACGGCGCGAACGGCACCTCGGAGCTGAGGGTGACGGCGGGACGCCCCTCGTCGGCCGCGTCCCAGGTCTCCTGCACGCCGACCGCGGCGAACGGGTCGTACTGGCGCTGCGTCGGATCGCAGTTGAGGTCGGCCAGGAGGAACACGGGCAGTGGCGACGGCGCGGTGAGAAGCTCGGCGAGCCTGCGCGTCTGCGCGATGTGGTCGGCGGCGAAGCGCAGCTCCCACTCGGTCGCCGCAACGATGACGTCGAACGGCGTCTCCGGGTGCTCGATGCGGGCCTGCAGAGCGGTCGGCGGCACCTGGCGGTGCGTGACCGGCAGCGCGTGCACGTGCGTCTGGCCGATCGGCCAGCGGCTCACGAGCCCGACGCCCAGCGCGACCCCCTCCTGGTCCGGGTGCTCGGGAGGCTCGGGGAGCGGCGGCAGCGACGGGCCGGTGAACATCGCGTGCATCCCGAGCCGCTCAGCCACGACATCCGCCTGCGTCCGGTCAGGCGTCGCCCAGCACTCCTGCATCCCGAGCACTTCGGGGCGGAGGAGGTCGAGCATCTCCAGGATCGCGCGCTCGCGCTCGCGCCAATCGGGCTGAAACCGCCACAGCACGTTCCACGTGACCAGTCGCATCCCTCGATCTCCTCACGCCGCAGCGCCCGGAAGTACGGGCTTGACGGCGCTCCGCGGACGGACTAGACAGCAGGAATCCTGCGCGATGCGCAAAGTTTCCGACACGCTGTCGGGAAAACGGAGTATCGTATCCGTCCGTGACACTCGCAGAAGACCGCTTCCACCGCCTCCGCTGGTGGGGCCTCGCCGCCATCTCCCTGGGCGTCGCCCTCATCATCATGGACGCGACCATCGTCTCGGTCGCGATCCCCAGCATGATCCCCGACCTGGATCTGTCCACCACGCAGGTGCAGTGGGTGCAGGAGGTCTACACCCTCGTCTTCGCCGCCCTCCTGATGGTGTGGGGCGTCATGAGCGACCGGATCGGTCGACGCCGACTCCTCGTGATCGGCCTCATCGTTTTCGTGGGCGCGAGCATCCTGTGCGCCTTCGCCCCCGATGGAACCTGGCTCATCGCGGCCCGCGCCATCCAGGGCATCGGCGGATCGATGATCCTCCCCACGACTCTCGCACTGCTCAACGCGACGTTCCGCGGAAGCGAGCGGGGCATCGCGTTCGCCGTGTGGGGCTCGACCATCGGCTCGATGGCCGCCGTCGGCCCTGTTCTCGGCGGCTGGCTGACGACCGCCTTCTCGTGGCACTGGGCGTTCTGGATCAACGTCCCGTTCGGCCTCTTCGTCATCGTCGGCGTGCTCTTCTGCGTCGCCGAGTCGCGCCAGCACGACACCGCCCGCTTCACCGACTGGATCGGCGCCGGGGCATCCGTCCTCGGCTTCGGCATGCTCGTGTTCGCTCTCATCGAGGGACGCTCGTTCGGGTGGTGGGAGGCCACCGACTCCGCTCCGGTGAGCCTAGGCGGCTTCAGCATCATCCCGGTGGTGTTCCTCCTCTCGCTCATCGTCCTGACCCTGCTCGTCCTGCGCGAGCGCGCCCGGGTGCGCGCCGGCAAGTCGGTGCTGCTGGACGTGACCCTGTTCCGCATCCCCACCTTCAGCAACGGCAACGTCACGGCCCTCACGGTGTCGCTCGGCGAGTTCGGCCTCATCCTGTCTTTGCCACTGTGGTTCCAGTACGCGCTCGGCATGGACGCCCTGCAGGCGGGTCTCGCGCTGCTGCCGCTCGCGATCGGCTCCTTCGTCGCCAGCGGCTCGGTCCATTCGCTGTCCCGCCGGATGTCCGCGGTGCAGCTCGTGCGGCTCGGCATCCTCCTCGAGGTCGTCTCCCTCGCGGTGATGGCGATTCTCATCCGCCCGGACTCGACCCTCTGGGTCACGGGCGTGCCGCTCTTCTTCTACGGCATGGGGGTCGGCTTCGCGACGGCGCAGCTGACGCAGCTCATCCTCGCCGACGTCCCGCTGGACAAGTCCGGGCAGGCCTCGTCGACGCAGTCGACGGCCCGGCAGGTCGGCTCTGCGCTGGGCATCGCGATCCTCGGGACGGCCCTGTTCGCGACCCTGCGCGCCGGCACCGAGGCCCGGCTCAGCGACCAGATCGCCGCGGATCCGCAGGTCCAGTCCCTCGTGGACGCCGTCGCGGACTCCGCGGGGGCGACCATCGGACAGCTCGCGGCGAACCCCGCGACGGCGCCGATCGCCGATGCGGCCCGCGACGCCCTGACGCAGGGCGTGGCCGTCGCCGCGTGGTGCGGGATCGCCGCGCTCGTCATCGGCCTGCTCACGACCATCCCGCTCGGGCGCGGTCGCGGGACGTCGGCCGCCGACGCGGATACCGAGTCGCCGGCCGAGGGTACGGCGGCGTGACGCTCCGCGGCCACGAGGCGTTGACGGGATAATTGCCCCATGCCGAAGATCTCTGCGCCCACCGTCGCGGAGCACCGCGCGGCTCAGCGCGCGGCGCTCCTGCGCGCCGGGGAGGACGTCCTGCGCGAGTCAGGGCTGGCCGGCGTGTCCCCGCGCAGCGTGTGCGAGCGCGCCGGCCTCGGACGATCGAGCTTCTACGACTACTTCCCCACGAAGGACGATCTGCTCGTGGCGATCGCCATCGACGCGATCGACCGCTGGGGGGCTGACATCGAGGCGACGCTCGCCGGCGTCGAGCCGGGACTTCCGGAGCTGCGGCGGTTCATCGAGGCGACGATGGAGATGACCGCGGAGGGCCGCCACGACCTGGCGGGAGTGCTGGAGGACGCCAGCCTGAGTCCGAGCAGGCGCGAAGACCTCATGACGCTGCACGAGTCGCTCATGCGTCCCGTCCACCGTGTGCTCGGCGACCTCGGCCTGGACTCGGTCACCACGACCGCGACCCTCGTCCAGGGCGTGCTGGGCGCCGGCGTGCGCCTCGTCACCCACGGCGCCGACCCCCGCGCGGTCGCCGACGACGTCTACGACCTCCTCACCCGCGGCCTCACACGCTGACCCGCCGCGCGCACGCGCGCCCGCGCCGCGCGCCGCGCCCTGCGCCGGCCGTGCGCGCCGCCGACCGCCCCCGAGACGCACCTTCTTCGCCGAGACACGCGCGCTGCGCACGCGTCTCGGCGCGCATGGTGCGTCTCGCCGATCGGGGGTCGCGGAAACGGGGCCGATTAGGGCGCGGCGGGTTTTGGTGACATAATGTCGGTATCTTTCCGACACGGTGTCGGTAACCTAACTCCTCACAGAAAGCCAGCATGTTCCTAGCGTTGCGCGAACTGCGCTTTGCCCGTGGCCGATTCGCCCTGATGGGCGTCGTCATCGCCCTCATCTCGGTGCTCGTCGTCCTCCTCTCCGGCCTCTCGTCCGGCCTCGTCAACGACGGCGTCTCGGGCCTGAAGACGATGCCCGCGACCGCCTTCGCGTTCGATGAGGGCACCATGACCGACAACGCGTTCAGCCGCTCGGTCGTCGAGGACGAGCAGCTCGAGGTCTGGCAGGACGCCGACGGCATCGCCGAGGCGGAGCCGATGGGCGTCAGCATCGTCAACGGCGTGACCGACGACGACACCCAGATCGACCTCACGCTCTTCGGCGTCGAGCCGGACGGCTTCCTCGCCCCCGAGGTCTCGTCGGGTGAGGGCATCGGTCGCCCGGACGGCATCGTGGTCTCCGAGCCCCTGCGCGAGCAGGGCATCGAGGTCGGCACCGTCGTGACCCTCGACCGCACCGACGTCGAGCTCACGGTGGTCGGCTTCACGAAGGGCCAGTCGACCTTCGGTCACGTGGATGTCGCGTACCTGCCGGTGCAGACGTGGCAGCTCATCGCCGCGGGCGCCTCCGAGCCGGGTGCTCCGACGCAGGCGCAGCTCGACGAGCTGGACTTCCCCTACGCGAGCGTCGTCGCCCTCCTCGCCGAGGACGACGCGGAGCCCGACTACGCGGCGATCGACGCCGAGGCGGGCACCGAGACCATGACCCGCGAAGAGGCGTTCAACGCCTCCCCCGGCTACGAGGCCGAGACGCTGACGCTGAGCATGATCCAGTTCTTCCTCTACGCGATCTGCGCGCTCGTCGTCGGCGCGTTCTTCACGGTGTGGACGATCCAGCGCACGCACGAGATCGCCGTCCTGCGCGCCACGGGCGCCTCGCGCGGCTACCTGCTGCGCGACAGCCTCGCCCAAGCCGCGATCCTGCTCGTCGGCTTCACCGCCGTCGGCGTCGCGGCCGGCGTGGGCATGGGCGCGGCGATGCCCGACGCCATGCCGTTCGACCTCGAGGCCGGTCCGATCGCGATCGCGTCGGCCGTGACGATCACCCTCGGACTCGTGGGTGCGGCGATCGCCGTGCTCCGCATCACCCGCATCGACCCGCTTCGCGCTCTGGGAGGACAGCGATGACCACCGACAACGTCCCCGCCCTGGAGATCACCGACGCCGTCCTCGAGCTGGGCGACGGAGACTCGCGGGTGCGCGCGCTCGACGACGTGTCGCTCACCGCGATGCCGGGAGAGCTCGTCGCGATCGTCGGCCCCTCGGGTGCGGGCAAGTCGTCCCTGCTCGCGGTCGCCGGCGCGCTCACCCAGCCCGACAGCGGCACCGTGCGCGTGCACGGCACCGATCTCGGCACGCTCACCCGCCGCGCCGCCACGAGGTTCCGTCTCGAGAACATCGGGTTCGTCTTCCAGTCCGGCAACCTCCTGCCCGCTCTCACGGCGGCCGATCAGCTGCGCCTCGCGGGCCGTCTCGCCGGCCGTCGTCGCGTCGACACCGATGCGCTCCTCGGCGCCGTCGACATGGCACACCGCGCGGGTCACCGGCCCGGCGAGCTGTCCGGCGGCGAGCGCCAGCGCGTGGGCATCGCCCGCGCCCTGGTGAACGAGCCGAACCTGCTCCTCGTCGACGAGCCCACCGCGGCCCTCGACCGGCGCCGCAGCCACGAGGTCGTCGAGCTCCTCGCGGACCGCGCGCACCGCCAGAACGTCGCGGTCATCATGGTCACCCACGACCACGACGTGCTGGAGCACTGCGACCGGGTCCTGGAGATGGTGGACGGGCGCCTCAGCGCAGCGCCGGCGCTGCAGGCTCAGGGCTGACCGCCGCGCGCGGCAGCGAGAGCCGGAATGTCGACCCGACCCCGAGGGTGCTCTCGGCCGACACGGATCCTCCGTGCAGCTCGACGATGCTCTTGACGATCGCGAGTCCCAGCCCGCTGCCGCCCGTCGCCCTCGTGCGCGACTGATCGGCCCGCCACAGCCGGTCGAACACGTGCTCGACGTCCTCCGGCCGGATGCCGCTGCCGGTGTCCCGCACCTCGATGACGACCGTGTCGGCATCCGCGGCCCGGGCGGCGACCATCACGGTGCGGCCCGGGGTGTGCCGGATCGCGTTGGCGACGAGGTTCCCGATCGCCTGACGCAGCCGCAGCGGGTCGGCGACGATGCGCAGCCCCGGCTCGACGTCGCCCACCACCGTGACCCCGCCGCGCGCCGCGCGCGCCCCCGCGGCCGCCGTCGCCTGCTCGACCGCCGTCTCCAGGCCCACCTCCTCCGGGGAGAGGCGCAGCGCGCCGACGTCCGACAGGGCCAGGTCCTGGAGGTCGTCGAGGATCTGCTGCAGGACGAGCGCCTCCTCGTGGAGCGAGACGAGCAGCTCGCCGTCCGGTGACACGAGGCCGTCCTGCGCGGCTTCGACATGCCCGCGGATGTTGCTCAGCGGCGTCCGCAGCTCGTGCGCGACGTCCCCGATCATCTGCCTGCGCGCCGTCTCGTCGCGCTCGCGGTTCGCGGCCATGAGGTTGAAGGCGTCCCCGACCGCCGCGATCTCGTCCCCGCCGCGGACGCCGACGCGCACGCTGCTGTCCCCGGTGCTCATGGTGGCGGCCGCCGTCGCGAGGTCCCGGAGGGGCCGCGTCATGCGACGCCCGATGAGGATGCTCGCCGCGGCGGCGGCAAGGAGCACGCCGCCCACGATGAGACCGATCTCGAGCCGGTTGCCGGCCGAGAGGTCGAAGAAGGTCGTCGCGCCGGTGCGGGCCGGCGTCATGAACACCGACACCGTCGGCGGGCACGCGCCCGCGGCGAGGCACGGCGCCTCGGCACCGGCGGTCGTCCCCGGCGTGAGCAGCGACGTGTCCAGGTGCGCGGGGTCCAGGAGGGTGCGGGCGGTGCCCGGATCGATCGGCGCGGCGCCGGGCGCCCCGCCCTCCGACGCGAGGCTGTCCGCCACGACTCCGCCGTCGGCATCCGTCAGCACGATGCGGTAGCCGGTGTCTGCCGCGAGCGCGTCCAGGGTCGGGGCGACATCCGCCCAGTCGGAGTGGTCCGTCGTGTAGACGACGAGCCCCTCGTAGACCCGGCGGTCATGGTCCACGGTCTGCACGGGTGACCGGTCGTCGGCACGGATGCTGCGCGCCACGAGCCACGCCGTCGCCCCGATCGAGACGGCGCAGACGACGAGGCTGAGGGCGAGCAGGCGCAGGAACAGGCTCCGGCGCACCGGGACGGGACGGGGCATGGGTCAGGCGGTGAGGGCGTAGCCGACGCCGAAGACGGTCCGCAGCTCGACGGGCTCGTCGGCATCCCTCTCCAGCTTGCGGCGGATGTTCATGACGTGGGTGTCGATCGTGCGGTGGCTGATGTACTCGCCGTGCCCATGCAGGTGGGTGGTGAGCTGCTCGCGGGTGAAGACCCGACCGGGCTCGCGGGCCATCGCGTCCAGGGTGACGAACTCGCTGGGCGTGCAGGTGAGCGAGGCGGCGCCGTAGGTGACGGTGTGGCGCTGGGTGTCGATGCGCAGACTGCCCACCGTCAGGACGTCCTCGACGAGCGGGGGGCGATCTGCCCGGCGCAGGAGCGCGCGCACGCGGGCCATCAGCTGGCGCGGGCTGTACGGCTTGACGATGTAGTCGTCGGCGCCCAGGTCGAGGCCGAGGAGGATGTCGTCCTCCGCGGACCGCGCGGTGATCATCATGATGGGCACACGGGACTCCGCCCGCAGGATCCGGCACACGTCGTGCCCGTCGACGCGGGGCAGCATGACGTCGAGCAGCAGGAGATCGGGTTGCTCCCGGCGCACCTCCTCGAGGGCCGCGCGACCGTCGCCGACGACGCGGACGGTGTGCCCCTCGCTCTCCGCGTAGAGCCGGATGAGGTGCGCCTGTTTGGGGTCGTCCTCCGCGATCACGAGCTGGGCCATGCCGCTACGCTAACCAGCCCCGCTGGGCGGCGGATGGGCGCGGGCCGCATGAGGACTGGATGCCGACGGGATCTTGACATCTCCTTGACATCTCCCTCCTAGCGTCTCCGGCATGACAGCGACACCTCTCCTGCGACGCCTCACGGTGGCCGCCCTCTCCCTGTCCGCCGTCCTCGCCTGCGCGGCGTGCGCGGCGGACGCCCCCGAGCGCGATGTGG
>Ga0182739_1003064_pt1 | contig 15018 bp, 12 predicted proteins | sample eDN5th30CBELigBY_FD_128873 | JGI IMG/M metagenome (GOLD analysis project Ga0182739, IMG submission 128873) | Enriched backyard soil microbial communities from Emeryville, California, USA - eDNA 5th pass 30_C BE-Lig BY (version 2) (version 2) | ecosystem: Environmental > Terrestrial > Soil >... | reverse complement strand
GGGAAAATCGATCAGAGCCAAGTGGCAACGCCACAAGTGGAGACTCGAATTCGAGTTCAGGTGTGGAGAAACCGGAAGCGAGCAGTCCAACGAGACTGCGGCCGCTGTGGGAAAACCGATCAGAGCCAAGTGGCAACGCCACAAGTGGAGACTCAAATTCGAATTCAGGCGTGAAGAAATCGGAAGCGAGCAGTCCAACGAGACTGCGGCCGCTGTGGGAAAACCGATCGGAGCCAAGTGGCAACGCCACCTAGCGGATGCGTTTCATGCGTTCGAATTGGGGGTAGAAGGGGAGTGTGTAGCGGGGGTAGTCTTCGACTTTTTGTGGTGGTTTGCTTTGATTGAGGTGGGGGTCAGGGAGTTCGTAGTGGTAGGTGACCGGAAATCCCCGTCCACGATTCAGGAATGGGACTCCATGCGGCCAGTAGATCCAGAATGCTTTGCCGACGAGGAATTTTCGAGGAACGGTTTCGTTTCCGATGTTCCACATGCGACTGTCGTTGCTTTGGGGGCTGTTGTCGCCAAATGCCAGGAAGTGATCGGGGCCGATTTCCATGGTTCGTTGCTCCAGCAATTCCGCGTGGCGGGCGCAGATTTCACTCCAGCCAGCCGGGTTGTGGAGATTTCGCAGGAGTTCGTTATCGAGTTGTGCATAACTTCGGCCGGGATAGCCGACGCGGTAATAGGTGTCGCGTTCCAGAAACAGGTGCGAGACGACTGCACTCAGGCCAGTACCAGCGATTCCAACGGGGGTCAGGTCGCGGTCAGTGGGGAATGGATTTCCGGTCGCTCCCGTACCTTCAAGATTTGCTCCGTCTTGAAAGTCCACCAGTCGGTCGTTCACCCACAGGCAGAGTCGGTCGTCCACGTTCGCGAAGGAGATCCGATACGTTCCCGCTCCGCGGATGGATGTTTTTCCGCGAGCAAGTTCCTTTGTCTGCTGATCGAGTTGAGCGTCGACTTCCTGTAGAACCGCCTCGCCGGTCCGGGCGTTGATCCGGCACCGGTACCAGATCGTGCCTTCGCACAGTTCCAGCAGCAGTTCCCCTCCTTCAGCGACTCCGTTGAGCTGAAGTTCAAAGTTCAGGGTCAGATCGGGAACCCAGTAGGGGCCGAAGTCGATCCGGTCTGCTTCTTCATGGTTGCTGAGTGTGGCATTGTATCCACAGAAGTCGCCAATCAGACGGGCCTGCGGTTGCAGTGGAAGCTGATGGGCCATGTCCCGCCAGTCACGAGGCATCGGGAAGAAATGCCGGTACCGCAGCCAGGCTGGTGAGGTGCTCTGCTCCTGGGAGAGAGAGTACGTTCGTTTCTCCGGATCAGCCTGCCAGCCCGACGGTGTTTCTTCCCAGCCGGGAATCAATCCCACTTCTCCGGGAGCGACCGCCGCCCAGCGTTCCGGCCAGCCGGCTTTCAGCAATTTGGCGGGAAATTTGTCATCATCGTAAACCGGGAGTTGCAACGTCCGTTGTTTCTCGGGGCGCTTGCGGAGGATTCGTTCTGCCCGATCTTCGATCCGATACAGGTTTCCGCCTCGAATGCGAAGTGTCTCATTCGGAAGTCCGACCAGACGTTTGATGTAATTGATTTGCGGGCCTTCCGGATATTTGAAGACGAACACGTCCCAGCGATGCGGTTCTCCAAATTCATAGGGAAATTTGTTGACGAGAATGCGGTCGCCGTTGAAGGCCAGTTCATTGAAGAGCTGATCGTTTTCGTATCCGCAGTTCGGACAGATTGCAGCCCGCAGGCGGGAGTTCGCTGCCAGATACCCGGATTCCACCACCTCATGGCTGGCCCCCACGACCAGGTGAAACCCGCAGGCGGTGCAGTTCGATTCCTTGTGCCGGCCATACAGCGTGGGAGCCATCGACCCGGTGGGAATGACAAAGGCTTCTGCTTCAAATGTGCGGAAGAGAAACGCCAGAACGAATGCGAACAGGATCGATTCGACTGTGTCACGCATGCTTTCTTTGGGCTTGTTTTTATTTCCAGCAGCATCAGCCGGCTTCCCGGTGACTTTCGGTACTTCCGCAGCTTGAACATCTGTGTTGGGCATTGATCCGTATTTTCTGTCACGGGAATGACAAATTTGCTGACCTGGAGACCGGTATCCGCTCCCGGGAGATCACCGGCAACGACTTTTCCCGGAGAAATCCAAGAACAATTCAGTATAGATGGTCGCATAGAAACACAAAAGCCGTCCTCTTCGGACTTCGGCAAATTGTGCCCAAACCAGCCAGTCAGCCATGCGGAATTCGGTCGCGACCGTCATGGACAGCAAAGTTTCCCCGTCGCCTGCGGAAGCGCCAGCGCTGCTGAATGCAAAGCTTCCCGATCAGACAGGCCGCCATGCAATCAGCCGCAACAGGCGGTTTTGAAAGATCTTGCAGAGATTTGCGCGGCGTCGGTCATCGTGATTACAGCATGCTCGACCCGCCTCGCCGGTTCGAGTTCGAGCCCTGAAACCTGTGCCGTCAGGGGCGCAGCAGTTTGTCCGGCAGATCACCGCTGGCAATTCTTGTCAGCGTGGCTTTCTGTCTTCGCGGGTCATCAGAAAGCAGTGAATCGGGCTCATAGACAAGCAGCGCCAGCGTTTCCTCCAGGTTCCCGGATGATCCATTGAGGTGAAGTTTTTTACCAGCAGCACGGACACGCTGAACCGGCGCATCGTTCTCTTTGAGCCATTTCGGCCATAGGCGGATGGTATCGACCCCTGCTGCAGCGAACTCCTCGATCATGTCGACGGTGGGAATCATCGCCAGTTGTCTGGCCTCCGGCAGCAGTTTCCGAAAGCGTTTTGCCTGTGAGATTGTTCTGACTCCCGCGATGGTTCTGGACGGGTCTCCATGTTTGCGGATGACATCGACCACCTGACGGTCGAAGTCTGCCCCTTGTTCCTTGAGATCAAGCAGAAGGTCGACTTTGCCTCGGCAGATCTCGGCGGCCTCGATCAGCGAGGGAATGCGTTCCCCCTGATAAGCTGCTCCGAATTTGAATCCGGCGTCGAGTTCCTGAAGTTCTCTCAGCGTTCGTTTGCTGGCCAGCCCCTGAGCGTTTGTTGTTCGATCCAGCGTTGCATCATGAAGTAGAAAGAACTGGCCGTCGCTGCTGACGCGCACATCCACTTCAACTGCCGTGGCTCCGACTTCAATTGCGCGCTGAAAAGCTGACAATGTGGATTCGGGGCGTTCCACGCAGGCCCCGCGATGTGCGATGATCTGGGTCACACGGGCAGCGGCCCGCGCCAGGTCAGGCGTGTCCGCCAGAAGTCGCTGGGAAAGCAGGTTCAGCGTGATCACGATCAGGGCGGACACCACTCGATGACCATGCCCCCGGATCCCATGTGCAGCCATCGTCTCTCCTATTTCGATCAAGTTTCCCGCGAGTGCGACACGAGCCTGCCGGCCCGCTCCGTCAGTTGATGCCCCGTTCAGAGGCTGCTACTGGCTGAGGTTCAAATCGAACGTCTGCCGCCCTTGCTCGACGGTGAATTGCAGCCCGCTGGTGGAAAAATCACGGTATTTCATCGGAATTTCGGGATACTGGTTCCTGGCGGCCGGTGAGGGAGGACCGTCTCCCATATCCACTTCTTCCCGAGGCGGGGGTGTCACGGTGACGGAATACGTTCCGACGGGAATTCCGCTGCCGTACTGGCTGCTCAGAGTGTAATTCCCCTGTTCGTCAATAGACGCACTGGCCCCGAATCCTTCTTCAGAAGCAAAGCTCACCATCCCATGTGTGAGCGGTTTTCCGGAAGAAATGACCTTTCCGGAAATTTTGCTGAGGGGAGGAGCATCATTTCCGCCGCATCCCGCAACAAGCACCAGAAGCACAAGGCCCTGAATCGGCAGATCGCTTCGGTTTTTTCCATGGACACAGAACATGCGGATCTTCATTTCTTTCGAATTCAGTGAAGTGAGAGCAAGTTGCTCTGGCCTGGGCCCGCGCAGCGCGCGTTTCGATTGATGAAAGACTGCGCGCCGCGTGGCGGAACGCGGTCGACACGGGGGTAATGCGCTCTCAAGCGACCGGCCTGAAATGGCTGTTCTCCCATCGTTGAGCAGGTTAAAAGGATGTCACCTGTCCATCGTCGCGGATGGAGATGTTCCGAAATGTCGTCCAGTCCATGGAGGCGGAGAGAAATGAGATTCCGCCATCCCCTCGCAGCACGTAAGCTCCACCGACGTGTGCGGACTGCACAGCATTATTTCCGCCCGCATAATAGTTTCCGCCAGCCCCCGTGGCATAGGTTTTATAGCCTACGGTATAACGGATCGTCGCCAGATTATAAAAAATGCCGTTCAGAGCGCCTGTTGTCCAGGCACCGTTTCCAGGAAAACCAGCCTCTCGGCTGCCTACCCAGGCCCCGCGCCGGCTGGAGGTCCGTACGTCAACCTGAGCGCCGGCGTTCATCGCCCAGTCGGACGATTCTCCGATCAGGATTGTCGATGACAGTCCGTCTGAGAATTGTGCTGCCCGGATCGACATGTTGGGAACGAATGCCCCATTACTGCAAAGCCATCCCTGGCTGGCTTTGTCGCAGCGTCCTCCGCCGGTCGGGTCCGTGGATGTCGTGGCGTTGGTGCATGCACCGGCAATGCCGATATAGGAGACCGTACCGAGATCGCTGGGAAGACCGGCACCAGCATTTGTATTCATGCGGGGAAGCGTACTGGAAGGGCACTGGTAAACCGCTGGGGCGAAGCCCCGAATGACGTTGTAGTTCGAAAGGCGAATCCCCGTCATGCTGTTCGAGTCAAACAGCATGGCAGTCGAAGTATTAAATGAAAGTTGATTATAAACATTCGCCTGGTCCAGATAGGGCAATAATGAAACAAACATGCTGGAGAACCATGGCCCGGAAGCTCCAATGGGGAACGCGTTAGAGACTTCGTGATAATTATGTAGTGCCAGTCCCAGTTGTTTGAGGTTGTTCTGGCATTGGCTGCGGCGAGCAGCCTCGCGCGCCTGCTGCACAGCCGGTAAGAGCAACGCGATCAGCACGGCGATAATCGCAATTACGACCAGGAGTTCAATCAATGTAAACGCCGGTCTTCGAGGCGGGCGGCGTAATCTGATCTGTGTTGCGGGATATTGAGACACTGTCGATCTTTCCAGGTAAGCTTAGTAATGGAGTCGTTTTGTTGCAGCCTCCATGGGCTGCGAAAGCAGCTTGACGACCACTTTTAAAAATTTGTTAAATTTGATGTGAATTATTGAACAATCTGAATCGAATTGAATTCGTTGTCAATGTTGATGTGAAAGTTCAGTTAAATAATCAGATCTGATGGTAAAGGATGTTTTGCGGTCACGTCTTTTTTGTGCAGGCCCGGGTAGGCTTCTCGTCAGGAAAAACAGGTTCTCTGCTAATGTGATCTGCAAAATCTTACTGACGCCTGTTCAGAGGGCGTTTGTGTTTCACGAGTGTATTGTCGGCCCTCTCCGCAGCGACGAAAACACGAACCTGATCAAATGCCCCGACCGAACACCCCATACGCACCCGCAACGTCTTTCGGTCCGGAGAAATCTCGATTTCGTCCATGGCTTCTTCGAATCCTGTTCCCCGCCCCTTTTCCAGAGTGGTTGGATACTGCACCTGTGAATGCCCGAACGCTTCATCAGTCTGTTTCAGTTGCGAGGGTTTGAGTGCCAGTCCGAGAATCGGCCGATCGAATGTGACGGTCCCATCGGCAGGACTGGGCAATGAATTTTCCGCATGAATGAAATAGCTGGAGACGACTGTTCCGGCAGGCAGGTCCATGATTTCCGGATGATGCCCTGAGTCATAAAGCCCGGGATTTGCGGCCACCAGACTGAGAGGTTCCGTCAAAGTCACATTCATCCGTTCGGGGAACAGGTTGGCCGTCGCGGGGGTGATCAGGCGTTTGATCTGCACAGATTCGGGAGGAGCCGATAAGATGCGAACGCCTCCCGTGGTCTCTGCAATTCCTGCCAGAGAGGAAAGTTGCATTGAGAACACTTCCGGGGACGCTGGTATCGCGGGAGTCAGTCTTTCTCCGACTTTCGCCTGCCTCGCAAACCCGGCCGGGACTTCTTCGAAGTCGGAGCGGTCCGTTTTTGCCTGCACCCGGCCTTCCAGAACGTGCATTTCTGTTGCTCCATCTCCCTGCACCCGCACTCCGAACAAGGTTCCCAGGTCGACAATTTTCATCGATGGTGTATTCATGCGAAACCCCCGCGCCCGTTCCGGGACTTGCACGCAGACGTCTCCATGATGCACTGTCAATTCATCCTCGCTGATGATTTGCACATCGACGGGAGCCGTACAGGCAGCGGTGGCTCCGCCATCCAGATAAATCAGAAATCGTCCCCGAAAGGCCTGTAGCCTTTCACCCTTACGGACGAGGGCCGCCTGCCCTGTCCGGGAGCCCGCCCAGGTCATCGTGACCGGGGCTGCATAGCGCCCCGCAACCGGAGCAGCCAGCCAGTTGGAATTTAGGATTGCCTGCGGCCAGCCATAATAAACACTCAGGCCAATCAGCAAGGCAGCCATCGTGATGGAATATCCCCAGAGCTGGCGCTGCGACCGAATGGCCGATCCCGCCCGGTTCCTGTAAAACCTGTCGGCGAGGTGCGTCACGTCCTGCACAACCGATTCGACCTCTGACAGCCGCGACTCCAGGCCGGCCAACTCCGCGTGCAAATCCATATATTCCACATAGATGAGCCTGGCGGCGTCATCTGTTAATAAGCGGAATTGCAATTCCCTGGTCGCATCAGCGTCAAGACGTCCTCCGATAAAATCGTCCAGTGTTTTCAGGAAGACGGGATCACTTAAACGATCCATGTCATAGGTATCGATCACGCCTATTCACTCTCCAGGCCCAAGATCCGATTAATACAACAAAAGAGTCGGCGTCGAAGCCGGCTCAAGGACATATAGAGTGCTTCCGTCGATTTCCCGAACTGGATTGCAACCGATTGGATATTGCTTTCCATTTCATAATATAAGGAAAGCTGTTTCCGTTCCGTGGCAGACAATCGTTTCAGGCATTGATGCAGAGCATCTCGCCGGATTTCCAGGAGTTCTTCCGCGGCCATTCGCGTCATGGCAATTTTGGAAATCAATTCATCGTTAAAAACAGCGTCTTGCGATTTTTTACGACGGTAGTAATTTCTGGTCAGGTTTTTCGCGACCACCAGCGACCATTTCAGGAAGTGGGCGCGGGGTTCCTCCACTTCAAGATCAAATGCGTCGAATTTTCTCCATAAGACCAGGGAGACTTCCTGCATCAGGTCGTCTGCCGTATTCCGATCACCCACCAGAGAGATCAGGAATCCATAGATCGACTGGTGGGTACTGGACAGCAGGCAGACAAACTGTTCCTCTCGAGGGTTGATCACCTCGGGCTCGGGAACATTTTTCGGGAATTCGAATCTCGCCGTCGGCATCGTCGATCTATTTCGCTTTCCTGAAATCATGGCCGCAGTCTGCTTCGATTGAGTTTCACCTGGGCCCGCTTCCGGCTGACGCGACTCTCCTTGACTGAGAATCAATTCCACGCAACACAACACCTTGAAAACGATGACAACATCCACTCCTCCCGGCGAATGGGGCCTCTTGTCACCGACTGCTTTTCCAGTGTGGACAAAAACATCGACTCTTTCTTCATGGCGGAAAGCCACCAGGAGATGTCGCCAGTTGAAGAAACCTAACGGCCAATTTTTATATTTCCTCAAAATTTTTCGATATTCTGCTCTGCCGACATCGGCCGGAAGGCAAAATGCCTGCGGCAGAGGGAGGGTTTCGGCAGAATACGTAGTTTCCAGGTGCTCGCTTATTGTCAATTGTTCAGAGTTTGGACCTTTGAACGGGCAGTCCTGATTGCCTGTCAATTGATTGATGTCGGAGCCGCCCTCAATAGAATGGGGGAGAATCCGGATTGTGGAGAGACTGCTGAAGATGGCCAAGACCTGCCGCCATGCGCGTCGGAAGATGCGCTGGCCCGCATCGCGCAGCTTGTTCAGATTCACTTCCATGCCAAGTTGCCATTGCTCCGTCTCGGCTGGAAAGTGGTCGCTGAGCCACGCAGCGTCTGGCGAAGCTGATTCGCTCCGGTCTGGCCGGCCCGGTTCTGAACCACCTGATGACAATCAACCTCAGTGCGCCCAGATAGGACTGCCTGGATCTCATTTTTCGATTGGACAGAGAGCCTCGATGGGACAGACGTGGCGATTGATGTCCTTTGGGGCGGGTGATTCAGAACGCGCGAGGGGGAATTCCAAGGCGTGTCAAGGCGTTGGTCCCGAAGGGGAATGCCTGCGGCAACCGGTTTCCGTGCAACGGCCGGTCAGTCGTAAGCGGTTCTTGGCAAACAGGTGATAGCCGATATCCAGAGCCTGCCGAATCACGGGGAGTCGCGAACAAGCTGCCATCCAGTGAAATCCGATTGCCCCGTAGAGTTGTCGGAAGACTTCGACTCCGCGAATGATCGTGCCATCGGGAAGTCGGCCGTGGATTTCCTGCAGAAGCTGAACGTCTGTCAGCCCCAATGACGATGCAGCGAATCCGGGAGCATTGATGTCGGTGAAGCGGATGCGTTTGAGTCGATCCCGGCGCATCAGCCAGTCAATCTCGCGGCGGCACAACGGACAGCCGCCATCGTAAAAGACTTCAAAATCCTTGCCGAAGGGCAACGGTTGTCGCGGCACTGCAAGATCAGTGGAAGATTCGATCATCAGGACATTCCCGGTTGATGATTCATTCATGAGAGCTTCAATCTGATGGTCCTCGTACTGCTCCGCAGCCTGGTATTCGGATCGGTTTCTGGAAAATTCCGCTCCGTTGTCGCTCGCTTCACAGTTTTTCGAACCGAAGATTGAGCTGCGATGGATTCCCAGGCCAGGGTCGTCTTTGTTCTGTTACGCTCGGCCTTGAATTCCCTGTCTTTCATCAAGATTCACGTGAGAGACCATTGACAACTCCGCCCTATTCGGGACCGGCGTCCATCAGCACCGCTTTCAGGCGTCGAATGGCGCGGAGATAGCGCATTCCGGCAGCGGCTTCGGAGAGATTCAAAGTGGCTGCTGCTTCGCTGTTCCCCAGATGTTCGACATGTCGCATCACAATCATCTCGCGATCAGCATCGGAAAGATGATCGAGTGCTTCCAGAAACCGCTGTTCCAGCTCCTTGCGGATGGTTGCGGCTGCGGGGGTTAATTCCTGATCGGGAAGCTGAGCTGCCAGATCGAGTGAGGACTGGTCTCCAAACCGTCCGTGCAAGGGTTGTTCGCGGTCAACAGTTCGGCGCAAAGCGTGATGGCGACGATGCAGGTCGATCATTCGATCCCGGGCCAGATGCCTGAGCCAGAGATGAAACGGCATCTGGGGATCGGTGAGATAGTCCTGCAACCGGCGATTCGCTTCCAGCAACACGTCCTGCACGACATCGCTGGCATCGACCCGGCCCGCCAGGCGACGATCCAGCCGAAATTGGACGAGTCTGCGTAATGCGGCGCGATGACGTTCCATCAGTGCGTTTCTGGCGGCAAGGTCGCCAGTTCCCGCGGCCCGCACGAGTTCTCGCGTCTGTTCGTGTTCCGGCCAGATCGAGTTTTCAGTCATGACTTAAACTCTTCGTTCATCCGATCCACGAGGCGATGATGTCGCATCAGCCGGGAAAGGCCGGCGGGACGGGATCATCGTGAATCGCGCCCATGGGAAGTTTCTGCCTGAGTGGGGATACGATAACACTGATACTGGATCATCACCGCTTCCCGATCCACCGTCTGTTTCAACTCCGGAACTCCGCGTTCAATCTCCGCCTTCCAACTGGCATCGATCTTTTCCCAGGGCCGTGTGGCAATCTGTTCCGGCAACGGGATGGGATCGAGGATGCCCAGATCGACCAGTTTCTGCAGATGCTCCGGCGTCACGAAATCAGTATAGCCATAGGTCGTGCGGTAGCGGAGGATTTCATTCCAGTTGACCAGAATGTGCGTGATTCCAGCGGCGTGCAATACCTGCCGGATCTCCGGCACCGACCGCCAGACCCAGGTACCGGGTTGTGGAGAAGTCGTGGTCCACTCTTCCAGCAGGTTTTTGTCGAAGACGGTGTTATAGGCGTAGGGAAAATCGGCGTTGAAGAGTTCTGCTTCTCCGACAAACAGCACTTTAGAGCCAGCGGGGAGTTTCAACCAGTCGATGATCTGGACGGATTGTGTTTTTGTCTGCTGCTCCATGGCGGCGTAGGAGCCCAGATAGGCGTTGTATCCACAGAGGGGCGTTGTGATGAATCCGAAATTGTAAATCAGCGATCCGAACACCAGGGTGGCTGTCACCGGGCGCAGCCATCGGAAGGATTGTTCCTGGGAAACAGGAGGTCGGGAATGTTTTGCTGAACGAGTCCGTGATGGCTGACGAACGCGATCCAGTCCGCAGGCGGCTGCCATTCCGCATCCCGCCAGGACGGCCATGACGGAATTCATCGGAACCCAGAACCGGTCGATGCGATGCGTGAGGAGAAACCACGCGGCCAGTAACAGCAAGGCATCTCCCCAGACCAGTGCCACACGCATTTTACGACGACACAGAAACGCCAATGGAGCCAGTCCGAACAGCAGGGGAGACTGCCAGTCGTTCTTATAAATTACTCCCGCGAAATCTTCCCAGCCGCCGGAGAACAGACGAGCCGGGTGAGCGGCCTGCCACTTGCTGTGCATGGCTGGACTCCAGTCGATGCCGCCGAACACTCCATACAGAAGTGGGTAAACCGGATTGCCGGTTTCCATCAGGTTCTTCGCCATCCATGGCCCAAAGGCGAGCAGAACGCCCGCAGCATAAATCAGCAAGGCACCAACGATGCTCTTCCAGAGTTGCGGAGGCTTCAGGAACAGACATACACCGACGGCCATTCCACCGGGAATCGCCACCAGAACCATGCCGGGGTATTTTGTCGCGACCGCACTCCCTGCCAGCACGCCGAGCACGAAGAGTTCCCGCCAGTGAACGCTGCGGGAAAGAGCAGTCTGCGGCTGAGAAGTTTCTGAAAGAACACCATCGGCGTCTCTCGAACCTGCGGAGTGATTGCTGCATTCTCGCCAGATCAGGAACATCAACAGAGACAGCACCACGTAGCAGCACAGTGCCCCTTCGGTGTAGGCAATTGTCGAGATCCGATAGGTCCAGGGGGTGCTGAGGTAGCAGAGCGCCGCCAGCCAGCCGGCTCCCGGTCCGGCAATACGGCGAGCGGTACAGAACGCCCCGAGAGCGGTCAGCGGAGCGAAGCACATCAGCACCGTCTGTCCCGCATAGGCTCCCCGTTCCCAGTCGCCCCGGACCACCATTCCCGCCAGGGAGAGCATTTCGGTCAGAAAGGGAAAGCTTGTGTAGACATTGTGCGGGAGAAAGTGAATGCGGCCCGCGAGGAAATATTCCTTCGGCCCTCCCAGATGATATTCCTTGACGTCGAAATCGGTGGATGGCAGCATCGCTCCCAGCAGCATGCAGAGCAGAAACGGAACGCAGATCGCCAAGATTCCGCTGCGCAGCCAGCGCGGTGCGACAGGTTCCTCGTCAGGAGTGGATGGCAATCGTCCGGTGGGTGGAGACTGTTGCTCTCTTTTTTTTCTCCACCAGCTCTGCAGGAATTCGGCTGCTCCCAACACGAGAAAGAGCGTGACAAACAGCGGTTGCCAGAGCAGTCCCGCCAGCCCCAGTCCCAGTGTTCCCAGCGAGACCAGTGACAGGCCGATTCCCCCTGAGAGTGCCCAGCGATCCGCTCTGGACAACCGTGGCAGCAACCCCAGTCCTCGCAGGGCGAGTCGGCCGGCAGACAGACTCCCCAGGACGATCAACAGGGCCACAGCAAACACGTCGATCCGTTCCGGCAGGTTCGCCCAACTCGACTTTGTTGCGGGATCGGCGTCCTGACGGAGCAGACTTTCATAGATCTCCGGCAAGAGACCAATGACATCCATCCGTGTGATGGTCCGCTCCGCATTGGAGGCATTTGGCAACGGGGAAGTGAAGAAGAGAAGCCAGAACAGAATCAACCAGACAATGGCAAGTAATGGAAAAAGCCGTTGCAGCGGAGAGGACTCTGGCGCGGAATCATGCGGGGAGGGCCGGAGATGGTTCATCGCTGCGAATCAGTTCTCCAGAAAGGATTTCTGCCCCTGCCAGCGGAGCCAGTGATCGGCCAGGACAATTGCCACCATCGCCTCCGCCATGGGGATGAGCCGGGGTAACAGGCAGGGATCGTGCCGTCCTTTGGTGCTGATCGTGGCGGGTTCTCCAGCCTGATTCACCGTTTCCTGAGGCATGGGGAGACTGCTGGTCGGCTTCACCGCAGCGCGTAACACCACCGGCATTCCTGTGGTGATTCCTCCGAGAATTCCCCCGTGCCGATTCGTGCGGGTGACGATCCGGGGCTCGCCGGCTTCTGTTTGCCGGCTGGTGAACAGGTCGTTGTTCTCACTTCCCTTCATCGTCACACAGCCAAAGCCGATTCCGTATTCCACACCCAGAACCGCTGGAAGGCTGAAGAGTGCCTTGGCCAGGTCGGCTTTGATCTTGTCGAAGACTGGCTCGCCGAGGCCAGCGGGCAGCCCGGTGGCGACAATCTCCGCGGCTCCCCCGATTGAATCACCTGCTTTGCGGCATTCGTCGATCAGCGTGATCATCGCAGCAGCAGCAGTCAGATCGGGGCAGCGGACAATATTGGGAGTGCCGTCCGGAAGTGTTTCGACCTGTGACAACGTGACAGCAGCAGGGTCGGGCACGTTCGCCCGTACGTTTCCAACCTGCCAGACGTAACCGACGACCGACCCGCCGAACGCCTGTGCGATCAGTTTTTTGGCAACCACTCCTGCCGCCACGCGCACGGTTGTTTCGCGGGCACTGGAACGGCCGCCGCCACGATAGTCCCGGAACCCGTATTTCGCGTCGAAGCTGTAGTCCGCATGCCCCGGACGGTACAGGTCTTTGATGTTTCCGTAGTCCTTGCTCCGCTGATCCTGGTTACGGATCAGGATGGCGAGGCTGGTGCCGGTGGTGCGGCCTTCAAAGACGCCGGAAAGAATTTCCGGTTGGTCGCTTTCCTTTCGCTGGGTGACGATCTTGCTTTGCCCCGGTTTACGCCGATCAAGATCGATCTGCAGATCCTCAATGGAAAGCGGAATTCCCGAGGGAACACCGTCAATAATCACGACGTTTCCCGCGCCATGGCTTTCGCCCGCTGTGGTGATTCGAAATGCCTGTCCAAAAGAGTTCCCAGCCATGTCGCGATTGTAGAGTCTTCCGAAAGACGCGCGAAGCGGGTCATCGCATCGGAGTTCATGATCTTCCAGCACCTGTCACGGATCGGATGAACGGAATGCGTCGATTCGGTGATCGCAGCGTGCGAGTTGCCATTGATCATCGCGCAGATTGCTGAGATACTGCAAAGACCTGCGGGGCCATCTTCGATCCAGAGCAGGCGAAAAAACGGATGTGGCAGTCATGTCAAGACTTGTGGCAATTCAAGGCAACCTTTGAACGAGATAAGAAGCGGAGAGGGATTTCCGGCGATGAATGCGGTGGGACTCACCCCGATTCTGAATGTTTCCGATCTTCAGCAGAGCTTTGCCTGGTTCGAAAAACTGGGGTGGAGCAAAGCCTGGGAATGGGGCAGCCCTCCCACCTTCGGAGCGATCTGTGCTGGAGAATGCCAGATCTTCCTCTGCCTGAACGGGCAGGGAGGACGCGGCAAAGGAACGGCGGGAATGACCTTCGGCCCGACAGGGGATGAAACCTCGGACCGGGGTGTCTGGATGTCCGTCTGGGTGGAAAAGGAAGATCTGGACGTTCTTCATCAGCGTTTTCTTCAACGCGGAATTGAAGTCACCTGGCCCCCGACGGAGATGCCCTGGCATGTGAGAGAAATGCACATTCGGCATCCGGACGGACATGTCTTCCGAATCAGTCAGGACATCGAACCTTCAGCACCCGCATGAGGGATTTCTTTTCCGGTCGGCTGGCAGTTGATGGTCATCTTCAGATTCAGCGCCAGCCTGTTTCCCGCGAAACGCGGTCCTGTTGTCGAGCATCCGTTTTTTCAATCAATTAAGGATTCGGGTTATGGATGGCAGTCACGCCCTGAGGATGTCCGGGCGATTCACAATGGGATTCGCGCTCTGTGGACTGTGGATGCTGGGAAGTATCGCCGCTTGCAAGCCTCAGGCAGCCCGGGATCAGGGGAATTCCACCATACCCCCTGCCACCGGCACCTCATCAGCCACCGGAACAGGAACTGCTTCGTCCGCTCCGAAAGCAGTGCTGGCAGACTGGCAGACTCCTCGGGCCGCCATCGTCTTCACCGGGGATGTTCACGGTTATCTGGAACCTTGCGGCTGCGCGGAGAAGCAGTCCGGCGGATTCGCTCGCCGGGGCGGATTGATCCAGATGCTGCAACAGGACCGCCAATGGCCCGTCACAGCACTGGACGTGGGGGGCTCACTGAATGAAGAACGCATCTCGTACCCACAGACCCGCATCAAGTTCGACACCATGCTGCGCGGACTGAATCAAATGGGATATCAGGGACAGGCACTGGGGAAGGAAGAATTGCTGCTGGGGGCACAGGAACTCTACACCGAGTTTACTCAGCTCTCCTCGGAAGAAGGTTTTCACGTCCCCTTCCTGGGAGCCAGTACAACGATCTTCGGCTCGAAGGATCTGGGAACACCGCTCAGCACCCGGATCGTTTCGGTCGGTGATCTGAAAATCGGCGTCACCGCGATTGTGGGAAACACCACACGGCAGGAGTTGGATCATGCGGGAGTGACCCGCGAAGCTTCGGAACTGCTGGTGGAAGAAGCCCGTAAAGTTCTGCCGGACGCCATCCAGCAACTGAAATCGGAGCAGCCGGACCTGTTTGTGCTGCTCTCGGCAGCGACCATGGAAGAGTCGATGGCCCTGGCCCGGGAGTTTCCGGACTTTCAGATTGTCGTGACCTCCGGCAGCGTCGAAGACCCACGTTCCGAAGCGGTCTACATCGGGAAATCCCTGCTCGT
>Ga0182739_1003063_pt1 | contig 15020 bp, 12 predicted proteins | sample eDN5th30CBELigBY_FD_128873 | JGI IMG/M metagenome (GOLD analysis project Ga0182739, IMG submission 128873) | Enriched backyard soil microbial communities from Emeryville, California, USA - eDNA 5th pass 30_C BE-Lig BY (version 2) (version 2) | ecosystem: Environmental > Terrestrial > Soil >... | reverse complement strand
CGGCATGCGCAGGGCTTTCTTTACCAGAATTACCTCCCCTGCGTCGTTTCCTTCAATTGCGTGACCGGCAAACTGCAATGCGTATCCACCAAGAAAGGCAGCAAGTGGCCACCCCCAGGAAACCCCTTGCACCAGTAAAATGACAGGCAAAACAAACGTCAACGGCAGCCCGCAAACATGCAGACACCGATTCCACGGATGTCGGTGTCGGTCTCCATAATTGATCAAAAATCTTCGAATCATATGACTTGACCGGAGAAGCAGAGTGGATGGAATTTCATGTGGGTGTCAAATCTGTGTGGAAAGCAGACGGTTTCCAGACCTTGATTTTTGGGGAGCGCGGCAAAAAATTCAAAAATATTGAGGCGATGGTCGAATTGAATGCGGTATTGCGCATTCAGTCGTTTCCGCGCTCCGCGTTGGATCAGGTGGAAGCCCATGGGAACGTGGAGACCCCGTTAAGATATTGTTTTTTCCGGTCCTCAATCCCTGTTTTCTTTTGAGCACATTCATCCCATCCTGTTCGCGCCCTGCATCGCGGCATTCAGCATTTCATCAATTGAAATAGTTTCATCACGGGCACAGGCGGGAGCAATTTGACCTCATATCACTTTGGATCAGGTTTTCAAACCTGGAAGTACTGTTGTTGATCCTTTACACCCTTTGGGCAGTTCTGAGTATGATCAGGCTTTTGATCCGCGACAAGAGTGGTCCGGAAGTCGGCAAGACCGTTGCCTGAGACAAAATTGGACAAAGTTTCGAAAGAGTGATGGCTGTTGCTATCAAGAGAAGTTTCGAGTTGATTTGATGAACCCCGTTTCCACTTTGACTTGAGTTGAACCGTGCCCTTACTTTCGATGTCTGAATCATTAGCAGCCCCCTTGGACGCGGGTCGGCGTCCCATTGTTGTTGTTGGAGGCGGCGTGATTGGCGCCAGCTGCGCCCATGCACTGGCCTCTGCCGGGGCACCGGTGCTCTTGTTGGAAAAAGGCGAATTTGGCCGGGGGTGTTCGCATGGAAACTGCGGATACGTCTCTCCCAGCCACATTCTGCCACTTTGCCGGCCCGGGGCGGTTGTGTCATCTCTCAAAACCTTGCTGCAACGAAATTCACCGTTTCAGCTGCGATTTCAGTTCAATCGAGTCTTCTGGTGGTGGATGTGGCAGTTCGCCCGAAACTGTAACCAGGTCGACATGATTCAGGCCGGCCATGCGCGGCAGGCATTGCTGGATGAATCCAGAAAGCTGTACGCCCGGATGATGGCGGAAGGGACACTGCAGAACTGTGACTGGGAGACGAAAGGTCTGCTGTTCGTATATCAGTCGATGGCCCACTTTGAGCACTATGCAGCGACGGATGCACTCTTACGGGAAGAATTTGGACTGGGAGCTCAAGCGATTTCCGAAGCAGAGTTGCTGGAGATGGAACCGGCACTCAAACCGGGAATCGCCGGAGCATGGTATTATGAGTGTGATGCCCATTTGCGTGCCGACAAACTGATGGCATCCTGGCAGAAACGGCTGGTTGAAGAAGGAGTGAGTCTGCGGGAAAACTGCGAGTTGATCGACCTGGAGCAGGGAGATGGCGGAATTGCTGCTGTGATCACCACAGCGGGAAAGATCGAAGTGGATCAAGTGGTCTTCGCCACGGGAGCATGGACGCGGTTGCTCAATAAGCAACTCCGAATTTCCGTCCCTATCGAACCCGGAAAGGGATACTCCATCACCATGCGTCACCCGAACCAGCCTCCTCGATTCCCCATGATTTTTGAAGACCATCGTGTGGCTGTTACACCATTTCAGGAAGGCTATCGGATCGGGTCTACGATGGAATTCACGGGATTCGACCGGTCTCTGAACCCCGCCCGGCTCAAACTTCTAACGGATGCCGCTCAACTGTATTTGCATGATCCAATTGTGGAACCCTATTTGGAAACGTGGTACGGCTGGCGTCCCATGAGTTGCGACGGCGTTCCGTTGATCGGCCGCATTCCACAGATGAAAAATGGATGGATGGCCGCCGGCCACAGCATGCTCGGAATTTCCATGGCCCCCAGCACTGGCCAACTGCTGGCGGAATTAATGCTGGGGAAACACCCCCATATCGATCCACATCCCTATCGGCTTGACCGTTTTTAGACCAAACTGGTCTAGAGCCCTGTCAGGGCTTGGATTTCGGGTACGCGATCGCGAAACGTCCTCCGTTGTCGGACTTTGCGTTAAGCCCTACCCGAATTTTTTTAGAGCGTTTTTGTAAATCTTGTAGCGGACTTGCCCCGCGGCATTCAGTCTTTCATCAAGCGAAACCTACTCGACGCGGGCACATGAGAGACCAAACTGGTCTAATTGACGAAGCATTAGATCGTGAACAGGCACATCACGAGAACTCTCCCAGATCCTCTGTCATCGATCAGAAAACTCTCTTACCGTTCCGGAGAGCGGTTGGCCTCGTGATGAACACGGAGAGCGGCCGGCCGTCATGCGCAAACGCCACCTGAATTCAGGTGGCGTTTGTACTGAATTATCACATCTCAGGTATTTCTGGGAGTGTGCACTCTCACTTCGGGGAAGACGATTAGAGCGCATTCATCCGGCAGTATCTGCCTCCTGCCTCGCGGTATTCAGGCTTTCATCAATCAAAAACACGTCCACCGCGAGCACAGGCGAGAGCAACTTGCTCTCGCCTCTTCCATGTGAAAGTCCCGTTGTTTGCGGTTCCGTGGACACGGGGGGCATCATCGCAGGGTCCCATTCCGATGGTCTCCTGCATATGGCTTCGCACAGCCGATCAGGCTGCGCGCTCCTGAGCCCGATTTGAGCCTGGGCCTCCGCGTGGCGGATATCCATATTCACGAAGCTTTCCGGAGAGTGTCCGAATTCCGATCTGCAGGGCCTTGGCCGTCAGTTCTCGATTGCCTCCAAACCGGGTAAAGGTGGCTTCGATCAGTTTGCGTTCCATTTCCCGGAGTGTCAGTCCGGGCAGCTCGGTGGATTCATCATTCTGATCCAACCAGGGTTCAATTTCATCCGCGGTCAGCTCCGGAGTGGTGTTCAAAGAACAGCAACGGGCGATCACGTTTTCCAGCTCCCGGGCATTTCCAGGCCAGGAATAGGTCAGGAGACGTTGCAAGGCTCCTTCGGAGAGTTGACGAACAGACTGGCCCTCTTTGACAGCACACTGCTGCAGGAAGTGTTCCGCCAGGACCGGGAGATCTTCCATCCGATTCCGCAAGGCTTTAATGGTCACGACGTGCCGATCCAGCACTCGCAAAAGTTGTGTGGAGAACCTGTCCTGGTGGCACAATTCCCGCAGATTGGCGGAAGTGGTCGCAATGATCCGGGCTCGCAATGGAACATAGCCTCCCGCATGCGGAAAAGCACTGTTCAGGATAATCTCTGCCAGCTGATTCTGCTGGGTCATCGTCAAGGCATCAATTTCTTCGAAGACCAGGGTTCCCGCTGCCGCGGCAGCCAGTCGTCCTTCGCTGTGTTCATCACCAAAGAGTTCGCGTTCGACCACGGAAGAAGTCAGCAGACTGCAGCGAATCGTCAGGAGCGGTTGTCCGGGGCCGGAACGTGTGAGATGGATGGCCCGGGCCACTTCGCTTTTTCCAGCTCCCGATTCGCCACAGACCAGTACGGGAAGGTCGTGTTCGGCCGCGGCATGAATGGCAGAGCGAAGTTCGCGAGTGGCATCGCTGACACCGACCAGTCCGTCGAACATGCGTCCTTCGAGCTTCTGCCGCAGTTGGATATTTTCAGTAATCAATTGTGCGCGGGCCACTGCGGAAAAGAGTGCTCGGCCCACGCGTTCGGGAGTGAGTGGCGGGTCCAGAACATCACAGGAAGCGCTGCGCGGTGCGGAGAGACGCTGACCAATGGACGGAAGTAGGATGAACTGGGTGGGACGTTCTCCACGACGGGCTTCCGCATCGAGAATTTCCACTTCAGTTACGGACTCCGGCTCATCGATCACGGCAGCCGCAATGAGATCATTCATGATCAACACGCGAATTTCCGCGAGCGTCGCCACCGACACACAGTCGTAACCCGCACGACGAATGGCCAGTTCCAGATGTTGACGGGATGCCTCGCTTTTGGCGCAGGCGACAACCTTTCCGTGAGGACGGATCGTGGCTGGAGGTGTAGAAGACATGAGGTTCCTGCCGGAGCTGAGCGCACCGATATCCGCATCATGAACGACTTGAGAAGGGCCGTTCGCGAAAAGCGGTGAGCTCAGCGTGTGGTGATGGAGATTGGAAGTGAGGAGAAAATTTTACGGATGCACCAACCTGATTAGACTGCTGCCAGGCTTCGAAAACACTTGAGATGGTGTTCAGCGAAGTCTGGTGACTGTGAATCAGGACTGATGCGTTTGGAAGGTTTGAGAGAGGTGACGGATTGATATCGCCAGAGCCGGAAGAGTGTCAATGGGGCTTCAATCAATTTTTGAAATTCTTTCCCCGGGTTTGGTAAAAGATTCAAGAATCGACTCCTCCCATGGCGGATCATGCAAGCAATTTCCCTACGACCTCGGCGGGCTCGACTCCGGTGAGCTTCATGTCGAGGCCCTGAAACTTGTACGTCAGGCGTTCATGATCCAGCCCCAGCAGGTGCAGGATCGTGGCGTGCAGATCACGAACATGGACCCGGTCTTCCACGACATTGAAGCCCAACGGGTCGGTCGAACCAAGGGTGAGGCCCGGCTTCATGCCTCCTCCGGCAAACCACATGCTGAAAGCATTAGGGTGATGATCCCGTCCGTCATTCCCTCCCTGGACCATGGGTGTGCGACCGAACTCCCCTCCCCAGATGACTAGAGTTTCGTCGAGCAGTCCGCGTTGCTTGAGATCTTTGATAAGTGCTGCCGCCGCCTGATCGGTGTCCTGACAATTTTTTGTCAGACCCTTGGTCAGATTGCCGTGCTGGTCCCAGGATTCGTGAAACAGTTCCACAAACCGCACCCCCCGTTCGACAAGTCGTCTGGCGAGCAGACAATTGTTGGCAAATGACGACTTCCCCGGTTCGGCGCCGTACAACTCCAGTGTGGCCTGGGTTTCCTGTGAAATGTCCATCAGTTCGGGGGCGCTGGCCTGCATACGGAAGGCGGTTTCGAAGGCCCGGGTGCGTGTTGCGATTTCTGGATCACCCATTTCCAACAGACGTTGCTGATTCAGCGCACCAATCGTTTGGATGGAGTCTTGTTGTAAGGAACGATCAATCCCCGAGGGATTGTCGAGGTACATCACCGGTTCCTGGCCGCCACGGAACTGGATTCCCTGATAGACAGTGGGCAGAAAGCCGCTTCCCCAGTTACTGTTCCCCCCACTGGGGCCTTTCTGGCCGCTGCTGAAGACCACGAATGCGGGTAAGTTCCTGGATTCACTGCCGAGCCCGTAAACTGTCCAGGCCCCCATGCTGGGACGCCCGAAAAGCTGATTCCCGGTGCTCATCAGAAGTTGGCCAGGAGCATGGTTGAAGGCATCCGTGACAAGAGATCGAACGATGGTGATGTCATCGACAATACTGCTTAGATGTGGCAGGAGTTCGGAGACTTCCGCTCCGCAATCTCCATGGCGGGCGAACTGAAACTTCGGACCGAGTAATGTCGAGTTCGGATCAATAAAAGCGGTGCGATAGTCTTTCAACAATTCTGCCGGGGGCAATGTCCCGCTGAATTTCGCCAGTTCCGGCTTGTTGTCGAACAGCTCAAACTGGCTGGGGCCCCCGCCCATGAACAGGAAAATAACACTCTTGGCCTTTGCGGAAAAATGCCCTGGACGGGGGGCAAATGGATCGGCGGGTGCCGCTGCGATGGACCGGCTGCCGAGAAGCTGGGACAAGGCCATGCTTCCCAGACCGATTCCACATTGCTGCAGGAACCAGCGGCGGCCGGTGATGCTTGGATCGTAATTCATTCCGCATCCCTCTTTATTGGCGTGTGATTGTTTCATCGAGGTTCAGTAATACCCGACACAACAACGTCCAGGCGGCCCGCTCCTGGACGGATGGCTGCGCTGCGGACTGGTCCTCTTCTTTCTTCGCCTCCTCTGACGGACCCTGTTCTTCTGAGAAGGCAATCTCGGTGGCGTTCAGTTCTCCTTGAGAAAGTCGTTCCCGCTGCCGATTCAGATAGTCGATCAGGATGGTCTGCTCGGTCTCACTGGGGAGTCGCGAGACACAGCGTCGAAATGCCTGTTTCAACCGTCCTTCATCTGAAATTCCGGATTTCTCAAGAGAAATCGCTGCCAGATTTCGGGCACAGTCCAGAAAGACCGGTTCATTGAGAGTTGCTAAAGCCTGAAGAGGAGTATTTGACATCGTCCGGCGAACACAGGAGACCTCTCCCACCGGGGCATCAAAAATCTGTAGCACCGGATATGGCACGGAGCGGAATCGAAAGGTATACAACGCCCGCCGATAACGGTTTGAACCGGTTGCCAATGGCCAGCTTTTCGGCCCGTAACTGGCGGGAGGTTGAAACAGGAATTCGGGACAAGGGGGACAGACCGGCGGCCCCCCCACGTCCAGATTGATCAGTTCACTGATGGCCAGTGAGGCATCGCGAACCCCTTCGGCTTCCATGCGGAACCGGGCTCCCCGGGCCAGTAAACGGTTGTCCGGATCACGGGCCAGCAACTCTGGACTGACAGCCGAAGACTGGTGGTAAGTCGCGGAATTCAGGATCTGACGATGCAGCCGTTTTAAACTCCACCCGTGTTGCATCAGGTCGACCGCCAGCCAGTCCAGCAATTCCGGATGGGAAGGATATTCTCCCTGCAATCCAAAGTCTTCGCTGGTAGAGACCAACCCGATCCCGAAATAAGTCTGCCAGATGCGATTCACGATAGATCGGGCGACCGTGGGTGATTGGGGATCAACAAGCCATCTCGCCAGGTCCAGGCGAGTGGGTGAGTCTACATTCAAAGGCGGGAAGATTTCCGGAACTCCCGGAGTGACAGCTTCGGTTGGTTGCAGAAAATTTCCTTTTGCCAGAACGAATGAAGTGCGCATTTCATCCCGGGGAGACAAGCATGGTTGTGTGATCGGTTCCGGGAACTGCCTGCGAAGTTCTTCGATCTGCTGATTGACATTCTCAAACGCAGGGACCGTGGTTCGCCAATAGGAGAACAATTGACTCTGCTGGACTGGTGTGCGTGACTCCTCCGCGACCATCAGCAGAGAACGCACAGAAACCGGAACAACATCCAGTGCCGCCTGTTCTTCTTCTGTGACACTGAAGCGGTAGCAGCCCAGATTGTTCGTCTGGTTGTCGTCGGAATTCCAGCCTCCATGTTCTTGTACTAAACGGAACCGGAAACGGGTTCCACCGGGAAAGGTATTGGAGGCGTCAAGCAGGAAAACGGCTGTGCGAGGAACGTTACTGTGTTCGGGGCCGATATCAATGCCCCACGCTGTTTCCTTTTTCCCGTCAATGGCGAATTCAATCGGGCCGGTCACGCGATCTCGTTTGGATCGATCATCAAACTGTGGACTCAAGGGGGTTTCAGGAGGGTTCACATCCGCCAGGGCGGAAGCAATCTTGATCTTTTGAAATCCGGAAGAACCATCGACAGGAGCAACTTCAATTTCTATCTCCGTCAATGCGCAGGTCCCATCCACGGCCCGGCCCGGCCCGGATAAAGGGAGATCAGGATGGTTGAGTAATTCCAGTCGTACGGCCCGGACGGATTCCAGCGAGGTGGACATTTCAAATGTGGAAGTTGCTTTCGTGGGAGCATATCCCTGCGCCAGAATGGAGCCATCCTGGAGAATATATTCCTTCTGTCCGCCACTGACTTTCTGCTGGGGAGCGATTGTTTCCCAGACGGGTTTTCTGTCCGGCAGAGAATGTTCCCAGTCTGCCATCTGCTGTGGCCAGTCCGGAAAGCGGTGTTGAAGATCCTTCTCGATCGCGTGGATCTTCGAGAACAGTTGAGCCCGTTGCATTTGCTGTTCTGGAGTATATGCCGGGACACTCGCGTCATGCGTATCGTTGAAGAATGCAAACAGCCGGAAATAGTCCTTCTGTGAAATTGGGTCATACTTATGGTCGTGACACTGGCTGCATTGCAGCGTGAGTCCCAGAATACTTTTGCCGATGGCATCCATCCGGTCAAACATTGCTTCCATGCGGAACTGTTCCGGATCGACTCCCCCTTCTTCATTGAGCATGGAATTACGGAGGAACCCGGTGGCCACGAGTTGATCCTGGGTCGGGTTTGGAAGGAGGTCACCAGCAAGCTGGTCGATGAGAAACTGGTCATAGGGCAGGTCCCGATTGAATGCTCGAACCACCCAGTCTCGATAGGCCCAGACAAACCGCGGTTTGTCCTTTTCATAACCATCTGAATCTGCATAGCGCGCTCCATCGAGCCATAAACGTCCCCAGCGTTCTCCAAAATGCGAGGAACTCAGCAGGCGATCGATGACTCGTTGTTCTGCTTCCAAACTGCGATCGGCCAGAAAGGAGTCCTGTTCCGCAAGTGTTGGAGGAAGTCCAATTAAATCGAGTGTGACACGGCGCAGCCAGGTTTCCCGGCTGGCCCGCACGGATGGTTGCAGTCCCTCTGCTTCCAATCGAGCCAGAACGAACCGGTCAATCTCATTTCTGGGCCAATCGGCCTGTTTCACCGGAGGGATCTCTGGACGCACGGGAGCCTGGAAGGCCCAGTGTGCCTGGTATTCGCCTCCTTCCGTGATCCATTGCCGCAACAACGCTTTTTCTTCCGGAGTCAGGCTTTTTTTTGCGGCAGAAGGAGGCATCTGTTCCGATTCATCCATCGATTCGATCCGGCGGATCAGTTCACTCTGCTCCGGATGCCCGGGAGCAATCGCCGGATCTCCGCTGTCTCCTCCACGAAAAGCGTCATCGTGTTGATCCAGCCTCAGTCCCCCTTCGCGATGGGTCGCATCGCCACCATGGCAGGCAAAACATTTATCAGCAAGGATCGGCTGGATCTGACGCGAGAAATCGATACGAGGAGCAGATTCTGCACACAGAAGTCTTGTCACTCCAAGAATCAGAAATACCAGATTTCCGCGAACCAACCAGCGTGACGGCATCATTGTCCTCGTCGTTGATTGCAACTCAATGTTGCATGGAAAAATGCTGTATAGAAAAAGGGTAAGGGGACCGACAACGGAGCGGAATTACGAGAACCCGGCCCGAACTCCAAACTGCGGTGCCGCATTCGCAGTGCTTCGCCTACTCTAAAATTCAGGGTCGGCCGTCACACAAAATCCGACAACGGAGGACGTTTCATGATCACGTACCCCAAATCCAAGCCCTGACAGGGGCCGTGGCCTTCCAACTTGAGAGCGCATTCACCCCGCCTTGTCCGGGTTCTGCATCGCGGCATTCAGCGTTTCATCAATCAAAATACCTTTCCCGCGAGTACAGGCGAGAGCAACTTGCTCTCAGCGAAGCAAAACGTGAGAACATGATTTTGTAATATCCATCAAAGATAATCAATGTTCAACATGTTTTCGGTAACACGTAGCACAAATTAGAGCGTTTTTGTAAATCTTGTGGCGAACTTGCCTCGCGGTATTCAGTCTTTCATCAAGTGAAACACTTTCGACGCGGGCACATGAGAGACCAAACTGGTCTAGAGAAAATTTGAACCGTGAAGAACGCGGCGCGGCCCGGCACCTGCGGATTCCGGTCGACAACTGGTGTAAACATGCCCGCTGCGCGTTCCGGCAATCGCGACTTGTTCGCGGCTCTCCATGTTACGGCGCTCAATTCAGCATTGCAGCGCTCAATTCAGCTTGTCATGTTTGTGCGGAATCGACGACCGTGTTTCCATTCATTCTCATGAAATCTGTCTATCTGTATCAGCCTGTTGCTCCAATGCAACGTATTATGAATACAGTTTATGAATGCGGGTGCTGGCAACCGGTCGTCACCGGGCAAGTGACTCTGCAGGCGGAAGCGATGAGGTTTCCGGCAGAAGAGGGCGAGCCTGTTGAGCTGGCCTGTTGATTGAGCTGACCTGTTGATTGTGGCCACGACCCGCGCATTCATTCCGTGCATCCATTCATAAGGTGCAAGGTCTTTGCTCCTTAGAATGAACCTGAATTCGTTTGCCGTCTCAAGTGAAGAACGTTTGGATTTTGAATGACTCGCACTCGTTATGACCATTCGACACTTCGCCAATTACGGCCCAGCCGGCACAGAATCCGGCCCACGCCACACTCTCTGAGAGCCTGTCCAGCAGACCGTCTCGGTCGACAAGAGACGCTCTTGTCCGGTGCAGCGATGACCGGGATTGATTGTGCACATGATCTCAACATCACGATGCAGGGTGAAGAACATTCCATCCAGATCGATCGCAAGACTTCGCGGATGATGATGGTGAATGATGATTCTGCCAGTATTCCGCTCATCACCGATTCTCTCGAAAGAAATGGCTATACAAACCTCATCAGATGTCCCGATCCCGTCGTGGCACTGGCTACTTTGGAGCAGCAGCCATTCGATCTCGTGTTGTTGAATCTGGCAACGTCACCTCTTGGTGTTGGTGGTCTCGAATTGTTGCGGGAAATGCGTCGTGCCGATCGTTTGCGGCAGGTCCCCTGCATTCTTCTGGTGTCCCGGCTGGACCCGTCTACCAGACACAGTGCCATGGAACTGGGGGTGTCAGACTTCCTCAAGAAGCCCATCGATCCTGAAGAGCTGCTTTTCAGAATACGGAAGACGCTGATCCGAAAAGCACAGCAGGACAGCCTGCAGTCTCTATCACGGGACCTGCAACAACGGATGGAACGTCGTGCCGCCGAACTGGTCAGTTCTCAAATGCAATTGATCCATTGTCTGGGACGTGCAGCGGAATATCGCGATAACGAGACTGGAAAACATGTCCAACGAGTCGGGCGATTCAGTGAAATTCTAGCGGCAGAACTTGGCATGGGAAAAGCGGCTGCACAACAGATCGAAATGGCCGCCAGACTGCATGATATTGGTAAGCTGGGAATTCCGGATTCCATTTTATTGAAGCCAGGTCAGCTCGATCCTGAAGAAATGGCGATCATGCAATCCCATGCTGCCTTGGGATCGGCAATTCTTTCATCCCAGCCCCATGCGATACATCAGTCAAATGTGCAAAACCTTTATGATCAATATGGCATTGGAGAAGACATTGCTTCATTGTTCGAATCTCCGTTGCTCAAGTTGGCAGCCACCATTGCTGCCACACATCACGAACGTTGGGATGGCAGCGGATATCCCAATCGATTAAAAGGGACTGAAATTCCATTGGTGGGGCGAATTGTCGCAGTTGCGGACGTTTTTGATGCCTTGTCCACTGTCCGCCCTTATAAGCCACAACTCCCCTTTGAGAGATGTGTCGAAATGATCCGGTCGGCAAGTGGAACGCAATTTGACCCGGAAGTTGTGAATGCCTTTCTCGAAAAAATCCCGGAAATCAGGTCTGTTTACGCCCGCTTTCGGGATCAGCAGACAACTGGCTGAATCTCTTCAAACGTATGTATTCCTGACTCATCTGATCCGGCGTGCAAAGTTCCATCGTGGAGTGTATTTCACGGTCACCTCCCTTTTTCCCGGCCAAGCACTGACAAAGCATGCACTGACAAGCACGATCGCAATTCTATGAGCACGCCAGACGAGCAGTTGTTGACTTTGGCCCATCAGGTGGGAAACGCCCTGAGGACGACGCAATTGCGTCTGGTTCTGGCGGAGAGTTGTACAGGGGGAGTGATCGCCGCGGCCTTGACGGATGTACCGGGGATTTCAGAGTTTTTTTGCGGCTCAGCGGTCACTTATCGTAATGAAACAAAAGCCCAGTGGCTGAACGTCTCCCGTGATGATCTGGCGAATCTGACCATTGGCGCGGTCAGCCGGCAAGTCGCCGAACAAATGTGCCGAGGGGTTCTGACGTCCACTCCGGAAGCCGATCTGGCAGCTGCCATCACCGGGCATCTGGGGCCGAATTCTCCTCCAGATCTGGATGGAGTCGTCTATATTTGTGTTCTATTGCGAGGATCGTCGACGCCAATTTTTCAGCGATCAACACTCAAAAATGAAATCTCACCACAACATTCGGTTCGCTACGTACGGCAGCGCCAGGCCGCCGGGTTGGTGCTGCAGACAGTTCTGGTACTGTTGCAATCCTGAACTTCAAACGTGCTGATTCCCATGCAGTATGGATCGAGGGACAGCGCCGTCCGGAGAAATCGTCAACGTCAGCAGATTCCCTGCATTCTGTTGTTGTCTTGATGTTGCAGAAAACGAACGTCTCTCTGTCGATCATTCGTGAGCTATGCTTCCCTGACGGAAAGGAGAGTCGATTTTCGTTTCCGCATGAAAGAATGAAGTGAAGATGAAAGATGGCGTTTGATGCTTTTCTACCTCTTTTCGTCTTTTTCTCTGTCCCTTGTCTCCAACTGATCAAACTTGGAATTATTTTACGACCAAGGTCGGCATGGTATGAGTTCCCGCACCAACGAGCTTTCGGATCTTCGAGCCCAACTGGCTGAGAAGAACGACCTTGTTGCAGCCCTGACTGCACAACTGGAACGGACAGCCACACAGCTGGATCGGCTCAGTCGTTCTGGTGCGGATCGTCCGGGGCAGGGCATCAGTCACACCCCTTCCGGGACATCACTTCCAGGAGACGCAGCGGGAAAACTGATTGGCGTGCTGGAAGAATGGCAAGACTTTCAGCCGGTCGAACGCATCGAACGGATCGAGTCGGGCATCGATCAGATTCTGGAACTGTTGCAGTCGCAAAGATCGGTCACATCGACTGCGGCACCACAAGGTCAGGCATCTCTTTCCCATTCTCCTGCGGAAGAAGATTTCTGGTCCTCCACGAAGGCGCGATTACTGGCTGAGAGCTCCAGTGAATCACCAGGTTTTTCCGATTCCAATGTTCTTCATCCCGCACCTGCCGGCCATCCGCTGGAAGAATCTCGGAGCGCGGATTCTTCTGATGATCTCCTGAGTCGCATCGGACAGCAGCCCGAATCCCCCAGCCCCGTCGCGGATTTGCAGGATCTTGAAGAGTTGCAGGCAGGGGTAAAAGCACGGGACGTCTATATTCAATATCTCACCGCCCGGTTGCGATTGGCGGAAACAAAGAGTTACTTCCCGCAAAGCTGGGAAGAACTCAGCAATGCCCCAGACGATTATCGCCATCGCCTGGAATCACTGGAGTTGATTCTCCAGGATCATCTCCGGCAGGCGGAAGTGGCCCATTCCCTGGAACGGGCACTGCTGGCACGAGAACGCGCGAAGCTGACACAGATCAAACAGAATCTGGAAGTTCAGATTAAGAAAATGACGCTTCCAGCCACTCCCACCTCTCCCCCCGTTCCGGTCCCTGCTGTGACCGATTCTGATCACGAACGACGACCAGATCAGGAAAGTCGCTGGAAACGCATCTTTTCGAGATAGAGCATTTTTTTAATTTCGTAGCAGAATCTGGGATACAGCATCGATTACGCAGAATCTGGTCTTACCCATGCGACTATTTGAAGGAACTCCGTTCGATCGACCGCCGCGCTGCGAGCGCTGTGAGCAATTAGAATCAGAATGCCAGTGTCCGCCTGTCCCGGAACCTCGGACTCCTCCCGGTAAACAGACCATTCGTCTGCAACTGGAGACCCGTAAAGGGAAAAAACAGGTCACCACGATTCGAGGCCTGGTTGATGAAGGGACACATCTCGCGGAACTTCTAACGCAATTAAAATCTCATTGCGGAGCAGGCGGGTCGAATCAGGCCGGGGTCTTGGAACTTCAGGGAGACCAGCGGGAAAAAGGGGCTGCCTATCTCAAACAGCAGGGCTATCGTGTCAAATGAAGCCGCATCCCGACGACTTTCCCGCCAGGGCTGCGTTGGTGACACGTGATCGCGAAACGTCCTCCGTTGTCGGACTTTGCGTTTCGACCAACCCGAAATTTCAGAACTGACAAGACACGAAGCATTATTTCGCGATGGCCTGGCTGAACACGGCCAGCCAGACAGTCGGTTCCTCCGGCGCGGTCCAATCCACGCGATGCCGACAACCCGCGGGAAGAAAGAGATGATCGCCCGGTTGCAGCCGATACGGTTCTTCCACATCGGCCAGGCGTAACAGGGCTGTCCCTCGCAACAGGCAGACCCATTCGTCTTCGCTTTGCTCGTACCAGAACCCAGCGGGGCTGGCCTGACCGGTGGAGACAATCCGTTCAATCCGTACAGTCGAAGTTTGTTGCAGCACTTCCGTCAATTCCTCGGAAAGTGCGGTATTTGGCAGCCCGGAGAAAAGATGGCCGATCCGACTGTTCATGAATTCTCCTCCTCTCTTTTCGTCTCTTGGGCAGCAATCTTTGGCGACCCATCGCACTCTTTGGCGACCCATAGCGTGGCTTAAGAATCTTTGGAGCCTCGAACAAGATCTCTCGGACAAGGGAAATCTCCTGCCTGTGAGCAAGTTCACGGCCCGTTTTGTCAGGGTTGGATGAGCAGGGCCTGGCCTGTTGTGAGATAAGATTGCAAGTGGTCCGCGATGGCTTTATCATATTAATCTGTGCTGCTCAAACCGTCTGCTGCTGCGGGCGAATCGAGCGGATACCGCTGTTCCCTGCCTGGGCTCGCTTGAGAGCGGCAGAACCTGAAATTTCTGGTATCCGCGGACTTCCTCCATGAAAACACCAACGAAAGACTTGTTCGACGATTCCACAATGTCTTTTGGAGAACATCTGGAAGCATTGCGTACGCATCTGATTCGGGCGATTTTCGGCCTGGTCATTGCTGCCGTCATCTGCCTGTACAAAGGCGAAGCGATTGTCAATTTCATCCGGCGTCCCATCGATCGCGCCCTGCAACGTCACACGGAAATTGAAGTTCATGATGACACCCAGCAGATGAGCCAGGGCTGGGACAAGTTTCGTGAAGACATGGGTATCAACACGTTTATCGAACTGTTTACCGGCACGAAATCGGAGCAGCGGCAAGCCGCCAGGCAACCCGCCACCACCGCAGCAGAAACAGACGTCGCAGCCAAAGATGAGTT
>Ga0182739_1003061_pt1 | contig 15025 bp, 13 predicted proteins | sample eDN5th30CBELigBY_FD_128873 | JGI IMG/M metagenome (GOLD analysis project Ga0182739, IMG submission 128873) | Enriched backyard soil microbial communities from Emeryville, California, USA - eDNA 5th pass 30_C BE-Lig BY (version 2) (version 2) | ecosystem: Environmental > Terrestrial > Soil >... | reverse complement strand
CGAGGGCGCACTGCGACGCGTCTTCGATGATCGGATCGAGCAGCGAGACGAGCGCGCCGGGGAGCAGCGTCTTCAAACAGGTACGCATGATGTCCTGCGTCAGCGTCGTGTCGTCCATCGACAGGCTGATCAGCAGCTCCGGCGTCAGATTGCGCTCCAGACACGACTCGACCGAGTCATCGTCCTGAACGGCGACGGTCGGAGGGACGAATGGCGTCGGGGATGGTGTTGGCGATGGCGTCGGGCTGGGGGTCGGTGACGCGGTTGCCGTCGGGGAGGGCACCGGCGTTGCCGTCGGGTCGGGCTCTCCGATCGACGCGCAGCCGGCCAGTAGCAGCACAACCGCCAACAGGCTGACGCCCAGGCGCACAGGAAACGGGTTCGACAATCTTCGGTTGGGCATTGATCCTCCACTCGTGGAATCCCTATTCGACCAATGCCGCCAGGCACGAATTCAGTACTGACCAGATGCTGGATCGGCCGCGATGCGAATCACCTGACAGCAGCCTCACATAGTGCGGCATAGCATTCGCGGTGCCGCGCAGTGGAATGAGCATCGATGGACAGCGGGTGTCGTATCCTGCCAGAAGGTCGACGAACAGTGATGGAAGGCTTGCAGAATGTCGAATGAGATCAGGTTGGTGACGGGCGAGCTGCCCCCCGAGGCGCTGCGCCGTCGTGTCGATCCGGCGTCGCTCCCATTTGAGACGACCGCCGAAGTTCCTCCCGGACGCGGCACCATCGGCCAACCGCGAGCGATCGACGCCATCACCTTCGGGTTGGAAATCCGCGCCATCGGCTACAACATCTACGTCTCCGGCCAGCCGGGCTCTGGACGCGAGACGAGCATCATCGACATGCTCGGCGAGTTCGCGCCGCGCATGCCCACGCCGGACGACTGGGTCTACGTTCACAACTTCGAGGACTCGGACCGCCCGACGGCGATCCGCCTACCGGCCGGACGCGGCGCGACGCTCGCGGCCGATATGCTGCGCTTCGTCACCGACGCCCAGCGCGAAATCCCGCGCGCGTTCGATAGCGAGGACTACGCTCGCCGGCAGCGCAATGCGCTAGCGGCGGTCGGCCAGCGCCGCGATACGCTCTTCGAGGAGCTGCAGCAGTTCGCCGCCGCCAACAGCTTCGCCATCCAGATGACGCCGACCGGCATCGCGACGATTCCGACAGCAGATGGCCAGCCGCTGTCGAACGAGGCGTACGCGCAGCTTCCCAAGGCCGAACGCGAGGCGATCGACGAGCGCGGCAAGCTGGTGCAGGAGCGCCTCGGCTCAACGATGCGCCAGGCGCGTGAGCTGGATCGTGAAGCCGGTGAGCGTGTGTCCGAGCTGAATCGCGAAGTTGCGCTGTTCGCCATCGGCCCGCTGCTCGACGAGCTGCGCGAGCGCTACCACGATTACCGCGAGGTCCTCCGCTTCATCGACCAGGTTCAGGAGGATGTCCTGACCAACTATGCTGAGTTCCGGCCAGTGGAGCAGCAGAACGCCGACCCTGCCGCGCAACTCCAGGCATCGCGACGGGTTGAGTTCACCGCGCGCTACCACGTCAATGTCCTGATCGATAATGGCGGCACCCACGGCGCGCCGGTCGTCAGCGAGCGCAACCCCAGCTACTACAACCTGATCGGCCGGATGGACTATCGCTCGCTCTTCGGCACGATGGTGACCGACTTCCGCGAGATCAAGCCGGGTGCGCTGCATCGCGCGAACGGCGGCTTCCTCGTCCTGCACATCACCGACATCCTGCGCCAGCCATTCGCCTGGGATGCGCTCAAGCGCGCGCTGGTCGGCAAGGAGATTCGTATCGAGCATATGGGCGAGCAGACGAGCATGGTGCCGACCGCCACGCTCCGACCGGAGCCGATCCCGCTCGACATCAAGGTCATCCTGATCGGCACGTCACTGCTGTATCAGACGTTGTACGCAGCCGATGAGGAGTTCGCGGAGCTGTTCAAGGTCAAGGCCGAATTCGCACCCGACATGCGCTGGAACGATGAGAACACCGCCGACTACATCGGGTTCATCAGCCGCCAGATTCATGACAACGGCCTGCGCCACTTCGATCGCAGCGCGGTCGCGCGAGTGCTCGAGTACAGCGCGCGCCTGCGCGAGGACCAGCGCAAGCTCTCGACCCGCATGCAGGACATCGCCAACGTCATCACCGAAGCGAGCTACTGGGCCGGCAATGCCGGGCACGAGATCGTGACCGCCGACGATGTCGCCCAGGCGATTCTGCAGAAGATCTACCGCGCCAATCTCATTGAGGACTACGTCCTGGAGCGTCTGATCGACGGCACGATCGATGTCGACACCGAGGGCAGCCGGATTGGCCAGATCAACGGCCTTGCCGTCATCGGCGTCGGCGACTATGTCTTCTGCCAACCAAGCAGGATCAGCGCGCGGGTTGCGCTCGGCTCCGGTGACATCGAGAGCATCGAGCGCGAGATCAACCAGTCGGGGCCAACCCACGGCAAAGGCTTCCTGATCCTGACCGGCTATCTGCGCGGCCAGTATGGCAAGAAAGCGCCCCTTGCGATCCGGGCGACGATCACCTTCGAGCAGTCATACAGCGGCGTCGATGGCGACTCGGCCTCGTCGGTCGAGCTCTACGCGCTGCTCTCGGCCATCGGCGAGATTCCGCTACGCCAGGACATCGCCGTCACCGGCTCCGTCGATCAGTACGGCACGGTGCAGGCGGTCGGCGGCGTCACCGACAAGGTCGAGGGCTTCTTCAAGGTCTGCAAGGCACGCGGGCTGACCGGCACCCAGGGCGTGATCGTGCCAGCGACCAACGTGCCCAGCCTGATGCTCTTGCCCGAGGTCGTCGACGCGGTCAAGGCCGGCCAGTTCCACATCTGGGCGGTTGAGTCGATCGACGAGGGCATTGAGCTCCTCACCGACCTGCCGGCAGGCGAGATGGATGACGACGGCAACTACCCGCCGGAGAGTGTCCACGGCAAGGTCGCGGCGCGGCTGGAGGAATACGCCCGGCAGGCGCAGGCATTCTCGGCACAGCACACCGCGACCTCACCCGACGGCCACGTCGATCCGGTGAAATCGCCAACAACACCTCTTGACAAGGAGTCACAGGCACTCTAGTATGTCGTTGGGTCCCGATCGATCAATGGTTGCAGAAAGCCTCACGGCTCTACGCAAACCACAGGTTGGTTGGGGCCTTTCCTTTTGCATCACAATCAGCTCCGAGATGAGGGTATCAGCGGTGAGCGACGAGACGCTGCGCATCGGCCTCGCGGCCGTCCCGAACACCCCGGGCATCGACACGCGCCTGCAGTGGATCGACCGCATGCTCGCCGAGGCGGCCGCGCAGAAGGTCGCCATTGTCTGCTTCCCCGAGGCGTACATTCCCGGTCTGCGCGGCCAGAATTTCCCCGTCCCGCCACCAGATCAGCCGCGCCAGGAAGCGGCGCTCGCCACGATCCGGGCTTCGGCACGCCGCCACGGTGTCGCGGCTATCGTCGGGATGGAGTGGCAGAGCGCCATCGGCCTGCACAACGTCGCGTTCGTCATCGGACGGGACGGCGAGGTCGTCGGCTGCCAGCCGAAGAATCAGATCCCGCCAGAGGAAGAGCCGTACTACGTTCCCGAGGGCAGTCGGCGTCTGTTCGAGGTCGACGAGGTGCCGTTCGGCATCACCATCTGCCACGAGGGCTGGCGCTACGGCGAAGCGACTCGCTGGCCGGCAGCCCGCGGCGCACGCGTCGTGTTCCATCCGCACCTGACCGGCAGCGACGCTACTGGGCACGTGCCCAGCCGCTGGGGAGACCCCGACGCGCCGTACTACGAGAAAGCGATGATCCTGCGCGCGCTGGAGAGCACCGTCTACTTTGCCAGCGTCAACTGCGCGATGCGCTACCAGGAATCAGCCACGTCCATCGTCGGCCCAGACGGCGACCTCATTGCGCATGTCCCCTACGGGGAGACGCAACTGCTCGTCGCCGATCTCGACCTCTCCCGCGCCACCGGCTTCTACGCCCGCCGCTACAATCCGGCCTCGTATCCACAGGACTGAGTGGATCATGAGCGACGAACTGTCTGATCGGCAGCCACGCCCGAAGCCTGCCGTCCTGTATGGGTCATCAACGTCAAACTGGCGTGTACCTCGATTCGGCAGAACCCCCTTTATCATGTCATCTTGAGTGGGTCGTCAGCGTTAAAGTGACACATACGTTGGCGCGGAAGCCATTCCCGAAGCCTGTCATAGTGATGGCTGCCGCGTCGGAACGAGCGACACATTGGCGCTGACGACCCATTGAGCGCGCAACCGAAAGATGACAGGACAAGGTGGCGGCTGCCGCCTTCGAAGATCGGACAATCTGACGTTGCCAGCCCACCGAGCGGAGTTACGAAGGAAGCGTCGCCCGCACCAGCTCGGCCATCTCGGCATCGCCCGCGCCGCCGCGCTCGGTCAGGCCGGCGATGACCCCTTCGCGGTCAGCGAGCGTCCGGTTCTGACTCGTCTTCCACTTACCGATGATGCGAGTAATCGGGATCTCAATGCCGACAATCGCGTCGAGTTGCGACGCGATGAAGTCCGACGGCGCGTCAGCCATCTTCCAGGGGATCGGCTCTGCGGTTTCGAAGTGCTTGGTCAGCCGGCCGACAACGCCGCGCAGCCACTTCGGATCCTCGTGGATGACGATCGGGCCATAGGCATGCACGACCGCGTAATTCCAGGTCGGCACAACCTGATGGTGCTCCCGCTTGCTGGCATACCAGTTTGGGGTGATGTAGCCATCGACCGCCTGAAAGACGACCAGCGCCTCCGGCGTCCGCTCCAGGTCGCGCCACATATCGTTGTTCCGCGCGACGTGGCCGATCAGCGTCCCGCGATCACCGGACCGCCTGTCGACCAGGAACGGGATGTGATTGGCAACCAGCCCCTCCGGCCCGTTCGTCACGACCGTGCCGAGCGGATAGTCAGCGATGAGCTGATGCATCATCTCAACGCGCGATTCCTCAAAATGTGCCGGGTTGTACATCACCATTGCCTTGCTATGTCCATCTCACGTCCGGTCTGTGCAGAACGTAGCATGCGCAACCGCGCCGCGAAAGCACCACATGTCACCGGCTTCTTCGGCAAATGGCTCCGACGCGACCGCCCCTCGGATGCAATCGTCCAGTGCCACATACCGACATGCAGCCTGCGATGTGTATGCAACGCTTTCAGAGGCGCGGATTCAGATCGCACCGCGTTGACAGGTGGGGCGTTCCAGTGTCTAGTGGGCTGGCGAGCGTGCAGCGGTGGATGCCAGACAGTGCGGCAGGAGGGCGGCGAAGAATGACTGATAACGACTCTTTCCGGGTATGGCTTGCGCTCCAGGCGCGGCGCGACGACCCTGTCGGCGATTGCGCCCGCGACATGCTGGACGACCCGGACTGGCCGCCGGAAGCAACGACCTTCGACACAGCGCGCGCCTATCTCGAATCGGTCAACGCCAGCAGCCTCGCCATCGCCGCACTGCGTGAGGCGTGGGATGAGTGGCAACGCCGCCGCTGATGCCGTGTGCGACACTGCCCTGACGAGCACCACTGTGGACCAAACGGCGGCCATCATCGCTGAATTGCATTGCTCGATTTCCCCAACCCCGACCAACTGGACACGATAACGATGAGGAGCAGGTGTGGAGGCACTGGAGAACAAGGTTGCGCTGATCACCGGCGCGGGGCGCGGGTTCGGACGCGCGATCGCCGAGCGCTTCGCAGAGGCCGGCGCGACACTCGTGCTGAACTACCGGGACAGCCGGCAGGGCTGCGATGAGGTCGTCGCACAGACAAAGGCGCGCGGCGGCGAGGCGATCGCGATTCAGGCCGACGTCACCGACGGCGCGGCAGTGGACGCGATGGTGCAGCAGGCGATCGACGCATACGGCCGGATCGATATCCTGGTCAACAATGCCGGCATCATGGTGGTCGAACCGTTCGCCGAGTCGACCGAGGAGCACTGGCGCGATGAGATCGAGGTCAACATCGTCGGGCCGCTGCGGGTCACCCGTGCCATCGTGCCGCACATGATCGCGCAACGCTACGGCAAGATCATCAACCTGTCGTCCCAACTGGCCCTGATCGGCTGGAACCGCGGCTCAGTCTACAGCGGGACGAAGGGGTTTCTGCTGACCTGGACCCGGAGCCTCGCACGCGAGCTTGGCGAGCACGGCATCAACGTCAATGCCATCGGCCCCGGCTCGATCCCGACCGACATGAACGCGGGCATCTACCCCGACGAGGAATCACGACAACAGCGGGCCACGGAGCTGCCGCTACGCCGACTGGGCACGCCGCGCGACGTCGCCGAGTGTGCGCTCTTTCTGGCCTCCGACGCATCGGGCTTCCTGACCGGCCAGATGCTCGGTCCCAACGGCGGCAACGTCATGTAGCCAGCCCGTCGCGACCCTCCGACACCTGCTACGCCTTCAAGCCGAATAGCGCCGCGGCGTTGTCGCCGAGAACCTTGCTGCGGTGGCGGCGGCCAACGCCGTTTTCGACAGCGGCAATGCCGCCAGCCAGATCACCGACGACATGCGGATAGTCGGAGCCGAATAGCAGATGCTCCTCGCCGACGAGATCAGCGGCCAACTCGATCGCGCCGGAGGACGCGCTGGTCGTGTCGAGGTAGAGACGCTCAAGCGCCTCACTCGGCGGCCGCGAGATACCCTGGCAGTCGGGATAGGTGCGATATCCGGCATCCAGCCGCTGCGCCAGGAACGGGATCGCGCCGCCGAGGTGGGAGCCGATGACGTTGATGCCCAGGAAGCGGCCGAAGAAATCGGAGAACACCAGCCGCGCAATCGCCTGGGTCGTGTCGAACGGAAAGCCAACGAGCGGCGCAAGAGCATACTGCCCCATCGACTCGATCCCGGCCGGCACCATCGGGTGGATGTGCATCACCGCCCCACGACGGTTGGCCTCCTCGTAGAACGGGTCCAGCTTCGGGTCGTCGATCGGCTGGCCGTTGATGTTCGACCCGATCAGGAAGCCCGGCATGCCGAGCGTATCCATGCAGCGGCCGAGCTCCTCAATGGCCGAGTCGACGTCGGCGGTCAATGGAATGCTCGCCAGCGCCCGGAAGCGCTCGGGATACTGCGTGACAATGTCGGCGAGCGCATCGTTGCACAGCCGCGCCATCTCGACCGCAACCAGCCCATCGAGGAAATAGACCTGCGGGACACTGACCGAAAGGATCTGGACATCGATGCCGGCGGCGTCCATCGCCTCGATACGGTCGGAAGGCTGGTGCATCTCCGGCACGACCGTCAGGAATCGCGCTCCCCGCTCTTTGACGACCAGCTGCTCTCCCTGGCCGCGCTCGACCTCGTACCGACCGGACTCGATCAGTCCCTTCAGGAACTCCGGTGGCTGGACATGGGTATGAACATCAACGCGCATGGGTCCTCCTGCTATTGACGAATGATCCCGCTGGCGACCGCGCTCATCCCGAGACCTCGCGGCGATGGAAAGCGACCAGCGCCAGGGCGAAGAAGATCAGCCCGGCGAGGCAGAGGACCCCGACATTGACCCACTTGATCGGGTCGGTCATCGGCTGGCCCCAGGCATAGTAGTAGAACGGCCAGAAGCGATTGTACTGTTCAAGGCTGTGGACGAATTCGGTCGACGAATTCAGCATATAGGAGAAGACGACGACGCCAGTCGCGATCAGCGCCGCGACCATGCGGCTGCCGAAGAGCGCCGAGCAGAACAGGCCGAATCCAAGCAGCCAGATCCCGAACGGGACCGTCAGCGCCACCGCCACCGCCAAGTTGGGGAGCGAGATGTCCACCCCGGCGATCCACGCGCCGAGGACGGCACCGGCAGTCAGCGCGGCGACGATCACCAGCATCCCCAGACAAATCGCCAGTGCCTTTTCGCTGAGGATTCGCCAGCGCGGCACCGGGCGTGCCAACAGCGTTCCGAGTGTCTTGGCGTCGTCCTCGCCAGCGATCGCTGCGCTGGTCACGATAATCAGGAAGACGGCAAGGAACAGCGGTGCGAAGCTGATGAGCTGGATGTTGATATAGCCCTCCGGCGTGCCGGCCAGAGCGACGTTGCCCACCAGCGCCTTGGCCGCCTCGGGGTCCAGCCCGCCGAGCATGTTCCCCTGCGCATTGGCGACCGAGGGGTAGATGTAGACGATGAAGAACGCCAGTCCGAGTAGCCCGACCACAAAGGCCAGCACTGTCCAGCGCAAGTCATAGAGCGTCTTGGTAAAGACGTTTTGCATCATCGGCGCAGATGTCCCGATCAGGATTGCTCGACGGCTAGCTCGCGTGGCTCGAGGTCGAGCGCCTCGGCCAGGTCAACACTCGCGTCACCCTCAGTCTCGTAATAGCCGAGGAAGATCTCCTCCAGGCTCAGATCCTGGGCATCAAAATCGACGATCTGGTGCTGGGTCACGGCGCGCAACACCTCGTCAAGATTCTCGCGAACCATCAGCTCGACCCGACCATCCTTGCCGGGGCCGGCTTTGGTCACGCCTGCCAGATCAGCGAAGGACTGTGGCTCGACCGGCTCAGCGAAGCGCACCAGCAGCCGCTTCGGCGCAGTCTCCTTCAGCTCATCGACCCGCCCGACGCGGATCAACTGGCCCTCGCGGATGATCGCGACGCGGTCGCAGATCCGCTCGGCTTCGGCCAGAACGTGCGACGAGAAGAAGACGGTCATGCCCTCGTCGCGGGCCAGCAGCAGAATCTCGTAGAGCTCGTGGCGCATCAGCGGGTCGAGGGCGTTGGTCGGCTCATCGAGGATGACCAGGGCCGGCTTGTGCAACAGCGACTGAACGATCCCGACTTTCTGCTTGTTGCCCTGCGAGAGCGAGCCGATCGACGCATCGAGATCGCTGATCTTGAGCCGATCGGAGATCGCCAGCGCAAAATCGATGTTGTCTACGCCGTAGAGCGCCGCCGTGTACTCGAAGTACTGTCGAGCGCTGAGATTCTCATACAACGCCAGCTCGCCGGGGAGATAGCCGATACCCCTGCGGATCTCGTTGCCGTACTTGCGCATGTCCTTGCCGAAGATCGATGCGCTGCCCGACGTCGGGCGAATCAGCCCGAGGAGCATGCGAATCGTCGTCGACTTGCCGGCGCCGTTCGGGCCGAGGAAGCCGAAGATCTCGCCACGACGGATGTCGAGGTCGATGTGATCGACGGCGACAACCGACCCGAAATTCTTGGTGAGCTTGTTGGTGATCAGGACACTCTCGATTGGAGCCTGTGTTGCCACGCCATCCTCCGCGCGTTCGCGCGTCGCCGCCCGTGCGCATACGTCGATTCGCTGTCCGGGCTGGTTGCCCATTTTCACCGGACGACCCGGAGTTGATTCCGCGGCCTTGGAATCGACTCACGCAAACCGCGTGCCGCATGCCACAAAAACGACCGCCAGGCGGCGCAAGCGATGAGATCCGGATCGGGATCACGCGGCGCAACAGGCCGCTCAGCGTGACAGCGCGAAGCCCTCGTACCCCGCCGCCGCGATCTCGGCGCAGCGACTGCGATAGCGGCCGACGCCGCCGACGTAGGGCATGAATCCGCGCGGCTTGCCGGGGATGTTGGCCCCCATGTACCACGAGTTCGCGTGCGGATAGAGCGTCGCGTCTGCCAGCTTGTCGACGTGGGCACACCAGGCGTCCTGCGCCGCCGCGCGCGCCTCGATCTCGGCGATCTCGCGCTCGTGCAGGAAGTCGAGGCAGCCCGCGATCCAATCGACGTGCTGCTCGATCGACACCAGCATGTTCGACAGCACCGACGGGCTGCCGGGGCCGGTGATCGTGAACAGGTTGGGGAAGCCAGCGATAGCGAGGCCGAGGTAGCTCAGCGGACCGTCAGCCCAGACATCGGCCAGCCGCAGCCCGCCGCGACCGCGAATGTCGATCTTCAACAGTGCGCCAGTCATCGCATCATAGCCGGTCGCGAAGACAATGCTGTCCAGCGCGTACTCGGCCGCGCTCGTTCGTAATCCGGTCGGCGTTAGCGCCTCAATCTGCTCCTGCACGATGCTCACCAGTGTTACGTTCGGGCGGTTGTAGGTCGCGTAGTAATCGGTATCGACGCACAGGCGCTTCGTGCCGATCGGGTAGGTGCGCGGCAGCAGCATTTCGGCGATGTCCGGATCGTCGACGATCTCACGAATGCGATCGTGAACGAACTCCGCCGCCGTGTCGTTCGCCTCCCGGCTCGTATACAGATCGGCGAACCCGGCCAACAGGCCGAAGCCGCCGCGCTGCCAGCGCGCCATATACTCGCGCTCACGCTCCTCCGGCGTCGCCTCAAGCGCCGAGCGCTCGCTATTTGGCGTCAGAACGCTCAGGTAGCCGGAGCGCGACTCGCGCAGCTCCTGACGATAGGCGGGATAGCGCGCCTTCAGCTCACGCACCGCCTCCGGATCGAGCGGGCGATTCTGCGCCGGGACGCTGAAGTTGGGCGTGCGCTGGAAGACAGTCAGGTGCGCCGCCTGCCGCGCCACGAGCGGGATCATCTGGATCGCCGACGAGCCGGTGCCGATGATTCCGACGCGCTGCCCGCTGAAATCGACCGGCTCATGCGGCCACGCGCCGGTGTGGTACGTCCGTCCGCGGAACGATTCGCGCCCCGGGAACTGCGGCACCTGTGCGGCCGACAGACAGCCGAGCGCCATCACGCAGAAGCGTGCCGTCACTCGCTCACCACTGTCCGTCTCGACGACCCAGCGCCGCCCCGCGTCGTCGTACTGGGCTGCCGTTACCCGCGTGTTGAACGTGATGTCGCGCCGCAGGTCGAAGCGCTCGGCGACATGGTTGGCGTAGCGCAGGATCTCCGGCTGGGCGGCGTAGCGCTCGCTCCAGTCCCACTCCTGCTGCAACTCGTCGGAGAAGGAGTACGAGTAGTCCAGGCTCTCGATATCGCAACGTGCGCCGGGGTAGCGGTTCCAGTACCAGGTGCCGCCGACATCACCGCCGGCCTCGTAGACGCGCGTCGTCAGACTCAGCTCACGCAGGCGGTGCAGCATATACATGCCGGCGAACCCGGCCCCGACGACGATGACATCGACGTCGCTGCTCCGATCCGGTGATGAGCGCTGGTCGGTCATGACACCGTCCTCCGACGAAGGTTTGGACGCAGACTCTTGCTCGTGGCGATGGCCCACTCTAGTGCGCCCGACGAGAGCCTGTCAATTGGGCAACGCGATCTCGGCGCAGCGCACCGCCAGATCGCTTGACCGCGCCGCCTCCGCTGCGCTAGTGTCCGCCAGCAGCAATCAACGACAGCACGATGTACCGGACAACGGGACGCCACACGAAATGAGGTCGACGGTGGACTACCAGAACATCCTCTGGGAGCAGCAGGGCGGGGTCGCCATCCTGACACTCAACCGCCCCGACGCGCTCAACGCGCTCAACTCGCCACACCTGACCGAGCTGAACCACGCCATCGAGCGCGCCAGGTACGACGACAGCGTGCGCTGCCTCGTCATCACCGGCGCGGGCCGCGGCTTCTGCTCGGGCGCAGATGTCAAAGAGTGGGGCGCAGGCCACGCGGACGACGAGCCGTCCGCCAGCTGGATCGACCTGGCCCACGCGCTCATCAGCCGCATCTACCGTCTGCCGAAGCCGGTCATCGCTGCGGTGAATGGCGTCGCGGTCGGGGCCGGCTGCGACATGACTCTCGCCGCAGACCTGCGCATCGCCTCAACCAACGCCCGCTTCGGTCAGGCCTACATCCGCCTCGGCTACTGCCCGGACGCCGGCGGCTCGTATCTGCTGCCACGCCTGATCGGCGAAGCCCGGGCGATGGAGATGATCTACACCGGCCGCATCATCGGTGCCGACGAGGCCGACCGCTACGGGCTGCTCAATCGCCTCGTCGGGCCGGACGACCTCATGCCGACCGCGCTGGAGCTGGCCGAACGCCTCGCCAATGGCCCGACGCTCGCCATCGGCCTGGCCAAGGAGAACATCCGCCAGAACGCCCAGCTCTCCATCGAAGACGCCCTGCGAAACGAACGCCGCAGCGGAGAGATCTGCGGCAAATCCGAGGACGCCAAAGAGGGCCTCGCCGCCACACTGGAGCGCAGAGAGGCGAATTTCAAGGGGCGGTAACCGGGAACTCCCGGATTCATGCCGACCGACCGGCTGGAGAGCTGATCGGTCGGCGGAACACACAGGCGGGGTGGCCCAGCCGCTGTAGGGACGTATTGCATACGCCCGCCCAGACCACCAGCATGCAGGCATTCATCTGCCGGTCGGGTTGGCAACGGCACGACAGCCGGGCGCTTGCTACGTCGGACGAGTGCCGAGCGAGGGTATTGGCGGCTCAACGGGCGTATGCGATACGCCCCTACATGTGCGGGTCGCGTCGCGCCAGACACCGCGATTTCCTACAGAAATAACTTGGCGCGCGCTGGGGAAATGCCTTGCGTGCGCGCCCGAAATGACAGGCGTTGTGGGTGGCTGCTGGGCCTATGTGCTTACCAATCTCAGTCCGCACACTAGTCAACGCTCTGCCTCGCTCCCCACTCACGCATCCAGCAGCGGCAGTACCTCACCAATCAGCCGCTCCAGCTGGCCGAACTGGTCCCAGCCGGCGATCCGCACCGTCACTTCGTCAAAGCCCATGTCCTTGAACACGCGCAGATGCTCGGCGCACTGCTCCGGCGACCCGGCCGCCGTCCATGAGGCGATGTAATCCGGTGGGTAGTCGGTCGTGTAGTAGGTATCGAGGAAGCGCTTCGACTCGTCGAGCGCCGCCGCGCGGTCTTCGTTGATGTTGATGTTGTGGTAGAGGTGCGTCGCGAACGTCGCCGGATCGCGCCCGACCGACGCGGCGTACTCACGCAGATAGTCCAGCCGCCAGCGCAACTCGTCCGGCTCCGACAGCGATGTCTCCCAGCCGTCGGCGTGGTTCACCGCACGACGCAACGTCCGCTCGACCAGCGCGCGATCGGCTGGCGCACCAGCCATGCCGACGCCGCGACCGGCGTTGCTCGCCATCCAGATCGGCGGGTGCGGCTGCGCGGTCGCCCGCGGCTCGATCGTGATGTTCTCGCAGCGGTAGTGCTTGCCTTCGAAGGTGACGTTCTCCTCGGTCCACAGCCGCTTCAGCAGCGTGATCCACTCGATCATGCGCCCGACGCGATCGCGCGGCTCCAGGCCATACAGCTCGTTCTCGACCCGTCCGCCCGCCTGCGGCACGATGCCGGTGCAGACGACGAGGATCGTGCGCCCCTCGGCCAGCAGATCCAGGCTGGCCCACTGGTAGGCCAGCAGGACAGGGTCGCGCAGCGCAAAGCTCGCCATGCAGGCCGGCCCCAGCCGCACCCGCTTCGTCCGCGCCGCGATCCCCGCCAGCAGCGCGATTGACTCCATCCGCGGCTTGCCCAGCAGGCTATCGCCGACCCAGACCGACGCAATCCCCGCCGTCGCATCCGCAATCTCCGCCATCCGCAACATCTCCTCCGGCGTCGTCACGCCAAAGAGAACGCCGCGGTTGGGGAGGGTGAGGCCGATGTTCATGGGGGTGCTCCGATTGTCTTGAAATGTTGCGGACGTACGTCCGCAACAATAAGAATAATGCAATATGTCGCTTACGCCGCATGCCCGGCTAACTTTGGCAACCGATTCGTCCTTGTGCAAGAATTGGGGCTGCGATCGCCATCCCGCAACCAGAGAAGAAATCTCGTTAGGATCGGCAACAAACTTGGCTAGACGCAACGCACCAAATGGAACCTGTCATATATGCGGTACGCATGGGAAGCTGTCGTTTGAGCATATTCCCCCAGCTAGAGCGTTCAACAACAATAAAGTACAACGCGTGCCCTTTGACGAAATGATTAAGATTGGACCAGATGATCCACTACCTCACGGAACGCAAGAGCAGCGAGGGGCAGGCGCTTACACGCTCTGTGAGAAATGCAATAACAATACAGGCTCATGGTATGGAAGCGCTTTCGTATCGTTGTGTTATCAAGCGAGTGAACTACTAATCAAGTCTGAGTTGCATCCTACGCTACTATACCCGTACTACATTTATCCGCTAAGGATAATAAAGCAAATTATTTGCATGTTCTTGTCTGTAAATCGCTCTGGTATGCAGTCGACGCATCAAGACCTTGTCGGCTTCGTATTGAACAGGTATAGGAGTTACCTTCCTGATCGATATAGGTTCTTCCTGTACTACAACGTTGAAGGGATAATACGTCACCAGAACCATATGGCTCGATTCGAGTTTGGTTCGGGCCGCGTAGTAGGATTCAGTGAGATTACGTACCCCCCATTCGGATATGTCATGACAATTGACAATGATGCACCGGACAGGCGACTCGTCGAAATATCTCATTTCGCCAACTATGGATATGATGACTTAGAAATGCTCCAGTTAAGGCTTGAGGTTCTGCCAACGCACCTTTGGGTCCCCGGTGACTATCGGAGCAAAGACGAGATTAGAGAGGCCATCGCTAGCGATGTCAAGCAATCCTCAGAGGAAAGTCAAGCAGTCGTCTAACTTGCTCAAGAGAATCAATGTTTCGCCCGCTCCAACGCAGCATGCAGCCGCCCCGCGTTCACCCGTGACCGCAGCAAATGAACCGTCGTCAACATCGCCTCAAGCTCACCAGCGGGAATCAGCGCGACAGGCTCACCACGACCGCGCGTGATCATCACCGGCTCACGCTCGTCCAGCACTTGATCCATCAGATCACCGAAACGCGCCTGAGCGTCTTCGATAGATATCTGACTCATAGACGGGTTCGCTTTCTACAGTGCATGTCCATATCCTGCGCTTCATGAGCGGGATAAACAACATTCGTCGTCCCCCGCTGTCGATTCCGCCCCTCCCCATTCGATTACCCTACGTAGGCACTCGTTGCAGTCAAAAGGAGAGGCAACCCAATGCGGAAGATCATCGTTTCGGAGTTCATCACGCTGGACGGGGTTATTCAGGCACCGGGGGGCGCGGAGGAAGACACCGAGGGCGGATTTCAGTACGGCGGGTGGACCTGGTCGTACTGGGACGATGCGATCTGGG
>Ga0182739_1003060_pt1 | contig 15026 bp, 11 predicted proteins | sample eDN5th30CBELigBY_FD_128873 | JGI IMG/M metagenome (GOLD analysis project Ga0182739, IMG submission 128873) | Enriched backyard soil microbial communities from Emeryville, California, USA - eDNA 5th pass 30_C BE-Lig BY (version 2) (version 2) | ecosystem: Environmental > Terrestrial > Soil >... | reverse complement strand
GGTGGCGTCGATCGTCGTGCTCGTGCTGCTGCAGCGCTTCGCTCCGCGGATTCCGGGGAGTCTCGTGGTCGCCGCCGCCGGCATCGTCCTCGTCTGGCTCGCGCATCTCGACGAGGTCGGCATCGCGCTGATCGCCCCCGTGCCCTCCGGACTGCCCCTTCCCGGCCTGCCCGAACTGTCGCTGACGGTCGCCCTCATCCCCGGCGCCCTGGCGATCGCGGTCATGGTCTTCCTGGAGTCGGCGGCCGTGGGGCGCACGCTCCGCACCACCGCCGAGCCGCAGATCGACAGCGAGCAGGAGCTGCTCGCTGTGGGCTCGGCCAACGTCGTCGGCGCGTTCTTCACGGCCATGCCGGCGGCCGGCGGCTTCTCGCAGAGTGCCGTCAACCAGCGGGCGGGCGCGCGAACGCAGGTGTCGACGCTCGTGACGGTGGGTCTCGCGCTGCTCGTCGCGCTGTTCCTGGGCCCCGTGCTGAGTCTGCTGCCCGAGGCGACCCTCGCCGCGATGGTGTTCGTGGCCGTCGCCGGACTCATCGACGTGCGGGAGCTCGCCCGCTGGTGGACGCTCAGCCGGCTCGACTTCTGGGTGGCCGTCGTCGTGGCCGTCGTCGGCCTGACCGCGGGCCTGCTCGTGGCCGTCGCGACGGGCGTGGTGGTGACCCTCATCCTCGTCCTCCGTGAGCTCAACGTGCCGAAGATCGAGGTCGTCGGCGCCCGGGGAGGGGCGGTGGCGCTGCACCTGGGGCGCGGCATGTACACCGCCAACGCGCTCGCGAACGAACGCGCGATCATCGCCGCGGCCGAGGCGCGCGAGGAGCACACGGATGCCGTCGTCCTCGACGTCATGCGGCTCGACTTCCTGACGGTGACGGTGCTCGACGTCCTGCAGGAGCTCGACAGGGAGCTCGCAGGCAGGGGCGTGACGCTGCACCTGGTGCGTCTGCCCTCCTCCGTGCTCCGCACCGCCGAGCGCACGGAGTGGTTCCGATCGCTGCGTGCGGACGGGCGGGTGCATGCGACCGTCGAGGAGGGGCTGGCGGCCGCGGCCGCGTGAGGATGGCCGTCAGAGACGCACCTGCACCGCCTCGCGGCGATTCTGCACGCCCAGCTTCCGGTAGAGGGACTGCACGTGGGTCTTCACCGTGTTCGTCGACAGATACAGGGCGGCGGCGATCTCGGCGAGCGTCATGGGCGTGCGCAGGTAGGCGAGGATCTCCTGCTCGCGCGCGGACAGACCGACCACGCGGCTCGGAGCCGTCCGCGCGAGGATCTCCGCGATGAGCGAACCGTGGCGCGTTCCCCAGGTCGCGTGGCGCTCCAGCAGGCTCTGCACTTCGGGGAGGGCGCTGACGAACGGACGGAGGATGCGCTCGGGCGCTGCGAGGTCGAGCGCCCGCTCGGCGACGATGTGCGCGTCGGCGCGGTCGGCCTCGTCGCGCAGGAGGGCGTCCGTGAAGGCGAGACGCACCTGTGCCGGGCGCGTCAGCTGCGCTGCGACGGTGTCGGCGACGATGGCGCGCGCTCGCGCGAGGTCGCCGACGCGCCGGAACGTCTCGGCGGACATCGCGCGCGGCACGGGGATGTAGTCGGCCATGTCCGCAGACCGCCCGGCGTAGCGCGCGGCATCCTCGACCCGGCCGCGGGCCAGGGCGAGCTCGGCCAGGGCGCAGTCGCGGAATCCCTGCCAAGGCACGCCGAGGATGACGTCGGAGGGCATGTCCCGCAGGCGATCGAGGGCATCCGTCTGCCACGACAGATCGTTCGAGGCGGCGGCGGCAAGGGCGTCGTACATCCTGGCCACCGGTTCGTACGCCGTCGCCCCGATCGCGAGTCGGCGGACCTCCTCGAAGGCGTCGCGGGCGCCCGACAGATCGTCGCGCCAGTAGGAGGCGAAGCCTCGCGTGCAGGCGCCGCCGCCGCCGTCGTAGACCCGCCACTCGTCGTCCTGCCTCGGCGGCACGCTCTGCTGCGCCAGCTGGAGGGCCTCGGTCAGCTCACCCGCGAACGCCAGCGCGAACGCGAGGGTCTCCGACACGCGCGCGGCGAGCTGGTGGCGTCCCTGCGCGTGGGCTTCACGCAGCGCCGTCCGCAGTGTCGGCACCGCAGGCACCGGTCCGCGCCGCAGCCGCATGGCGGCGTAGCCGAGGGAGAAGAGCACGTGCGCGGTGGCGCGCGTGCTGATGGCGTCAGGGTCACCGAGCGCCTCGTCCGTGCGCCGCACGTAGTCCCGGAGCTCGTCGGGGTCGTCGGTCGTCAGCATCCCGGCGATCACGATCGCGGCGGTCTCCATGGGCGTCTCGTCGCCGGTCTCCATGCTGCGCCGGCTGAGCATCTTCGCGCCGGCGGCATCGCGGGCCGCCCACGCGCAGCTCGCGCGGATCCGCAGCGGCGCAGCGCGGTCGGCATACTCGCGGGGCAGCGACGCGAACGCGCGATCGAGCGCGCCGACGCGCCCGGTCTGCTGGATCTCCAGCCAGCTCTCCAGCAGCAGCCGGTAGGCCTCGTCGGCGCGGCCCGCGGAGAGGAAGTGATCGGCTGCGGCGAGCGGCAGCGTCTCGGCGAGATGGCGGGCGGCGCGCTCGTGGCGGGTGGCGAGACCGAGGGGGTCGCGGCGCTCCTCGCTGGCGACGACGGCGGTGCGGAAGGCGTCGTGCCACACATAGACCCGGTGACCGTCTCTGCTGAACCTGTCGAGGAAGAGCCCGCGCTGCACGCAGTCGTCCAGCAGGGTGGCGGCGTGCGGGTCTCCGCTGATGACGACGGCCGACTCGGCGTCGAGCGTCGTAGCGATCGCCGTGGAGCGCACGATGTGCGCGAGGTCCTCTGGCAGCTGCGCGAGGATGTCGTCCTCGATGTACTCATCGAGATCGCGCAGCGGAGTCCCGCCGCTCCCGCCGAGTGCGAGCCGGACGGCGATCGGCCATCCTCGGGTGCGTTCGAGGATGCCGGTGACGTCGAGCGAGGCCGACAGCATCAGCACCTCGTGCGCGAGGGCGAGGGTCTCCGCCTCGTCGAAGGCGAAGGTGTCGACGTCGAGCGTGGCCGCCTCGATGCTGTGACCGAGGGCGGCGTGCATGTCGACGGCGGGGGTCGTGCCCACGACGATCAGGTGCAGCCCGGGGACGCGCTTGACGGCAAGCGCTCCCAGCGTGCCGGCGGCGAGATCCTGCACGAACTCGGCCTGGTCGACGACGATGGCGAGCTCGCGGCCGGCCGTCGTCAGGGCGGCCGCGATGGCGTCGACGAGCGTCTCGGGATGGGTCGCGTCCACCGGGATCTGCTCGAGCATCGTGGCCGCGTCGCCGGGCAGGGCGCGGCGGACGGCGGCGGCCACCCCGTGTGCGACGCGGTCCGCGTCGCTGTCGAACCGGGTGAGCGTCAGCCACGCGACGGGCACGCGCGATCGGCGGGCCCACTCGGCGACGGCGGTGCTCTTGCCGTAGCCGGACGGTGCGCTCGCGACGACGATCCGGTGCGTCGCGAGGGCGGTGTCGATCGACTCGACGACGCGCGGGCGCGACAGGGTGCCCCTTTCCTCTGGCGGCGTCGTCAGGAACCACGGGGGGAGTGGCCAGGTTGCCAGTGCTCTGACACTGGACGCGCGCACGCGATCCGGCATGGCGCCATCCTATGGGCGGCATGCGGGCGACCGCGATCCCGGCCACGCGGCGTCATCCGTGGCCGGGATCGGGAGTGTCAGGATGCTCCGGCCGTGGAGTCCTGCAGCTTGGCCATCACCTGGTTGATCGTGAACGACGCCGATTCCTGCCGCGGGGGGAACTCGGCCAGGCTCTGCAGCATGCCTGCGACGTACGTCTGCGCCGGCACGAACAGGAAGACGTGGTCGAGCACCCAGTCCCAGTACGTGTTCGAGGTGATGTCGGCGCGTTCGAACGGGTCGGTGCGCAGGTTGAACAGCTTCGGGAACCGCAGCTCGGTGTACGGCTCCTGCCACACGCGCAGGGTTCCGGTGGCGCGCTGCTCCAGGAAGACGAGCTTCCAGTTCTCGAAGCGCAGCGCCGTCAGATCGCCGTCGTCCGAGACGTAGAAGAAGTGCCGTCGCGGACCGCGGTCGGCCGCCCCCGTGATGTAGTCGAGCTGGTTGTGGCCGTCCAGGTGCACCCTGTACTCGGTGCCGCCCAGCTCGGCTCCCGCCTGCAGGCGATCCGCGATGTCGTCGTCGCCGACGGCCGCCAGCAGCGTCACGAACCAGTCGTTGTGGCTCACGATGCCGTTGAGCGTCGTTCCCGCGGGGATGCGCCCCGGCCAGCGCACCATCGCCGGCACACGGTACGCACCCTCCCAGTTCGAGTTCTTCTCGTTGCGGAAGGGGGTCATCCCGGCATCCGGCCAGCTGTTCATGTGCGGGCCGTTGTCGGTCGAGTACATGACGATCGTGTTCTCCGCCAGCCCCAGCTCGTCGAGCAGGCCCAGCAGATCGCCCACGATGTCGTCGTGGTCGAGCATCGTGTCGTGGTACTCGGACTGCCAGCGTCCGGCGCGCCCCTTGCTCTCCTCCTTCGTGTGCGTGCGGAAGTGCATGTGGGTCGAGTTGAACCAGACGAAGAACGGCGTGTCGTCGGCGGCCTGGCGGCGGATGAAGTCGCCCGCGGCGTCGCGGAACTCCTCGTCGCACGTTTCCATGCGCTTCTTCGTGAGAGGTCCCGTGTCCTCGATGCGCTGGGTTCCGTCCTCGTTCGCCCACGAGTGGATCACGCCGCGCGGACGGAACTTCTCGCTGAAGCCGGGGAACTCCTCGTCGGTCGGATAGTCGGGATGCTCCGGCTCCTCCTCCGCGTTCAGGTGGTACAGGTTGCCGAAGAACTCGTCGAAGCCGTGGGCGGTCGGCAGGTGCTCGTCGCGGTCGCCGAGGTGGTTCTTGCCGAACTGGCCGGTGGCGTATCCGTGGTGCTTGAGCGCCGTGGCGATCGTCGGGTCCTCCGGCTGCAGGCCGAGCTTCGCACCCGGCATCCCGACCTTGGTCAGGCCCGTGCGGTACGGGTTCTGCCCCGTGATGAACGCCGCCCGCCCGGCGGTGCAGCTCTGCTCGCCGTAGTAGTCGGTGAACTTCACTCCTTCGTCGGCGATCCGGTCGATGTTCGGCGTCCGGTAGCCCATGAGCCCGTCGGAGTACGTGCTCAGATTGCTGATCCCGATGTCATCGCCCCAGATGATGAGGATGTTGGGCTTGTCGGCCATGTGGATGCTCCTCGCTGCGTGCACGGCGGGCGCCGCGTCACTTCGCATCGAATCATCGACGGGGACCGGCGGCCAGGGCGGTGGCGTGCAGTCGCCCGCGGGGGGTGACCCTCTCCCCGTGAGCGGCCGCGGGCTCCTACGGTCGGAGCATGAGCGACACGCGTACTCGGGCCGGCGATCCCGACATCGCCTGGCTCTGGTCGTTCTTCCTCCTGGGGGCGATCTACGCCCTGCCGGCGATGATCGTGATCCCGTTCTCCCCCGTCATCGGCCTGGGCCTGGCGGTCGGGGTGCTGCCCGTCGCCGCCTTCAACCTGCCCGGCTACCGTCGCGGCCGCCGGGTGATCCTCGTGGTCGGGAGTGTCAGCGGGCTGTGCTTCGTGCTGGGATCGCTCCTCACTCAGCAGCCGGTCGTCGCGGTCGTGGCGATGTTCCTTCTTGGCGTCGGCTTCGCGCTGTGGGCCCGTCGCGCCCCCGCCGGCCGACTCGCGATGGCACTGTGCCTGCCGCTCATCGGCATCGGGCTGAGCTTCGAGAACGTCGCCCTGGCCGCCGCCGTCGCGGGGGTCATGGTGCTGGGGGCCGCGTACGCGTGGGGCGTGTCGATGCTGTGGCCCGAGCACCAGATCCCGCTTCCGGTGCGCGACAGCGAGCCGACGCGGGACGAGATGCTCGTCTACGGCGCGCTGCTGGGCGGTGCCGCCGCCGTCGCGGCCGCCCTCGGGTACGCGCTGCATCTGGAGCACGTCGGCTGGGCGACCGGCGCGGCCCTGCTGGTGATGCGACCGGTCCGCGAGCAGCTGATCCTCCGCAGCGTCGGTCGCGCGTCGAGCGTCGTCGTCGGCGCGTTCGGCGCTGCCGTCTTCGCCTTCCTGACACCGACCCCGCTCGTCACCTCGGTCGTGGTCGGCGCCGTCATCGCGGCGCTCTCGGCGACGCAGACGAGCCGCTGGTACATCGCGCCGGCGTTCACGACGTTCGTGGCGCTGACCCTCATCCTGCAGGCGCCGGGGTCGCGTCCCGGCGCGCGGTTCCTGGAGCGCACCGTCGAGACCGCGATCGGCGTGGGGGTCGCACTCCTGTTCGGCGCCGTCGTGCCTGCGCTCATCCGGCGCTTCCGCCACAAGAAAGGATCATCGCCATGACCGATCACCTGCCCTCCTGGCGGGACACCGCGACGCGTGCCGCCGTCCAGGAGCTCCTCGCCGCCGTCACCGATCCCGCCTCGGCCGACTTCGTTCCGGCGGAGGGGCGGATCGCCGTGTTCGACAACGACGGGACGCTGTGGACCGAGAAGCCGATGCCGACGCAGCTGCACTACCTGCTGGAGCAGTGGAAGGCGCAGGCGGCGGACGATCCGGCGCTCGCCGAGAAGCAGCCGTACCGGGCGGCCGTCACGGGAGATCTCGCCTGGCTCGGTGGCGCGATCGACAAGCACTACGCGGGCGACGATGCGGACCTCGGGCTGCTGATCGCGGCGGTCGCGGGGGCGAGCTCGGGCTCGAGCGTCGAGGAGTACGAGGCCTCCGTCGCCGCGTTCTACCGCGACGCGAAGCACCTCACCCTGCAGCGCTCGTATTCGCAGACCGTCTACCAGCCGATGGTGGAGCTCGTGCGGCTGCTGGATGCGCACGACTTCCGCACCTACATCGTCTCGGGCGGTGAGCGCGACTTCATGCGCCCCATGACGCAGGACTACTACGGCATCCCGACCCAGCGGGTGATCGGCACGAGCATGGGGCTCACCTACGATGCCGACGACAACGTCGTGCGCTACGCGGCGAGCCTCGACTTCTTCGACGACGGCCCGCAGAAGCCCGTCCGCATCTGGACCCGCGTGGGGAGGCGCCCCATCCTCGCGGCGGGCAACTCGAACGGCGACGTGCCGATGCTGCGCTTCGCGCAGGGGAGCCCGCGGAGCCTGGCGCTGCTGATCCACCACGATGACGACACCGACCGCGGCGACACCCCCTACGACAAGGGCGCCGAGGATGCGCTGGCCACGGCATCCGCCCACGGCTTCACGGTCGTCAGCGTCCGCGACGACTGGTCGCAGGTCTTCCCCGCCTGACGCACCCACCCGCCGTGCCGCCCGCCCGCCGTACCGTTTCTCAGGACGGGACCGGCGGGTGCGCGGCGGCGCACGCGGGTTTCTGCGGGAGGCCGGATGCGGCCGGCGCATGCGTCCTGAGAACGGTACGGGCGAGGGTCAGGCGTCGCGGGCGCAGCGGAAGCCGATGTGGCTCATGCCCGTGTCCTCCGCCTGCGGCGAGCGGGCTGCCGGGCGGAAGCGCAGGCAGTAGTCGGGGGAGCACAGCTGCGACCCGCCCTTGAGCACCCGCCGCGGGATCTCGGGGAAGCCCTCCTGCGCGCTCGCCGTCGCCAGCAGGTTCTGCCGCTTGCCGGCGTCCACCGGGTTGTCGCTCAGCCGCAGGTGGCGGGGGGTGTAGAAGTCGCTCGTCCACTCCCAGACGTTGCCGATCATGTCGTACAGGCCGTAGCCGTTCGCCGGGTAGGAGCCGACGGGTGCGGCGTCGCCGACGCCCTGATTGTCGTACGGGAACCGGCCGAGCCATGAGTTCGCCTGCGCGACGCCGTCCGGATAGGGCTCGTCTCCCCACGCGAAGCGGGCGCCGACGAGCCCTCCTCGCGCGGCGTACTCGTGCTCCGCCTCTGTCGGCAGGCGCTTCCCCGCCCACGTCGCGTAGGCGACGGCGTCCTCATAGGCGACGTGCACGACCGGATGCCGCTGCCGATCCGCCACGGAAGAGCCCGGCCCGAACGGATGCCGCCACGATGCCCCCGGCTGCCAGCGCCACCAGTTGCGCCAGTCGCGGAGGTCGACGGGACCGCCGGTCGGGGTGAACACCATCGAGCCGGGCACGAGGTCGGCGGGATCCGCTCCGGGGAATCCGGCGGGATCGAGATCGCGCTCGGCGACGGTGACGTAGCCCGTGGCCTCGACGAACGCGGCGTAGTCGGCGTTGGTCACCTCGTGCCGGTCGATCAGGAACGCGGCGACGGGTCGCTCGTGCACGGGCCGCTCGTCGGGGTAGAAGTCCTCCGACCCCATCAGCAGCGTTCCGGCCGGGATCGGCACCATGTCGTCGGTCACGTCATCACGCTACTGGCGCGATGACGGCCCGGGCGACGAGAGCGCCTCGACCGCGGCGCGGTTCGTGGCGAACACGGGCTGACCCGACAGGACGCCCAGCCGCTCCAGCCGGGGCCGTGCACCCGCGCGCACGCGACTGAACGCGAGCGAGACCTTCTCGCCCTCCAGCCAGTCCTTCAGCCCTTCGAACGACTCGGCCCCGGTCACATCGGCATCCGTGATCGCCTCCATGTCGACCACGACGTGGCGGACCTCCCCGGCGCCGGGCGCCTGCACGGCGCGCTTGACCGCCTCGGCGAAGACGTCGCCGTTGGCGAAGAAGAGGGGCGCGGCCATGCGCACGACGACGACGCCGGGAGCGGTGACGGCGCCGTCCGCCGCCGGGTCCAGCAGCGAGGACGCGGGATCGTCGCCCTCCGCCAGCACGTCGATCGCCGGGGTGCTGGAGCGCTTGGCGAGGTTCACGAGCGCGAGCACGAACGCGACGAGGATGCCGGGGATCGATCCGACGAACAGCGTCACGAGGAAGCAGGTCGCACCCACCGCGAACTCGAAGCGGTCCAGCCGCCACAGCTGGCGGAACTCGGCGATGCCCAGGAGCGGGATCACCGCGACCCCCACGATCGCCCCGATCGCGGGGGACGGGATGTCGGCCAGCAGTGCCGTGCCGAACAGCAGCAGCAGGAGCGTGCCCGCAGCCAGCACCAGCGAGGGCAGCTGGGTGCGCGATCCCGCCTGGTCCATCGCGGCGGTGCGGCTCGTGGACGACCCCACGGCGAAGCTCCCCTGGAAGCCCGCCGCGATGTTGCCGAGCCCGAATGCGAACAGGTCTCGGTTGGGGCTCGTCGTGTAGTGGTGCTTCTCGGCGTAGGACCGGGCGACGAGGAGGCCCTCGGCGACGGTCACGAGAGTCAGGGCGATGGCGGAGGGGACGAGGGCGAACCACTGCTGCCAGCTCAGCTGCGGCCAGGTGAGGGCGGGGAAGCCGGCGGGCACGGCTCCGAGCACCGACACCCCCGCATCGTCGAGGCTGAAGACGACGACGGCGACGGTGGCGAGCACGAGGACGACGAGCGCCCATGGCACGGCGCGCGCGAGGACGCGTCCGCCGAGCAGCACGACGATCGCGACCGCCGAGATGAGGATCGACCAGCCGTTGGCGGTCGGCAGCCCCGTGACGATGCCGGCCACCTTCTCGACGAACTCGCCGCCGGAATCGATCTTGACGCCCAGCATCTTCGCGATCTGCGAGACGAGGATGTCGAGGGCCAAGCCGCCGACGAACCCCACGAGGATCGGCTTGGAGAGGAAGTTCGCCAGGAACCCCAGCTTGAAGACCGCGAGCGCGACGAAGAGGATGCCGCAGATGATCGCCTGGGCCATCGCCATCGTCGCGTAGTCCGCCGATCCGGCGGTGGCGAGCCCTCCGATCGAGGAGGCAACGAGCGCCGCGGCGGCGGCATCCGGCGAGGCGACGAGCTGGCGGGACGAGACGACGAGGGCGTAGACGATCGTCGGGATGATCAGGGCGTACAGACCCGCCGTCGCCGGCAGCCCCGCGATCTGCGCGTAGCCGATGTTGAGCGGGATCGCGATGGCCAGCAGCGTGACGCCGGCCATCACCTCGCGCCCGACGTTCTTCCGGGTCAGGCCGATCAGCGGTCTCTGCACGGCGTCTCCCCGTGGTGGATGGTGTTCTCTCGCGGACTCATTCGACCGCGAGCATCGCCGCCGCCTCGATCTCAAGATCCAGATACTGCTCGCTGCTGACGTCGACGGCGACGCCCTGGAGCGTGCCTCCCGTGAACGGGAACGGGTTGGTGTACTGACGACTCACGGTGTCGGAACTGTCGAAGCCGATGCACAGCCCGTCACCGCAGAGGGTGAACTTGCCGATCTGCGTGCGCATCGGCCCCTCCGCCACGAGCTGATCGTCGACGTAGAGCTTGCCTGTGCCGACCGACTCCTTGTGCTCGCCGGCCCCCTCGCGCACGAACTCGAAGCCGAGCACGTGGGGACCGGGCGTGAGCTCCTCGGAGACGAACGACTGCTCCGGCGGGATGCCGAGGAAGTTGTACACGTAGTGCAGCCGGTTGTCCTTGAGGAACAGGGAGTGGCCTCCGAACCGGGAGCCGTGGGCGAAGATCACTCCCTGCGCGCCCTCGTCGAGCACGGCGTCGGCGACGATCTTGTATGAGCGGCCGCGCACGTTCACCGCCACGCCCTCGGGGATGTTCGTTCCGGGGTAGTACACGTAGCGGTCGCGCGGCGGCTCCGCCTGCGGGCGTTCGACGGTCAGCATCTCCATCACCGAGCGGTCGTCGAGCGGCAGCCCGTTGTTCTTGTGGGCCTCTTCGAACCAGGCGTCGATCAGCTCCTTGACCTTGTCGGGGTGCTGGTCGGCGATGTCGTGGGCCTCTGCGCGGTCCTCGTCCACGTGGTAGAGCTCCCACTCGTCCTTGTCGAAGTTGCCCTTCCCGTTGAGGGGGGCGTGTGTGGCGGCGGCCTTCCACCCGTCCTGCCAGATGCCCCGGGTCCCGCCGATCGTGTAGTACTGACGCTTCTTGCGAGTGGGAGCGTCGGCGTCGTCGAAGCTGTAGACCATCGACACGCCGGGAAGCGGCACCTGCTCGACGCCTCGGTAGACCTCCGGCATCTCCAGGCCGGCCAGTTCGAGGATGGTCGGCACGATGTCGGTCACGTGGTGATACTGGTGACGGATCTCGCCTCTGGCCTTGATCCCCTTCGGCCACGAGATGATCATCGGGTCGCACGTGCCGCCCGCGTACTGTGCGTACCGCTTGAACATCTGGAACGGCGCCGAGAACGCGGCCGCCCAGCCGGTCGGATAGTGGTTGTACGTGTCAGGCGACCCGAGCTTGTCGAGCATCGTCAGGTTCTCCTGAAGGTCGTCCGGATAGTTGTTGAAGTACTTGTTCTCGTTGACCGATCCGCTGGCGGTCCCCTCGCCCGATGCGCCGTTGTCTGCGCAGTACAGCACGATCGTGTTCTCCAGCTGACCCGTGGTCTCCAGGTAGTCGATGATGCGGCCGACCTGCGCGTCGGTGTACTCGCTGAACCCGGCGAAGACCTCCGCCATCCGGGAGAACAGCCTCTTCTCGTCGTCGCTGCACTCGTCCCACGGCTTGACCCAGTCGATGGGGTTCTGCTGCTCTTCGGGGATCGGGTTGAAGGGCGTCAGATCGGTGCCCTCGGGCATGATGCCCTTCTCGACCATCCGCTGCAGCACCCATTCGCGGTAGGCGTCGTAGCCGTCGTCGAACATGCCCTTGTACTTGTCGGCGTACTCCTTGGGACTGTGGTGCGGGGCGTGGTTGGCGCCAGGACAGAACCACATGTACCAGGGCTTCGACGGGTTCGACGACTGCTGGTCGCGGATCATCGTGATGGCCTGATCGGCGAGGTCCTTCGAGAGGTGGTACCCCTCTTCCGGCGCGTAGGGCGCCTCGACGAAGCGGTTGTCCTCGACGAGGTCGGGATACCAGTTGTTGGTCTCGCCGCCGAGGAAGCCGTAGAAGCGGTCGAATCCCATCTGCAGCGGCCAGCGCGAGCGGCTGCCGCCGGGAGCGTTGTCCTCTTCGGGGACGTCGTGATCCTTGCCGACCCAGAACGTAGACCAGCCGTTGTCCTGCAGGATGTGGCCGACGCTCGCGCACTCGTCGGGGATGCGGCCGGAGTTGCCGGGGAACCCGTTGGTGGTCTCCATGATCGACGCGATGCGGTTCGTGGTGTGGTCGCGGCCCGTGAGGAAGCAGGAGCGGGTCGGTGAGCACAGCGCGGTCGTGTGCCACTGCGTGTAGGTGAGGCCGTTGTCGGCCAGTCGCTGAGCGGTCGGCATGTTCACGCGACCGCCGTACGGCGACCAGCAGGCGAGTCCCGTGTCGTCGTAGAGGACGATGAGGACGTTCGGCACGCCGTCGTTGGCCTTCTTCAGCACATAGGGAGACCAGTCCGGGACGGAGTCGCGGACGTCCAGGGCGATCTTTCCTCGGAACTCTGTTGTGTCGGACATGTGGATCCCTCCGCTGGTTGTGACCGTCACGCTAGTGATGTGGGGAGCTCTCGACGGCGGCTTTCACCCCCAGGGGATGATCGCCGCGATGATCGGCTCAGATCCTGATGGGGAAGGTCGACAGCACGACGATCAGAACGATGCCGACCGCCACGGCGAGGCCGAGCAGCGTGCGCCTCACCCAGGCGGTGAAGTCGCGCTGCGACATCGCCGTGAGGAACAGCACGAGCGCGAACATGACGGTCAGCAGCGAGTAGTCGTCCCCTCGCTGGTTGTTCCGCAGCGCCTCCTCGAACTTCGCGTCGGCGCGCGCCGCGTGGGCGATCGCCTCGTCCGTGCCGGGCGGGATGTACTCCGCCATCGCGAGCGGGCCCTGCTCGGCTCGCCCGCCCGCCTCCCACGCGTCGAAGGCGACCCGGAACTCGGGGGAGAAGCGCGCCTCGATGAACTCCGCGAGCTGCTGTCGCTCGTCCGCGACGGCGAGGACCCACTGCGCGTAGATCGTCAGGTCGTACTGACGGGCGTCGCGCGCCTCCCCTTCCGCGGCGGCGGCCTGGATGCGCGCGGACGAGGCCTGGCTGAAGGCGATCGACATCTCGCCGCCCCACTTCGAGGCCTCGAAGCCGCACCAGGCGGTCAGCACCGCCGTCACCGACAGCAGGAAGACCGTGACGACGTCGACGACGCGGCTCTCCCGCGTGCGGTCCTCGCTTCCGCCCTCGTCCACCGATCCTCCTCCGTGTTCTCTGTAACCCGTGCCGATCGGCCCGTGGCCGACGTCAGCCGAGCAGTTTGGCCTTCGCGGCGGCGAACTCCTCGTCGCTGAGCACGCCGGCATCCTTGAGGCTCGCGAGCTTCTGCAGCTCAGCGACGACATCGACGCCGCCGGCGGCCGGCGCGGCGGGAGCGGGTGCGGGCGGCGCGGGCAGCTGCTGCGCGACGGCCTGCTGCGCGGCGGCCTGCATGGCGGCCTGCTGCTGGGCGGCCTCGTACTGCTCCTGCTCGTACTGCGCCTGCGCCTTGCGCTGCTGACCGCTGGCGACGGCGCCCGACACGGCGGATGCGGTGCCCGCGACGACAGCTGTGCGCGCGGCCATTCCGATGAGACCCGGGCGGCCGAAACGGCGAATGGGCATGATCACTCTCCTTCGTTCTCGACGGCGTCGAGGATGGCGTTGACGACCGGGGCGGGGATGCGCTCCGAGCTGAGCACGACTCCGCCGCTCGCGGCGAGCTTCGACGCGAGGTCTCGTGCGTAGACGAGTTCGAGGGCGACCACGGCGGCGGACGTGCCCGGGTCGACGAGGGTCGCGAGGTCTTCGATGTCCTCGTCGGAGGCGAGTCCGACGACTCCGAGCTCGACGTCGCCGAACCCGTACTCATCCGTCTCGTCCTCGATCTCGACGATCGAGACCTCTCCGTCGTCGGAGCGGGAGACGATGACGAAGTCGAGCAGGCGGACGAGTCCGCCGTCGAGCTGATCGACGAGCGCCTGCATGACTCCCGGTGCGGGGCGGTCGCCCTCGAAGCCGACGAGATAGAGCTCGACGGGGCCGTAGCGGAACTCTGCCATGGTGATCCTTCTCTCGGTGGTGTGGTCAGAAGCTGCCGATGCCCTTGCCGAGCATCGTGACGCCGATCGTGAGCAGGAGCACCGCCATGATCACGGCGTTCTCCTTCGCGAGCCAGCCGTGGAGGTCGTCCAGCGGACCGCGCAGTCGATCGGCGGCCAGGAGATAGCCGACGACGGGCACCAGCACGGTGCTCGCCGCGACGAGCGTGTAGACGACGATCACGACCGTCGTGCCGCCGCCGTCGAGTCCCGCCCCGCCGATCGCGGTGCCGGCCCCGACGGCCATGATGAGGTTCTTCGGGTTGACCGCCGACAGCAGGAATCCGAGTCCGAGCGCGACGGGGAACGACACGGTGTCGATCGCCCGCATCCACTTCGGCATCACCGGCTCCTGGCCCTCGCGAGGGCGCTTGCGCCACTGGCCGGCGGCCATCACGACCAGAAGGGCGCCGAGGATGAGCTGGATCACGCCCTTCACGGGCTGCGACTGGTCGCCGCTCTCGTCGGGCAGGGTCGAGGACAGCAGAGTGAACACCGTCACGGCGACCACGATGCCGAGCACCCATCCGAGCAGGAAGCCCGTGCCGGTCACCTTCGCCTTCGGCGAGAGCAGCATGAGGATCGCCGCGATGACCGGGATGGGGCTGATGGCCACACCCAGCGCCAGTGGGAGCACGTCCCCGATCGCGCCGTTCATGTTGGCCCTCTTTCGTGTCGGCCGCCGTCCGGATGATCCGACGCTAGCCCGCGGCCACCCGCGCAGGGGAGGCGTTCACGGCGCGCTCGCCCCCGCCGGGTGAGGCGCCCTCCGCCTGCACGGGCATCCGCGCCTGTTCCCTGTCGCTGCTACCAGAATCTGAGGCGCGCCAACAGGAAACAGGCGAGGAGCGGGTGGCGGAGGAGGAGGCGGGCGGGCGATCAGGCGGGGTCGATACGCAGGATGCCGGCGGACTCGCCGACGGCGAGGTCCTCGATCAGGCGCAGCGAGCGGGCCAGGTCGTCGACGGCGGCCACGACCGTCCCGAACCGCTCGCGGTCGGCACTGACGGCGGTGACCGACACGAAGTGCGTCCCCGTGTCCCACGTGTAGGTCGCGAACGGCGGCG
>Ga0182739_1003056_pt1 | contig 15040 bp, 13 predicted proteins | sample eDN5th30CBELigBY_FD_128873 | JGI IMG/M metagenome (GOLD analysis project Ga0182739, IMG submission 128873) | Enriched backyard soil microbial communities from Emeryville, California, USA - eDNA 5th pass 30_C BE-Lig BY (version 2) (version 2) | ecosystem: Environmental > Terrestrial > Soil >... | reverse complement strand
CTTCCGTAGTATAAAACTCACTAATTTCCTCATATAAAACCTTATTAACTTGGGCTGCTTTTACCACAAACTCAGGATTTTGCGGCTCTTTACGGTAGTAAATATACCCTAATTAGAGATAACAATATCCGTTTCCTAAGTAATACCTTGCTTAAAAAATCGCTCGGCTTTAACCGGATCATAATGAGCGGGTAGAGTTTGGCGGAAATGGCAATTTATAGTGCTTTTTACTTTTGTGATAAAAATGAATGGCTAAAAACTTTTTTAAACATCGCTCATCCACATCTGCCCAAAATGAGAGAGGTTTCTTTAAATTAGCCAGGGCTTTTTCTACTCTTTCAACGGAAGCAGCCTCTTGCACCGTTAAAAACTCTAAAATATTTAAAATGATTTCGCTTGGAGCAGTTTGTTAAAAATTAGCAAATAGGGATTTTGGTTTCATGTAATTTCCTATCTATAAATAATGAGCCGAAATGAATCATACCGATGAAAGCTTAAGAAATTCTTAATGACTAAATTTTTTGAATTTATTTCTTACCACTATTAGTTAATTTTTAACAAATTAGCATTATTCTTCTAGCCATTAATTTGCAATAGTGCCTAGGTCTTAATTAATTTTATATTATCGATTATACTAAATGATTAAATCAATAATGAAGAAAACATCATGAAAAATAATAATAACAGTACTGAAAAATCTTCTTCTCAAAATTCACAACCACGGAAACTAAAGTCAGGAGAATATCCTGGCTTAACTTTTCAATTTCGCTCAGCGGAAACGTCTACAAGTTCAAACCAGTCTACCAAGTCACAAAATACACCGCCTATTTCCTCGTTTAAAATAGTTAAGCCAGTAATTTACCAGGAAAAAAACTGGCATGGAGCCTGGCATGGAACTAGACCTACAACCAGAACGGAAAGGAAAAATTTACGGCCAGCAAGCTCTTCATCGAACCATAGTTCAAATCAAGCTATCCCAACTGCCATTTTAATTCAGTTTTCTAAAAAATCTTATGTTCAAGCTGGCAACCAAACTTTTATAAGCTATGACCAGTGTATTCTTAATAAAGATAACGTATCTGAAAAAGAGAACGCCCTTAAAAATGCGGCTGAGGCATTTGATTTATCCTCTAAAAGGCCATTTCCCTCTTAATGTTGTCGGTTTAACACCTGATGAATCTGTTCTTGCACGGCGCGTCTAAAAGCCAGGGGATCATCGATGTTTCTAAACACATCGCGTGAACCACCCGTGCCGCAGACGGTGATGGTGCCAAAATTAAATAGTCTGCCCAAAATACTTTGGGAAACTTGTAAGCTTTCAATTTTTTGCAATAAGGTTTCCAAAGTATTACGTCGAATAAGACCTACCTTAATGATCACCCTCTTATCGGTCAAACCAAATTCCGAGCTTGCAAATACAATACTGGCTTGTATCCAGGTAAAAAATGCGGCGAAGCCCAATAAATAGCCTACTAATTTAAAAAAGGGATTGCCCGTAGTCGATAAAAAATACAGGGCCATAAAAGACCATAGTAGAGGGAACAAAAAAACGATCCAATGAGCTTGAGTACGATAGAGTATTCGCTCCGAAGGTAATAAATTATTATCTATATAACTCATTGTTATTCCTTACATTTAATCACTGAATTTAACCGACTGCTGAAAACCACGTGGTAGCTTATTACCTCGTCTTGCACGCTCTCCCTTATAATTTGCTAAATCATTAGGTTTTAAGGTTAGCTTACGTTTACCCGATATTAATACCAAATCGGCTTGCGGCTCAATAACCTTAATATCTGTGACAAACTCTTCCCGTTTGAGTAGTTTTGCACTTGATATAGCCATCATCTTATTACCCTTGCCACGCGGTAATTGTGGCAAATCGGCAGCCGAAAAAATTAATAACCGGCCGTCATTAGTAAGCACTGCGATTTGCTGCAACGTGGTATTAAAAATCCGTCTAGGCGTTAACACTTGACTACCTTCTGGCAATTTTAAAATGGTCTTACCGCTGCGATTTTTAGTAAAAAGCTCTGCTAATTTAACGATAAAGCCATAGCCCGCATCCGAGGCTAACAGCCACAGTTCCTCAGGCTCTCCCATAATAACACCGACAAAATCAATGCCTGGTGGAGGATTTAAGCGTCCCGTTAACGGTTCCCCTTGACCACGGGCTGAAGGTAAACTATGTGCAGGCAAAGTATAGCTGCGCCCTGTAGCATCAAGAAAAACGACCGATTGCGTGGTACGACCTTGAGCCGCGGCAAAAAAACCATCTCCTGCCCGGTAATTAAGGCTAGCGCCTATTATATCATGACCTTTAGCCGCTCTTACCCAGCCCTTATTAGAAAGCACAACGGTTACCGGCTCGCTGGCAATAACCTCAATTTCACTAAGCGCCTTAGCCTCCTCACGTTCAACTAAAGGTGACTTACGCTCGTCGCCATATTTCTCCGCATCGGCTATCAGCTCTTTACGAATCAGTTGCTTCAATAATTTAGTAGAACCTAGTGTTTTTTGCAAATAATCGCGCTCCTTAGCAAGCTCTTGCTGCTCGGCACGAATTTTTTGTTCTTCTAATTTGGCTATATACCGTAATTTTAATTCTAAAATAGCCTCAGCCTGTTCATCGGATAAATTAAATCTAGCCATCAAAACGGGTTTAGGTTTATCTTCTTGTCTAATAATAGCAATTATTTCATCAATATTAAGGTAGGCTATCAATAAGCCATCCAATAAATGTAAACGCGCCAAGACTTTCTCAAGCCGATAATTTAGGCGACGGGTCACCGTTGCCAAACGATAAGTTAGCCACTCTTGCAGAATAACCAGTAGCCCCTTAACCTTGGGTCTGCCATCCAGACCTATCATATTCAAATTGACTCTATAACTACGCTCTAAATCCGTGGTAACAAACAAATGCGCCATTAATGCTTCTACATCAATACGGTTGGAGCGAGGCACTATCACCAATCGAGTCGGATTCTCATGATCGGACTCATCCCGTAAATCTGCCACCATGGGCAGTTTCTTGGCTTGCATTTGCGCCGCGATTTGCTCGAGAACTTTAGCCCCCGAAACTTGATAAGGTAATGCCGTTACAATGATATCGCCTTCTTCCTGCTGATAAATGGCCCGTACTCTTAATGAGCCGGTACCTTTCGCATATAGATTTAAAATATCCCGGCGCGGCGTAATAATCTCGGCTTGAGTTGGAAAATCGGGGCCTTGCACATGCTGGCAGATAGACTCTAAAGTAGCCTCGGGCTCATCCAACAAATGAATACACGCATTGGCTATCTCTCGTAAATTGTGAGGAGGAATATCGGTAGCCATACCCACCGCAATGCCCGTTCCACCGTTTAACAACACATTGGGTAATCGGGCGGGCAAAATGGATGGCTCATCTAAACTGCCATCGAAATTGGGCACCCAATCGACCGTACCTTGTCCTAACTCGGCCAATAGAACATCTGCATAAGATGAAAGTCGCGATTCGGTATAACGCATGGCAGCAAAGGATTTGGGATCATCGGGTGAACCCCAGTTACCTTGCCCATCGACCAAAGGATAACGATAAGAAAAGGCTTGTGCCATTAACACCATGGCTTCATAGCAGGCACTATCCCCATGAGGATGAAACTTACCCAATACATCCCCTACCGTGCGGGCCGATTTTTTATGTTTAGCGGTGGCCTTTAATCCAAGTTCCGACATGGCATAGACAATGCGGCGCTGTACAGGCTTTAAACCATCGCCAATATGCGGTAAGGCCCTGTCCAGAATGACATACATGGAATAATCAAGGTAGGCCTTTTCGGTAAAATTATGTAACGGCTGACGCTCGATACCTTCGACAACGGTAGTTGACATCGTGATTAATTCTCTATTTTTCATATGATCAATTATAATAACATAGCTTATAAGTATATCGCTATGTTTCAACAAACTAGGCGGCAATTCATGGCTGTATTCGCGCTCAATAAAATAGATTATTTGTATAAGAAAATTTTCAAACTGTCATCTTTAAAAGGACTTGGGTCCCCGCCTTTGGCGTCACCCAGTATTTGGATTAAAAATGGTTTGAAAACGCTTGCTAACTTCTATGCAAACCACTGGTTATCTTGTACCGAAGTTATTATAATGAGTCACCTACAAGACTACACCTTTTGGGGTCAGTCCTACTTAAAATAACCGAGGCCTATCATGACTACAGTATTAGCACAGCCTAAGGGAGAATTAGTTCTTCGCACGCTGGCTATGCCTGCCGATACCAATTTTAACGGCGATATTTTTGGCGGGTGGTTAGTATCCCAGATGGATCTTGGCGCAGCTACTTTAGCTCAACAACGCTCACGCAGCCGAATTGCAACCGTATCCATTCAAAATTTAAGCTTTATCCGCCCCGTACAAGTAGGAAATGTGGTTTGTGTCTATGCTGACTTAATTAAGGTAGGCAACACCTCCATGACCATTCATTTAGAAACCTGGACTCACAGCGACCATTTTCTTAACCACGAAAAAGTAGCCGAAGGCACTTTTGTATTTGTAGCCCTTGATGAACAAGGTAGACCGCAACCAATAGATAGATAAACCTGAAGGAGTTTTTATGACCACCGAAAACAATTCTGTAAACACCCGTAATGAAACCGATAGCATGGGTAGCATTCAAGTACAGGCAGATCGATACTGGGGAGCGCAAACCCAACGATCAACTCACTATTTTGCGATTGGCAGCGAAGCGCAAGATCGCATGCCCATAGAGGTTATTCATGCCATGGCCATTCTAAAAAAAGCCGCGGCCATCAGTAATCAGGAACTAGGTTTGCTCCCCACCGATAAAGCTAAACTCATCATTCAAGCCGCCGAGGAAGTGATTGCAGGAAAATTAGACCAACATTTTCCATTACGGGTTTGGCAAACCGGGAGCGGCACCCAAACCAATATGAACGTTAATGAAGTGATTGCTAACCGTGCCATTGAAATAGCCGGTGGCACACTTGGCAGTAAAAATCCTATTCATCCTAACGACCATGTTAATATGGCTCAATCGTCTAATGATACCTTCCCAACCGCGATGTACATTGCCGCTGCACTTAAGGTGAGCAAAAAATTATTGCCCCTGGTACGTACCTTAAGAGATGGACTGGCGCATAAGGCAGCAGAATTTACCGACATCATTAAAATCGGCCGTACCCATTTACAAGACGCGGTACCTTTAACCCTAGCCCAAGAATTTTCTGGTTATATCGCCCAATTAGATTTTGCTAGTAAACACATCGAACAACAACTGCCAGGCTTGTATGAGCTTGCCATCGGTGGCACGGCGGTGGGCACGGGTTTAAATACTCATCCCGAATTTGCCGATAAAACCGCACAACATATTGCCGCTCTAACCGATTTACCCTTTAGCAGCGCCGATAATAAATTTGCCGCCTTAGCCTCACACGATGCCATGGTTGCCATGAGCGGCGCTTTAAAAACTTTAGCGACCGCTTTAATGAAAATTGCCAATGATATACGGTGGTTAGGTTCTGGCCCTCGCTGTGGTTTAGGAGAATTAACGCTGCCTGCCAATGAACCTGGTTCATCCATTATGCCCGGTAAAGTCAATCCCACCCAATCCGAAGCCATGACCATGGTATGCGCGCAGGTAATGGGTAATGATGCGGCCATTGGTTTTGCAGGCTCGCAGGGTAATTTTGAACTGAATGTTTTTAAACCCGTCATGGTTTACAATTTGCTACATTCGGCTAACTTATTAGCCGATGCCTGCCGTTCCTTTAATGAACATTGCATCAACGGCTTAGCAGCGAATCGAGATAAAATTGACTATTTTTTACACAATTCTTTAATGTTAGTAACCGCGTTAAATCCTGTACTTGGTTATGATAAAGCTGCTAAAATAGCTCATCAGGCATTACATGATGGTACAACTTTGCGTGAAGCCTGCATTAAATTAGGTTATTTAAACGGTGCAGAATTTGATGCGGCCGTGAAACCCGAGGAAATGTTGGAGCCTAAAGCTTAAGCTAAACTTATAGCCTGAAGTACTGTACCCCTTTCCATATATGATGGGGGTACCGATAAGCTAAAATATAAGGGACTAAATAATGAGCTTGACGACCATTGTAGAATTCTTTTTCAGTCTGGGATTATTTATTAATGCAGGCTTGTTTGTTCCACAGGTTGTAAAATTATACCGTACTAAAAATACGCAAGGATTATCGCTATTAACCTTCGGCGGCTTCAATTTAATCCAAATCTTTGCGGTATTGCATGGTATCATAAACCATGATCGTATTTTAATCTTAGGTTTTTCTTTAAGCTTAATTACGTGCGAATGGTAACAATTTTGCTAATATGGTATAAGGCTAAGCCTATTAGGCCAATAAGTTATGAATAATACTGAACAAGAACTTAAGCAGCTACGCGAAGAATTATCGTATTATAAAAATTTAATTGCGATAATGCCCGGGCATATTTATTGGGTCGATCGTAATAATGTTTTTCTTGGCAGCAATCAGGCTCATGCTAAGGCGGCTGGTTTACCATCAGCGGATAAATTCGTCGGTACAACGCCCTACGATCATGCCTCAAAACCTTATGCCGATGCCGTATGCAAGGTTAATAACCGCATTATGGAAACGGGTATTCCCGAAATCCTTGAGGAAGTGGGCGAATTTTCCGTTCCAGGAACTATACGCACCTATTTATCACATAAGATACCCATTCAAGATCAAAATAAGCAAATCGTTGGTTTATTAGGGGTCTCATTAGACATAACCGAAAAAAAACAATTAGAACAAGCCCTCGTATACGCTCATGAAAAATCAAAACAATCCTCGGAAATGCTTACCAACATTATCGATCTCATTCCGGGACATGTTTATTGGCTAGATAGAGATAATATTATTCGTGGCTGCAATCAACAGATTATTAATGCCTTGGGTCTGGAAAATAAATCCCAACTTATTAATACCTCTCTTTATCAGCATTTTCCTAAACATGATGCGGATGCGGTCGTTGCTATTAACAACCGGATTATATCTAGTGGCAAAGCAGAAATGCTAGAGGAAGTTGGATATTATCAAGGCCAGGCGCGTAATTTCTTATCCAAAAAAATACCTATGCACAATGAAAAGGGGGAGATTACCGGCATTTTAGGGGTTTCAATTGATATTACTAACGAAAAACGGCTTAGCCAAGAACTTCATATTACACAAGAACGTATCAAAGAAACCGAAAGTACCCTAGATAATCTCACTGCACTATTACCCGCTTTAGTCTACTGGAAGGATCGCAATGGAGTTTACTTAGGCGCCAATACCTTAGAGGCGGTAGGAGCAGGTTATAGTAATCCTAAAGAACTTATAGGCAAAACCGATTATGATATGGTATGGAAAGCTTATGCAAAAGAGCTAATCGAAAATGATAATCGGATTATGGAATTAGATGAAGTTCAAACTTTTGAAGAAATTTCGAGGCTGGCTAGCGATAACACCGAGCGCTTTTTCTTATCTAACAAGGCTCCACTAAAGGATGCAAATGGTCAAATTATTGGTACCATGGGAGTTTCCTTCGATATCACCGAGCGTAAGCGTTTAGAACAAGAGCTTTACCTAGCAAAACAAAGAGCCGAAAGTGCTTTAGACCATATCATAGCTACCATGCCTGGGCATGTTTATTGGGAAGACCGACAAGGCCTTATTCTAGGCTGTAATGATATACTGGCTCGAGCATTAGGCCTTAAATTTAGAACTGAGTTAATAGGTAAAACCATCTATGATTATTTACCCGCTGACGAGGCAGCACAGCAGCGCATCATTAATCGGCAGGTTATAGAAACCGGTCAGGCTTGCACCATGGAAAAACGTTTTGTTAATCCAGATGGCAGCGAACATGTGTTGCTTTCGCAAAAAACTCCGTTGCGCGATAGCTCGGGTCAAATCTTTGGCTTACTCGATACCGCTGTCGATATTACCGAGCGCAAACAAATAGAACGAGTCTTACAAGAAGCTAAAGAAAAAGCGGAAAATGCTAATTTGGCAAAGACCGACTTTATCGCCTGCATGAGCCATGATTTTCGCACGCCGCTCAATGGTATTATTGGTTTAGCAGAAATTTTATTACTACGCCTCCAGCATCCCGAACATAAGGAATTTATGCAGAATATTCTGGATTGTGGTAAAAATATTGCCAACCTCATCGAAAATATTTTGAATTATGCCCAAATTGAAGCGGGGCGTTATGAGTTACAAAATAAACCCTTTGATCTACGGGAGCTTATAGAACATATCATTACGATTATAGCCCCACAGGCTCAACAAAAAGGTATTGAGCTTATGGTCATTTATCAAGCCCAAGTACCTAGGCTATTTTATAGTGATCCACTGGCTCTCAATAGAATCTTAATTAATTTAATTGGCAATGCGCTTAAATTTACCGAGACCGGTCACATTCTGGTAAGAGTAGTGGCCGAAGCCATTACCGAAGAACAAGCCAATATCAATATCATCGTTGAAGATACGGGAATTGGCATCCCTCGGGATAAAATTACGCAAGTTTTCGAACGATTTACCCGTAGTGAACCATCTTACTCCAGTAAATACAAGGGCAGTGGCCTAGGACTTGCCATTGTCGAAAAGCTAGTCACTAGTTTAAAAGGTGTGATTAAGGTGAACAGCGAAGAAGGAAAAGGCTCCAGCTTTACTATTAGCTTGCCCTTAAGCTTACAAAACTCGGTTAAATTGCAACCATTAGCTAAAAAAGAAATTTTACTTATAGACAATAATTTACCGAGAGCGCAATTATTGGCCGAACAACTACTACCCAATTCCTGCCAGGTTTATTCGGCTCAAGCAGCCCTTGCGAAACTAGCCGTTGATAAACCACATCTTCCTTACCAGGTGGTTATTATTGATGTGCAAGGTTTTGCAATGCAACCCTTTGAATTTTTAACGCAACTTCAAGCGCATTTTATACAGCAAAAGCCCATCATGGTAATAGCTACGGAAAGATGTTCACTACAAGAGCGGGAACATTATCAAGCCCTTGGTATTGATAAAATCTTAATAAAGCCTTTACGTCCAAGCGAGCTTGACCAGCTATTAGAAGCTATTTAACCACAGGCTACTTGAAAACGCTCGCCATCTTCTAACCGCATGGCGAGCAATCTTCCTCCCCATACGCAACCACCATCTAACGGAAAAATATTAACTCCGCGAGCCTCGCCTTGCAGGGCGGCCCAGTGACCAAATAAAATGCGAAGATTTTGATTTTTTCTTGCTGGCACGGCAAACCAGGGCATATAACCAGATGGCGATTTAGCGAGACCCTCTTTGGTTACTAAATCTAAACGGCCGTCTTTATCGCAAAATCGTATGCGCGTAAAACAATTAGTAATAAAGCGCAACCGCTCCCAGCCCACTATATTTTCTTGCCATTGCTCGGGTTGATTGCCATACATATGCTTAAAAAAACGGGGGTAGTCATTGCCTTGTAAAACGCTTTCAACCTCACTAGCACATTGCTTTGCCTTAGCCAAATCCCATTGCGGCGCAAGCCCGGCATGCACCAATACATAACCTAAGCTAGGATCGTCATGCAATAACTTTTGTTGCCGTAACCACTGGCATAATTCATCTCTATCGCAAGCCGTTAAAATTTCCTCTAAAGTATCCTGAGGCTTAAGCGCGGCCGCGCCACTGGCTACTGCCAACAAATGTAGATCATGATTACCGAGTACTACAATCGCTGCCGGTCCTAAATTTTTAATGAAGCGCAAGGTTTGTAATGATTCGGGGCCACGGTTAATCAAATCCCCGGCAAACCAAAGTTTATCTCTATCGGAATCAAATTTAATTTGAGCGAGCAAGGCCTGCAAGCGGGAAAAGCAACCTTGGATATCCCCTATAGCATAAGTTGCCATAATTAATGTAAGGTGCGTGGTTTTGCTAAACTAACCGGCGCAATCTGCACGGTAAAGCGTTTGCCATCATCGGCAAGCATATGATAACTACCTTGCATACGGCCAATGGGGGTACTTAGCACAGCGCCACTGGTATATTCGTATTTTTCACCCGGTTTTAAATAGGGTTGTTCACCCACGACTCCCATCCCGTGTAATTCATGCACATCACCCTTAGCATCGGTAATGATCCAATGCCTTTCTAACAGTTTAGCTGCTTTAGCACCATTATTATGGATGGTCACCGTATATTTAAAAACATGATGGTTATACTGAACTGAGGATTGTTCAGTGACATAACAGGCATTAACTAAAACATCAATATCGTGTTGATCTTGGTTCATAGCCTTATATTCAACCTATTCTAAACCCGTACCGCCAAAATATCACATGGCATTGCATGTAATAAGGCATTAGCCGTTGACCCTAACAATAAAGCCAACCCTTTTTGGTCATGACTGCCTAATACTAGCAGGTCTACCTTGAGTTCATTCACCAGTTCAATAAGCGTTTCCTTAGTGGCACCATTTCTAATGTATTGATGTTCTAAGGAAATACCTAAGCGAGTGGATTGTTCGGCTAGCTTCTTTTGAATTTCTTGCTGTAGGGTTTCTTCTAAACCCACGTCTAAAGGAATTGCAAACTCTCCTCCCCCATACATCATGGGAGTGGGTTCAATAATATGCGCGATACTAAAGCGCGCCTTAGCCTGAGTTGCAATAAATAAGGCACGTTTAGCCACGGCTTCACTATCTTCCGAAAGATCGGTAGCTAATAATACGTGTTGATAATCTTGCATATAAACTTCCCTAAATAGAAAGAGGCAGTTTATTATACCATTTTTTACCAGGGCTTAAAATAATTAATAGTTATTCAAGATTTTGAATTTGTTCTCGCATTTGTTCTATCAACACCTTAATTTCCACGGCTGCCTGAGTTAAACGAATATCATTAGCCTTCGAACCTAAGGTGTTAGCTTCGCGGTTAAGCTCCTGCATCAAAAAGTCTAAGCGACGTCCAACCTCACTACCTTGTTGGATAAGTGCATTTACCTGTTTAAGATGCTGTTGTAAACGATCAAGCTCCTCTGAAACATCCAGTCTTTGGGCCAAAACCACCATTTCTTGCTCTAGACGCGAGGCATCCAGGGTTTGTTGAGCCTCAGCCAATCGGCTTAATAATTTGGTACGCGCTTGCAATAAAGCCTCGGGTACATAGGTTGCGGCTAATTGTGCCTGCTGCTCAATAGCCATTAACCGCTCCGTTATAAAACCGGCAATAGCTTGGCCTTCGGTTTGTTTTGCCTGCTGAAATTGCTGTAACAGCTTAGAAAACAGCTCGATAAGGTCGTTATGAATAAAACTTAAATCGGTTTCCTCAGTATTTATCGCTCCTTGCCAAGTCAATACTTTGCCAAAATCCAAGGTGGCCTGCGGAACTCTTTGACTAAACTTTTGGTAAGCCTCTATAACTTGGGTAATCAAAGCTTCATTGAATCGCAAAGATCCTCTTTCTTGCTCCGCAAGTTGAACTTTTAAACCTACTTCTATCTTACCTCGCTTAGTATAAGCTTGTACCTGAGTTCTTAAGGCTGGCTCTAAAATGCGTAAAGACTCGGGTAGTCTAAAACTTAACTCTAAATAACGATGATTAACGCTACGGATTTCCCAGGTAGCAGTTCCCCATGAAAATTGAGCGGCTTGGCGCGCAAAACCCGTCATACTACTTAACATAATTTACCCAGTGCTATTGTGATTGCGACTATTATAATCGTAAAGACTTTCTACAAGCCACTTTTATTAAACGGTATCTAGGGCTATACTGAGCGCATTTATTTTTACATAAAGGTTAAACATGCGTCCCAGTAAAAGAGCCCCTAACGAATTAAGAAAAATCTCTATTACCCGTAACTACACTAAACATGCCGAAGGCTCCGTCTTGGTCGAGTTTGGCGATACTAAGGTCATTTGCAATGCCAGCGTGATTCCGGGCGTGCCACGGTTTTTACGTAATGAGAAGCAAGGTTGGCTCACCGCAGAATATGGTATGTTACCCCGTTCTACGCACGACAGAATGGATAGAGAGGCGGCTAAAGGCAAACAAGGCGGCCGCACCCTAGAAATCTCGCGCTTAATTGGTCGAGCCTTACGCGCCGCCGTTGATTTAACTCAACTGGGCGATAACACCATTTACATCGATTGCGACGTGATTCAAGCCGATGGTGGCACTCGTACCGCCGCAATTACCGGTAGCTGCGTGGCCTTGGCGGATGCTATAATATATATGCATCAAAAGAATTTAATTAAAAACAATCCCTTGCGCCATTTAGTGGCCTCGGTTTCGGTAGGCGTTTATCAAGGCACACCGGTGTTAGATCTTGATTATCTAGAAGACTCTAATGCGGAAACCGATATGAACGTGGTCATGAATGAGGAAGGTGGCTTTATTGAGGTGCAAGGCACCGCAGAGGGTAAGGTGTTTGATCAAGACCAATTAAATGCCATGCTAGCTCTTGCCAAGCAAGGTGTTGAGCAACTGCTGAGTGTGCAAAAAGAAGTTTTAGGATTGCAAAACGGGCTGTAAAAATTTTTACAGCCATTAAGGTTTTGTTAAGCTTGGTAGTCTATACTCTGATCATCTTATAAAAAAATGGGATAGCTCCTATGCCTGAAAGTAGTGATCCAAATATCTCTCGCGCTATCGCCGAGCGCCTAAGTCTTGTGGATGCTTTTGAGCAGAACTTACCTATTGATATGCTGACAGCCGAGCTAACGGGCGTAGATATCAATACTCTTAATGGCGATCCCGATCTTGCCGATATTAAACCCGGTGGATATTTTGTTTTAACAGCCCAGGGATTACCCAAGGTTGAGGATATCAATGCTACAAATTTATCAGCGGATGACTTACTAAAGAGAAACACCTTAATAGAAACCATCCGGCTAGCCTATCAAAAGGTGAAAGGTAACGATAAGCTTTCGGATAAAAATACTACCTTAGTATTTCCACTTGAATACAACAGTCACTGGTATTTAGTAGAAATAAATTTAACGCCTACTAAAATTAATTCTGTATCCGTCTGGGATCCTAGAAAAAAGCCAGGCTCTCTACCTCCTTATAATCAACTAGCAAAAATTATTAATAAAGCCACTGGAATAAAATCACTCAAAATTCAAACCAGTACAGTAGCAGGCAGACAAAATGAGAATTACAGCTGTGGGGATTGGATAGTCGATGAAATTGAACGTCGTCTTCTCGGTAAGAGTTATGTAAGAGCTAGTATCGAGTTTTTAAGACTCATTCATATCAGTCGAATTTTTTACCACCGTTTGCAGGAAATAAAGTCCGGCCTTGGTAGTAACTATGAAAATTTCGAAACCAATGTGGTTATACTTGCTTCAAAAAACAATTTCGATCTTGAGCAAACTAAACAAAAAATTAAAATGCTTGTTGATCAAGAATGCCTAACAAAAAGCAGTGATGTTTTGGATAGCATCCTGCTATATCTTGATAAAGAATCCCCTAGACTAAGTCAATCCAATTTTCTTAAAAATGTGCTAGACCCTAAATCAGTTATAGAATGGGCTTATGCTAAGAATTTTTTTACCGCTACGGAGATTTTTAAAAATCTACCTCATGAAGACTATGAAGCGGCATCAGACATACTACAGCAAAAATTGGGAAACTCTGAAAATAAAAATGCGTTATACAGACTAAAGCAAAAGCTTGAAAAATTTGAAAAGGCATCAAACAGACTAAAGCAAAGATTGGAAAACTCTGAAAATAAAAGTACATCAAACAGACTAAAGCAAGAGCTTGAAAACCTGGAAAAAGCATCAAACAGACTAAAGCAAAAGCTTGAGAACTTTGAAAATGCCTCAATCATATTAAAGCAAAGATTTAAAAACTTTAAAAATGATTTAAGAGAATATTTTGCCTATGAAATTATTCGGGAAGGCTCGCCCTTAAATTTAGCCTTAATTGAAGAATTGACTAAGCCCTCTACCCCTACTATTGATGTAGAGGCTGAGATTGCCGAGTTAGAAGCAGAAATCGAAGTTAATGAACAAAGCCCTACTGCTGAACAGCGCTTAGTGACTAGGTTGGGAAATACTATACTATCGTTAAATTCAGACATTCCCGATGAAGCGGTAGAACCTGAGTTTAATAATCTAACTCAACAACTCGCAACTAATAATAAACCATCAACATCTACCACAACCATCTCACCGGATAGCTCGGTGTCCCAAATCAGCGGTTTTGAGGAAAAATTAGGTGAAGCGGCCACTCAACCAGCTACTAAAAATGCGGCAACTCCAACACAACCGGTGCAACCAAAAAATCAGTCTCACAAACCACAAGAGGTCGAAAACTCAACAGAATTAGTAATCGTAGAATTTGATGCCAAAGAGCAGCCTAAGGAAACCTACAGCGAACCGGAGACGGCTAATCAAGCCGTAATAACTGAGACCGATTTGGCACCCTCGTCAGATTCTGATAATGACCTTGCTCTAAGCTCTCCTATCGCTAGCCCTAGAGAAAGTTTACATCATGCTCGCTTTGCTACTCAGCTAGCGAGTCATACTGGGCAGCCTATCTTATCAGAGAACCCGCTCCCACTATCAGTTCAAACGGTTAATGAATCGAGTACCTTTGAGCCACAAGCTACAAATGTCTCAACTGTAGAGCAACCAATCGAGCAAACAGAATCGCTACCAGCAACACAAGTAGGCGATAATTTAACAGTCACAAAAGAGCAAACGATAAAGTCAGATCTTGTTCAAACTCCTCCAAACTCTATTACAGAACCAGAACAAATTATCATCGGTTATGTAGATGCTGATGGCAATCTTTCTGCGATATTAGCCGAACAGGAACAGCCATTATTAGGATCAGATACAACCACAAAAGATTCTAATGAGAAAGTAGAACCGACCTATGAAAAACAGCCCACTGTTTCTAACAGTCCATTAAAAAAATGGTTCAACTCTTGGTTTAGGCCTAATTCAAACTATCAAAAATTAGAATCGCCAGAACCAATGAGTCCGAGAACAAAACCCAAATCAACTG
>Ga0182739_1003055_pt1 | contig 15043 bp, 9 predicted proteins | sample eDN5th30CBELigBY_FD_128873 | JGI IMG/M metagenome (GOLD analysis project Ga0182739, IMG submission 128873) | Enriched backyard soil microbial communities from Emeryville, California, USA - eDNA 5th pass 30_C BE-Lig BY (version 2) (version 2) | ecosystem: Environmental > Terrestrial > Soil >... | reverse complement strand
TACGGCCAGCATAATGCGTTGATGTGTGGGTTCCGGCTCGCCCAAGGAGGAATCATTGTCACCATGGACGACGATTTGCAGCACCCCCCCGAGGCGATCCCCACGCTGATCGCCAGGCTGGAGGCCGCAGAGCTCGACCTGGTCTATGGGACGTCCGCCACCAAGGAACATGCCACCTGGAGGAACGCGGGCTCGTGGCTGGTCACGACGTTCTACCGGCTGGTCTTTCAGAGCCCAGTTCGCCCCAGCGCGTTCCGGGCGATCCGCCGCGCGCTGGTTCGGACCACGCTGAGCTATGACCTGAACTTTGCCTATGTCGACGGCCTGCTGGCCTGGAATTCCCAGCGGATCGGCGAGGTTTCGGTCATGCATCACCCCCGGGAACTGGGGCAGTCGGGCTACTCGTTTCGCAAACTGTTCGTCCTGGCGCTGAACCTGTTCACCAACTTTTCGCTGTTGCCGCTCCAGGTGGTCTCGGTGTGCGGCCTCATGGCCGCTGGCGGAGGATTCCTGCTCGGGACGTATTACCTGCTTCAGTCGGTCCGATCCAACATCGACGTTCCCGGCTACGCCTCGATCATCGTGGCGATCCTCATCCTAGGCGGTATCCAACTCCTGTCGCTGGGAATCATGGGGGAGTACCTGGGACGACTCCACCTGAACGTCAACCGAAAGCCTCAGTACCACGTCCGACAGATCGTGGCACAACGAGCTGGCCGGGCAAGCTCCGTCCTCGCGACGACCTCGGAGCCCTACCACTCAGACTCTCCTCCCACTACGGAGAGCGAGCAAGTCGTGGAGTAGCACAGGCGGCCCGACCGTGGAGGTGGATTCGCGAAGTGTAAATTTGCTGATAAATAATCATGTTTAAATTTAATTACTGTATTTGTTTTATGTGTATTTGAATTGTGCGCATGTTTGTATGATCGCCGATGATGGACGCCGGGGAAACGGGCGAGCTCGGAACGAGGACTCAGACAACGAAGGAGTGGATCCATCATGGCGGTCCAGCCGGTCATGCGGGTGGTGTTAGCCTTTGGTATCAGCGGCGTGTTGAGCGTACTGACGCTCGTGGGCCATTTTCGGCTCTGGCAGGGGACGCTCGATGTGCCTCTGGAGTACACTTCGCGGGGCGACGCCCTGTTCAACTACATGGTGGTCAAGACGGTTCTCGAGGAGTCCTGGGTCCACGAGAACCGGTCGCTCGGCGCGCCCGGCAAGATGACGCTGTATGACTTTCCGATGACCAATGATCTAAACTTGCTGGCGATCAAGGTGCTGGGGTGGTTTTATTCCGACGCCTTTCACGTAGTCAACCTGTTCTATCTTGGTACGTTTGTAGTGGCGACCTGGACGGCGTTGTTCGCCTTCTTGAAATGCGGGGTGTCCGGGCCGCTGGCCGTGAGCGGAGCGCTGACATTCGGTTTCTTGCCGTACCATTTCCACCGGGGTCAAAACCACCTCTTTCTCTCGGCCTACATGGCCATTCCCCTGGCGGGACTGGTCTCGCTTTGGGTGGCCGACGGCCGTTCCGTCTTCTTCCACCCTGACCCGACGAGGGAACGCCCGCGGTTTCGATTCGGTCTTGATGCGGTGATTGCGGTCGCCACCTGTGTTCTGCTGGCCGGTTCCGACGTCTATTATGCGTTCTTCGGGGCGTTCCTGATGGTGACAGCCGGTTTGATCGCCGCGCTCCGGCCGTCGACCCGTTGGGGGGCGCTAGATGCTCTGCTCCTGGTTGGCCTGATCACCGGCCTCTTCTTTCTTTCGATCAGCCCCTGCTTGATTCACGGCTGGCGGTTCGGATTCAATTCGAGCCCGACGGATTTCGGTTACATCCAGGCCGATGTCTATGGCCTCCGGATCGCGAACCTTCTCAAGCCAGCGCCAGGGCACTGGATCTATACGCTGGTCTCCCCGGGTTATACCCAGCCACCGAGCAATGAGAATCGCTATTCCTACCTGGGAATACCGGGGGTCCTGGGGTTCCTCATGCTCTTGGTCGCACTTCTGATGGATCGTCCCCGGGCGGCTCGCCTTTTTCCTCTCGAGGCGTTGAGCCGGCTGAATATCGCGACCGTGCTGTTGGGGACGACCGGCGGGTTCGGGTTGCTGTTTGCGGGGATGATCGCCTCTCAGATCCGGGCCTACAACCGTGTCTGCATTCTGATCGCGTTCTACTCGATTCTCGCCTTGCTCCTGGTGCTGGAGGCGTTGCGGGATCGAATGGCGACAGCGACATCCCGCCGGGTGCTGACGGCCAGTTGCGTGACGCTGCTCCTGCTGACCGGGCTTGTCTCTCAGGCGCCGATCACCAGCAGACCGAATTACCAATCGCTCACGAATTCATTTAACAATGACAAAGAATTTATTAGTGAAGTGGAATCGGCGTTGACGCCGGGGGCGATGGTCTTTCAGCTTCCCTACCTCACGATGCCCGAGGTCCCGGTGGCTCACCGCCGGACGGGGCCGTTTACCCATCTGCGAGGGTATCTACACTCGCACCACTTGCGCTGGAGCTATGGGGCGATTCATGGCCGGCCCACCGCAAGCTGGCAGCAAAAGCTCGCCGAGACGCCCCCCAGGAAGATGATCGCGCCGCTGCGCGAGGCGGGATTCGCCGGCATCTATCTCGACCGTCGGGGGTATCGATCCAGCGAATTGGAGCGGATGGAGTCTGAATTCCGCGAGGTCTTGCGGCAGGAGCCGATCGTGAGCCGGAACGGTCGATATCTCTTCTTCCGCTTGCCCTTGGAGGAGTCGGGGGCGGCCGGAGGCGAATCCGCTTCCAGGTCGGGTTGACACTCTCCGGCCCATCCCCGCACGTCCATGTTCCGGCCGATCGGCCGCGCCGGTGGCTTGCCCTCGCTCGAGAGTGGGATGGCTCAAGGCGGCTGGGGCGACCCCCGACTCAGCCCACGATCGACACGGTGATTCGCCTCTTGTGCGGCGCGGTCCGGTGTTCCCAGAGGTAGAGTCCCTGCCAGGTTCCGAGGTCGCAGCGCGAGCGGTTGACCGGGACGGTGATCGAGTTCTGGGTGAGAATCGAGCGAATGTGAGCGGGCATGTCGTCGGGACCCTCGTCGACATGCCGGAAGATCGGGTCGCCGTCGGGGACCAGTCGCGCGAAGTAGCGCTCCAGGTCCTGGCGAACGCTCGGGTCGGCGTTCTCGCAAAGGATCAGGGAGGCGCTGGTGTGGTGCACGAACACCGTGCAGAGCCCCTGTTCGATCCCGGCCTCGGCGATGATCTGCTGGACCTGGGGCGTGATCAAGTAGGTTCCGCGTTTCGAAGTCGCCAGAGAGAAACTCTCGGTGTGGAACATCTGTGTCTCCTTAACCGTCGAGTGTAACCGAGACGGTAAACGCTTGGGAACGTCCGGAGCCAACCTGGCGCTCGCGATCATTGTCGCTTCCCGAGGTGAACGCCGGGGACTCGACGACGTGATGACCAGCCGGCCAGGAATTCGCCACCGCATTTAACCTCTGATGTCGCAGGAAGTTGCCGCTTGCTTTCTGATCGTTGTCGCGGTCGGCGACTTGAAGAAACGGCGGCGATCGACGAAACACCTCTAAGAACATGGCGACACGGAGGCCGGGCGCACGACGACGCTCAAGGGAATGAGGCTGTTCTAATGGGAGATCGCCGATGCTCATGAGTGGTTTGTCAGGCAACGAGATCTTTTGCCTGACGCGGAAGGGGTGGAGTCCAGGCAATATCGTGGTGGGCAACAGCGTCCACTCGCTCGGCCTGGTCCGGGGCATTACCAGCGGGCTCAAGATGCTTGCGGGGGGCGAGGTTGGCAGCGTCACCCATCTCATCTCCGACGGCCGGCATGCGGCGATCGGCCGGCTCGAGCAGGAAGCGGTCGAACATGGCGCCCACGGTCTGACCGGTGTGGTCTCGGAGCTCAAGCCGGTTGGCAACCTGATCGAGTTCCTCGCCGTCGGCTCGGCCATCCACGGCGACTCCTACAGCGGCCCCTTCTTCTCAACGGCCTGCTCGGGGCAGGACCTCTTCTGTCAGCTTGACGCGGGCTACGAACCCAGGCACTTCGTCATGGGGAATGTCGCCTACGCCCTGGGCGTGGGGCGCGGGCTCACCGGCGGACTCCGGATGCTCGCCCATCGCGGCGAGGTCAAGGAATTCTCGGACATGTATAACCACACACGGCACCTGGCCCTCGAACGGCTCGAAGCCGAGGCGGCCGAGCGGGGCTGCAACGCCGTGGTGGACATCATCACCCGGATCCTCCCCTTCGGAGTCGGGGTCCGCGAGATGCTGATGGTCGGGACGGGGTCGCACAACCCGGTCCTCGGCCAGCCGAAGACCCCGGTGACGTCGGAGCTCACCGGCGAGGAACTCTGGAACCTGACCCATATGGGCTATGCCCCCCTGCGGCTGGTTCTGGGGACGTCCATCTATTCGCTCGGACTCTTGGGGGGCCTCTCCGCCTTCTTCCAGTCCTTCGCCCGGGGCGAGATCGACGAGGTCACCCGACTGATCTACGACGCGCGCGAGAACTGCCTCGACCACATCCGGCTCGAGGCCGAGGAGCTCAAGGCCGACGGAGTGATTGGCATCAAGATCCATATTTATGAGCTTGGCGGCGGGCTGGTCGAGGTTATGGCCGTCGGCACCGCCATCCGCAAGCATTCGAGCGTGCGGACCGAGAGCGAGCAATTGATCCCCCAGGCGATCATCCGCGATCGCGACACCTTCTTCGACCAGGCGGTTCCACTCCAGGGGGCCCGTGCCCGGGAACTCGAGCGGAAGTGAGCTCTCCCCGCAGGTTCAGGGCGAGACCGGTTGCGCAATCGACGCGGCGGTCTCAGGAGGCGCAGGGGGGAGATCGGGAGGGGGGATCGTCGGCCGCTTGGCCGGACCGACCGGGAGACGCCACGGACGACCGACGAGGCGATCGAACTGGCGCTCCGCGAGTTGGTGGAACACCAGAGCCGCCAGGGAGCACGCGACGACGTAAAATCCGAAGGTCAAGAGGACCGCGCTTCCCCCTTCGCCGGTGGCGATCCCGGCGGCCGTGAGCATTGGCGAGGGGGTCGCGAAGAGGCCCTCCCGCACGTCGTCGTAGGAGACCAGCATCACGGCTTCCACCAGGGGGAACGAGCCCGCTCCGAACAGGACGCTCTGGATCGATTCCGGCAAGGCATTGGGCAGGAATCCGCTCATGCAGAGCACGAGGACCGGCGCAAGGGCCGTATTCGAGGCCGTCCCCGTGTTGCGGGCCCGCAGCGAACAGTACGTCCCGAGCGCCGTGAACAGCCAGGTCGAGACTCCCAGCACGGTCAAGGCGGCCATGAATCCCAGCGGGTGGACTGAACCCAAGATCAGGCCGATCGACCACAGAGCCACCAGCAAGCCCCCGAACCCGCGCCCGCGCCAGTAGGCCCCGAACATCTTGGCCCGCACGATTTCCCGGCCGTCGAGCGGCGTCGCGATGAGGCCGAGCCAGGTCTCCCGCAGTCGCTCGACGGCGATCCCCTCAGAGGCGAAGCCGGCCACGGTCAACGCATAGACGAAGCTGAGGAAGATGGTGGCCACTCGGAGGAACTGATTGAACGGGCGGTGTCGGGATCCGGGATTGATGGCCCCGTAACCGGAGGTCACCGTCTCCTTGATGACGTCGATGATCCCCACGTAGTACGCCACGACCCCCAGGAACGCGACCAGGCTCAGATAGGAGAGGTGAGAGACGAACACGACGACGCCGCGACTGCCGCGGACGTGGATCTCCTTCCAGAGTACCGGTCGATCGCCGCATGCTGGTCGCTTGCACGCCCGGCGACCGCGGTGTGGTCGGTTCGGCCCTGCTTCCTCGTGCCGCCGCCAGACGGGCCGGAGCCCGGCGATTGCACCGAGGATCAGGCAGGCGCCGACGGCCAGTTGGAGGCCGATCATCGTGCCCAGTCGGCTCGGAAACGTCCCGCGCGGGAGCACGCCCATGGCGTTCAGGAAGAGTCCGAATGGGCTGCTCGCGAGGAGCCACTCGTTGATCGGACGGATCCATCCATAGATCGTCGGCAAGAGCGGGGATATTGTCAGGGCCAGCACCAACGGGCCGAACAGCCAGGCGAAGATCAGGGTGATCGTCAGTTGATGGGCCTCGCGCACGCGGCGCGCGACCACGGAAACCGACACCGAGAGTCCCGCCAGAAAGAGGGCGGTCGACCCGAGCCCGGCGTAGGCCAGCAACACGAACTCGGGCTCGACCCCCCCGAACAGGGGGAGGAGGAGGACGACCGGTAGCCCCGCGAGCAGGCACGCCAAGTACTGGACGAGCCCCGCCGCCACCTTCCCCACGATGATCGATCCGCTCGAAAGCCGCGTCGTTAGAAGGAAGGTCAGGGTCTTGCTATCCTTCTCCCCGGCGATACTGCGACCGACCAACTCCGGGATGAGCCACAAGGTTGCGAGGCACTGGATGATGGCGAACTGGCCGAAGACCAGGCGGCCGAACCAGGCGACCTCCTGCACGGTGTTCGGGCCGTCGCTGACGTACCGCCAGAAGAGGTCCGTGATCCAGATCACCGCGATCATCAGGAGCGGCACGACCACGCGGCTACCGTAGGTCCGTCGTCGTCGCGCCAGCCTCGCCAACTCACGCTCGAGTATCGGACCGAGCCGCATGGGCGTCGTCTCCGCCGAGGACACCGGTTGAGCCGCTTTAAACGACAAGTGTAAGATTGTGCGTCGAGCGCGTCAATATCACCGTCGTTTCGGCAAATGCGTTCATGGCACAACCGATGCCTGGGAACGTGCCCCGTGGCCCGGCGAGCATGGCCGAAGCCCAATCGCCAGGCGACCGGGGCGGTCCGGATTCCGTGGGTGTTCGATTGCACGCCCGTTTGATCTGGCGCAAGATGAGGGCCGACACCAAGACCTTGAAATCGTTCCTCGCCAACAGGGATATCAAGGAGTGCCGGCTCTTTTACTGGTAGGACCGTCGGCCTGCCCGTGAGAGCTTGGCCGAGGCCAGCCCCTTCCCTCTGGTGAGGAGTGATTGGGAGCCGGTCCGCACACCCATTGACCTCTCTTGATCTCAGGAAAGTCTGTGATGATGACTAGCCATCGCGTAATGACGACGTTCGCCATCGCACTCGTGGTGGGACTGCCTGGGGGGCGATCCTTTGGCCAGACGCCAAAGGCGATTCCGCCGGGGGTCCGGGTCGAGAAAGACGTTGCGTATCTCGAGCCGGCCCGGGCGGAAAAAGCCGATCTGTACCTGCCGGCCCAGGCGTCAGGAGGTCTGAGGCCGGCGGTGGTCATCATCCACGGCGGCGGTTGGGCGGGAGGTGACAAGGGAGCGGCCCGGGAGATCAACATCGGAACGACCTTGGCGCTCAATGGCTACGTCGGCATGAGCATCAACTACGTCCTGAGTGATCGGGCGAAGAAAACGAGGACCTGGCCCCAGAATCTCCATGACTGCAAGACGGCGGTGCGTTGGCTTCGCGAGAACGCCGACCGACTTCAGATCGACCCGGATCACATCGGGGTGATCGGAGGCTCGGCGGGTGGTCATCTCGCGGCGATGCTCGCCGTCACGGGGCCGGCCGATGGACTCGATCCCAAGGAACCCTATGGTGATCATTCGAGCCGGGTGCAGTGTGCGATCGACCTCTACGGCCCAGCCGACCTCCTGGAATATCATGACGTGGCCATGCTCGGGACGACGCGGGAGGAGGACGCCGAGCTTTATCGCCGCGCGTCTCCGACGACCTACGCCGACCGGGACGATCCGCCGGTCCTCATTCTCCATGGCACAGCCGACAAGACGGTCGCTCTGAGCCAGTCGGAGCGGTTCGCCGCGGCATTGGCAAAGGGAGGGACGGTTCACGAGTTGGTCGTCATCCCCGGCGCACCCCATACCTTCCATCTGCAACCGAAACAGCGCGACCTGCGTCCGCTGGTCGTCGGGTTCTTCGACAAATACCTGAAGCCCTCCACCGCGTCGAACTGAGGTTTCGTCGCCGCGACCGGGCGCGGACCCCGACCTTCCCCGAGACTGAGCCGGCCCAGTTGGGCCGTTGCGGTGTGGGGCCCCGCTTGGCGGGCCTGGGCTCGCCTCGATGAAACGGCCTCGGACGCGAACAGTCCCGACAAAGAGGGGAGAGGATGGGCCTCGAGCTGGTGTCGCACCAGCCGAGGTCCTGGCTCACGCCAACGATGGGACTCGGAGGGATGACGTCCCAGTTGGAGAGAAGACCCGTTGCGGATTGCGCCGATTCCTGGGAACCTGAAGGGGGAACGCGTCAGATCTCGGAGTAGGAATCGGTCGGCTGGAAGGTGCGCCGTACCAGGCCCCTCCTCAAGGTCGTCTCAGCGACGATTCGAGGGCCTTCGTCCGTTGAGGGAAAAAAAAGAACCGGCCTCCCTGGATCGAGGGAGGCCGGTCACGAATTGATTCGAAGGAGAAGCAGGGTGGATGACGGGATTCGAACCCGCGATATCCAGATCCACAATCTGGCGCCTTAACCGCTAGGCCACACCCACCGTCTCACTCAGGTACGCTCGTGATTATAAACTTCCCCATTCGCGTCGTCAAGCCACCCACTCCAGAACTCGGTCGCCATTGCGACGAGCGACCCGCTTGGGGGCGAGAGGCGGGGGGGCGCCCGAGGTTTGGCGGGGTGTCGCGAAAACCGCTTGACTCGGCGAGTGGCGTGGTACATTACCCCCAGGGGGGGGATTTCGGCGCTCTCCGGGCCTGGCATTGCCCGGGAGGATCGGACGGGTCACGATTCTCGCAACCGTCTCCTGAAATCGGCAATTAGGACTTGACCGGGTGCGATAATCTCTTGACGTGGGGGAGCGAGGTTGCTGGGATGGGGCCGCAAGGTTTCCCACCGCGGTCCGCGAGCCCCAAGTTCAGGCGCGGGGGTGATTCGGGATGGCAAATACCGTGCTTCGGATCGGGATCGTTGGGTGTGGGTACGCCGCTCGCGTCCATCTGGGGCGGCTCTCGGCCCTCGATCGGGTTCTCGTGGTCGGTTGCGCTGATCCCGATCGGGGAGCGGCCGAGAGCTTCGCCGCGCAGGCGTCCGCCAGCTCGGCCTCGACGTCCCCAGTGGCTGCCTTTACCGATCATCGCGACCTGATCAAACAATGTGGCGCGGATGCCCTGGCGATCTTTACGCCCCATCTGTCGCACTATCGCCCAGCCATGGATGGGCTCCAGGCCGATTGCCACCTCTTTATCGAGAAGCCGCTTTCGACGAATGTTCAGGAAGCCGCCGATATCGTGGGGTTGGCCCGGGGCCGAAACCGAAAAGTGGGAGTCGGACACCAATATCGGCTCTTGCCGAGCCTGGTTGAAGCCCGCCGTCGCCTCAGCGCCGGCACGATCGGACCGCTCCGCCTGGTCACGGCGACGCTCGCCCAGGGCTGGCTCGCCACCCATGGCGGTGCAGAGAACTCGTGGCGGTTCGACCCCAAGGTGGCTGGCGGCGGAATTCTGGCCGACGCCGGCGACCATCTGCTCGATGCGCTGCTTTGGAGCACGGGGCAGGTGGCGGTCGAGACCGCGGCGGTGCAGCACCGCCTCGAGTCGGGGCTTGACGTGGTGACGGCGGCGGTGGTCCGGCTGGCGGGAGGAACACCAGTGACCTTGGCGATTTCGGGCGTGTCGCCGGGGCAGCTTTTCGAAATTATCTTCTTCGGCGAACGCGGACGACTGCGAGCAACCGATCACAGCTTGCTGGAAGAGCTTGGCGACCTGCCGGCGCAGGCCGTCCCGCTTGCCGAAGGCGGCCCGAGCATCGATGAGAACTTTGTGGCGGCCGTCCTGGACGGCTCGCCCCTCTGCTGTCCGGCCGATGAGGCCCTGGACACGGTACGACTCCTGGAGGCGATCGCCCGTTCGGCCGCGACCGGACAGGCGGTTCGCCTGGCGTGAGATGTGGGCCTTGAGGTCTCCCGACTGTGGAGATTCGCCCGACCCTAACCCTGGATTGATACGTGACAATGGCACTTCGCTTCAACGTCGTGAATGCCCCCGCCCTGCCCTCGACCATACAGCGTCAGGCGGGCACGGCGGTCAATGCACGAGGTGATCGCGCGGTGCCGGGAAGTTGTTCTTCCCTTGGACCTTTTGGCCTGAGGACTGACCTCATGTGGGATCGTCTGGATATGCTCGCGGAACTCGATGAACCAGCCGTGGGCGCGGATTGGGTTGACCCGTTCGCGTCGACACTGACCGCCCGGCACCCTGGTGACGAAGAGGATTTTGACGACGAGGATATCGACGACGAGGACGACCTCGACGACGAATTCGACGACGAGGATGATGATGACCTCGACGACGACTTCGACGACGAGGATGATGACGACCTCGACGAGGATATCGACGACGAGCTTGATGGTGAGATCGACGACCTCGACGCGGACGACGAGGACGACCTCGACGACGATGACGAGGATGACGACCTCGACGACGAAGAGGACGAGGACATCGACGATATCTGAGCGCCGACATCGCGCCAGACGCTGCCGGAGTCCGGCGGCGGGAGCGAGCTCGGTGGTTCTCCAATCCGAAGGGGCAGGTGCGATTCCCGCGCCCGCCCCTCTGTTTTGCCGCCCTCCAGGCTCCTTTTCGCGGTCGTCATCTCCCGGAACTCTCGCCTTGACGCGGCTTAACGGCCACACGGCTGTCAAAATTCGTTGAACTTCTGCTTGTTGAGTGAACCTCATTCCGGCTATCCTGAGTCAATGTCACCGGCAGGGCCCGAGGCGCTAGCGACTATGCCCCGGTAGAGCGTTTCTTGAGGATGCAACCGCCGGGAAGGGAGCATCTCTGCAATGGCCGCACACCAGGATCGACCGAGTGACCCCTCCCCCGAGGGCCCCGCACCCGAGACGACGACCCGTCGGCTCCGTGAGCAGAGCCAGCTCGATTTCGAACTCGAGTTTCTGGGTCGCGTTCTGGATCGTGATCCGTTCTATGCCGATGCGCTTCGCGTGCACGCGAACAACCTGGCTGCCAAGGGGTTGTACACGCGCGCCCTGCAGATGGACCGTCGGCTGGTACGGTTGATGCCCGAACGCGCGGTGCCCTGGTACAACTTGGCCTGCAGCTACTCGATGCTAGGCATGACCGACCCGGCATTCTCGGCGCTCCAGCGCGCGCTCGAGCTGGGGTACCGCCACCTCGAGCACCTGCGACGCGACCCGGACCTGAAGTCCTTGCGTCGCGACCCCCGGTTTGCCAGACTGCTTCGCCGCTATTGACCGGGCCCTCATCGGAATCCAGAGGAGTCCTCGCTCCTCGCGGCGGCCGGGACGAGGCGTAACCACGCCGGACGTCAGGTTGGCGCCGTGACTCGGACCTTGGTCCCGAGGCTCGAGCAGGGAGCCGAGTCGTTGGGGTTTGGAGACGACTCGGGTCGGCGTCTCTCGACTCTCGTCAGTCCCACCGCGCCCGCCGATGCCTGCGACGCGAACTATCATGACGCATCACGACTGGGATCAGGTTCAGGAAGCCACGCGGGCCGTCCGGACCCGTTGGTCGGGGACGCCGCTGGTTGGCCTTGTCCTGGGGTCGGGACTCGGAGCGCTGGCCAGCGAGATCGCGGCCGAGGCCGCGATTCCCTACCCCGAGATCCCGCACTTCCCCCGATCCACCGTCGAAGGGCACAAAGGGCAGCTCGTCTGCGGTACGCTGGCGGGGCATTCGGTCGTGGCGATGGAAGGGCGTTTCCATCTCTATGAAGGGTACACCGCCGCCCAGGTGACCTTTCCGATCCGGGTGATGAAGGAGCTCGGCTGTCGCTACCTCATCGTCTCCAATGCCGGTGGGGGCCTCAACCCGCTGCACGCCAAGGGGGATCTGATGGTCATCGAAGACCATATCAACCTCCTGGGCGTGAACCCCCTCATCGGACCCAACGACTCCCGGCTCGGCGTCCGCTTCCCCGACCTCATCGAACCCTACGACCAGGGGTTGCAAAAACTCGCGCTGCGGGCCGCGCTCGAGGAGAACATTGTGGCCCACCGCGGTGTCTACGTGGCGGTCACCGGGCCCAACCTCGAAACGCGGGCCGAGTACCGCTTTCTCCGCGGCATCGGGGCCGACGTGGTCGGGATGTCGACCGTGCCCGAGGTCTTGGTGGCGGTCCACGCCGGACTGCGCGTTCTCGGCTTCTCAATCGTGACCGACCTTTGCCTGCCCGATGCCCTGGCCCCGGTCAGCTTCGAGGAGATACTCGCGGTCGCCCAGGAGGCGGAAGGGAAGCTCAGGATCATCGTCAAGCGCGTTCTGGAGCAGATCGAACGCTGATGGCCGTTGAACCGAGCTCACCCGGTCCCCGCCGCCGCGTATCCGACACGGGTCGCGGCCAGGTCTGGTCGGGCCGGCGGACGAGTTGCGACGACCCCCCTCCTGCCCTTTCGCACGAACTCTCGCGGTTTCCGACGAACACCCCAACGCGCTTTCGCCGCTCGCCGTGGAAGTGCCGGCTTTTCCTTTTTGAAATGTTTCGCCATGTCTGAAAACAGCAAGCCTTACAAAGAGACGCTGAACCTCCCGGTCACTCGGTTCGACATGAAGGCGAACCTGACGGTTCGCGAGCCGCAGATTCAACAGCGCTGGCGCGAATCCGACCTCTACGGCCAGATCCGCCAGGCGCGGGCTGGGGCTGAGCGAAAAGTCCTGCACGACGGTCCCCCCTACGCCAACGGCGAGATCCACATGGGGCACCTGCTCAACAAGGTGCTCAAGGACATCGTGGTCCGTTCGCTCACGATGCAAGGGTTCGACAGCCCCTATGTGCCCGGCTGGGACTGCCACGGCCTGCCGATCGAGCACAAGGTGGTCAAGGATCTCGGCTCCAAGGCCGCGGCGATGACTCAGGGGGAGATTCGGGCCCTCTGCCAGACCGATGCTCTCAAGTGGGTCGATCTCCAGCGCGACCAGTTTCGCCGTCTCGGGATCTCCGGCGACTGGGATAACCCCTACCTGACGCTCGACCCTCGCTATGAGGCCGGCATCCTCGACGTTCTGGCCGACCTCCTCGAAGGCGGGTTCGTCTTCCGCCAGCTCAAGCCGATCCACTGGTGCATGAACGACCGCACCGCCCTGGCTGAAGCCGAGCTCGAATATCGCGACGAGACTTCGACGAGCATCTACGTCAACTTCCCGATGGAGTCCGGGACGCCGGAGGCGTGGGGGCCGGGCCCCTGGCACGCCATGGTCTGGACCACCACCCCCTGGACCTTGCCCGCCAACGTCGCGATCGCCGTCCACCCCGACCTGGTCTACGCCGGGATCCGTTACGTCGAGCCCGATTCGGGCCGGTCGGTCCAGACGATCCTGGCCGCCGAACTGGTCGCGAAGGTCATGGCCCTTCGCGGCGTGACCGCGGTCGAGGAACTGGGACGTTGCCTCGGAAAAGAGCTCGAGCACGCCCAGTACCATCACCCGTTCATCAAGCGAATCAGCCCGATCGTCCTGGCGCAGTACGTCAGCGTCGAGGATGGCACGGGCCTGGTCCACACCGCCCCCGGACACGGCACCGAAGACTATCAGACCGGACGGGCCTATCAGCTCCCGACCCTGAGCCCGGTCGATAGCTCGGGCCGATTCACCGACGAGGCCCCGGCCTCGCTCGTCGGTAAGGGGGTCTTCAAGGCGAACCCGGAGATCGTCGCCACGCTTCGCGACGGTGGGCACCTGTTTCATGAACTTTCATTTGTTCACAGCTATCCCCATTGCTGGCGTTGCAAGAAGCCGGTGATCTTCCGGGCGACCGAGCAGTGGTTCGTCGGTGTCGATCGGAACGACCTGCGGGGCCGAACGCTCAAGGAGATTGATTCGGTACGCTGGTTGCCGGGCTGGGGTAAGTCGCGGATCGACGCGATGGTCTCGCTCCGCCCCGACTGGTGCATCAGCCGTCAGCGCTCCTGGGGCGTACCGATCCCGGCCCTCGGTTGCAACAGTTGCGATGCCCAGGTTTTAACGGCCGAGACGGTCCGCCACTTCCGCGACCTGTTCCGTGAAGAAGGGGCCGACGCCTGGTACACCAAGCCGGTCGAGACGATCTTGCCCCCGGGCCTGGCTTGCCCGAAGTGCGGCGGGACCGAGTTCCGCAAGGAAGGGGATATCCTCGACGTCTGGTTCGAGTCGGGATCGAGCCATCGCGCGGTCCTCTCCGGCGACTTCGCGCTCGGCTATCCCGCCTTCATGTACCTCGAAGGCTCGGACCAGCATCGCGGCTGGTTCCAGTCGTCGATCCTGACGGCGGTGGGGACGACCGGCCAGGCTCCGTTCGAGACGGTGCTGACGCACGGGTTCATCGTCGACGAGAAGGGGGAGAAGCTCTCCAAGTCGGGCGGTAACGCGGTCTCAGCCGTCAAGTCCACCGAGCAGTATGGCGCCGACGTGCTGCGGCTCTACGTCGCCAGCATGGACTACGCCGACGACGTCCGGATGAGCGAAAAAGGCATCAAGGAGATGTCGGAGGCCTACCGCAAGATCCGGAACACGTTCCGCTACTTGCTGGGCAACCTGGAGGACTACGCGACGTTCGACCCGGCCGAGGTTGCTCCCGAATCGCTCCATGAGATCGACCGCTGGGCGCTGGGGCAACTCGACGAGGTCGTCGCCGATGTCCGGGAAGCTTACCAGCGGTTCGAGTTCTACCGGGTCTTCCAGCGGATCTATCAGTTCTGCTCGGTCGAGCTCTCGAGCTTCTATCTCGATGTGCTCAAGGACCGGCTCTACGCCGAGCTCCCCCAGGGACCCGACCGGAAGGCCGCTCAGTTCGTCCTGGCGCGGTTGCACGACGTCCTGACGCGGCTCCTGGCGCCGGTGATCCCGCACACGGCTGAAGAGCTCTGGGACCGGCTTCCCGACGCACCTGGCAAGGCGTCGAGCGTCCATCTGGCGCTCTGGCCGGACGCGAAACGCCCCGGTGCCACGGCCGAGTCCGCGATCCCCTGGAAGACGCTTCTGGCCTATCGGACCTTGATCTTGCGAGCGACCGAGTCGTTGCGGAGGAACAAGAAGATCGGGAGCAACCAGGAGGCT
>Ga0182739_1003053_pt1 | contig 15047 bp, 10 predicted proteins | sample eDN5th30CBELigBY_FD_128873 | JGI IMG/M metagenome (GOLD analysis project Ga0182739, IMG submission 128873) | Enriched backyard soil microbial communities from Emeryville, California, USA - eDNA 5th pass 30_C BE-Lig BY (version 2) (version 2) | ecosystem: Environmental > Terrestrial > Soil >... | reverse complement strand
TTCGATGCCCGCTATCATCTGGCACAGGCGGAACGAAAATACGGCCTGTCGCTGACAGACCCCAAAGCCTCCAGCGAGCATCTGGTGCGTTCCCGTGCCAGCATTACCGGTTTTCAACGCATCTCCAAACGCTGGACGGATGAAGAATACCAGCGTTTCAACTCCCTTTATAAACTGGCGCTGGCGGATCTGGGCGAGCCGGTCATCGATCTTCCCCGTCAGTTGAGCGAAGCGGAGAAAGAAGAAGCCGTCGCGACGGTCAGTGCGGAGACGCAGACTCCGCAAAGTTCCGAACCGGATCAGACTGAGGCCGCCCCGCCTCCCACACTCCAGACGACCCTTCCTCCGCCTGAAAGCAGTTCCATGACAACCATCCTGTTGTTGCTGGGCCTGATTGTCGCGGTTGCCGGGATTTTCTACATCACCATGGCCCAGGGGAAAAAGAAGAAATCGAAGAAGAGTGCAACTGGCAAGGGGGAAGAAAGCCTGTCGAGCATGGGGGCGGTGCACGGAGGGAGTGCTGCGGAAAGCCGAGGGGATGGTTCTGATTTCGGCCTGCCCGGCGGGTTTGTCGCTCCGACTGCGACTGCGGCAAAACCGAAAGCCAAAACGGCTGCTGGTCCTTCCTTCCCCTCGATGTCTGATGATGGAAATCGTGCCGCGTCTCCAACGGCCAAACCCGCAGCGGCCCGCCCCTCTGTGAAACCGGCGTCCCCCGTGAAGCCGGCCGCTTCGGGGACAGCAGCCCGCCCGGCAACGACCACCCGTCCTTCCGCGGCCCCCCGGCCGGCTGGCGGTCAGGCGGCCCGTCCTGCCACGGGGGCATCGGCAGTTCCCGGTAAGCCGGCCGCATCCGCGCCTCGACCGACGGCCCGCCCACAAACAGGAGCTGTCCCGCCCAGCCCCAATGCCGCGAAGCCACGTCCGACTGCTCCGGGAGCGCCTGCTCCCCGCCCGGCGGCTTCCCGGCCTGCCGCTCCCCGTCCGGCAGGAGAGTCAAAGCCTGTTCCCCCCAAACAGACACGCCCCCAGCCACCGGAACCCTCGTGAAGGCTGGGCGCCGCTGCGACAACTTGTGTAAGACCCGTCTGAATTCACTGTTCCTGTCTGAGATGGTTCCTGTCATGAAAATTCGATCCGTATTTGCTGTCATGCTGTTGTCCTGTCTGGCAACGGCGGTTCTGGCTGCGGACGTTGATACTGTTTATCGCCGAAACGAAACGAAGGGCTTCGGCGGTCAGATCACGGCTGCCAACAAGACTGAAGTGGTCGTCACACAGAAAGTCGGCAACAAGGAGGAACACTTTCCCGCCAACGAAATTGAACGTGTGGAATATCAGAATGAGCCTGCGGTTCTGGGAATCATCCGTGGACAACTCAACAGCGGCCAGTTTGCTCAAGTTCTGACAGGCTGCCAGGAAGCCATGACCGCCGCTGCTGCCGGAAATCAGAATCTCAAGGGAGAGATCGACTATCTGGCGATTCGCGCACTGGCTCGAATCGCACAGGCGGACGCCACGAAAGTTCCCGCAGCCATCGAAAAAATCAAATCATTCACCAATACCTATCGCGATCATTACCGCTTCTATCCAGTACAGCAGATTCTGGGCGAAACTGCGTTGCTGACCAAAGACATCGTCACTGCTGATTCTGCATTCAGCCTTTTGAAAGAGACACCCTGGCCGGAATACCAGTTAATCGGCAAGGCGGGCATCGCCAAAACGCTGTTGGCTCAGGACAAGATTGCCGAAGCCAAGACGATCTTTGATGAAGTTGCTTCAGCATCCACAACAACTCCCGCAGAAAAAACCTGCCAGATGGAGGGGATGCTCGGTCAGGCGAAATGCCTGGAAAAGTCGAATCAGCTCGATCAGGCGACGGACGTTCTCAAGAAGATCGTCCAGGCGGCCTCCGCTGATGAAACCCGATTGCTGGCACAGACCTATCTGCAACTTGGAAATTCGTATTCTCTGGACGGGCAGCGGGCAAAAGATGCGGTCCTGGCGTATCTGCATGTGGATGTCATTCCCACGCTGGCCAGCCAGTCCGACCTGCATGCTGAAGCCCTGTATAACCTTTCCAAACTCTGGCCGGCGATTGGCCAGCCCGCTCGGGGAGCGGAAGCCAGTGCCAAACTGCAGCAGGATTATCCAGAAAGCGAGTGGACAAAGAAACTCGCGGAAGGACAATAGCGGCCCCGCTTTGCCCGCTGTCTGACGGCGTTCCCGTGCCTGTCGACTCGGGGCGATCCGGTTTTTTATCGCCCCTTTGAGATGAACAAAAATGGAATTCCCTTCAGTCGCCTCGCAACTCGAAATTCTTCGTCGCGGGGTCGAAAAAATCGTTCCCGAAGCCGAACTCGCCCAGAAGCTTGAGCAGAGCCGAAAAACCGGTGTGCCGCTCCGCGTGAAATACGGGATCGATCCCACTGCGGCCAATGTTCATCTGGGGCATACCGTTCCGTTGCGGAAAATGCGGCAGTTTCAGGAACTCGGGCATCAGGCGGTCATCATCATCGGCAATGCCACAGCCATGGTGGGCGATCCCAGTGGGCGCGATGAAGCCCGGAAAAAACGGCTCACTCTGGCGGAAGTCGAAGAGAACGCGCAGTACTATCTGCAGCAGGTCGGCAAGGTGATTGACCTGTCCCGGGCGGAAGTTCACCGGAACGGCGACTGGTTCGGCAAAATGGGACTCGCCGAAATCCTTCAACTGTGCGGAAAGGTCACCGTGGCCCAACTGCTCACCCGGGACGACTTCGCCAAACGAATGGCGAATGAGTCCCCCATCTTTCTGCACGAATGCCTGTATCCGGTCATGCAGGCCTGGGATTCCGTGGAGATTCAGGCCGACATCGAACTGGGCGGAACCGAACAACTCTACAGCTTCATGCTGGCCCGCGATCTGCAGAAAGCTCAGGAACTCAATCAGCAGATCGGCATCATGTCGCCCATTCTCGTGGGGACCGACGGCACCCGTCGCATGGGAAAAAGCCTGGGGAACTATATCGGAATCTCGGAAGACCCTTACGAGATGATGAAAAAGTTCATGCAGCTTCCGGATGCGGTGATGCGAACTTATTTTGAACTGCTGACCAGTCTGCCGATGCCGGAAGTTGATCAGATTCTCAGCGGGCACCCCAAAGATGCCAAAGTCCGACTGGCCCGGATCATCATCGGGGAGTACCACAGCGCGGATGCCGCCCAGCAGGCTGCTGACCGCTGGCAGAAGGAAATCGGTGAAGGGAATCTCCCCAGCGACATCCCTTCAGCCCGTCTGTCCCGTGCTCTGCTGAATGAATCCGAAGCCATGCAGGCTGCCCAGTTGCTGAAGGAACTCGGACTGGTCCCTTCCACCAGCGTCGCCATGCAGCGAATCAAAGGGAATGCCGCCTTTGTCATGTACGGAGAGGAAAAAGTTCCGGTTCAGGACCGATCGGAATGGATCCAGATCCGGGAAGGAATGCTGGTCCGCGCCGGACGAAAAGACTGGTGCCGGGTGAAACTGGTCGATTGAACACGGCTGGGTGCTTTTTCTGACGTCTCTATGAAACCTCGAGGCCGAAAGTATGACCCAGCAGACTCATGCACATGATCGACGAGTTTGTTCCCTTCTGATTCAGGTCTTCATGGCGCTGGGCACAGTGAGTGCTGTGGCGCAGGAAAAACTCCCATCGCCTGCTGACGCCACTGAGGTTGCACATATTGAGCAAAAAAAGGCCGATTTGCGCCGCCAATTCATGATTCAAGCCTGCAACACGTTTGAAATGCGGATTGGAGATGGAGAACAATCCGCGATTGCGAAGATGGTGCCGGAACCGGTACAGCGATGGGATAACACAATCGCCACAGTCATTGACGGGGTGATTACCGTTTACACCCGTCGTAGCCGGCCTGACGTGGTGGCGCAGTTTCACATTCATCAAAACCGCTTCGTCGTCAATGAATTCGCCAGAATCTGCGATGAGCCGTTACACATGAGTCGTCATGGGCGCACGGTCTGGAATCCTGCTGAAAAGTGGTCGGAGTTCAAGCCGCTGCCCAATGCTCCCTCCGACGCAGGAAAAACTCCGGAACTGCGCCTCGTGCAGATGCGGCGGCAGGCAGAGAGATTTTCGATTCGGGATGAGCGAGACGGGAAGGTCGAAACAGCAACCACCCTGCGGCTGATGCCACAACCAGTCTATCGCTATCAGGACGAGGAAGACCTGATTGACGGGGCCATGTTCCTGTTTGTAAGTGGAGTCGATCCGCAGGCGGTGCTCCTCGTGGAACTTCGAAAATTGCCGAAGGAGAAGCCCTCATGGCATTATGTGCTGGCCCCGGTCACGATCTATGAACTCACCGCTTCGCTGGATAGCGCCGTGGTCTGGCAGAAGCCGCGCGTCAATCAATTTGCAGCCATCAACTTTCCCTATTTCGCGGGGCCATATCGGCCAGATCCTGGCGATCTCGATCTCGGTGATCTCATGCCATCGGGCCCGGCAGCCCGATAGATCGGTCTGCCGGGTGTCCTGTTCGCATCGCGTCAGCAGGGCGAACGGGAATCCACGTCCTGTGTCATGCGGCATGCTCATGCTGTTGACGCGACATGAGCATGGTACCCTACGCCTGTTTCCCATCCCCCAGAGAGAACCAGCATGTCGGCTTCAAATCCATCTGACAGGCGTTTGTCTTCTTCAGTACCTGGCATTGCCATTTGTGGCGTCATCTCGATTGGAAGTCTTTCGACGCTATTGGCAGCCGCAGGTTTTCTCTGCGGACTTACGCTGGCGGGAACCACTCTGAAAGGAACCGAAGCCGGACCGGTGTTAATTGGCTCCGCGATCATGATGGCCATCGCCGCCGCGAATTTTGCCTGGCTGCTGCATTTCTGCTTCCGGAAAATCTGATCCCCGTGCACGTGGCGACAAATTGGATTTCCATCTTTTGTCCCGGATCGGCTTTCGGGAGATTGGTTCCTTTTCTGGTTCAAATTGAAGATGATGTCTGGGACGACTTGATCCCGCCCGATTCAAATTTCCCACGACTGCCGGAGAGAGCATGAATCTCACGATGAGAAACGAAGTGCCTGGCCCCTGCCCTGCTTCTAATTCTTCGACCACACCGAAGTTCGGGGTTTCCTCCGGCATCCGTCTGGCGATTGGGCTGCTGCTGGCACTGGCGGGATCAGCAGTTCAGGGGGAAGAACCGGCGGCAGCGAAAGCATTTCAACCGAAACCGCTGATCGTTCCCGAGGGATTTGATGTCGAACTGGCCGCTGCTCCGCCGCTGGTCGAACACCCCACCTTTGCCACCTTCGATGAGCAAGGACGACTGTTTCTTTCCGAGAACGCGGGAGTCAATCTCTCGGCGGAAGAACTTCTGAAGCAACTTCCCAACTCGATCCGGATGCTGGAAGATCTGGATGGCGATGGAAAATTCGACCGGTCCACTGTTTTCGCGGACAAGCTAACCTTCCCCATGGGAGGAGCCTGGTTCCAGGGAGCACTGTACGTGGCGTCTCCACCCAGCATCTGGCGGCTGGAAGATACCGATGGAGACGGCGTGGCGGATCGCCGGGAAGAGATTGTCAGCAAGTTCGGCTTCACCGGAAACGCGGCGGATATTCACGGCTGCATCCTGGGACCGGACGGTCGCCTGTATTGGTGCGACGGCTACCACGGACACGAATTGACAGACTCTTCGGGCCAGGTCTACAGCAAACGGGAAGGCTCCTACATCTTCTCCTGCCGGGCGGACGGTTCCGATGTCCGCATTCATTGCGGCGGAGGGATGGATAATCCCGTTGAAGTCGATTTCACACCCGCTGGCGAGATGCTCGGGACCGTCAATATTCTTTACAGCCGTCCGCGTGTCGACTGCTTTGTCCACTGGCTGCATGGAGGGGCTTATCCTCATCGTGAACGTGTGCTCAATGAAATCAAAGTGACCGGAGATTTCCTTGGTCCCGTTCACAAATTTGGCCATGTCGCTGTCGCGGGAACCATGCGCTACCGTAGCGGAGCATTGAATCCACAGTGGAAAGACAGTTTCTTCACCACATTTTTCAACAGCGGAACCGTTGTTCGACTGGATCTGCAGCGGAGCGGACCGACCTTTACTGCCACTCAGGAAGAACTGCTGAGTTGTTCCGAGCGGGAATTTCACCCGACGGATCTGATCGAAGATGCCGATGGCAGCCTGCTGGTGGTTGATACCGGTGGATGGTTTTATCGTGGTTGCCCCACTTCGCAACTCGCCAAACCCGATATCCTCGGGGCTGTCTATCGCATTCGGAAATCGGACACGAAGTCGCTTACGGACCCGCGTGGACAACAGATCGACTGGAAATCCCTGTCTGACGAAGACCTGCTCGAACTGCTGGGAGATGCCCGGTTCGCTGTGCGGGAACGGGCGATTGACGTGGCGACCCACCGGGAGGACTCGATTGTCGCGCCGCTGGCCAAACAGGCTCAGCATCCGAATCCACAGGCGCGTCTGGCTGCGGTCTGGACGCTGATTCGCCGTCATAATATGACCGAGGCCCTGCTGTTCCTCAAAGATGGAGATCAGGAGATTCGCCTGGCGGTCCTGAATGGACTGGCTTCCTCTCCGCTGCCTGCCGCGCGGGAGTCGCTGGTGCAGTTCCTGCATCGGGGAACTCTGCCTGAACAGAATGCCGCTGCGGTGGCACTGGGCCGGAGTCAGGATTTACAGGCGGTGCCGTCACTGCTGGCGATCCTTGATCGAGATCTGGACCGGACGCGGGAACATGCTGTGATCTATGCTCTGATCGAGTTGAATCGTCCGCAGGCCACACGCGCGGGTCTGAAAGCCGGTCGGCCCCGCGTCTGCCGAGGAACCCTGCTGGCACTGGATCAGATGGACGCCGGCCGGTTAGCTGCAGAAGACCTGTTGCCTTTTATTGCTGCTGAAGACCCAGCCTTGCAGGAGACCGCCATCACTCTTTTCAGCAAGCACAAGGAATGGACCGGTCATGCCGTGGGCGTGCTGGAGTCGCTGTTGAAAGATGCCCGGGATTCCGCAGCCGACAACGAACGGATCTTCCGCGTGGCGAAGTCGTTTGTGGCCGACCCCGCCGTGGCGGCGGTGATCGGAGAATCCCTGAAAAATTCGCAGCTTCCTGCGTCGCTGCGCAGTGCTTTATTCAAAGCCATGGCCAGCGGACAGACACATCCGTTGCATGAAAGCTGGGTAAAACCGGTGGCGGATGCACTGATCAGCGACAATCCGCAGCAGGTGGCGGACGCCCTGCAGATTCTGGCAGTCTGTCCGTCCAGACAGTTTCAGGATCAATTGCAGGTACTGGCGGATGATGAACAGTTGCCTCCCTTTGAACGTGTACTCGCCCTGCAGATTCACTCCGGGCAGATGGCTGCTTTGCCGGAAGCCGCCTTTGATCTGCTGGTGCAGTTACTGGCGGACGGGAGTCCGAAGGAGCGTTTTGAAGCAGCACAGAAAATCGGAGCCTGCACGCTGACACCGGGGCAGCGTCTCAACCTGGCAGAGCGACTGATACCAGCTTCGCCAGCGATGTTGACCGAACTGGTACGTCCCTATGGAAGAGTCGTCACGCTGGAGGACGGCCGCGCCTTTCTGGCTTCCCTCAAAAATGCCCGCAGCCTGACGTCCATCAGCGCGGAGGAACTGGCAGCGCTGGTCAAGAAATTTCCGGCCGAACTCCAACCGGCTGCACAGGAGGTGATCGGGATACTGCAGGTCCATCGCCAGCAGCAACTGGACCGCCTGAATGCCTTGCTTCCCAGACTCAAGGATGGAAATGCCCAGCGGGGAAAAGAACTCTTCTTCGCGGAGAAATCGAAATGTGCGACCTGCCATCGGGTCGGAGACCAGGGAGCAAAAATCGGCCCGGACTTATCGACGATTGGAGCAAACCGGACTGGATCCGATTTGCTGGAATCGATCCTGTTTCCCTCTGCCACGATTGTCCGTGACTATGAACCCTATTCGCTGATCACCTCCGATGGACGGGTGCTGACAGGTTTAATTGCCCGGGAAACGACCGACACCTTGTTCCTGCAACCTCAGTCGGGCGAGCAGATTGCCGTCCCTCGCAGTGAAATCGACGAGCTGGCACCGGGGACGGTCTCGATCATGCCGTCCGGTCTGGATCAGACACTTTCGGAGCAGGAACTGGCGGACATTGTCGCCTTCCTGCAAAGCCGAAAAGGACTGCACACGGCATCGCATCCGTAACGGATGGCCAGTATTCAAGATCGCGAGACTTTTCCGGGAGCGATCGTATCACCTGTAAGATACAAGGGTGCGTTTGAACGCACCGCGGTTCCAAATGAAGCGATGTTTGGTGCGTCTTGACGCACTACGGGAACTTCTTTCAAAAGCTGCTCGACAAAGCCCTGAACCCGTTCCCGAAGCCGGTCATCCATGACCCATCCTCCCCCATCTAATCCAAATTCCGGAAATCACACCGATTTCACACGCCGACAAGCATTGCAAATTCAAAGCCAACTGCAAAGTGCGGAATGCACCCCCGGGGGGGATGCCAATGAGGCTGGTCTTGACCTGATTTCGGAAATCGAACTAATGTGCCACGCATTCCCTGGATTTTCAAGGACGAAATCACAATGTGCGGCATTGTCGGATATGTTGGGCAACGAGATGTTTGTAACTTTCTGCTGGAAGGTCTACATCGGCTTGAGTATCGAGGCTATGACAGTGCTGGAATTGCCGTTGCCACGAACGGCGAGATTTCGATTCGCAAAAAGAGTGGGCGTGTTCAAGAGTTGTCTTCGCTTCTGGAAGAATCTCCGGTTTGCGGCACCTCGGGAATTGGACATACACGTTGGGCCACGCACGGTGTCCCCAGCGATACCAATTCGCATCCTCATGTGGGTGGTTCCGGAGAAGTGGTGCTGGTTCACAACGGGGTGATTGAAAATTATGCCTCTTTGCGCAATCAATTGCAGGGACTGGGGTACAATTTTCGCACCGAAACCGACACCGAAGTCGTAGCCCATCTGCTGGCACATCACCTTGAAGAGCAGGTCAAGCTGGGAGAAGACCCCACCCAATCCGCCAGTTGCCTGCATGCCCTTGAAATGACATTGCGAAAACTGAAAGGGACCTATGGGCTGGTGGTGATGTTTCGTGATTGCCCAGACATGTTGATTGCTGCCCGAAATGGGAGTCCATTAGTGGTAGGAATTGGCGAGAACGAATACTTCCTGGCGAGCGATGGCACTCCACTGGTCGGATATACGGATCAGGTTGTCTATTTAGCGGATCATGAATTAGCGGTATTAACTCCAGACGGAATGGAACTGCTGCATCGGGACACCGGCCGGCAATCTCCATCCATTAAGACTCTGAATCAGGTTTCGACGGACGTCGAACTGGGCGAATTTTCGCACTATATGCTCAAGGAAATCTTCGAACAGCCGCATTCCATTGAAAATGCCTTGCGAGGTCGCCTGAACGACGATGAAGCCACTGCCCGTTTCGGAGGTTTGAATCTGACCTCGCACCAGTTAAGAAGGATCGACCGAATTATCCTGACTGCCTGCGGCACCAGTTGGCATGCCGGGCTGGTGGGCGAATACCTGATTGAAGAGTTTGCGAGAATTCCCGTGGAAGTGGAATACGCCAGCGAACTGCGCTATCGCAATCCGCCCTTATCCGATCGTACCATGGTTTTTGCGATCACGCAAAGTGGAGAAACAGCAGACACGTTGGCCGCGATGCGTGAATGTCGCAGAAAAGGACATCCCACGCTGGCAATCTGCAACGTCGTCGGTTCCACCATCGCCCGGGAAGCAGATGGGGGAGTGTATCTATATGCCGGATCTGAAATTGGTGTCGCCTCCACAAAGGCATTTACCTCGCAGGTTTCCGTTCTGACGATGCTGGCGCTGTATTTTGGACGTATGCGGCACATGTCGTATCAGGCTGGAAAAAATATCATTCGCTCTTTAAGAACCATTCCGGGGAAAGTTGAGCGGGCCTTACAATGCAATGATACCGTTCAGGAGATTGCCGCAAAATACTACAATTGCTCCAATTTCCTGTACATGGGCCGGCTCTATAATTTTCCGGTCGCACTGGAAGGAGCCCTGAAACTCAAGGAAATTAGCTATATTCATGCGGAGGGCTATCCCGCAGCCGAAATGAAGCATGGGCCAATTGCATTGGTGGATGAAGACACTCCCAGCGTGTTTATTATTCCCAAGGGAGGAATTTATCCTAAAGTGCTTAGTAATCTGGAAGAAGTCAAAGCAAGGAACGGCCCTGTCATTGCCGTGGCCTGTGAAGGAGACACGCGAGTTGCGGAAATTGCGGACGATGTGATTTATGTTCCCGAAACTGATGAATGCATGTCTCCCCTGGTCACCAGCATTCCCTTACAACTGCTGGCTTATCATATTGCTGTGATGCGTGGTTGTAATGTCGATCGTCCACGTAATCTTGCTAAAAGCGTGACTGTGGAATAGGGCGTATTGCTCTCTATCAACGCCTGTGGCGAAAGCGCTTCGCTCGATGCAGTCTCCAGCACCAAGAGAAGAACGTGGACGACTTGGCCAATGCCAGATGAATGTGCCCTGGTTGATCTCGAGCAGAATTTTATCATTGGTGTACTGAACCCTCGCCAGTCGATATCGACAAATTCTGAGAATTCGCCCGCTTCGGCTTCCTTGTCAGAGCACAAATCGCTTGATGTTGCACAACAAAACACCTCAAACACCTCTCCGGACAAGCTCTCAGAGAAATGGGCTCGGTGTCACAACCTATTTCCGGCGCGATGGGACGGGGGGTGAATTCAAGGTGAGAGTTTTCGCCTTTGATAAACCTGGTGAGATTCCGGGAGGGCGGAACTCCTGCAGAGCCGCGAGCAAGATTGCGTTTTCCCTGGTTTGCGGCTTGGGAGAAACCTTGCCCTTCCAACGCCAAAATCGAAAGACAAAAGCCCTGAATCCGGGAGATTTCCGCTTGACGATTCTGCGGAAACGATTCTATAACTGAATGATTCGAATGACGAACTATTTGGCGAGTGTCATGCAACTTGACGAGCGTGCTGCGGAACTTGGTCAACACGTCCAGAAAATTCTGAAGCAGTTTCAGGCGGTCCATTGTTCGGCTGCAGAAGGGCCACATGTGTCGTTGAATCGTCAGGAATTGCGTCTGGTGGAGTTTCTGGGCCACGAGGGCAGCCAGATCATGCGAGCTGCCGCTGAGCATCTTTCGCTGGCGGTGAATTCTGTCACAACGCTGGTGGACGGGCTGGAAAGCAAGAAGCTGGTGACTCGTCAGCGTTCAACCGAAGATCGTCGGGTGATTCTGGTGGAATTAACTTCGGCGGGACAACAAGTCTGGCAGGAAGCGGAGTCGGCAAAGCTCCAGCTTTACCGTTCCATGCTCAAGCCGCTTAATTCCACAGAGCAGGAACTCTTTCTCGAACTGTTTCGCAAGATTGCACAAGGCCGCTCACCGGTTTTCGTTTCGGAAAAGTGTTGATCGCAATTCGAAGTTCATTTCTTTTTTATTTCCGGCAATTTTCCAATGCCTTCATCCCACGCCCACACGCCTCCCGCCAAGATCCGTGCATCGCATCTTGAACCGGAAATCGTCAATTCTTCGGAAGCAGCTTCTGCTGGCCCGCCCCCTGCAGAGCCGGCTTCTCCGCAGGCTGTGGACGCCCCGGTGGAAACACCGTCCGTCCCCCGGCAGATTTCTCAACCCTTGCCCTCGTCCACCTTTTCTCCTGCTGCTCCAACGGCTTCACAAACGTCCCGACTCAGCAAGCTGCTGACCGTGACGGGGCTGGCGGCAGTCTGTGTATTGGGCTGGGCTTATGCCACTGGCCGCCTGTTTGAAGATCATCGTGCACGTCTGCCTGCAGAAGATCCTGCCGCATCAGTCCGGCCGGCCGGAATCACGGTCACCGTCGAACCGATTACGATCCGCCCGTTGAAGCGAAGTATTGAAGCCGTGGGAACTCTTTATGGTTTTGAAGAAATCGTGGTCAGCGCCAAAGCGGAAGGCCGCATTCAGCAAATTCATCATGATGTTTCGGATCGAATCAGTCCGGGAGCCCTGCTGGTGGAACTGGACCCGACCGACTCCAAGCTGGCTGCCGAACAGGCGTCGAGCAATCTGCAGGTGGAATTGGCCAAACTGGGGTTGAAGAAGGCGGCCGATGCCGATTTTTCTCTGGAGCAGGTTCCCATGGTGGAGCTGGCGCGGGAGAAACGAGAACTGGCACGCCTCAAAATGGAACGAGTTCAAAGTCTGGCCCAGCGTCAGGCCACCACACAAGAAGGGGTGGACAATGCGGTGGGTGAATTTCGCATGGCCGGGGCAGAGTATGAAAATCAGATCCTGGTCGCGAAATCCAGCCTGGCCACCATCAGGGCGCGTCAGGCGGCGCTGGCCATCGCCCTGCAACAACTCAAAGACTGTCGTGTGTGTGCTCCCATTCCTCAACTTGCGGTACCGGGAAAACACAAAGACCGGCCTTATATTATGACGAGCAGGTCCATCGCCGAGGGAACGTTTGTCCGGGTGGGTGATGAAATCTGCCGACTGGTGCTGGATGGAACATTGAAGCTGCGGCTGGCCGTTCCCGAGCGTCACAGCACGGAGATTCGAACCGGCCAGCACGTCCAGGTCTTTACCGCTGCTTCTGCGGAGCCCTTCGATGGCACGGTCACCATGATCAATCCCGCCGTGGAGACCAAGACCCGCACATTTCAGGTTGAAGTGCAAGTATTGAATGATCGACCGGGACTGAAGCCGGGCGGGTTTGCCAAAGCGGTTATCGAAGTGGGGGAAGACCCTCAAGCACGAACCGTCCCACTCTCGGCCATGGTCCGCTATGCTGGTGTGATCAAACTGTTTACCGCCACAGATGGAATTTGTCACGAAGTTCAATTTACTCCGGGAATCCAGACCAGCGAATGGGTGGAAGTGGTCCATCCACAACTTCCGCAAGATGCCGTTGTCGTGACCAGCGGACAGTTCAATCTGGCTGAAGGAATGGAAATCAATATTCGCGAATTCAACGCATCATCCTCGTCGACCGTGGATGTCTCAAACCATTGACGCTGATTCTGCGGGACTCGACAGGAGTTTCCAAAATGATCCGAGTTCAGGACGTCACCAAAAATTATCCCAGCGGCAGTACCCGGTTGAATGTGCTGGAAGGGGTGAATTGCGATTTTCCGACCGGTTCCTTCTCATTCATTCTGGGGCCTTCCGGCAGCGGCAAGAGTACGCTGCTGTATTTGCTAGGGGCCTTGGACGATCCGACGTCGGGAGAGATTTTTGTCGACAACCAGTCTCTGGGAGGGCTCAGTTCGCGCCAGCGGGACCTGTTTCGCCGTGAACAAGTGGGATTTATCTTCCAGAACTTCAACCTGCTCAAAAATCTGAATGCTTTACAGAATACTCTTGTTCCCTTTCTGGCAACAGGCTGTTCCGCGGAATTGCGTGCCCGGGCGGCGGATTTGCTGGACAAGGTGGGCCTGGCGGATCGCCGGCATCATCGTCCGAGTCAACTTTCCGGCGGCGAACAGCAACGGGTGGCCATTGCCCGTGCCGTCCTGAAATCTCCCAAACTGATTCTCGCGGATGAACCGACTGGAGAACTCGACAGCCACACCGGCAAACTGATCTTTGACCTGCTGCGACAACTGCAGAAAGAACACGCGGTCACGATTATTACTGTCACTCACGACGAACGCTATCTTTCTCCCAACGATCGTGTGCTGCGACTGGAGAATGGTAAAATGCTGACTCCCAGTATTCTTTGACTATTTTGCTGTCTACTGTTGTGCTTCGATTTTTGAAGCCCCGGCCCTGCAGACCTCGTTCCTGAAAACGAATGACACACTCCGCGCTCTCTGTTGAAGGTCATGATGATCCGGCGCTGCTGGGAGGCGTCGCGGTGCGTGACGCCACACACACTGTCTGGCCGCCGGTCGATGAAGCCATTCGAACTGCCGTAGAAAGCTGCCTGCGGACCGGCGCCTGGGGACAGTATGAAGGCGAGTTCAACCAGAAGCTTGTTGACCAGCTGAAGACGTTCCATCCGGTCGAACATGTCCTGCTGTGCAGCAGTGGAACATCGGGGGTAGAACTGGGGCTGCGCGGCCTGAATCTGCGGGCAGGGGATGAGGTAATTCTGTCTGCTGCAGATTTCAAGGGGAATTTTTTGAATGTTCTCGCCCTGGGTGGCGTCCCGGTCCTCGTGGATCTCGAAGAACGATCCGGTCAGATGGATTTGAATCTGGTGGAAGCTGCTGTGACTTCCCGCACGCGGATCATCATCGCGACACATCTGCATGCCGGGATTGTGCCTATTCCGGAACTTTGTGAACTGGCACATCAACGTGGAATCTCCGTCCTGGAAGATGCCTGCCAGATGCCGGGGGCCATCATTGCCGGGCGTCGGGCGGGAACCTGGGGGGATGCAGGGGTGATCAGTTTTGGTGGGTCGAAACTTCTGTCCGCGGGCCGCGGAGGAGCGATCCTCACTTTTCGTAACGATGTTGTCGCACGCATTCGCCGCTGGAAATTTCGCGGCAATGATGTCTCTCCTTTATCAGAACTCCAGGCCGCCGTGCTTCCGGCGCAAATCGCCCGGCTCGATGAACGGCGCGAAATCCGGAGACGCACCGTAGATCTGCTGGCTCAGCACCTGGGGCCTGACGATCCTGTTCGCCTCATGCCCCCCGGTCATCCCACAGTGGAATCTCAACCCGATTTCTACAAAGTCTGGTTCCGTTACCGTCCAGAGTATTGCGGAAGTCTGCCGCGGGACCTATTTGTGGCTGCAATGCGAGCCGAGGGAATTTCCATCAGCCCCGGTTTTCGAGGTCTGCATCTCACGCATGCCCGCAGCCGTTTCCGACAACCGGCCCCATTGCCTCAGGCAGATGTGGTCGATCGGACGGGATTAGTGTTGCATCATCCCTGTTTGCTGGATGAACCTGTGATCATTCAGCAGATTGTGACAGCACTCCACAAAGTACAATCTCATGCCGAACTCCTCTTAGTTCGACTTTCGCA
>Ga0182739_1003052_pt1 | contig 15049 bp, 9 predicted proteins | sample eDN5th30CBELigBY_FD_128873 | JGI IMG/M metagenome (GOLD analysis project Ga0182739, IMG submission 128873) | Enriched backyard soil microbial communities from Emeryville, California, USA - eDNA 5th pass 30_C BE-Lig BY (version 2) (version 2) | ecosystem: Environmental > Terrestrial > Soil >... | reverse complement strand
TTCTTCATGATTCGGAATGTTTAAAAAGATTAATTCAAGATTTTTCGATACATGTTACAGAAATGTTTCGTGATCCCGCTTTTTTCTTAATGTTTCGAGAAAAGATAGTTCCTGTTTTACGTACTTATCCTTCCATCCGCATTTGGCATGCTGGATGTTCGACGGGAGAAGAAGTATATTCTATGGCGATGCTTCTAGATGAAGAAGGAATTTATGAAAAAACGAAAATTTATGCGACAGATATTAGTGCCGATGTTTTAACAATTGCAAAAGCTGGTGTGTTTCCAATTGAAAGTATGAGAAAGTTTACGACCAATTATTTGCAAGCAGGAGGAAAAAGAGCCTTCTCTGATTATTATGATGTAAAAGATGCTACCGTCAAGTTTGATTCGAGCTTAACAAAAAATGTGGTTTTCGCCCAGCATAATTTAGTGACAGATCAATCCTTTAACGAATTTCATGTTATTTTGTGCAGGAATGTATTAATCTATTTTGATAAAGTTCTGCAAAATAAAGTACATCAGCTTTTTTATAATAGTTTAGGAATGTTTGGATTTCTCGGACTCGGTGATCGAGAATCGATTTTATTTACCAACACAGCAGACTGCTATGAAGAAATATGCAGACAGCAAAAGCTTTTTAAGAAGATAAAATAGTCCAAACTGATGTATAGGAAACTTACTATCTATTGATAGGAGTTAATAGGAGTAGAGAAAAGAAATTAGGAAGGGATTCCTAATTTCTTTTTTTTTTTGAAAATAGGAAGGAATGCTAATACAATCCCCTACATCTGTCTAGTAAGATGAAAGAATAATAGGTAAAAAGTAGCGTGTTAGCAAAATGAAAATGAATTTACCGGTAACTTGAGAATTGGGGGATTGGATATGGCAAAATTTAATTTCTTAAAAGATAGAAAAATAAAAGTAGAGGAACAGTCTATAAAGCAAGGCAATTTTGAATATTTACTAAAAAAACGAACCTTTGACGCCATATTCGAAAAACACCCAGATATAGTATTTACATTAGATATTAATGGCAATTTAATGCATTGTAATCCATCGTTAAAGCAAATACTTGGATATGAGAAAATGGATTTAGATAAAAATGTAAGTAAACTCTATTTAAAGCAGCAGCTTAGAAGAAAGCATATAAAAAAAGCGTTAAATGGAGAGGGGCAAAATTTCAGAGCTACTATAATTCACATTAATGGTCAAACACTAACCTTTGATATTACTTATGTTCCAATCATGGGACAAAAAGAGCAAATACTAGGCATTTATGGAATAGCTAAAAATATTACATCATTTGTAAAAAATAAACAGGAATTGCTAAGGGTTAAAGAAAATCTCGAAAAAGCAGAAGAGCGGTTTAGAAATATTTACGACAATTTAGAGGTGGGGATTTGGTCTCTTGATGTGGTAAATAATAAATTTCTTTTAACGTCTCCAGGGGTTAAATTTGTAACGGGATATAGTGCAGATGAGATGGTGGAAGTGGAGTGGGAGTCGATTGTTCACCCTGATGATTTATTGGACTACAGAAAGTTAAGGGGGAAATTAAGACACGGTGATTCCCTTACTCATACCTATCGAATCATCTCTAAAGAAGGGGAAATAAAACAAGTGCAGGATCAAACAATACCAGTTTTAGATCATGCAGGCAATGTCATAAGATTAGATGGAATTGTTTCAGATATAACCTTTTTAGAGAAAAGTAAGGAAGAAATTACGTATTTAGCTTACCATGATTATTTAACTGATTTATCCAATAAACGAATGTTTGATGAAAAAATGGAAGAATTGATTCATAACTCGAAAAAAAATAATAAGAACTTTGCTTGCTTGTATTTAAATCTAGACAGATTTAAACAAATTAATGATCGACTTGGTCATGCTATCGGGGACAAGTTATTGCAACAATTTACGATTCGGTTGGATGAAAAACTGAAGATGAGTAATTATTTATTTGCAAGACTAGGTGGGGATGAATTCGGCATTCTTCTCTGGGATTTTAAACAGTCCGATTATCCCATATCGATTGCAAAGGGGATTATCGATTGCATGAAAAAATCCTTTTTAATAGATGAATATGAATTGTTTGCAACAACAAGTGTGGGAATCAGTACTTTTCCAATCGATGGAAAAACAAAAGAAGAGCTAGTAAAAAAAGCAGATGCTGCTTTGCATCGAGCAAAAGAAATGGGGAAAAATAATTATCAAATTTATTCTACTTTATTAAATATATCATCTTTTAAGCAATTTCAGTTAGAACGAGATTTATATAAAGCGATGGAAAGAGATGAATTTTTCCTTCAATTTCAGCCTAGGGTAAATCCGCTAACTGGAAAAATCATAAGTGCAGAAGCACTTATACGTTGGGAAAATGCAGAATGGGGGTTTGTTTCTCCACGGGAATTTATTCCAATTGCTGAAGAGAATGGCTTGATATTACCAATTGGAGATTGGGTATTTCAAGAGGTTTGTAACAGGATTTCGGTTTGGAAAAATAGAGAATTGCCTATTGTTCCTATATCGATTAATATCTCTGCTCAAAGACTGTTAAAAAGTGATTTTATTCCAACAGTTATTAAAACGTTAAAAGAAACAAATACAGATCCGTCCTTAATCGAATTTGAAATAACAGAAACAACCTTAATTCAGTATGAAGAAGTTGTTACATTAGCAGTTCAGCAATTAAAAGAAATTGGTATTCGTATTGCATTAGATGATTTTGGAACAGGCTACTCTTCTTTATCCTATTTAAAACAATATCCTATTGATACGATAAAATTAGATCGATCATTTGTTAGGAATATTTCTATTTCGAAAAAAGATGAGATGATTGTTAAATCGATGATTTTTTTGGCAAAAGGGTTAGATATGAAAATCGTGGCAGAAGGTGTGGAAACAAAGGAACAATTAGCTCTATTAAAACAACAGGAGTGTGACGAAATACAAGGTTATTTATTTAGCAAACCAGTCGGTGAAGAGGATTTCCAAGCTTTCTTGCAAAAAATGATTTTACACCCACAAGATACTCAATGGGATAGCAGAGAAATAGCAAATAGAAGAAAATTTTATCGCATAAATCTACTCCATCCACTCCATGGGAACATGTCTTTAGTATCTATCAAAGGCAATAAGGTTCAGTTAGGAAAAACAGCTATTCTGATTGAGGATATAGGGGTTGGAGGAATGCGAATTCTATCGAATATTGATTTACCTGTAAGGCCAGATATTATTTTGCAATTTGTCACGACTATATTAGGTGAGAAGATAGAAATAGGTGGGCACATTGTTTGGAAGCATGAAATAAATGAATTTTATCAATATGGTATTGAGTTTATTATGAAGGAGAAAGAGCGCGATGGTTTAGTGAAATTATTAAATAATTTCTTCCTTCAATATCGTAAAAATCCACTATTATCTAATTGTAGTTTCATTAAGGAGGAAAAAATAAGCTACCTTAGAAAGCTCCATTCTTAGAAAGCTATTTATCCAAGATTAAAAGGGAGTAAAAGCGGTTAAGCTGATCATTAGGTTTTGGAAAAAACTACTGATTGAAATTTCGGTTGAGTTATGGCTATGTTAAGGAATGTTGTTTTTCGATTTTAGTATGACAAAATAGTTTTCATTCTGTTAAAAATCGATTATATCAACACTTTTATTAACATAGCTATTTTTTATGAAGGGTTGTTTCGAAATGGATGATAAATTGGTAAGTGGGATATTTTCGCAAGATATTAATAGTTTTATTAAGTTGCTTTTAACGGCATTTCACTCCTTACAAGACCTTGTTTATGTGGTGGAAGTGAGAGATGAGGTTTTTAAATATGTATTTGTAAATCAAGCTGGATTAAAAGTGTTGAATAAAGATGAATCGATATATGGAAAGACATTTGATGAAATTTTAGATAAAGATGATGCGGATTTTTTAAAACATAAATACTCAAAAGCATGTACTGGTAATAAAGTGATAACATTTGAAGATCAGTTATTATTGCCAAACGGAAAAGTAATGGTAAACGAAACGGTGTTGAATCCCTTTATTGACGATAAAAATAATACTTACATTATTGCAGTTGTTCGTGATATTACAGCAAAGACCAAACAATTAACAGAGTTGCAGCAGTCACGTAATCGATTAGAGGAAACAGATCAGCTATTAGCATCGCTTATGGATCAAAATGAAGACGCTATATTTATGTTTGATACAGAAGGATATTTCCTTGAAACAAATAGGGCTACAGAAAGAATAACAGGGTACGGAAACGGAGAATTAGTTGGAACTCACTTTTCACAAACATTAATTAAAAGAGAAGTAGAAAAGGTCGAGAATCTTTTCATGCAGACGATTAATGGGCAATCGAGTAGGTATGAGACTGTAATTTATCATAAGGATGGATACGAAGTATTTTTAAGTATAAAGAATATTCCAATCGTTGTAGAAGGACAAATAACAGGTGTGTTCGGCATTGCTAGAGATATAACAAATGATCGAAAAACTTTAGAGGAATTGAGTGTGGTTAAATCTCGGCTAGAATCTTTTATTAATGATAGTTCTGATTCTATATCGATGTTTGATAGGGATGGGAGAGTTTTATTTATTAATGAAGCATTCACGAATATATATGGATTTTCAAAGGAAGAAGTGATTGGAAAAGAAGTACCGATAATTCCAAATTGGTTAAAAGAGCAAACGGACGAGCTAATCCAACAAGTTTTAAGGGGGAAAAAATTGCATGGAATACATGTGAAAAGACAGAAGAAAACGGGCGAATTAATTGATATGAGCAGCAGTCTATCACCAATTTTTGATCAAATGGGAGAAATTGCTGGAGTTTCTCATATTTCACGGGATATCAGTGATCAGAAAAAATTACAACTGGAGATAAAAAATATAAAAGAAGAATTAGAACTCGTGTGGAATAATACTTCGGATGCTATTTTTATGATAGATCAAAGTGGGAAGTTTTTAAAAGGGAACCCAGCATTTGAAGAGATGCTAGGGTGGAAAGTAGAAGATATGAATAAGCTCTCTAATGCGCCTATTTATCCAGAATTTCATTTGAAGCAAATAGAATATTTTCTAGAAGATTTGAGAAGTGGGCAAAAAATTCCAAGTTTTCAAACACAACGTATGTGTAAAGATGGATCTCTTATAGATGTTGTTGCAACGTATAGGCCAGTTAATAAGGGAAATATTCTAGCAGTCGGTACGTATAAAGATGTAACAGGATTTACTAAAATTTTGAAAAAACAAGAAGAAAGTGAAGAAAAATTTCAGAGTGTAGTAGAAGCGGCACCAGAAGCGATTATCATACTTACAGATGGAAAAATTAGTTTTATTAATGAGACTGGATTAAAGCTTCTACGGGCTAAAAATAAAGATCAAGTAACTGGAAATTCTTTTTTTGATTTTGTCCATCCAAGTGATCGAAAGCAAATGGTAGAAAAAATGGAGCAAGCTATTCAACAAGAAAATCGAGAAAATATGGTGGAAGAAAGATTTTATACATTAGATGGAGAACTCTTGTATGCGGAAGCTACATTTGCGTTGATTAAGGACCACGGTAATACCTCAATAGTAGTGATGCTTAGAGATGTTACGACAAAAAGAAGAGCGGAAAAAGCACTAAGAGATAGCGAGGAACGGTTTAGAATTATCGCAGAGTATTCCATGGATATTATTAAGGTACTTGATCCACAAGGGAAAATAATATATGCATCACCGGCATTAGAAAAAATATTAGGTTATCCCGTCAGAACAGTGATTGGGAAAGTATTTTATATGAATGTTCACCCTGAAGATTTGGAAGAAATAAAAGGGAAATTTGAAAAGATGCTACATACAAAGGAATACTTTCAGGTGAATTTACGGCGAATACATCAGGACGGACATTCCGTATGGTTGAATACGGATTTTGTACCAGTCATCAATTCGGATGGTGAAGTGGAAAAGGTAGTTGCCATTTCAGGAGATATTACGGAGATAAGGAGAAAAGAGAAAAAATTATCAGATATGGCTTATTCCGACCATTTAACTGGTCTTCCAAATAGAAGATTATTCATGGATCGTCTGCAGCAAGCCTTTTATACATCTGATAGAACAGGAAAGTTGACTGCCTTAATGGTCTTGGATTGTGATAAATTTAAAAATATCAATGATACACTTGGCCATGACGTAGGAGATGAAGTAATAAAGATATTCGCAAAACGAGTAAAAAGCTCTCTTCGCAAAAGGGATACTCTATCAAGGGTAGGTGGTGACGAGTTTACGATTGTATTACCAGAAATTAATAAAGTAGAGGATGTCATCGACATATCCAATAGAATTCTCAAAATAGTGAATGAAAAAATACTGATCAAAGAAAAGGAATTGCAGATCTCAACAAGTATAGGGATTTCTTTTTATAACCCTATTGCACCTTCAAATATAGATAAATTATTTAAACAAGCTGATAACGAATTATATATAGCGAAAGCAAAAGGTGGAAATAGGTTTTCTTATAAAACATAAGTTCCTTTTCTTGATTAATAATTTCAATCTAAAAAATACCACAAAAAGATGTGGTATTTTTTAGTGCCGTTATTTTGTGGTTATAGTAAATCGATTATAATAATCAAAAAAGGACTTCTGTTTCTAATATTCAGTATTGATTCTTCGGTTGTAATTTAAAGAAGAGGTGAAATAAATGGCAAGGAAGAAAGTATTAGTAACAGGTGGTGCAGGTTTTATCGGCGGAAACTTTGTTCAATATATGGTGAACAAATATCCTGACTATGATATTTATAATTTAGATTTATTAACATATGCAGGAGATTTGACGAAGCATAAGGCGATTGAAAAGAAGGATAATTATTATTTTGTGCAGGCTGATATTGCAGATAGAGATGTTATCCTCGCTCTTTTTGAAAAGGAAAAATTCGATTACGTAACCCATTTTGCCGCTGAAAGTCATGTCGATCGTTCCATTACAAATCCAGAAATATTCGTGGTGACAAATGTTCTCGGTACCCAAGTATTATTAGATGCTGCAAAGGAAAGTGGAGTAACGAAATTTCTACATGTATCAACAGATGAGGTGTATGGAGAATTAGACTTCGATTCCACTATTTTCTTCACAGAAGAGACCTTATTACAACCAAATAGTCCCTATAGTGCAAGTAAAGCATCTTCTGATATGCTTGTTCGTGCATACCATAAAACATTTGGATTAGCAATTAATATTACCCGTTGTTCTAATAATTACGGACCATATCAATTTCCTGAGAAATTAATCCCCTTAACGATTTCTCGTGTTTTGAATGATCAAAAGATCCCTATATATGGAGACGGAAGGAACATTCGTGACTGGCTACATGTATATGATCATTGTGTAGCCATGGATTTAGTACTTCATAAAGGAGAAAATGGAGGAGTCTACAACATCGGCGGACATAATGAACGGACAAATTTAGAAGTAGTAAGAACGATTATAAGCACATTAGGAAAGTCAGAAGACTTAATCGAATTTGTAACCGATCGCCTTGGCCACGACAAACGCTACGCAATCGATCCAACAAAGATAAAAACATTGGGCTGGCAACCAGCCTACACATTCGAATCAGGATTAGCCCAAACCATTCAATGGTACATAGATAACGAATAGGGAAGTAGAGGGACGCCTCTCCAAACCAACCTTATTTTTACTTTCAAACATGCTTATTCTTAATTTCGTTCGAAAAAAGACTTTTTCAGTGGTCTCGGACGGTTCTTCTGCTTCCTTTTCTTTTAGTTCCTTGTATCTTCCGGACAGGAGAATATGGATAACTAAGGAACCATACTTTATTTTCCTATTCTCTCGGTGTCTTTCAAGCAGATAATTTTTTTTCCTCCATATCAATTGATATTATTAAGAATGACTTAAACAAGAAAGGATCTTGCAAAATGGCAAATTTAAATATACCTTTATCTGTATTAAACCTTGCTCCAATTCGTGAAGGACAAAATTCTAAGGAAGCTATTGAATCAATGGTGGATTTAGCACAAGCAACGGAAAAAATGGGTTATAAACGCTATTGGATTGCTGAGCATCATAATACTTCTACACTTGTAAGTTCGGCAACTGCAATCTTAATTAAGCATACGCTTGAACACACAGATAGTATTATCGTAGGCTCTGGTGGAGTTATGCTGCCTAATCATTCCCCATTAGTGGTTGCAGAACAATTTGGGACGATGGCAACGATTTATCCAAATCGAGTTGATCTAGGTCTTGGAAGGGCTCCTGGAACTGATATGCTGACTGCGAGTGCATTAAGACGCTCTCAAAAGGATTCAGTCTATACATTTCCTGAGGATGTTAACGCCCTTCTTACGTACTTTGGACCTAAAGAAGAACAAGGATATGTAAAAGCTCATCCAGGAGTTGCCACGAATGTACCGATTTACATTCTTGGTTCTTCTACTGACTCTGCTTACTTAGCGGCAAGTCTAGGTTTGCCTTATGCTTTTGCTTCTCACTTTGCACCAAGATATATGGCAGACGCAATCAAGATTTATCGTGAACGTTTCAAGCCTTCAAAGTATTTGGATAAGCCTTATATGATGGTTTGCTTGAACTTGATTGCAGCTGAGACAGACGAAGAGGCGGCCGTATTGCAGACGTCTACTCATCAATTTTTCCTGAATGTTGTACGTGGTACACAAATGCCGCTTCAGCCACCAGTAGAAAGTTTAGATGGCTTATGGAATTCACAGGAAGAAGAAATGGCAAAATCGATGTCAAGTGTCACTCTTATAGGAAGTAAAGATTCTGTTCGGAAGCAGCTTACCGCTTTCCAAGACCGTTTTAATGTGGATGAAATAATGGCTGTTTCTTATATTTTTGACCCTGAAAAGCAGAAACGCTCTTATGAGATATTGAGAGAAGTGGTAGAGGGGAAATAGGTTTTACTTGAATGAAATATAGTGATATGAAAAATGGTACTTGCTCTCCTGAGAGCAAGTACCATTTTTCATTATTTCTCTTTATCCTCTTTCTCCTTTTCCTGTTGCTTCTTTTTCTGCTCCTCCGTTATCTCAAAATCACGATCCACCGTTTTGTTTTTTAAATCCTCATTTTTAACCATATATTAACGCCTCCCTTTTTCTTATATATAGACGATTTGAAGGACATTAAACATGAATGAATTAGGAAAAATGGGATTATGTGGGGTTTGGGAGTCGGTGGGATAGTTCTCCAGCTTCCCTAAGCTTAACGCACCTCATAAAAGGAATTGGTAGAACCGTCCCTCTGAGTACTTTTAATGAAATTCGGGTATTAATAAGGTAATAGGGAGGTGATAGTTGATGGCGGAAAATAAAGGGAAATCAGCTTCTAATAATCCACGAATGGATATGGATAATCCGGAACAATATCCTACAGAAAATGAAAGTATATTTGATAAGTTTGAGATAGAACAGACGGTTGATCCTATTCCAATGGAAGATTTAAAAGAAGAGCTAAGAGAAGAAAAGGCAAAACATGATACAAAAAATACGTCTTCAAGTGAAAAAAAATATAAAACAGGTATGTGACATAGAGGGAAGCATAGGGACGGTTCTTTTGAGGTTATTAAAATAAAAAATCGAGACTTGATAAGTACTCGATTTTTTTGTTGTTATAGTTTTCTTTCTATGTGGTAAATATGTATATTGCAAATAAAAACATAAATAAAGATCAGAAGAGATTCTTCTGATCTTGAGAGAGTCAATTATTTTTTTGTGAAAACAACCTTATTTAAGCTGGAAATATTTATCCGGTCTCCTGTTTTTAGTGTAGTGGTTACACTAGTTACAGAGTAGTCATCTGATTTATTAGAAAGGATCTCATTTACTAACAAACTACTTCCTCTATAAATAATTAAATTGCCAGAACCGCTTGGTGTTGTTATTTTATATTTTCCTGGATTAATATCCTTCCCTACAGTCCAATATCCAGCATGGAGAGTATTTGATTTAACGTTGGATACTTGCTTAAACTGCACATTATTTAATCCTGCAATTTCAATGGAATCGCCATTTTTAATATCGGTTGTCACAGCAATAACACCGAAATCATCTTGCTCGCTTGAAAGAATTTCGTTTATAAATCGATCGGTTCCCATTCCGATAAATAAATTGCCACTACCAGAATTAGTTGTAATTTTGTAACGACCAGCAGGAAGGTCTTTGCCTGCTTTCCATGTTCCTGCACTTAAGCTTTTTACATAAGGTACGGTTATCGTAGCAGTTGCGTTTTTTCCATTGGTAGTGGAAGCGGTAATTTTAGCCGTACCTGCACCTAGTGCGGTTACTTTTCCTTTGCTGTCTACTTTGGCTACTTTGTCATTCGATGTTTTCCATTTTACTGTTTTATTGGTTGTATTACTAGGACTAACTGTTGCAGATAAAGTTAGTGTTTTTCCTTTATCTAAAGTAGCGGCTGTTTTATTCACCTTTATTGATTTAGCAGCAACTGGGGCAGTAATTGTCACTTTTACCTTTACCTCTTTAGCTCCTTTCACTGAAGCTGTAATGGTAGCTGTTCCTTTTTTCACCCCTGTTACTTTCCCTTTACTATCTACTTTTGCTACTTTGGTATTGGAAGATTTCCAGCTAACTGTTTTATCTGTACTATCTGAAGGGGAAACAGTTGCTTTGAGTGTTTCTGATTTCCCTTCTGTAATAGATAAACTAGTTTTATTTACTTTTACCGTTTTAGCAGAGACAGTGACTGCAACTGTTTTAGAAACTTTTGAGTTATCCTTGGCAGTAGCGGTAATCGTTGCTTTCCCATTAGCCACTCCTTTTATATTCCCTTTTGTATCAACCGTTGCAACTTTTGTGTTAGAGCTTTTCCATTGCACCGTTTTATCAGCTGCATTTGCAGGTGTTATAGTAGCAGATACTTTGAATGTCTGATTCTTTGTGATATTTAAAGTAGACTTACTTAGTTTCAAATCAGTTGGTACAATTTTTGTAACAGTAATGGTAATGCTCTTCTTTATATTAGGATCGCCTTTTGCTGTTGCAGTGATTGTTGCATTTCCAGCTTTTACTGCTTTCACATTTCCGCTTGCATCAACTGTAGCTACTGCCGCATTATTTGTTGACCAGGTCAATCCTTTATTTGTAGCATTTGCTGGCTGTATTGTAGCAGTTAATTTTTCAGTTTGGTTTACTTTAAGCGAAACACTAGATTTATTGAAAGTAATGCTTTGTGGAATGATGTTTTTTTCCGTAAAGCTTATTGTACCAATCATATAGTAGACGTATACTATGTCTCCTTTAGAGATAGTATACGAATAAGGTTCGTCTTCTGGATAGAGGATATCCGTTCTTTTTTCATTATAGTTTTTATCGTAGATGCCTATATATACTACATCTTCTTCATCATCAGGATTATCAAAATTAATGGTATAATTTCCTGCAGGTATATCGGTTCCAACTTCATAAAAACCATTGGATATTTTCTTTAAGTTAATTTTTGAAATAGACGCGACTTCTACTGGAGAAGAACCTCGGGATAGATCGATTTCAACTATATCCCCTTTTTTTAAACTGGCAACAAATTGATTGGAACTATAGTAATTATCACTATCAATTTCTTCCTCAATAATTGTATAATCTCCTCGATCAACGTATAATTCTGCCGTACCACTGGAAATGGTAAATTTATTTAAACCTGGGGATAAATCCTTTCCTACAACATAAACCCCGGTTTTTAAAGTTTTAGCGGCAGCTTGTACATCGAGAGTAGTACTTCCTGACGCTAATGAAAAAACTAATAACAGCATAACAATAGCTTTCATAGCTAGATTCCTTTTCATTCGAACCCTTCTTCCAATAATAGATTAGTAGTATTACAGAATGATTATAAACGTTTTCATTGGAAAAATCATCAAAAAAAGGAAACCAGAGGGACGGTTCTTCTGCTTCCCTTTTTTGGGGTACTAAATTAAAAGAGAAGCGGTAGAACCGTCCCTCTGAGAGCATTACTTACCTTCTAGTTTTTCCAAAGCGGATGCTGCAATTGCTGCGCAAATGTCCCCAACAGTGCTTAAGAGACCAAGAACAAAATCTATCACTTAGCAATCAGCTCCTTTGAGAAGATAATACCATAAAATGGAATTAATCTGCTAGTGATGCCTTTAAAAAAGAAATCACTAGAACTGTCTCTCTGCGTCCCTCTAGAAAAGCGAGCACCTGGGAAAGAACTTTTCAGGTGCTCGTTTATCAAAAATTATCACATATCCCTATCTCTGTGGAAATGCTACCGTATATTGTTTAGGAATTTCTGTTTCTTTTCGTAATTGTGCAGCAGCTTCAATGGTCCAATATGGATTGCGAAGCATGCCTCTTCCAACTGCAACAAGATCTGCATCTTCGTTTCCGATAACAGAGTTTGCTAATTCTGGTGAGTCTAATCTTCCAACTGCAATAACTGGTACAGTTAATCCTTGTTTAAATGCACGAGCTAAAGGAACTTGGTATCCGACATGTGTTCCTGGTTTACCTGCAGCAGCAATTGGACCTTCTCCACCCGCACTGACATGGAAAATATCTACTCCAGCTTCTTCATACTTTTTAGAAAATGCAACACTGTCTTCAATATCATATCCACCCTCAACATATTCTTTACCAGAAACACGCATGATTAACGGCATATCTGCTGGCATTTCCTCTTTCACAGCTTTAATGATTTCTACGCCGAATTTTGTTAGATCTTTGCCGTATTCATCTTCCCGTTTGTTGGTGTAAGCAGATTGGAATTGGTGAATTAAGTATCCATGAGCACCATGTAACTCGATTGTATCAAATCCAGCTTTAATAGCACGAGCAGCAGCCTGGCGGAATTTCTCTACCATGCCTTTTACTTCTTCTGTTGATAATTCTCTTGGTGTTTTTGACTTATCATCAAATGGAATAGCAGATGCTGATACTGGCTGTGGTGCGTCTTCTGCTTTTCTACCAGCATGGGCAATTTGAATACCTACTTTTGCGCCGTATTGATGACATGCATCTACAATGCGTTTTAATGGCGCGATATGCTCATCAGACCATAAACCTAAATCATTATCGGAAATACGACCATCGGGTTCTACATCTGTCATTTCAATAATGATTAACCCAGCTCCACCAATCGCACGACTTACATAATGTATATAATGCCAATCTGTTGCGATTCCATCTTTCTTCTCCACTGAATATTGACACATTGGAGGCATCACTACACGGTTTTTTAATGCTAATCCTTTATAAGAAAAAGGAGAAAATAGATCTTTCATATCCAAGCCTTCTTTCATTGAAATTTAATTGTTTGTCTAAAAATTACCACCAGCGATCGTTTAATTCAAATATTCTGCTTTCAACAAGAAATTATTATGCACAAAAGGGGGAAAAAGATCCGTTGTCTCCCTCTAGTATGTGTGGATTTTAGAACCTTAAATACTAGTAAAAAAAATTATCCATTAAGAGAAATCAATTTTAATATTAAAATATTTTAAATATACAGTAAATTAAAGGTATATTATTTTATCTTATTAATATGTTGTTATATAATGAATATAATTACTAAAATGCGGCTTCAAGTAAAAAAAAAGGCGCAACTTCACAGAGGAAGACAATTGAATACTCAAATTATTGGGGGATGGAGATGATAAAGTGAAATTACGTTCCATTATCTGTTTTCTTAAAAGACGGCATAAATTTAGCTATTACTCCAATAAGTGTGTGCGTTGCGGCAAAAAAAGAGAGATATAAGTCTATACTTAATAACTAAATGAATTAACTTTTATAATACTCTTAATAAGGAGTATTTTTTTGTTTTAAAAGTTATTTCTTGCTAAAACTAATGGTATTAGTTAAAATGAAAACTAATACCATTAGTTTTGTTGAGGAGGTTGATCTATTGAGAATAATCCAACGTAATTATTTATATCAGTTAACATTTCTGCCAATGATTTTTCCAGTAAACTGTTATCTGATTGAAGAAGAAGAAGAATTAACATTAATTGATGCTGCTTTACCTTTTAGCTATAAAAAAATTCTAGCGTTTGCGGAAGAAAGAAAAAAGCCAATTACGAAAATTATTTTAACCCATGCCCATGGTGATCATATTGGATCATTGGATGCTTTAAAAGAGAGACTACCGAACGCAAAAGTATATATATCGGTAAGAGATGCTCGAATATTGAGTGGGGATCATACCATTGATAAGGAAGAGGAGCCATTTGTTTTAAAAGGTGGCCTACCAAAAAATATTCAAACAAAACCAGACGTTTTAATAAAAGATGGTGAACAAATTGGTTCTCTGTTGTGCATTGCTTTACCAGGTCATACACCTGGGAGTTTTGGATTTCTTGATAAGCGAGATAATAGTTTGATTGTTGGAGATGCTTTTCAAACAAGAGGAGGCCTCGCTGTTAGCGGTCAATTTAGAGCTTTTTTTCCATTCCCAGCAATGGCTACTTGGAATAAAGCAGAAGCGATAAAGAGTGCAAAAAAAATACTTCCTCTTAATATAAGTCTTCTTGCCACTGGGCATGGAAACTTACTTGAAAATGCTCATCTATCCATTGAATCATTACTTGAAAGAGAAAGGGGATAACTATGTCACCACGAGCAGGGATAACAACCCAAGATATTATTACATCAGCAATAGAGATTGCCAATACAGAAGGGATAAAGGAAGTAACGATGGCTAACTTGGCGAAGCGACTTCGAGTTAAATCTCCTTCTCTTTATAATCATATTAGCGGACTACCCGATATTATGAATCTACTCACATTACGAGCTCTCGAAAACCTCTATCAAGTACTGAAACAAGCAGTTTCCCAGGTCAAAAAAGAAGTGGCGATTCATCCGTTAAGTATTGCTTACTTAACCTTTGCTAGAGAGCAGCCAGGATTATATGAGTTAACTATCGAATCCACTTCAAAGAAAGGGGCGGAAATTACCGCTGCTGCCAATCAAATAATTGCATTGTTGACAGAAGTATTCAGCCCTTACAATTTAAGCAGGGAAGATACCATTCATGCTATTC
>Ga0182739_1003051_pt1 | contig 15050 bp, 15 predicted proteins | sample eDN5th30CBELigBY_FD_128873 | JGI IMG/M metagenome (GOLD analysis project Ga0182739, IMG submission 128873) | Enriched backyard soil microbial communities from Emeryville, California, USA - eDNA 5th pass 30_C BE-Lig BY (version 2) (version 2) | ecosystem: Environmental > Terrestrial > Soil >... | reverse complement strand
GAGACGGCAGGCTCCGCGAACTGATCGTGGATTGACGAGGCGCCGGCCGCGAACAGCGCGGCCGGCGCTTTTTTTGTGCTCAGCTCAACTCAACTTGAGCATCATCCGATCAAATTGAATCAGATCATGCGCCAGATGTCATTGTCTGGCCGTATGGCTCGAAGGCGTTTCGACGCATCAGTGGCCTGTCCTGGTGTCATTGCGAGCGGCGCGAAGCAATCCAGACTGTTGAAGTAACTGGATTGCTTCGTCGCTGCGCTCCTCGCAAAGACGGTCGCCAGGCTATGTCCACTGAGGTTGAAGCATGCGATCGACTCGCTCAACTCGACGGCGGCTTCGTCATCACGGCGCTGATCGGCACCAGCGTGATGCCCCGCGCCGACGCTTCCTTCGCCCACTGCGCGATACGTCCGATCGAGACCGGCAGCGCGCTGGCTGATCCGATCGCACTTCCGCGCTCGCGCGCAAGCGCTTCGAGCCGCGCCAGCGCGGCGTCGATCTCGCTCGCACCCGGCGTTGCGTCGAGCACGACGTCGGCGCGGGCAAACGGGATGTTGCGGCTCGCCGCCAGCTTGCCGGCGACCGAATGCAGCGAGCCGTCTTCGAAGTAGGCGAGACCGCGCTTGCCGGTCTCCAGCATGATCGCGGTCATCGCGGCGTCGTGGGTGGCGAGGCGGGCGCCCATGTAATTGGTCAGGCCGAGATAGCCGGTCGTGCGCGCCATCGACCAGTGCAGCCGGTCGATGTTCTGATCCAGCGGGAGCGAGGTCAGCAGCGTCTGCGGACCGGGATCGTTGTCCGGGTAGTCGAACGGCTCCATCGGAATCTGCAGCAGTACCTCGCGGCCTTCGCTGCGCGCCCGGCCGATGAACTGGGCAAGGTCGCTGCCGTGCGGGTTGAAGGCGAGCGTGACGGTGGCCGGCAGCGTGGAAAGCGCTGCGCCTGTGGTCTGGGCGCTGACGCCCAGCTTGCCGATCACGATCGCGATCTTCGGCCCTTCGGTGTCGGCGAGCGCCGCCGCCTGCGGGTGGGCATAGACCGTCGCCGGGCGGGATCCGTCCGCGGATATCTGCGGCAGCAGGCCGTGGCGTGATTTCTCGATCAGCCTCTCGTCCAGCATCCGGGGGCGTGCCGGTTCGGCCGCGGCCTGTGCGGGCTTTGCCGGCCCGGCAGGGCTAGGTGCGGGCCGCGGCGGCGTGCCGGCTGTGGGCCGGGGGCCTTCCTGTGCGGCGGCCGGCGGTCTGGCCGGCTCCGCCGGTCGTGCCGGCTGGCCGGGGCCGGGAATGACGACCTGCTGGCGCGCGCCGCTGCTGCCGTCGATGATGGTGATGGTCTGGGCGCCTTGCGGCACCGGTTGCGCGGCGCCCTCGCGCGAGGGCTCGCGCTTCGCGTCCGGGCGCTGGGGCTGGCCGCCGCGGCCGGCGGCTTCGTCGGACGGGTCAGCGCGGACGGAGACCACGGCCACCGGTTCGCCGCCGAGCGGGTCGTCGACCAGCGAGATCCAGCCGGCGAAGACGGCGAGACCGCCGCCGAGCAGGGCGGCGACGGCCAGCGGCACGAAGCGCGGAAGCATCAGCTTCGTATGCGCCTTGCGCTGCCCTAAGGGGGCGCTCAGGGCGTCATCGAAGGTGGCGGGGGAATCCTTGTCCATGGTGCCGCTCCGGGGCGGCCCGCACGCTTGCCTGTGGCGAAGCGGAACACGGGCCTGCCGGAAAGCAAACGGGGCGGATGGTTACCGCCCCGTTAACGATCCCTATTCTGACTTGCCCGTCTGCGGGCCTGGCCTCAGTTAGTTGGCCACCGCCTTCGGGTTGGGCGGGAAGGCCGAATGCTGGCGGGTTCCGCGGAGCAGTTCCATCGCCGCGTGGAGCGCCTTGTCGTCCTTGGTGTCCGGCGGGACATAGGACTGCGAGCCGCCCTCTTCCTTGCCGTCGGCCTTGAGGTGTCCGCGCAGCGAAGCCTCGCCCTTGCTGTCGGCGCGGGCCTTCAGCTCGTCCGGCACGTCCTGCAGCACCTCGATGTCGGGCGAGATGCCCTTGGCCTGGATCGAGCGTCCGCCCGGCGTGTAGTAGCGCGCCGTCGTCAGCCGCAGCGCGCCGTTGCCGGAGCCGAGCGGGATGATGGTCTGCACCGAACCCTTGCCGAAGGTGCGGGTGCCGATCACGGTCGCGCGCTTGTGATCCTGCAGGGCGCCGGCGACGATCTCGGAGGCCGAGGCCGAGCCGCCATTGATCAGCACGATGACCGGCTTGCCCTTGGTCAGGTCGCCGGAGCGGGCGTTGAAACGCTGCGTCTCCTCGACGTTGCGGCCGCGGGTGGAGACGATCTCGCCCTTGTCGAGGAAAGCGTCCGACACCGAGATCGCCTGGTCGAGCAGGCCGCCCGGATTGTTGCGCAGATCGACGACGAAGCCGCGTAGCTTGTCGATGCCGATCTGATTGGTCAGGTCGCTGATCGCCCGGCGCAGGTTCTCGCTGGTCTGCTCGTTGAACTGGGTGATTCGGATATAGCCGACGTCTTCACCCTCCGGCCGGGCACGCACCGCGCGGACGCGGATGATGTCGCGGACGATCGTGACCTCGACCGGCTTGTCCTGGCCGGCGCGGCGGATCGTGAGCCGGATCTTGGTGTTCACCGGGCCGCGCATCTTCTCGACCGCCTGGTTGAGGGTCAGGCCCTGAACCTGCTCGTCATCGAGATGGGTGATGACGTCGTTCGCCATCACGCCGGCCTTGTGGGCGGGCGTCTCGTCGATCGGCGCCACGACCTTCACCAAGCCGTCTTCCATCGTCACTTCGATTCCGAGGCCGCCGAACTCGCCGCGCGTCTGGATCTGCATGTCCTTGAAGGACTTTGCGTCCATGAAGCTGGAGTGCGGATCGAGGCCCGAAAGCATGCCGTTGATGGCGCTTTCGATCAGTTTCCCGTCATCGGGCTTCTCGACATAGTCGGCGCGCACTCTCTCGAACACGTCTCCGAACAGGTTCAGCACCTTATAGGTGTCGGCAGTGGACGCCGCCGCGCTGGAGCCGAAAACCAGGCGGGGCTGGATCGCCGCCACGGTCAAGGCCGCTCCTGCCACTGCGCCGAGAAGAACGAGATATGTCTTGCGCATTATCCGCGAACCTTTTCGCTGTCACTGACGGCCCACCAAGGGCCTGGGTCGACGGGCGAGCCGTCCTTTCGAAACTCAATATAGAGTACCGGCTGGCTTGTTCCTATGGTCACAGCCGATGCGGCCTTGGCCCCGCCGCCCATCGTCGCCACCGGTTCTCCGGCGAGCACGAACTGCCCCAAATCCACGGAGATTCGCTCCATTCCCGCGAGGAGGATATGATAGCCACCGCCGGCGTTCAGGATCAAGAGTTGGCCATAGGAACGGAACGGTCCGGCATAGACCACCCAGCCCTCGGTAGGGGCTGTGACCTGCGCGCTGGCGCGGGTCGCGACCGAAAGGCCGCGCTGCTGGTTGCCTAACCCGTCGAGACCGCCGAATTCGCGAATCCGGACGCCGTTGACCGGCAGGCGCAGCTTTCCGCGCGCGTCGGCGAAGGCGATGGCCGGCGACAGACGCGGTATGGCGCGCGGCGGAACCGGCGTTTGCGGTTGCGCTGCCTTGGCGCGCGCTTTCGCGGCTTCCTGCTCGAGCCTGGCGACGAGATCTTTGAGATTCTCGGCCTGCCGCGCCAGGCTGCGCATGCGCTGGCGTTCGGCGTCGAGCGCCTTTTCAGTCTCGGCCTGACGCTTCTGCCGTTCCTCGACCAGAAGCGACATCCGTTGCTGCTCGCCCGAGAGCATCGCGAGGTCGCTGTCGAGTGCGGCGCGCTCGGTCGTGATTTCGCGGCGGACCCGCACCAGTTCGGCGAGTTCGGTCGCGAGCGCCTCCGCCTCGACCCGCATCTCCGGCAATACCGCGCCGAGCATGATGGCGGAGCGGACCGCGGCCAGCGCATCTTCCGGGCGCACCATCATCGCCGGCGGCGGCCGCCGGCCGATTCGCTGCAGCGCTGCCAGAAGCTCACCGATCGCGGCATGCCGCGACTTCAGCGTCTGGCGCAGATTCTCTTCGTTGCCGCCGAGCGCGGCGAGGCGGGTCTCGGATTCGGCAATCCGCCCTTCCACTTCGCGCAAGCGCGCGGCAGTCTCGATCAACGCCGTGCTGAGCTTGCGCTGGTCCTTGCCGATGGTTTCGATCTCGGCTTTCAGCCGCGCCTCGTTTTCTTCCGCCTGGCGCTGTTCCGCGCGCAGGCGGTCCAACTGCTGTTCAGGCGAAGGCTTTTCAGACGAAGATTTGTCGGGCGCAGATTTGCCGTCCGGCGCATTGGCCCCCGGCGGGGTGATGCGCAACGGCTGCTGGGCGGCGACGGGCGGGGCAAACGCACCGGCCGCGAGCAGCGTCATGAGCACGGCCGTAGAGCTTGCCCCCTTGCCGATGAAAGGCGGAATTCGGGGCATGGTCGGCAATGTACTCACGGGGTTGGTGAAGAGACCATTAACCATGCGGTTCAGCCGGGGCTATCTTCCATCCCGGGCATGCAATTGGCGGACCGGAAAGCCTGCCGGCCGCCGAACACCGGCACCCAATCATGCGGTTGCGGCGGCTCGACGGCAGAAAATCCGCCGAATCGTGGCGAAGACCGGACCGTGGCGCTTCTTCCACAGGACACCGTTGCTCCAACGGCACCGCGATGCGGTCGGATCGTTGCGGAAAAGTATTTGAATTTTCAAGAGTTTTTGAAAATCCCGTCGAGCCAGTCGAGAGCCCGCCGGTTTACCAGCGAGCGGTTCATCATTTCGCAGTGATCGCCGGCGCCCTCGGCCGCCGTGAAGCGGAGCAGCGTCTTCGGACAGCGCAGCGTTTCGAAGAAAGCCGGCGCCCCGGCCCCCAGCAGATCGTTCTCGGCCATGGTGAGAAGGGTGGGGCAGCGGATCAGTTCGGCGCGGCCCTCCATGCTAAATAGCTCGGACCGTTGAAGAAATGCGCGGAGATCCGCGACGCCGTTCACCCAGAAGCCGCGCTGGACGATGCTCCAGCGCAGTTTCCGGTCGTTGGTGACGATCTGCCATATGCGGTCGATAACGGCCTGATCCATCGTGCCGAGATTTTTGACCTCCTCGGCGGAGGCGCCGAGCTTGACGGCAATGCCGCGGAAGGCGTCAGCGATGCCCCACAGACCCGGATCGGCGATGCAGGCGGCCAGCCGGTGCTCGCCCGAGGCCGCGCGCGGCGCGAGATAGCCGCCGAGGCTCCATCCGCTGAGCGCGATGCGGGCAGGATCGACCGTGGGCAGCGTCAGCGCGAAGTCCACCACGGTGGCGATCACCGTCTCCCAGTCCGGGCGCAGGCGGACGTTCTGCTCATACAGCATCGCGCCCTGGCCGGGGCCGTCGAAGATCAGCGCGTGGTAGCCGCGCCGCGCCGCCGCAACGGCCGACGCAAAGTACAGGTCGGTGACGGTGGCATCATAGCCGTTGGTGAAAATGATCAGCGGCCTGACCGCGTTCGCCTGTCCCTCCGCCGGGATGAGATAGGCCGGCATCGCCGCGCCCTCGAATGGGATGCGCAGCGGCGCAACCGGCGGATCGCCGAGCGCGAGCGCTCTGTCGAAGGCGGCGATCTGCTTGCGGAACGCCGCGATCAGGCGCGGGTCGACCGGTTCGCCGTAGATCAGATGATAGGACGCAGCGTAGAAACAGGAAGCCCGCAGGAAAAACTCCCGCGCGCTGATGCGCCGGCCTTGGGCGAAAGCCTCTTCCGCCTCAGTCGCCGCGCGGTCGCCGGCGGCGACCCAGGCATCGTAGAACGCGCTGTCGTCGCCGTCGCCGACGGCCTCGGCCACCGCGGCGATCTCGCCATAATCGGCGCCGCTGTAAGGGATATAGGCGAGGGGCCAAGTTCCGAAGCCGTCATGGAAATCGTTCCGGAACAGCTTCGCCATTGGTCATCCCCCGCAACGTCGAATGCGACGCCGACAAACCATACCAGCGCGTGCAGTTGCAGCAAATGACAGCGCGCGTCAGGGTCGATGATAGGGATGGCCCGAGAGGATCGTCATGGCGCGATAGAGCTGTTCCATCAGCATGATGCGCACCATCTGGTGCGGCCAGGTCAGCGCGCCGAAGGAAAGCCGCAGGCTTGCCCGGTCGAAGAGTGTTGACGCCATGCCGTCCGGACCGCCGATCACGAAGACGACATCGTCGCGCCCGTTGTCGCGCCACTTCCCGAGGCTTTCGGCGAAGGCGGCACTGCCGATGTTTTCGCCGGTCTCGTCGAGAAGGATCAGCGCTGCCTGTTCCGGGAGCGCATTGGCGATTGCGATCGACTCTTCGAGCATCCGCCGCTCGGTGTCGCGGCTGCGGCTTTCGGCGATCTCGACCACTTCGAGGCTGCGGAATCCGAGCGCGCGGCCGGCCTTGGCGGCGCGCTCGCCATAGCGCTCGGCGAGCTGACGCTCCGGGCCCTGCTTGAGCCGTCCGACTGCCAGAACCGTCAGCCGCATCGGCCGATCGGGTGAGCTTCAGCTCACCCGCCGCTCCTGCGACAGGTCCGCCGACCACATCTTCTCGAGGTTGTAGAAGGCGCGGACTTCCGGCCGGAAGACGTGCACGATGACCTCACCTGCATCGATCAGCACCCAGTCGCAATGCGGCATGCCTTCGACGCGGACGCCCTTCACGCCGGCCTCGCTGAAGGCTTTCAACAGCCGATCGGCGATGGCGCCCACCTGGCGGTTGGACAGCCCGCAGGTGACCACCATGAAATCGGCGATCGTCGTCTTGCCGGTGAGGTCGATGGTGATGGTGTCCTCGGCCTTGGCGTCTTCGAGTTGCGCGAGGACCAGTTTCACGGCCGCGGGCGCGTCGGGGCGCGCCATCAGGGCCGGTTCAGGCCGAACGGGGTGGGCCTGAGAAGGCACCGGGGTAGACAGGGTCTTCGTTCCTTTCCTGCAACTGCCGGCGCGGATTCGCGTCGCAGCGTGGAGCGATAAGATAGGCACGGGAGGCCGGCGGTTTCAACCACCCTTACGGTTTACCATGGCGCGCAGCGCGGTGGACGACAGCGCGGACCTGAACCCGTGCAGGAACACCCAGGCCGGCGGACGGCGGCGGGGCAGGGTCCGTGCGGCGGATTCGGGGACGCGATAGGTGGCGAATCGGCGCGCTGCAGGCGCCGAAAGGGCGGACAGCGGCGTTTGCCGGTCCACGAAGGCGAGCGGCACGAGGTTGAATATGTCCTGCCAGGCCCGCCAGCGGTGGAACTCGGCGAGGACATCGGCGCCTGCGATCCAGACGAAGCGCACGCCCGGACAGCGGGCTTTGAGGAATCTCAGCGTGTCGATGGTGTAGCGGGTGCCGATCTGGGCTTCGATGTCGGTGACATCGATGCGTGGATGGTTGGCGAGCGCGCGCGCCGCCGCGATCCGTTCGGCGAGCGGCGGCAGGCCGTTGGTGTCCTTGAGCGGATTGCCGGGCGAGACGATCCACCATACGCGGTCGAGCCCGAGCCGCTTCATCGCGAGCAGGCTCGCGGCGCGGTGGGCGGCATGCGGCGGGTTGAACGAACCGCCGAACAGGCCGATGGAAAGCCCCGGCGCATGCGGAGGCAGAACCAGCCGCCGCCCTTCCTTCCCGGCCCTGTCCGGGCGATGCTGCATATCCCCTACGTGCTCCCGCGCCATGCCTTGCAGAGCGCACACCTACCAAGGACCTCAAGAGAATGCGACCCAACTCCCTCGAAGCCCGTGACGTCCAGTCCGTCATCCACGGGCTGACCAATCTGCAGCGCCATCAGGAGCGCGGTCCGCTGGTGATCGACAGCGGGCGCGGGGTGTGGGTCAAGGACATCGACGGCAAGGAATACATCGAGGCCATGTCGGGCCTCTGGTGCATTTCGCTCGGCTACGGGCAGGAGCGGCTGGTCGAGGCCGCGGCGGCGCAGATGCGCAAGCTGCCCTACTATCACCTCACCGCGCACAAGGGGCATGCGCCGGTCATCGAACTCGCCGAGAAACTGCTGGAGATCGCGCCCGCGCCGATGGCGCGCGTGTGGTTCGCCAATTCCGGTTCGGAGGCGATGGACTGCGCGGCGCGCATCACCTGGTATTACTGGAATGCGGTCGGCAAGCCGGAGCGCAAGAAGTTCATCGCGCACCGCCACGCCTATCACGGCAATACCATCGCCTCCGCGAGCCTCACCGGCGCTTCTTACGCGCATGAGCGCTTCAACCTGCCGCTGCCGGGCTTCCTGCACGTCGCATCGCCGTATCACTATCGGTTCGCGCAGGACGGCGAGAGCGAAGCGGCCTTTGTTGACCGGCTGATCGCCGACCTCGAAGCGCTTATCGAGTGCGAGGGTGCCGATACCATCGCCGCTTTCGTCACCGAGCCGGTGATCGCCGCCGGCGGCGTCATCGTTCCGCCCGACGGCTACTTCGAGAAGCTGCAGGCCGTGCTGCGGCGGCACGGCATTCTCCTGATCTGCGACGAGGTCGTGACCGGCTTTGCGCGCACCGGCGAGATGTTCGGCGCGACCACGATGGGGCTCACGCCCGACCTGCTGGTGTGCGCCAAGGGGCTGTCGAGCGCCTATATCCCGATCTCCGCGGTGACGGTCAGTGCCCCGATCTTCGACGCCATGGTGCGGCAGAGCGGCGAACTCGGCATATTCGGGCTCACGCTCACCTATTCCGGCCATCCGGTGGCGGCGGCGGTGGCGCGCGAGGCGCTGCGCATCTACGAGGAGGAGGCGATGCCGGCGCGCGTGCGGGCGCTGGAGCCGCGCTTCCTCGGCGGGTTGCGCGGGCTCCTCGATCACCCGCTGGTCGGGGACGTGCGCGGGGTCGGCCTTCTCGCCGGCGTGGAACTGGTTGCCGACAAGGCAACGCGCGCGCCTTTCGAGAAAAGCCTCGGCGTCGGCCCCTTGTGCGCACAACTTTGCGAGGAGCGCGGGCTGATCCTGCGCGCCATCGGCGACACGCTCGCGCTCTGCCCGCCGCTCGTCATCAGCGAGGCGGAGATCGATGAACTTCTCGTGAGGCTCAAGGCCGCACTGGACGAGACGGCACGGCGGATCGGCGGCGAGCAGTAGTGGCGGCGAGGCGCGGGGAGGGCGAATTGGCGCAGATGCCACGCTGCGCTTGATCTGACGCAATTGCCGGCTATGCCCAAGCGGAGTAGACCGCGCATGCCTCGTCCGAAAAGCCTGCAAATTTTCGGAGCTAGGAACACGCCCTGGGAATACGCCTCGCATGGCCCTGATCGACCTCGCCAATCCGACGCGCTTTCTGGCGCTCGCCGAGCGGCTGCTGCCGTGGCTGGCGGCGGCGACCGCGCTTGCCTTCGCCGCCGGGCTCTACATGGCGTGGTTCGTGGCGCCGGACGACTACCAGCAGGGCGCGACCGTCAAGATCATGTTCATCCATGTGCCGGCGGCCTGGCTTTCCATGGGCGTCTGGGCGCTGATGAGCATCGCCGCCCTCGGCACGCTGGTGTGGCGGCATCCGCTGGCGGACGTCGCCGCGCGCGCCGCGCTGCCGATCGGGGCGGCGTTCACTTTCGCGTGCCTCGTCACCGGCGCCCTGTGGGGCCGCCCGATGTGGGGCACCTATTGGGTGTGGGACGCACGGCTGGCCTCGGTGCTGGTGCTGTTCCTGATGTATCTCGGGCTGCTCGCGCTGTGGCAGGCGGTGGACGAACCGGGCCGCGCCGGCCGGCTTGCCGCCATCCTCACGCTGGTCGGGGCGATCAACCTGCCGATCATCAAGTTCTCGGTCGACTGGTGGAACACGCTGCACCAGCCGGCCTCGGTGGTGCGGCTCGCCGGGCCGGCGATCCACCCGACGATCCTGTGGCCGCTGCTGGTGATGGCGCTCGCCTTCTTCCTGCTGTTCTTCACGCTGCATCTCGCCGCCATGCGCAACGAAATCCTGCGCCGGCGGGTGCGCACGCTGCGCCTGATGCAGGCGCAGGCCGCACCCGGAGCCTGACGCGATGGACCTCGGACCGCACTCTGCGTTCATTGTCGCAGCCTATGCGACGACTGCCGCCGTGGTCGTGCTGCTGATGCTCTGGATCGTCGCCGACTACCGCGCCCAGCGGCGCATGCTGGCCGAACTGGAGCAGCGCGGCGTGACCCGGCGCTCTGCGGCGCCCGCACCGCAGGCGTCCGCCGCGCTCCGGCGGGAGGCGACATGAGCGCGCCCGCGACCATCAACAAGCCGCCCGCGCCGCGGCGCTGGATCTGGACCATCCCGCTGGTCCTGTTCGTGGCGCTGGCCGGGCTGTTCTTTCTCCGCCTCTATGCCGGCGATCCGTCGCGGCTTCCCTCCGCGTTGATCGGCCGCCAGGCGCCGGCGACGGCGCTGCCCGCAATCGCCGGGCTCGAACGCGACGGCAAGCCGGTGCCCGGCATCGACGGCGCGGGCTTCAAGGGCGCGGTGACGCTCGTCAACGTCTGGGCGTCCTGGTGCGTGCCTTGCCACGACGAGGCGCCGCTGTTGATGCAACTCGCTGAGAACAAGGACCTGCGGCTGGTCGGCATCAACTACAAGGACGCCGCCGAGAACGCCCGCCGGTTCCTCGGCCGCTACGGCAATCCGTTCGCGGCGGTCGGCGGCGATCCGTCCGGGCGGGCCTCGATCGAATGGGGCGTCTACGGCGTGCCGGAGACCTTCCTGGTCGGACGCGACGGCAAGATCGCGTTCAAGCTCGTCGGGCCGATCACCCCGGAAAATCTCGCGCAACGGCTCCAGCCTGCCATCGCCAAGGCCATGCAGGCGCCGGGCGGCTGATTTTTGCGGCTCCGCGCCATCGGCCGGAACATATCGCTGCATCTCCACGTTGGACCTGCAACCGAGGGGAGCTTCCGTTCTGCGCCGGGCCGGCGCAGCGAAAGGGAGGTTCCGCGATGGGCCTGTTCTCCAAAGACATCAAGAACATGGACGACCTGTTCCTGCATCAGGTGCAGGACGTCTATTACGCCGAGAATCAGATCCTCAAGGCGCTGCCGAAGATGATCGACAAGGCGACCGACACCCACCTCAAGTCCGGTCTGCGCAGCCATATGAAGGAAACCAAGGAGCACGTCGCGCGGCTCGATCAGGTGTTCAAGTCGCTCGGCGAGAAGCCGCAGGGCCATACCTGTCCCGCGATCGACGGCATCATTGCGGAGGCCGAGGAGGTGGCGGGCGAGGTCGAGGACAAGCACGTGCTCGACGCGGCGATCATCGCGGCCGCGCAGGCGGTCGAACACTATGAGATCAGCCGTTACGGCACGCTGCTGGCCTGGGCCGAGCAGATGGGCCACAAGCAGTACGTGGCGGTACTGCAGAAGACCCTCGACGAGGAGAAGATGGCGGACAAGAAGCTGACTTCGATGGCGGAATCGAAGATCAACCGCCGGGCCGCCAGCTAGAGCATCGTTTTGAAAAGGGGCAACGGCGCTGCGACGCGCCTACTGATCCGGGATTGCGGAAAGACGCCGTGGTCCCGGATTTTTTGTCGCGCGTTTTGCGCCGGTCGTATCAGTCGTCGCCGCGCAGGGGACTGCCGGGCGGCGCGTGGCGCTTGAGCAGCGGATATTGCAGCATCGCGAACAAGAAGGTCAGCGGCAGCAGCGCGAACACCTTGAAGGCGACCCAGAAGTCGGTGGTCTGCGTGCGCCAGACGATCTCGTTGAGAACCGCGAGCACGGCGAAGAACAGCGCCCATCGCAGCGTGAGCTTGCGCCAACCCTCGGCGTCGAGTTCGAACACCGAGTCGAACACCATCGCCAGCAACGGCCGCCCGAGCAGCAGGCCGCCGAGCAGGACCGCGGCAAACAGCGCATAGATCAGCGAGGTCTTCACCTTCACGAAGGTGTCGTCCTGCAGCAGCAGCGTCAGCCCGCCGAACCCGATCACGATCACCGCCGAGACGATGCTCATCGCCGGAACGTGGCGCGTGAGCATGTAGGAGACGGTCATCGCGATCACGATCGCGACCATGAACACGGCCGTCGCGGCGAAAATGCCCCAGCGGCCGTTGGCGAAGAAGAACAGCAGCAGCGGCCCGAGGTCGAGCGTGAGTTTGAGCCAGGGGTTCATCGCGGGCCGGGCGGGGGATGGCGTTTCGGTCATGGGGCGCTATTTAGGAGCTTGGCGGGCCATTGTCATGGCGCCATCGGCCGCAGGCAAGCTCGCGGCAGGGTGGCGTTCATGTTATACGGCCCGCCCGAATTCTTCTCTACGCAACTGAAGCGCCCATGAACGTGTCCCTGAAAAGCATCGACGGCGAAGCCGGCATCGGTGCCGCCATGAACGACCTCGGCAGGCGCGCGCGCGCCGCTGCGCGGGCTCTGGCGCTCGCGCCGGCGGCGACGAAGGACGCCGCGCTCGCCGCGATGGCGCAGGCGCTGCGGGCCCATGCGGACGCGATCCTTGCGGCCAATGCCGAGGACGTCGCCGACGCCAAGGCGCGCGGCACGGCCGGATCGTTCATCGACCGCCTGACGCTCAACGTGCAGCGGGTCGAGGCGATGGCCGCCGGGCTCGATGACCTGCGCGCGCTGCCCGATCCGGTCGGTGCGGTCATGGCCGCCTGGACGCGGCCTAATGGCCTCGCGATCGAGCGCGTCCGGGTGCCGCTCGGCGTTGTGGGCGTGATCTATGAAAGCCGCCCCAACGTGACGGCCGATGCCGGTGCGCTCTGCCTCAAGGCCGGCAATGCCGTGATCCTGCGTGGCGGGTCCGAGAGCTTCCGGTCGGCGCGCGCGATCCGCGAGGCGATGGCGGAGGGGCTGCGCGACGCCGGGCTGCCCGAGGACGCGATCCAGCTTGTGCCGACCCGCGACCGCGCGGCGGTCGGCATGATGCTCGCCGGCCTCGACGGCGCGATCGACGTCATCGTGCCGCGTGGCGGCAAGAGCCTCGTGGCGCGGGTGCAGGCCGAGGCGCGCGTGCCGGTGTTCGCGCATCTCGAGGGCGTCTGCCACGTCTACATCGACCGGGCGGCGGATCTGGCCATGGCCAAGGAAATCGTCCTCAACTCGAAATTGCGCAGGACGGGCGTTTGCGGCGCCGCGGAGACGCTGCTGGTCGACCGCGCGGCTGCGGCGACGCACCTTGCGCCGCTCGTCGCGATGCTGATCGACGCCGGCTGCGAGGTGCGCGGCGATGCGGCGGTGCAGGCGGCCGATGCGCGCGTCAGGCCCGTGAGCGAGGAAGACTGGGGCACCGAATATCTCGACGCGATCATCTCGGCGAAGGTGGTCGACGGGCTCGACGCAGCCATTTCCCACATCGAGCGCTACGGCTCGCACCATACCGATGCGATCGTGACGCAGGATGCGGCGGCGGCCGAAAAATTCCTGGCGGAAGTCGACTCCGCGATCGTGCTGCACAACGCCTCGACCCAGTTCGCCGATGGCGGCGAGTTCGGCTTCGGCGCGGAGATCGGCATCTCGACCGGCCGCATGCATGCGCGCGGGCCGGTCGGCGCCGAGCAGCTCACGACATTCAAATACCGCCTGCACGGCAACGGGCAGACGCGCCCCTGACGCGGGCCGCGCCGCCTCCGGCCGGCTCTTCGGCATTGCGGCCTGTTGTCGCCGCGCACCGCAGTTTTTCACGTCTTAGCCAGTGATTAACCTGTAGAATGCGGGATTTGCGACAATCAGCCGCGCGGAACTGGACCATGCCGCGCCGCGAAAAGTGATTATTATCTTGAGCCGGAACACCAGCGTCACATATTCAATCCGCCGCGAATCCGTGATGTGCCGGCGCTGACGCCAGGCACCGCTCGGAAGGAAACAGAAGGGCTTCGACAATGTCCGATTTTGACCGCAACGCCGCCGCCGCCAAATGGGGCCGGCCGCTGACCGGCGCCGAAACCTCCGTCATCGATGCCGGTTTGCGCGCATACATGCTGCGCATCTACAACTACATGGTCCTCGGGCTGGCGATCACCGGATTCGCCGCGCTTGGCGTCTTCATGCTTTCGGTCACCGGCGACGCCGGCTCGGCCGCGCGCACCGCGGCTGGCCAGGCGATGGCGATCCGCAGCGGCCAGTTCCTTACCCCGATCGGCTATGCGCTGTTCGTTAGCCCGCTCAAATGGGCCGTGATCCTGGCGCCGCTCGCGCTGGTCTTCTTCTTCAGCTTCAAGCTCCAGAGCATGCGCCCGGCTACGGCGCAGATCACGTTCTGGATCTTCGCAGCGCTGATCGGCATGTCGCTGTCGTCGATCTTCCTCGTCTACACGCACACTTCGATCGTGCGCGTGTTCTTCATCACGGCGGCCTCGTTCGGCGCGCTCAGCCTCTACGGCTACACCACGCAGCGCGACATTTCGGGCTGGGGTTCGTTCCTGCTGATGGGCCTGATCGGCGTCATCATCGCCTCGGTGGTCAACCTGTTCATGCAGAGCTCGATGCTGCAGTTCATCGTGTCGGTCGTCGGCGTGCTGGTGTTCGCCGGCCTGACCGCCTGGGACACGCAGCGCCTCAAGAGCGAATACATCTACGGCGCCATGGAAGGCGATGTGATGGAGAAGTCGGCGATCTCCGGTGCGCTGTCGCTGTACCTCAACTTCATCAACATGTTCACGATGCTGCTCAGCCTGTTCGGCCAGCGCGAATAAGCGGCGGCATATTCAACATTGCGATTGGTCCTCGGAAGGCCCCGGCGGTTACCGCCGGGGCTTTTCGTTTGCGCGGGCCGGCGGTATGAAAGGCATGCCGGGCGCGAGCCGCAGTGGACGCCATGAACACGCCGAACATCCGGGCCGCCGTTCCGGCGGACATTCCCGGCATCACGCGCATCTATGCCCATGCCGTAACCCACGGCACCGCCTCGTTCGAACTCGAGCCACCCGGCGAAGCCGAGATGACGCGGCGCATGGCCGCGCTGCTGGATGGCGGCTTTCCCTATCTTGCCGCCGAACTGGATGGCGCGCTCGCGGGCTATGCCTATGCGGGCCCGTACCGGCCGCGGCCGGCCTATCGCTTCAGCGTCGAGGATTCGATCTACATTGCGCCGGACGCGCACCGCCGCGGTGTCGGCCGCGCGCTCCTG